>Ga0209102_1000288_pt1 | contig 34391 bp, 29 predicted proteins | sample ConPoolayeHmetaG_FD_185483 | JGI IMG/M metagenome (GOLD analysis project Ga0209102, IMG submission 185483) | Hot spring microbial mat communities from California, USA to study Microbial Dark Matter (Phase II) - Cone Pool mat layer H metaG... ...
ACACGGCCGGCCAGGTGCTCACCAGCTCGCGGATGCTTTTTGCCCTGGCTGAGCACGGTGACCTCCCCCGTTTTTTCGGCCGCGTCCATCGGGTTTACCGCACTCCCGCTAACGCTGTCCTCTTCACGTCAGCTGTTGTCCTCGTCCTGGCTCTATCGGGCTCATTTGTCTGGCTGGCCATTGCGAGTGCTGTGTCTCGGCTTGTCATCTACGCTTCGTCATGTGCAGCGACGCTTATCCTCCGCCGGCCGCGCTTCATCGGTCGGGTAAAGCCGGCCACCTTCGTCATCCCCTTAGGTCCGGTAGTGCCTGTTCTGGCGCTTCTCGTTTTGGCGGGCGTTGTGGCCGCTGCTTCTGTGGAGCAGCTTGTGGGTGGCCTGGGAGCTCTCGCTGCCGGTGCAGCCTTCTTTTTCATCCACTGTCGCCTTTCTCCCAAATCCTAAGATAATGTGGTCATCCTTCCCCTTCGCTATCATCGGCTGATTTGGCTATCCAGCCTGTTGTTTTAGGGCGAAGTTGCCCGGGCGGGGGAACGTAAATCATAAGAAAACGAAGCGCAAGATAGGGAGAATCATCTTGGCGTGAAGATGAGGAGCCCGCTGTAAATGGCTCAACGGGCATAATTTCCCGTGTTTCACCCAGGCTTAATGTCGAGGATGCGGTCGATGCGGAAGTGCCTTTCCTCCCCCCTTTTAAAACAGTAGGCCCGCAGGCCCTCGAATTCCTTCCCCCGGTACTCCATGCGTTCGACGGCCTCGGGACGGATACGGCGTCTTGTCTTCGTGTCATCGGGCTTGAGGTAGACAATGTCGAGGTCTTTTCCCTTCTTGATAGCCGCCTCGATGAGAGCGAGCTTCTGAGCGTAGGAGAGCCTTTCGTTGGCTTTCTTGTACTGGAAGCGGGTGAGGAACCGAATCACCCTCCAGTCCATGCGGATGTGCGATTTCTTGATCGCCCGCTTGAGGACGATGCCGTCAAAACTGGTGCAGCGGCTGAGCGCCACGTAGACCTGTCCGTGAGCGAAGGTGCCCCGGCCGATATCGATGATCACTCGGTCGAAGGTTTTCCCCTGGCTCTTGTGGATGGTGATGGCCCAGGCCAGGCGGAGCGGGTACTGGGTGAAGGAGCCAATCGTCTCGGTGATGATTTTTCCCGACCGCTCGTCAAAATCGAGCTTGAAGAGCTCCCAGGTATAAGGCTCGACGTCGACTTCAAGCCCGTTCTGGAGCTCGACGATGAGTATGTCGGGCGAGGAGCTTACCTCCTCGATGGCGAGGATGCGGCCGATCGAGCCATTAACCCAACGGCCATAGCCGTCGTTATTGACCATCATAACCTGAGCGCCGGGCTTGAGCTCGAGAACCTCGTCGGTCGGGAGGTAGGATCGGTCGAATTCGCCGGCCAGGTATCCCTGGTAGCGGCGGACACGGCCGGGCAGGGAGGCGAGTTTTTCCTGGTTTCGCCAATAAGCCAGGTCGTTGGTGCTGGTGAGGTGAATAAAAAAGGCGTCCTCTGGCGGGACAAAATCAGGGTCCAGGCGCCGGTTCAAGCGCTCGATGTCCTCCTCCGTCACCGAGCGGTTGCGGATGGCGTTGAGAAGCTGGATGAAATCCTCGTCGGTCTGGCGGTAGACCTTTTCGAGCTCAACAAACTCCATGTCGAAGGTTGGCTCGGCAAAAATATGGGCGGAGAAAAAATAAGGGGTCTCGTACCGAAGCGAGAAAATGGATTCCTCGGCTGAGGTGACGACGGGCGGAAGCTGGTAGAGGTCGCCGATAAAGACCATCTGGATGCCACCGAACCACTGCTGGGGATGGGGGCCGTTGAGGCGCAGGAATTTTTCGACGCAGTCGAGGAGGTCAGCCCGAACCATGGAAATTTCGTCGATGACGACGGTGTCGAGATTCCTGTAGAGGGCGGCGCTCTTGGCGCCAAGCTTCTTGACTTTGTCGAGGGTGATGTCCGGTTTGAATCGGCAGAAGGAGTGGATGGTCTGGCCGCGGACGTTGAGCGCGGCCACGCCCGTGGGAGCGATGACGGCTACATTTTTGCCCGTCGTCGTCCGAAAGTAATCGAGGAGGGTGGATTTTCCCGTCCCCGCTTTGCCGGTGATGAAGATGTTTTTCTGGGTGTTCTCCATGATGTCCAGGGCGCGGCGGAATTCGTCATTGATTTCGATGGCAACGGCAGTGGCGCTCACCGCACTGCCCAGGGAATGGCTTGAAGAACGGCCAGAGCCTGTCCTCTTCTTCTTAGGAATTGGCGATGGTTTACTCATTTCCTGTCCAGCCCACCCTCACCATCATCTTGCTTCCCTTTCCTTTGGTTGCTTTTGAAATTGGGTAAATGGATAAACTGTCCCCAATTCAATTCCCAATTCAATTTATCACTACCACGGGCTGGAACGCAAATTTGAGGCGCCGTTGAGCTTCTCTTCCTGGGTCACGAAGTTCGGGTCTGCCTTCAAGGCGTGAGCGGAGCCCCAGAAATCGTTGGGTGAGACAGAGTGGCCGGACTTTTTCAGAGATTCCTTTTCTATTAAAATAAAAATGATTCAACCCAAATGAGCAATGACGAGCCGGTCCGGATTCCCATTGACGGCGTTCTCGACCTTCACGCTTTTCGGGCCGAGGAAGTTAAAGAATTAGTCCCCGAATATCTCGAGGAATGCCGTCGCCTCGGCATCTACCATGTCCGCATCGTCCACGGTAAGGGGACGGGCGCTCTTCGCCGAACGGTCTGGAGCCTTCTCGAGCGAAACCCGCACGTCCTGCGCTTTAAGACAGCTGACCCGAGTGGCGGCGGCTGGGGAGCGACCGAGGTCATCCTCAAACCCTTTTCGGAATGAAATTTTCCTTTCCCCTCACTCTCACATGAGAAATCCACATGGAAGCCCAGACGGTTGTGCTTTTTCATCTGAAAAAGCTTCGGAAGTCCTCTTATTTGTATTTGAGGGCTATCTGCCGGTGAGCGTCCCGGAAAGGAATCCCTTTTAGGACCAGCTCATTTGCTTCTGCCGCCGCGTTGATTTCTTGGGTGCAGGCCTGGCCACACCTTGTTCTGTTCATATGGAGGTTTTCGAGCACCAGCCTCATACACTCGACTGTTTCGATAGTCTTGTTGAATCCCCGCACAAGAGGCTCTTTAATCAGTTGCAAATCTCTGTGGTAACCGGAAGGAAGTCCTTTGATGGTTTCGATGATTTGGAGGTAACATGAATGGACAAGAGCAAAGTTGGCTCGAGCGATTTCGAGAACATCGGGGTTTCTTTTTTGCGGCATGACCGAGCTTCCGGTAGTGAGGCGATGGGGTAAATGAAAGTAGCCAAACTCTTCTCGGCTGAACAAGATGAGGTCGTTAGCGAGCCTTTCGATGTCAAGCAGGACCTGAACCAGAGCTGACAAAATGAGGCTTTCGAATTTGCCCCGGCTATTCTGGGCATAGAGTTCGTTGGTCTGAGTCTTTCGAAAGCCCAAAAGCCGAGTCGTTAGAGTCCTGTCGAGGCGAAGAGTGGTGCCGTAACCGGCCACACTCCCGAGGGGATTCTGGTCGATGAGGCGGTAAACATCCCGGAGATGCTGCAAGTCATCTTTAAAGGCTTCGCGGAAAGCTCCGAAGTATTTGCCCACCGAATAGGGCATCGCCTTTCTTGAATGCGTGTATCCAGGCATGGGCCATTTCCTGGTTTTATAGCTGAGTTGACTCAAGGTGCCAATCAACGATCGCAGGTAGCCATCGAGTCGGTCGAGCCGGTCTTTGCTGTAGAGCCGGACGGCAACAAGAACTTGGTCATTCCTGGAACGTCCAGTGTGGATTTTCTTGCCCGCCGGGCCAATTTCTCGCGTGAGATGGTTTTCTATCGCCGTATGGGCATCTTCCTCCTCGTCTCGGATTTTGAATTTTTTTTGGCGGCCAAGAGAAATGATTTTTTTGAGTTCCCGCTCCAGGCCTCGGGCTTCTTTGCTGCTTAGGATTCCGATTTTATGGAGCATTCGTGCGTGGGCGATGCTGGCCCGACAATCGTACTCGATGAACTCCAAGTCGATGACCGGGTCATTCCCGACAGTGAATTTTTCAGCCCGCCTATCCAGTTTTGCTGTTGTTGGCCAGAGTTTCATTTGTCCATTACGGGAGTCCAGCCATGGGGACATGCTCTTTCAAGAGGAGGTAGGCCGGTTTGAACTGCGATGGGGATTGCTCAATGGAATGGCAAAGTGTTTTTCCTTCAAGTTTCGACAGAACTAAAATCCGGGTGCCGTCGACCCGATGACACAAGGCGATGATAAGGCCAACGACCCGATTTGAGCTGTTTTCTTTTTCTTCGTAGACAACGAGGGCGGGTAGGTCAAAGGCCAGCTCAGACCAGGGAATTTGTCGCCAGTCATTCCCAGGAAAAAATTTTTGAACAGGGAAGTCCGGATGCGTCCCGTCCGCTTTTAACCCTTCCTGGATATCATCCAGAAAATCATTCTCGTTTTTCAGGTTAGCCATCTATACCTCCATTTCCTATTTCATGAAAGGCATTGGCCACACACCGCGTTTTTCTAAGATGGCATGGTGGGCCTTGAGCCTAATGGCGTGGATATTAATAAACCCTTTCGAGTCAAGCTGATTGAACCCGCCTTCGATATCCATGCTGGACAGTTCTTGGTCATAGAGGGAACTGGGAGATTCGCGGCCCTCGACTATGACATTTCCCTTATAGAGGGAAAGATAGACAATACCATCCACTACCTCTTGACTCTTGTTGAAGGCTGCCATCAGGAAGTCCATCTCCGGGCTGAACCAGAATCCGTTGTAAACGAGCTCAGCGAACTTGGGGCTGAGCATATCCCTCAGGCGTCTGACCTCCTTGTCCATAGCGATTCCCTCAATGTCCATGTGGGCAATGTGGAGAATCGTTCCGCCCGGCGTTTCGTAGACGCCCCTCGATTTGATCCCGATGAACCTGTTCTCCACCATATCGACTCGGCCGATGCCGTTTTCGCGACCGAGCTCGTTAAGGTAGAGAAAAAGGTCCAAGGGACGTTCTTTGACCGTGCCATCATCATTGTTGACCACTCGGATAGGAATGCCATCCTTGAAGTGGACCTCGATGTGAGTCTCTTTGTCCGGAGCGTGGCGGGGCGAGTTGGTGTAACTAAAAGTGCCTTCTTCTGGCTTGCTCTTCGGGTCCTCAAGGATTCCCCCTTCGTGGCTGATGTGCATCAAATTGGCGTCTTCACTGTAAGGCCTGCTCGCGGAAGCCTTGATAGGAATGTGATACTTTTCGGCGTATCGGATCATGTCCGAGCGCCCTTTGAATTCCGCTAAAAATTCAGGGTCTTTCCAGGGGGAGATTACGTGGATATCCGGCTTCAGAGCATAATAGCTGAGCTCGAAACGAACTTGGTCGTTGCCTTTTCCTGTAGCGCCGTGGGCGACATAGTCGGTGCCTTCGTTCTTAGCGATTTCGACCTGCTTTTTGGCGATCAAAGGCCGGGCCAGTGCCGTCCCCAACAAGTACCGTCCCTCGTAGATTGCGTTGGCTTTGATCGCTGGAAAAATGAAATGGGTGACAAATTCTTCCCTGAGGTCCTCAAGATAGACCCCGGATGCGCCGATGCGTTTTGCCTTTTCCCTGGCATCTTCGAGGTCATCGTCCTGCCCGACATTCGCGATGAAGGCGATGACCTCATAACCTTTTTCGGTTAGCCACTTGAGGATGACAGAAGTGTCCAACCCTCCTGAGTAAGCCAGCACCACTCTTTCCATTCCTTCTCCTTCTCCCCTCCTCCTGGTCGAGCTGAATTATCAGGCACATGAGGCTTCGTTCAATGGTTCCCGCGTCGTCTCGACAGCCGCGCCGGCGCGGGCTCAGAGGAGACGCCTGAACACGTTTTCGATTTTAGCTCGGTTTCTTTCGGAGTCGACAACGACAAGGATGGTGTCGTCTCCCGCCACCGTGCCAAGGATTTCCGGTTGGGCCAGACGGTCAATCAGGCTGGCGACACCGTTCGCGTTTCCAGGCGATGTCTTGACCAGGACGAGATTGTTTGTGCTCTTGATATCCGTGACGAAATTATGAAACAAGACGCGCAGCCGCTTCCAGATAACCTCCGTCGAAGCGTTGTCGATGAGTTCATACCTATATTTGCCAAGGCTCGTGCGGACCTTCGCAATCCCCATTTCCTGAAGGTCTCTGGAGATGGTTGCCTGCGTCGTGGGGAAGCCCTTTTTGGCCAGAGCGTCAACAAGCTCTCGCTGACCGCTAACACTTTTTTCCAAGAGGAGGGCCCGTAAGGCTTGCTGCCGCTTCATTTTTGTATCTTTATCCATTTTTTTGTATATTTATACCATTACAGGGCCGTTGTCAAGTCCTGTCCTGAGCATGAATCCACAAACATGTCAGCTTTCTGTATAATGAAAAGCTACGACATTGAAGAGGAGCGATGAGCCATGGAGTTTTATGACCTTATTGAAAAGCGGTACAGCGTGCGGGCGTATGAGGAGAGGCCCGTCGAAGAAGATAAGCTGCGAAAGATTCTTGAGGCAGCCAACCTTGCCCCCACGGCGGCCAACCGACAGCCTTTTCGCATTATCGTCATTCAAACGAAAGGACGGGAAAAGGAGCTCAGTCGAATTTACAGCCGGGATTGGTTTGTCCAGGCACCGCTCATCCTCTGCATGTGTGCCGTCAAGTCGGAGGGCTGGGTCAGGCGCGATGGCAAGAATTACGCTGAAATCGACGCCACCATTGCCATGGACCATCTGATTCTGGCTGCCGCCGACCTCGGTCTGGGAACTTGCTGGGTCGCTGCCTTCGACCCCGAGGCGGCTCGAAAAGGGCTGGCGCTAAGCGATGAGCTCGAGCCCATCGCCATGACGCCCCTCGGCTATCCGGCCGATTCGTGGCGGCCGAAGAAGCGGAAATCCCTCTCCGAAATCGTCCGCTACCTTTAGCGGGCCATCCAGCCACCGTCCACGACGAGGATATGGCCATTGATATAATCAGAGGCGCTGGAGGCAAGAAAGACCACTGCTCCTTTCAAATCGTCGGGTTCCCCCCACCGGCCAGCCGGAATTCTGGCCGATATCTCCGCCGACCGTTTTTTATCTCGGCGGATTTCGACGGTGTTATCAGTCTTGAAATAACCGGGCGCGATGGCGTTCACCTGAATATGGTATTGCCCCCATTCGTTGGCTAAAGCCTTGGTCAACTGGGCAACGCCACCTTTGCTCGTTGCATAGGCGGGGACTCGTATTCCACCCGAAAAGCTCAGCACCGAGGCGATGTTGATGATTTTTCCCTGGCGCCGTTCAATCATGTGCTTTCCCACAGCCTGACAGAATCGGAAGACGGCGGTGAGGTTCGTGGCTAATACCTCCTCCCAGTCCGAACGAGAATATTGCTGGGCTGGCGCCCGGCGGATGATCCCGGCATTGTTGACGAGAATGTCCACCTTTCCAAGGTGGGCCAAAGTCTCTTGAACAACCCCCTCTATCTGGCTCGGCACGGTCACATCACAACGCAAAGGAAGGATCGTCCGTCCCAAAGATCGAACGGCGGTAATAGTCGAGCGGAGGTTAGGCAAATGGGTGCTCAGAGCAACGATATCTGCCCCCGCTTCGGCCAGCCCGATGGCCATAGCCTTACCCAGACCGCGGCTGGCTCCGCTGACGATGGCCACTCGGCCATCGAGCCTGAAAAGGTCGAGAACTTGGTGGAGTCCCATTTTCCTCTATTTTTTTGCTTCGAAGAGGGTCCAGGGATGGGATTTCATGTCTTTGAGGAACTCAGCCTGCCAGGAAAATTCTGGATGCTTGGCCAGAAATTCTGCGGCCAGGAAATCGCGGCCACAGGGGTGGCCCATCCTTGCCCACATCTTGAGCTCCGAAGCTAAGGCTGCCGTTGTCACCTTGCCCTGAACAGAGCCAGCGGGATAATAGGCGGGCCAAATAAACTCCGGCAGCCCCCGCGGGTCTTCGTCAACGTGGCCGCAGAGGACCTGGCTGTTGAGGGCCACAGTGCCCGAGCTGGCGTCCAGGTGGTCAGCCTCGAAGAGCTTTCCCGTCTCGGCGTTGATCCTTCCCTTGTATTCCTCCATGAGCTGCTCCCAGCGGGCCCGCCGGACATTCACCGTCAAGGTCGGGTCGTCGGGTTTGTAAGTCGTCTCCTCGGCAATGACCTTCTCGTCACAGGGGAAATTGGCGCCGACAAAATAGCCATCGGTGGTCCGCCAGACACGCTGATTCTTGAGGCCGAGCTCGAGCCGGGCAATTTCATTTGTTTTCAAGTCGCCAACGAGCCAGTCGTTGGCATAAGCGCCGTTGTTGCCCGTCATCATGATGCGGACAAAATCGTCGATCGAGCTCGCATACTGGGCAGCCCGGCGGGCGCGGACAAACTCGGGCGTGCCAGTTTCGTCGAAGCCGGAGTACATCGACATCGTCGTTTCGGTGTAGAGGATGCCGCCGCTGGTCATGACAAAGTCATCGCCGCTGTGGATGAAGCCAGGGTAAGAGTCCATAAAAATCCGGTAACCCTTGGCCGGGACAAGGTCGACGATGATGTTCCAGCGCTCACCGACGGCGTAATCCACCCAGGCGTTATGGCCCATGACAATCTTGCCGTCTTCGGTGTAGCTTCCCGTGGCGATAAAGGCACTGCAATAGGCTGGCGCCTTGTTTTCTCTCGTCCCACCTTGTGTTTGGCCGCTCAGGTAAGGAATGTAGTACCAGGCGAGCTCGATCCAGCCGTTAAGGGCGGTGATGTCATAGACATCGTATGGGGCATTGGGGAGACGAGCCTTCAACCCCCTGACGATTCCCTCGATCTCTTCCTGGTATTCAGGGTCGACTTTGGGCCAGAACATCCGGGAAGCCGCCTCACGGAAAAAGCTCCAATCCTTACCCGCCGAGTGGGGGAGGAAGGAGGTGAACATGCGCAGGGCGTCGTCGATTTCAGCGGCGAGATGGTAGCCATGCTGGAAGCCCACCTGCGTGGGTTCACCCTCAAGATGAACGAAAATCCAGCCATTCACATCCTGGCGAAAGGAACCCTTGAGCTCAGCGGTGAAATCTCTCGGAGCAGGCTTCTTGCATGTGGCCAAGCTGACCACCAAAGCAGGGAGAATCAAAACGCTCCAAACTGCCCTTCGATAGCTTGTCTGTCCCTTTTTCATAGATTCCTCCTTTTTCCTCTTCTAATCCTGCCTTATTTTTCCAGGATTATAGCACACTTTCAAGCTCTGGTTCCGCTCGGGCTCACCCCCCGAACCTTTTGCTGCCTTCGCGAGGCGGTTGCAATTTAGCCTCCTTCCAGCTATATTGAATGGCTAATTGAGGAGGAGATGCACGATGCCTCATAAATTCGTTTATTTCTTCTCGCCCCAGAAAACCGAGGGAAACAAAGACATGAAGGATTTGCTCGGTGGAAAGGGCGCCAACCTGGCTGAGATGGCTGGAATTGGCCTGCCCGTTCCCCCGGGATTCACCATCTCCACCGAAGTGTGCAACATTTTCAGTCAATCAGGAGAGAGCCTGCCCGCTGAGGTGGAGGAGGAAATCAAGACCAACCTGGCCACGCTCGAGACGATAGCCGGTCGGAAGTTTGGCGACCCCGATAACCCGCTCCTCGTTTCTGTCCGCTCAGGAGCAAAGTTTTCGATGCCGGGGATGATGGATACAGTCCTCAACCTTGGGCTCAACGACCGGACGGTGGAAGGGCTGGCTAAGAAGGCGGGACGCCGCTTTGCGCTTGACTGCTACCGTCGCTTGCTCCACATGTTTGGAGACGTGGTCATGGGGGTACCCAAGAAGAAATTCGAAGAAATCCTCGCCGAGCATAAGAGTAGGCATGGAATTACCCAGGATGCCGAGCTCGACGAGGCGATGCTCGAGGCTGTCATCCAAGATTATAAAGCGCTCATCCGGAAAGAAACGGGCCGGGATTTTCCCCAGGCTGTCCACGAACAGTTAGCCATGGCCATCCGGGCCGTGTTCAAGTCCTGGAACAACCCCCGCGCCATCACCTACCGCCGGCTCAACCACATTCCCGATGATTTGGGCACGGCGGTCAACATTCAGCTGATGGTCTTTGGTAATATCGGCGAGAAGTCGGCGACAGGAGTCGGTTTTACCAGAAACCCGGCCACGGGAAAGAAAGAGCTCTACGGCGAGTACCTCCTCAACGCTCAGGGTGAGGACGTGGTGGCCGGCATTCGGACGCCTTCGCCGCTGGCCCGGCTGGAGATAGAAATGCCCGAGGCTTACCGTCAGCTCAAGGAAATCACGACCAACCTCGAACGGCATTACGGGGATGTCCAGGACTTTGAGTTCACCATCCAGGATGGCCAGCTCTACATGCTCCAGACGCGTAACGGTAAGCGGACGGGCATGGCGGCCGTGAAAATCGCCGTCGACATGGTCGAGGAAGGGCTGACGACAAAGGAAAAAGCGCTTCTCCAGGTCGAGCCAGACGCCCTTAACCAGCTTCTCCATCCCATCTTTGTCGCTGAGGAGAAGGCGAAGCACGAGGTCCTGGCCAAAGGTCTGGCCGCTTCTCCCGGGGCGGCGGCCGGCCAGGCTGTGTTCACCGCCGAGGAAGCGGTGGAGTGGAGAAAAGCAGGCCGAAAAGTCATCCTCGTCCGAGCCGAGACCTCGCCCGATGATATCCACGGCATGAGCTCTTCCCAGGGAATCCTGACCGCCACCGGCGGGATGACTTCCCATGCCGCGGTCGTGGGACGTCAGATGGGCAAGCCGGCTGTGGTCGGTTGCGGCGCCATCCGCATCGAGGAAGAAGAGCGGTGTTTTTTTGTTAAGGGCAAAAAATACGTCGAGGGAGACTGGATTTCCATCGATGGCAGCACTGGCGAAGTTCTGGCTGGTGAAATCAAAACCCAACCTTCCGAGATCATCCAGGTCATCCGCGGTGAAAAGAAGCCTGAAGAATCGGAGATCTATGGGTATTTTACCAAGCTCCTTTCCTGGGCTGATGAACGGCGGAAGCTCGGCGTGCGAGCCAACGCCGACACACCCGCTGACGCCAAGATGGCCTTTGCTTTTGGCGCCGAGGGAATCGGGCTGGCCAGGACCGAGCACATGTTCTTCGAGAAGGAGCGGCTTCCCTTTATCAAGGAGATGATCCTTTCCGATACCGAAGAAAAAAGGCGCGAAGCCCTGGCCAAGCTTCTTCCTTTCCAGAGGCAGGATTTTTACGAGCTGTTCAAGGAAATGCATGGCCACCCGGTGACCATTCGAACCATCGACCCGCCTCTCCATGAATTCTTGCCGCGGCGGGAAGACCTGATGGTCGAGCTGGCTGAGCTTCGGACCAAGCCACGCAAGAACAAGAAGAAAATTGAGGAGATAGAAAAGCTTCTGGCCCGTGTCAACCAGCTCTCCGAGTTCAACCCCATGCTCGGGCACAGGGGTTGCCGTCTGGGCATTTCATATCCTGAGATTATTGAAATGCAGACGCAGGCTATCTTCGAGGCCGTCTGCCAGGTCATCAAGGAGGGGGAAAAAGTCTACCCGGAGATCATGATTCCTTTGGTCGGCCATGTGGCGGAGCTTTCCCACCAGAAGAAGATTGTTGATAGGGTAGCGGCAGAAGTGATGGCCAGATACGGAGTGAAGGTTGATTACTCGGTCGGGACGATGATCGAAATTCCCCGGGCTGCCCTCACCGCCGATAAAATAGCTGAAGAAGCAGAGTTTTTCTCCTTTGGCACGAACGATTTGACGCAAACGACCTATGGCCTGTCCCGAGATGATAGCGGGAAATTCCTCAACTATTACCTCGCTCACGGCATCTGGCAGGATGACCCGTTTGAAACGCTCGATACCGAAGGTGTTGGGGAGCTGATGAGAATGGCCGTGGAAAGGGGAAGGAAAACGAGGCCAAAGCTTAAAATCGGCATCTGCGGGGTTCATGGCGGCGACCCGCGCTCCATCGCCTTCTGCCATCGCATCGACATGAATTATGTAAGCTGCTCCGCTTACCAGGTTCCCATCGCCCGGTTAGCCGCCGCCCAGGTGAATATCGGCAAAAAAGAGTCCGACGCCGACTGAGATTTATATTCGCCTTGCCCCCCATCTCGAAGGAATTCTCCAAGCTTCGGGGAAATCGAAGCATCCTGACGATTTTTTTCTATTCAGACAGGACCCGAACGTCTCTTCGGCGCTGAGGTGGCTCGATGGATAGCTTTTCTACCTTTCCTTTCCGCACTCTTCCCTCCACAATGGTCTGGTAGGGAGCGTGAAGACGGAAATCCACATCCCAATCCTTTGGCCAGGCGGGAAGGAGGAATATCTTCCTTCCCTCCGTTTGGAGGAGCATAGCCTGGAGGGCCTTAAGGAGCACACCGCCGTGGTCCTGGTCAGGAATCCAATCGTAGTTCGGTCCCCAGAAGGCAGGAAAGCGGGAGCCCTCATGCCATTTCCTGGCCCGGCCAACGAGGTACTCTCGAGCCTCCTCCGTGAGCCCCAGGTAGGCCATGAAGATATCATCTTGTCGCCAGCCAAAGTTTCCTTTATCCCAGCGATGGTTGAGCGCTTCGATGGCCAGCTCGATTCCCGGTCGGCCAACGGCGACGCGCCGGTAGGGGAAGACAGCGTAGAGCTCGGGATTCTCGATGTTCCTCTTGGTGGCGAATCTTTCGGCCGGAGCGAGCATCCTCTTGCCCTCGACTTCCCGCGTCGGGAGCTCAGGCATCTTGTCGTGCATCCTCTGCCAGAGGTTTTTCTCCTCCGGGCTGACTTTATCGCCAGCCAGCTCGAGGAGCCGTTCCGTCACGGCCAGGATGCCGGCAATCTCGGGCATGGGGTTGCGGCAATCCCACCACGTTTCCAGAGCTTGGGCTGGCTCGAGGATGATTTTTCCCCGGTCATCGACTTTGTAATGAAGGTCATAGAAAGTCAGGATTTCGTGAGCCAGAGGGAGGAGCCGATGCTTCAGCAAGCCTTCATCCAGGGTGTGCTCATAGTGGTCGAGCATCATGTGGACAAGCTCGATTCCTCCCTGCCATTCCCAGCGGTGCCACCGGCTTTCGTTTTCCACAACCGTCCGTCTCTCTCGAGGCGTCCAGCCATAGGACTCGTTGAAGGCGGCACCCCAGAAATAGACGCATTCGTTGAAATAGGCTCCGGCGTGGCCGAAGTAATGGCGAGTCCGGTATTTGGCCATTTCAAGCACATCGCCCGTGTACATTCGGTAGAGGGGTTCGAGGAGGTCGAAATCTCCGGAGGTACACATGCTGACGTAGGGGAGGCGGGTGTTCTGCCACCAGTAGCCTGGCCCCCAGCGGCGATAGTCAGCATCGCCCGGGCTGCCCGGGTTGGGGACAGTGAAAATCGACCCGTTGAACTTGATGGGATGCTGTCCGCGGCCAGCACAGGCATTGAGGAACCGCTGGAGGGCATAGGCGCGGCTGAGAATATGGGCATCTTCTTCCTTGTTCGCCGAGGCGATATCGATCCAGCTTCGGCTCCAGAAGTTTTCCCACCAGGCGCGATGGCGGCGAAGGCGGTCGGAGAAAGAGGTTTTTTCCATTGAGGCGATGAGCCCATCCATAGCCTTCAGCCAATCGGCTGGCGAGGAGGGATGCTCCGTCAGGACAAAGATGCTGAAAAGGTGAGAGGAGGCCCGAGGAGAAAGGAGAGTCGAGTCGTCAACCCGCTCAGCTCCCTTAGCCTTGATGATGGCCCCAAAGGTCCGGTGAAGGAGGGGGTCGGGCTGAACAAAGCTTTTCATATCCTGAAGTTCCGCCGCCAGCGCTGGTCCGATTGATTTGATGTTGTGATGGAACCAACCGATGCGGTCCACCTCACCGGTCAGCAGGGTGTCTGGCTCAACGATCGTCGGGAAATATTTGTTTCCGGGCACATCATGGTCGAAATGGACGTCGCTCACCTCGATAGTCGGGAGCTCATAAGGTTTTTGGCGCCACAGCTCAATCGAGGCTTTAGCTTCAAAAGGCTCTCTTCCCTTGGCCAAGACATGGATGACAGGATTGTTAGCATCAACCCAGACGAGGAGCCGGATATTTTTCTTTCCTTCGCCCAATCGAACCTCGATGGTGGCGTCGCGGAGGCGAAGGGTCTGGAGGAAAGTCCCCGATTGTGTCAGCGGATGGGGGTTCATCCGGATTCTCACCCGGCCGAGCTTGAGGAGCCGGCCGTTGTCGTCCCAGGAGTCTGTTTTTCCGATGTAGAAGAGGAGGTCGCCGCTGTCCTCGACCCAAACATTCAAACTGATGTCGCCGTTGCCCGTTGGCATGCTTCCCCATGCGTCGTGGCTGGGCGAATTCCAGACAACGTCATATTTTTCCACACGCTCGAGATGGTCATAGGCTTGCCGCCCACAAGAAAAAAGAATTCCCAGCCCGATGACGAGAAGGAGGACGAGAAGCTTCTTTATCAGGCTCACTTCATTTCTTGAATAAATTCTTGATGACGAAGAAAATGTTCTCTTTCCTTTCCCTGAGCCGTCGGTAAAAATAAGGGATCCAGTGAGTACCAAAGGGGACATAGCAGCGGACCCGGTAACCCTCTTCGGCCAGTTTCTGAAACGTTTTGTTGCGGATGCCAAAAAGATACTGGAACTCGAAGTGGTCAGCCGGGATATGGTGGGTAGCCGTGTAGTCCTTGGCCCACTGGATGAGCCTGTCGTCGTGGGTGGCGATGGCCGGGTACACCCCGTCCCGGAAGAGCATCTCGGTGAGCTTGATGAAATTGGCGCGGATGTCCTTCATCTTCTTGATGGCGATTTCTTTCGGCTCTTTGTAGGCGCCCTTGCAGATGCGGACCTTGGCTCGGATTTGGTTGAGCTTCTGGATGTCCTTTTCCGAGCGGTAGAGGTAGGCCTGGATGACTATCCCGACGTTATCGAAGCGTTCGCGGAGGCGGTAGAAGATGTCGAGAGTCCGCTGGGTATGCGGCGAGCCTTCCATGTCAATCCTGACGAAATTGCCAAGCCGGGCGGCTCGGCTGACAATCTTGACCATGTTCTCGTAGCAGTACTCGACATCGATGTCGAGTCCCATCTGGGTGAGCTTGAGGGAAACATGGGAGTTGACGCCGGACCTGTTGATGGCATCGAGGAGGTCGAGATAGGCCTGGACAGCTTGGTCGGCCGTCTTCCGGTCCTTCACCCCTTCGCCAAGGACGTCCAGCGTGGCCATGACTCCTCTCTCGTTAAGCCTCTTGACGACCTCGAGGGCCTCGTCAGCGGTCTCTCCGGCCACAAAGCTTCTGGCCATTCGGGTGAGTAATTTCATGAATGCTTCTCCTTGTTCAGGGTCTGAGGAGTGGACAAGAATTCTAAGGGAATATCATATGGATTTCCCCGGCGATTGCAAGTCCTTGCTCTCGTCTCTTCCCCTGCTTTCTTTTTTTTGATATGAATATAGGCTCTCGCTGAGAAACCGGTCGGCGCGATGCGGTTCTTCAAATGGTGGAACTTCAGGAAATCCTCCTTCCCCTTCGTCTACAGCGATGAATACTGGTTGACCGACATCGGCAACCATGTCTTTCCGGTGAAAAAGTACCGGGTCCTTTATGAGCGTCTCCTCCTCTGTGGGTTTAAGCGGGAGAGCTTTCTTGTGCCCGAACCAGCCTCCGATGAAGACCTCCTTCTTGTGCACACGTCGAGGTACATCAAGAAGCTAAAAACAGGCTCCCTTTCGCCCGAGGAAATAGCCAAGCTGGAGCTCCCTTTTTCGCCGGCGCTCCTCCGGTTTGCCTGGTTGACCGTGGGCGGGACGGTTCTCACTTCGAGGTGTGCCGTTGAGCACGGCCTGGCCGTTCATCTGGGCGGGGGGTTTCACCATGCCTTCCCTGACCACGGGGAAGGTTTTTGCCTCCTCAACGATATCGCCGTGGCTGTCGAAAAATTGAGGCGGGAAGGCCGAACCCACCGGGCCATGATTGTCGACTGCGACCTTCACCAGGGGAACGGGACGGCGGCTATTCTTGCCGGACGGTCCGATGTGTTCACCTTTTCCATCCACCAGATGGATGTCTATCCGGCCGAAAAACCGCCGAGCTCTTTGGATGTTGGTCTATGGTCTGGCGATGGTGACGCCGAGTATCTTTCCGCTCTGCGAGCTTATTTTCCGCGGCTTTATAAATCCTTTGCTCCTGACCTGGTCATTTATCTCGCCGGTGCAGACCCCTATGAGAAGGACAAGCTGGGCGGGCTTTCTTTGACCAAGGAAGGGTTGCGGGAACGGGACAGGCTCATCATCGAAGGAGCGCGGGCTCTCCGCATTCCCGTGGCCGTCGTTCTGGCTGGAGGCTATGCCGTTGATTTCGAGGACACTGTCGCCATCCACCTGAACACCGTTCGTGTCGCTCGCCGGGCCTGGAAGAAATATCCCTAACCTTTTACGTCACGGCTGCGTTTCCGCCTCAACCCAGCGAAGATAACCGCTCGAGCCTCGGTGGATGGGCAGAGCGATGATTTCGGGCACCTGGTACGCGTGGAGCTCTTTGATCCTTTTTTCCAGTCGGGAGTAAAGGGAAGCCCTGGTCTTGATAAAAAGGAGACATTCTGAATCCTGGGTGATTTTGCCTTCCCACCAGTAAACCGACTGACAGGCGCCGGTGATGGTCACACAGGCAGCCAGCCTCTCCTCGACAAGTTGCCGGGCCATCTCCAGCCCCTTAGTCTCCTCAGGAACAGTGGTCAAAACGAGGATGAATTTCCTCATCGCTTTTACCCCAGGTCATTCGTGAAGGAAGACATGAGCAAAGACATGAGCGTCTCCAATCATGTTGTCGATGCGACAATATTCATTGGGCTGGTGAGCCGTCTCCTCGATCCTTGACCAGCAGGCAGCTTCGAAACCGGCCCGCCGGAAGATGGCGGCGACTGTTCCTCCGCCAATTCCGCGGGGCTTTGCCTCCACCCCATAAACGTCCCGGATGGCCGCTCGGAGCGCGGCCACCACCTCGGCCTGGGCAGAAGTCGGGGGAGCGGCAGCCGCTCGCTGCTGTTCCTCGAAGGTGATTTTAACTCCGAACCTGGCTTCCACTTTCCGGATGATGGCCTTGATTTTTTTCTCCACCTCGTCGATAGAATATTTGGGCAGAAGACGGCTATCCAGGTAGAAGACATCCTCCCCCGGAATGGTGTTGATGTTGGGCACGTTAGCTTCTTTTTTGGTCGGCTCAAAAGTGGAGAAAGGAGGCTCGAAGAGAGGGTCCTTATCTTGGAAAGCCTCGTAGAGGCCATCGAGCTCTGTGACCAGGAAACAGGCGGCTTTGAAGGCGTTAACACCCTTCTGGGGAGTTGAGGCGTGGGCTTGCTTGCCCACCGTCCTGAACTTCAGCCAGAGGATTCCCTTCTCGGCCACTTCAATCAACGACCCCTCTTTGTTCCCAGCGTCAGGGACGATGATGAGGTCGTTCTTCCGGAAGTGGTTGGAGTTGCGGAGGATGTAGTCGATTCCCTTAGAACTGCCTGTTTCCTCATCGGCGACGAGAGCCAGCCCGATGTTGGAGGCGGGTGTTATGTTTTCGGCGAGAAAAGCTTTGATGGCAAAAAGCGACGCGACCATGTCTTGCTGGTTGTCTTCAACGCCGCGGCCGTAAATCTTTCCCCCCTCAACCCAGGCTTTGAAGGGGTCGCCCTTCCACTGGCTCAAATCTCCGGGCGGAACGACGTCCATGTGGGTCATCACCCAGACCGTTCGGCGGGGATTTTTACCGGGGAAAAAAGCGAGGATGTTGGGTCGGAACCCCGCTGGTGCATCCAAATCAGGCGCCTTGATAACCAGCACCTGCTCGCAAGGCAGGGACTTAATAAAGTCGAGCAGGACCTCGGCTTTCTTGACCTCCCCTTCTCCGCCCGCCAAAGGAGAAATGGCCGGCTGGGCGCACAGTCGCACTTGAAGGTCAATCATGTCATCACGGAAGCTCTGGATTCGTCGAGAGATTTTTTCGAATTTGGTCATAAAATCCTCACGGTTCCCCATGGTAACATCCTGTTAGCGAATTAGCAAGCAATTCCTTTATTACCCGATATTAACTTTAATAATATTAAGACGGAAGGGAAGGCGGAATTTTCTCATTCTGCCGCTAAAAAAGTTGACTCCCCCCGGAGTGGCGTGGTTCGGGGGCCGACCTTACCCGGGACGCTGACTGTTGTTCCCCTCCGGCCTGCTCGAAAGACACCCACCTTTTCTCAGGCCCCCTTTGATTGTTCAAAGGGGGTAGGGGGATTTAATGGCTAAGAAAGAATTCCTGGGGGCGTCTTTCGCGGAGAGGGGTAGGGGAGGTTAATGTATAAAAAACAAACTTTCCACAGCGTCTCGGAACGCCGACCCGAGCGTTTGATGCCAGGGGGAACAGGCGAGGGGCTGGGATGAGGAAGCCCGTCGAAGCCTGAGTGGGCATGGTTTCTCGAGCCAAGCGAGAGAAGAGCGAAGGCTGAGTCGGAGCGAGTTTCCTCGCTGGGGAAACGAGCGAGCTTGGGAATCCCAGTCCCGAGCCGGGCTGGGTATGAACCGCGAGAGGACCCATTGAGTGATTCTATCAGCAAATCAGGGGTATTCCCGGTTTCTTGACATTTGCCGGGGTTGGACATAAAGTTAGTCAAAAATGAGAATCGGGTATGACCTCCGCCCCTTTCTCCGAGCGGAGACAGGAGTGGGGACTTACCTGAGGAACCTCCTTTTTCAGCTCGCCCGCTTCGACACCGTGAACGAGTACTACCTTTTTTCGGCTTCCTGGAAGGACCGGTTCTTGGAGGAGAAAATTCCGCCCCTGGCCCGCAAAAAGATGTGCGACCGGCGCCTCCCTGTCCGGCTGCTCAATTTTTTCTGGTACCGCTGGCCATGGCCACGCCTGGATTGGTTCTTCGGGACCAGCCTCGACTTGACCCATTCAGCAACCCCGCTTATCCTCCCCACCAGGGGCAAAAAAATCATCACCATCTACGACCTCTATTTTCTCGATTCGCCGCAAAGGGCTGGCGTTGAGGCGGGAAAGTTTTTCTTTCGACGCGTGGCTGACTCCATCCGGGAAGCTGATGGAGTCATCACCTTCTCCCGTTTCACGCGGGAGGAGATGATCGCTCGATTTGACCCGGAGCCGGCCAAAATAGAAGTCATTCTGCCCGGGCTTGACCCCGCTTTTGAACAGGATGTCACGCCAAGCGAGCTGGAAAGGGTCAGGCAAAAGTTCCGTCTTCCTCCCGCCTTTCTCCTTTTTGTCGGAGCTCAGGAGTCGAGAAAAAACCTCCTCGGGCTCCTCGATTGTTTAGCCATCCTCCATCGCTCGGGCAAAAAGATCCCGCTCGTCCTTGTTGGGCCAGCGGGGCTCGATTCTGAACGCCTTCAGACCAGAGCAAAGGAACTCGACCTTTCGGGCTGGGTCCGGCAGCTTGGTTATCTGGACCAGACCGAGCTCAGGTCTGTCTATCGCCTGGCTTCTGCCTTCGTTTTCCCCTCTTTTCGGGAGGGGTTCGGTTTTCCTCTCCTCGAAGCTATGGCCAGCGGTTTGCCTGTGGTGGCTTCTACCGCACCGGCCATCCCTGAGGTGTGCGGGGACGGGGCTGTCTTTTTCAACCCCGAGGATGCTGAAGAGATGGCTCGTCAAATCCTCCTTGTGCTTGACGATATCCAGGCGAGGGAAGGACTCGTTGCTCGCGGCCGGAGAAGGGCGAAGGATTTCAGCTGGGAAGCAGCAGCTCGACATACACTCGCCTTTTATCACGCTGTGATGGAAAGGGGAAGTTAGGGGGAGCAAAATTAGAGTGGCAGAGTTTCATAAAAATGAACAGGACGTGGAAAATAGATGGGGAGGGCGAGAAAGAGAAAAAAAAGAAGAGGAGGGAAAAGGAGGAGGGAAACAAAGAATAGAAAAACATAAAAGAGAAAAAGAAAGGGAGAAGCAACCGAGAAGGACAGGAAAGGGGCATGAAAATCGCGGTTGATGGCTATGAGCTGGGAAGGGGGGCCAGGGGCGTGGGCAGAGTTACCCAAAATCTTCTCCTCCACCTTCCCGGCATCATGGAAGGCGACACTTTTGTTGTTCTTGTTAAGCAGGATATCAGCCCGCTGGAGCTTCCCTCTGCCCGGGTTGTTGTCCTTCCCGAAAGGGGAGGCTTCCTCCGCTGGCAGAATGGGCCTTTGCGAAGGGAGCTCCGCAAAGAAAAGCCCGATCTCTTCATCGCCGCCAACTATATCCTGCCTCTTTTCTTCAACGGCGAATCGCTCCTTATTGAGCACGACATTTCCGTCGTCACCCATCCGGAATGGTACACCCGCCGCTACGCCCTTCCACGGCGGTTCTTGACCGCGCGAAGCTTGGCCAAGGCGCGCCGAATCATCGTCCCTTCCGAGTATATCAAGACTGAGATTCTCTCCCGTTTCGCCATTGACGCGGCCAGGATCCATGTCTGCCGCTGGGGTATTGAGGAAAAGTTCACCCGCGCTGCCGAGGAGGAAGTTCACGCCTGGCGGGCGAAAAAAGGCTTGACCGAGAGGGTCGTCGTCGGCTTTCTGGGAGCGCTCAACAGGCGGCGGCATCTCCCCCTTCTCATCCGGGCGGTTGAGCTCTTGAGGAGGGAGCGGCCCGAGGCCATGCTCTTTATCGTCGGCAGCGATATCGGGAGTTTTTCTCGCCAAGAGTTAGCTCAAATGTTCCACCCGGCCTGGGTTCGCTGGGAAAGAGACCTCCCGGAAGAGGAGTTACGCCTCTTCTATTCCAGCCTCGACGTCTTCGCCTTTCTTTCTGAATACGAGGGGTTCGGATTCCCTCCCCTTGAAGCGCTGGCCTGTGGAACGCCGATCGTCCTGCTCCGCCGCGGCGCTCTCGAGGAAATTTTTTCTGACCTGGCCTTCATGGTCGAGGAGCCCGCGGCCGAAGAAGTTGCTCAAGCCTTAATCCTTTCTCTCACTGATACCGTTTCTCGGCGTCGGAAAATCGAGCTTTTCGCCGACAGGCGGCGCGATTTCTCGTGGGCTAACACGGCTCAGAAGATCGCTCGCCTTCTTCGGAACTTGGAATCGGCGTGAGGTGGGCAAGTGAAGGAGGAATGCATTCGAGTGGCGGGGGAAAGAGGGGAGCTGGCTGTCATCATCGTCAGCCACAATTGTCGAGATTGCCTTCGTGCCTGCCTGGATTCTCTGAGACCGGAGGTGACGTCGCGGCTGGCGGAGGTCATCCTCGTCGATAACAACTCGTCGGATGGAAGCCAGACGCTGGTAAGAACATCCTTCCCCTGGGTGAGGCTCATCGAAAACAAAGAGAATGTTGGCTATGCGAGGGCCAATAACCAGGGCGTCCGGTTGACCTTGGCCGATTACATCCTTTTTTTGAACCCGGATACGGTTATCCCCCCCGGCTCGATTTCGGCTCTTCTCGAGGAACTCAAAAAAAGGCCGGATACAGCCGCTATCGGTCCCCGACTCGTCCGGCCCACGGGAAGCTACCAGGTTTCCTTCGGGAAGAAAATAAGCTTTCTGGCCCAGATGCTGCAGAAGCTTTTCTTGAATCCTTATTTCAGGATGAGGCTCAAGTTTTCTTCCCGGCCCCGAGAGGTGGGATGGCTAAGCGGGGCCTGTCTTCTTGTCCGGCGTCAGCCGCTCGAGGAAGCTGGTCTTTTCGATGAGAATTTTTTTCTCTATTTTGAGGATATCGACCTCTGCTATCGGCTGAGGAGGAGAGGCTATAAGCTTATCTTTTTCCCGCGCCTCGATGTTCTCCATCGGGGAGGGGCGAGCACCTTTGCCCTTGGGTTTGGGAACAGACGGGAATACCGACGGAGCCAAATCTATTTCTATCAGAAACACAATTCTCCTCTCTCCCTTTTCTTGTTGAGGGCTTATTTGGGGCTGCTCTTCGCCTTGGAAAATCTTTTTGGCCCCAAGGGCAAAAAAGAAGAGGCGGCTCTCGGGCGAAAGCACGGCCAGCGGTTTTAGGCTGGGAACTATGATTAGTAATTCGATAGATTCTATCGGAAAAATAAGAATATTGGAGATGATTGATAAACCGAGCCTGGGCGGCGGGCAGCGAGCGCTCCTCCTCATCGCTTCCCATCTGGATCGAAAGAAGTTCGAGGTCTTGATTGGCTCAGCCGGCGATGGCCCGCTTGAGGAAGAAGCCGCGAGACTTGGTCTTCGCCATCTCCGCGTTCCCGTCCGCAAAAAAGTTGATCCCCGTGTCATTTCTTCTATCGCTCAACTTCTCCGCCACGAGAAGATTTCCATTCTCCATACCCACGGCGGAGTGGCCGGCCTCTTTGGCCGACTGGCAGCCCGAAGGTCGAAAACGCCGGTCGTCGTCCATACGCTCCATGGGATTCATTACCTCCATTACCGGAATCCGCTCCTGCGCCAGGCCTATGTTGGTCAAGAGAGGGTCCTCTCCCGATGGACGGACGCTTTGATCCTGGTCTCCCAGGCTGATTTTCGAAAGGCAAAGAAATTCCGGCTGGCTCCGGTCGAGAAAATGTTCGTCATCCCCAACGGCATTGACACAAAGCCGGGGGGAAGGGAAGAGGAGGCGGCAGCATTCAAAGCTTCTCTTGGGTGGCCGGCCGATTCCCCTGTTGTTGGCACGGTGGCCAGGCTTCACCGACAGAAAGGGATACGCTACCTTCTTGATGCAGCGCCGTCCATCCTCTCGACTTTCCCGGAGGCGAGGGTGGTTGTCGTTGGCGAAGGACCCCTGGGAAAAAAGTTGAGACGGATGGCGCGCCGCAAGGGGCTGGAAGACCGCTTCCTCTTTCTCGGCGAGAGGGAGGATGCTCTTGCACTCCTCTCCCTCTTTGACGTCTTTGTCCTTCCTTCGCTCTGGGAGGGCCTGCCCTTTGTCCTGATCGAGGCGGCGAGCCTTCGAAAGCCCATCGTCGCCACAGCGGTAGACGGAGTGACCGAGGTTATTGAGCACGGGAAGACCGGGCTCCTTGTGCCGCCCGGCGATTCCCTGGCTCTGGCAGGGGCGGTCATCGAGCTGCTTAGAGACAGAGAGTTAGCGCAACGTCTTGCCGAGAGGGCGAGGGCCATCGTCCCGCCCCGGTTCCCACTCAGCCGCATGGTCGAACAAACCCAGAACCTCTACCTTGATCTCTTGGGCCATGAAGCTTAACATGGATGCATTGAACAAATCGATGTAGGCTCGGCGCTGGTATCTCAGGCAAAAAGCACTTTATTCAATGCCTTTCCGTTAGTTTGACAATTGTTTCCCCCCTCCCTATAATCATCGCCGATGGAGAATGCCAGGGTTGCTCTTGTCCACGACTGGCTGACCGGACAGCGGGGTGGCGAAAAAGTGCTCGAGGTCCTGGCTGAAATCTTTCCCCGGGCGACCATATTCACCCTTTTCCATTTTCGTGGCAGCCAGGTTGAAAGCCTGGAAAGGAGAATCATCCGGACGAGCTTCCTCCAGAGGCTGCCCTTCCTCAAGCGAAGGTATCGTTATTATTTGCCTCTTTTTCCGCTGGCCGTCGAGCTTTTCGACCTCCAGGATTACGACCTCGTCATTTCCAGCTCCCATTGCGTGGCCAAAGGAGCCATCCCGCACCCCGATGCGCTCCACATCTCCTATATCCATTCGCCCGTTCGTTACGCTTGGAACCAGTATTTTTCTTATTTTTCAGCCGGCCGGCTGTCATTTCCCTCCAGGCTCCTTATCCCGCCCATCATCCACTGGTTAAGAGTCTGGGACGAATCCTCGGCCTCCCGGGTCGATCATTTCGTTGCCAATTCGGCCAACGTGGCGCGTCGGATCGCCAAGTACTACCGCCGCTCCGCCGACATAATCCATCCCCCTGTGGACACTGACTTTTTTTCCCCGGCTGACGGGACTCCCCGGCGCAATTTCTTCTTGATTGTTTCTGCCCTCGTCCCTTACAAGAGGATTGATCTGGCGGTAGACGTCTTTAACCGCACCGGGGAGCCGCTCAAGATCGTGGGTGGGGGGCCAGAATTGTCCCGCCTCCGGAAGAAGGCCAGAGCCAATATCGAGTTTCTTGGGCAAGTCTCTTCCGTTGAGCTCCGTTCTCTCTACCAGGAGGCCAGCGCCCTCATCCTCCCCGGGGAGGAGGATTTTGGCATCGCCGCCGTGGAAGCGCAGGCTTGCGGCACGCCCGTTCTTGCCTACGGCCGCGGCGGAGCGACGGAGTCGGTTATCCCCGGCGAAACAGGGCTTTTTTTCCCCACCCTTTCGTCCGAAAGCCTGCACGAGGCGCTTGACAAATTGAGGAGTCTGACATTTAATAAATCCACTCTCCGATCAAACGCGATGCGCTTTTCCAGGCAAGCCTGCAAGGAGAAGTTGAAGTCCTATTGCCTGAGGAAGTGGGCTGAATTCAAGGACAGAGCATGATCACCCGGAAGCGAGCTCGGCTCATCGGATTTTTTCTCACCAGCGACATCCTGGGCATCCTCGTTTCCTATTTCTATTCTTACCTCTTCCGCTTTTATGCCTACATCATTCCTGTCGACCCGCTCAAGGGGATTCCTCCTCTGGGCCAGTATGTCGCCGTCTTTCCTCTCTTTCTCGCCACTCATCTGGTTATTTTTTTCCTGCAGGGTTTTTACCGGAGCCGCTTGAAGCGGACCAGGATCGATGACTTCTTCCTCATCACCCTGAACGCTATCCTGACCATTCTCGTCGTCTCGGCGATCATGAGCTACCTCTATAGTTACAGCCAGGGTCCTGCGCCCCTCTTCCGCGTAAATTTCAAGATTTCTCACGGTTTCCTCGTCGTCTATTTTGTGGTCGTCATCTTCATGATTTCCTTCCTCCGCAATCAGATTTATTTCTACCAGAAAAAGCGCTATGCCCGTGGCCTCGATTTGGTGAACGTGCTTGTTGTCGGGGCCGGCGAAATGGGTCGGTCGGTTGCCCAGAAGATCGCTCAGTACAAAGACCTGGGGTTTGTCTGCAAGGGTTTTCTGGATGATGAGAGGGCGGTGGGCGAGAAAATCGATATCGACGGCGGCGTCGAGGTTGTCGGTCGAATCGACGACCTGGGCGCGGTCCTGGAGAAGGGCAACATCGGCGAGGTCTTTGTTGCTCTCGACCTCAAAAACTACGCTAAAATCCTGGACACCATCAAAGTGGCCAATAAATACGTGGTCAATATCCGGCTCGTCCCCGACGTTTTTCAGCTCCTCACTTTAAAAGCCAATGTCCAGGACCTTGACGGTTTTCCCGTCATTTCCATCGATGATGTCTCCCTCAAGGGTATCCAGCGGGCGATCAAGCGACTCCTCGACATCGTCATTTCCGCCCTTGGCCTCATCCTCTTCTTGCCGTTCATCCTCATCATCGCTCTCCTCATCAAGCTTACTTCGCGCGGCCCGGTTTTTTACCGGCAGGAGAGGATGGGTCTTGATGGCCGCCCCTTCACCATGGTCAAATTCCGGACGATGATCTGCGACGCCGAGAAGGAGACGGGGCCGGTCATGTGCCGGGCGGGTGACCCCCGCATTACCCGAGTCGGGCGTTTCCTCCGGAAATTCAGCCTCGATGAGATACCTCAACTCATCAACGTCTTGCTGGGACAAATGAGCTTGATCGGCCCACGGCCTGAGAGGCCAGCCTTTGTCCGGGAATTTGCCGAAAGGATTCCCAACTACATGCTCCGCCATAAATTCAAATCCGGCATCACCGGCTGGGCTCAGGTTCACGGCCTCCGGCAGGACACGTCAATCGAGAGACGGATTGAGTATGACCTTTACTACATGCGAAACTGGTCGCTGGTGCTTGACCTCAAGATCATTTGGATGACGCTGCGGCGGGGGTTTATCGACAGGACCGTCGATTAGGTTACCCTGGCCTCCTATCTTGGCCGGAAGGAAAAAAAGAGCCTTGCTCCCCGGATGACGTACTGGATTCCGGAAAGCGCCGTGCTGGCCAGTGTGAGTAGAAAAAAAGTCGACAGCAGAGGGAAGGAAGCGAGACGGGGCAGCAGAAAGCTTGGCGCCTGAGCATCGGTCTGGACAAAATTGGAAAGGAGGACAAGAAAAACCGTCGTCACCTGGAAGACAGTGTTGATTTTTCCGAGCAGAGAAGGGGGAAAATTCTTGTATCCCCGGGAACGGTAGATGAACCAGGCCCCGCTGACGATGAGGAGGTCTCGGCCGAGGACGGAAGCGGTGAGCCAGAGCGGAATGGAAGAGGGGCAGTCTCGGCATGAAAAAGTCAACACAAGGAAGGCGGCGGCCATAAGCGCTTTATCGGCTATCGGGTCGAGGAGGGTTCCTATGGTCGTCCGAAGATGAAAGAGTCGAGCCGTTATGCCATCGAGGAAATCGGTCAGTCCAGCTGCCGTAAAAACGATGAGAGCTCCCAGGGCCTGGCGGCGCAGGATTAGGAAGAGGAAGACAGGGACGAGAGCCAGCCTCAGGAGGGTCAGGATGTTGGGGATGGTGAGGAACCGGTCTTCTCCCGGCGTTCTGCTTCCATAGTTTTTTTTCATGGGCAGGCCCCTGATTTCAGCGAACGAGAGCCAGGAGGACGTCGAGAATCCGGATGGCCTCTTGTCCGGAGAGAGGCTGGTCGGGCCGGAAACTCCTATCCGGATAGAGGTCCATAATCTGGTAGGAGAGAACCTGAAGGATGGACAGGTAACCGAGATGGTCCGGCGTGACATCCTGGACTTGGATTTTTTCCATGGGAATCTGACGATGGAAGCGGAAGCCCCGTTCCTCCAGACTCCTCATGATGCGGTAGATAAGGTCGGCCATTTCGGCCCGGGTAACCCTCTTTCTCGGCTGGAAGCTGTGATTGGCGTAGACATCGAGAAGGCCAAGAGCTGTCACCTTGAGGATGAACCGGGAAGCCCAGGAGGTGGAGATGTCGATGATGATGGGCGGCTGCGGCGCTGGTTCAGCGAGCACATCTTTGAATTTCACGGCCACGAGTGCTGCCACCTCCTCTCTTGTCACCGCGTCGGTTAGGGGAATTTCGGTGTAACGGCTCGGAATTTCATAAATGCCCAGTCGGTTTTTCAGGCTCTCGATTCTTTGCTGAACATTTCTATTGCTCCTGTCGAGGGCCTGGAGTCTTTCGTAGATGTCGAGGCTTTTTTCGAGCTGACCGGCTTCTTCGAGGGTCGAAGCGTAGTCTTCCAGGAGCTTCCTGTTCTGCGGTTCGCTGGCCACAGCTGCCTGGAGATGGACGAGGGCATTGGAAAACTTTCTTTCTTTCTTATAAAGAGTGGCCAGCGCCGTGTGAGCTGGAACGGATTCCGGCGAATAATGGAGGGCCCGAAGGTAGCTTTCTTTCGCTTTTTCCAGGTTGCCGGAGGCGATAGCGGCCTCAGCCTCCTCAATCGCTCTTTCGGTTTTGGTTGTCTTCAAAGCCTCGTATTTCTCCCTTGCCCAGGCGTGCGCCGGGTTGACCTTCAGGATTTCGCGGAGCTCGCTAAAAGCCATCTCCTCCTTGCCCGTTTGTTCGCAGACCTGGACAAGACCGATCCGCGCCAGCGTCAGCTCGGGGGATTTCTTTACAGCCGCCTGGAAATAGGCCTCAGCACTGGTCAAGTCTTGCTCGAGAAGGGCCACGTAGCCAAAGCCGATATAGACGAGCGGGTTTTCTGAGCTCAGCCGGGAGAGGGTTCTTCCAGCTTTATTCCCCTTTCCCTGCCGGATGTACTCCCAAGCTTCCTCGGCCAGGAGGCGTTCCTCGAGGGTCATGACGGCAGTAAGAGCTTGGGGCAGGCCTTCGAAGTAGAAACTGGGAGGGGGTGGGGAGACGGTGGCGCAGGCGACGGCCAGCCAGGAGAACACGAGGAGGAACACCGTTTTTCTCACCAGTTTTCTTCTCCTTTGGCGAGATAGGGTGTGTAGTTTACCATAAATTTCGGCTTGGCCATAACATCCATCTCGGAGAAATCGCCGTTTTCTCTTCTCCTCAGGACGATGGACCATTTGGGGAAGGAGGTAAGGAGGTCCTTTTTTTCCTTGGGCACCCGCAGGGTGAAGAGACGATGCTCACGGAATAGAACGTTCCTGATCTTCTCTTTAAGATGAGGAATACCCTCCCCGGTCCTGGCTGAGATGTAGACGGTGTTTTCGGTCGGACTCTCGTTGCGGAGGAGAAGGCTCGGCCAAGAGGGAAGGAGGTCAATCTTGTTGAAGACATTGATAATGGGCACGTCCCCGACGCCGATTTCAGCCAGGATGGATTCGACCGCCTGCTTTTGCCAGTCCGCCGATGGCGAGGAGATATCGATGACGTGGAGGAGACAGTCGGCCTCCCTTATTTCCTCGAGGGTGGCTCGGAAAGAGGAGATGAGTTCAACCGGGAGCTTGCGGATGAATCCGACCGTATCGCTCAGGAAGAAGTAAAGACCGTCAGAAAACTCGACGCGGCGAAGCAAGGGGTCTAAAGTAGCAAAGAGAGCCGGCGAGGTGAGGGTGTCCTCGCGGCAAAGCTGATTGAAGAGGCTCGATTTGCCCGCGCTCGTGTAGCCAACGAGGGAGACCGTCGGGACCGGGCTTTCCCGTCGGCTCTTGCGTTGATTCTCCCGCCTTTGCTGGATGCTCCGGATTTCCCTCTTGATCCGTGAAATCCGGTCAATGATCCGACGCCTATCTTCCTCCAGCTTCTTCTCACCCGGTCCTCTTGTCCCGATGCCCGCACCGAGTCGGCTTAGAGCGATTCCCTTGCCGACCAGACGGGGCAAGAGATAGTTGAGCTGGGCCAGCTCGACCTGGAGTTTGCCTTCGTTGCTCTTGGCCCGCTGGGCAAAAATGTCCAGGATGAGCTGGGTTCGGTCGATGACTTTGGCCTGCGTTTTTTCTTCGAGGCTCCGCTGCTGGATGGGGCTGAGGTTATGGTCGAAGATGATCATATCCGCTCCCAGCTCTTCCCTGACCTGGCGGAGCTCCTCAGCTTTGCCCTCACCGATGAAGTACTTGGGGCTGATTCGTGGACGGACCTGGAAGATTTTATGGACGACCTGAGCGCCGGCGGCGATGGCCAGATGGAAAAGTTCCTCCATCGACTCTTCCGCCTCTCCCTTGTTCTTGTGATGGGTCGACAGATGAACGAGGATAGCTTTCTCTGCTTCAGGCAGCAAGCTCGACCTCCAGATACTCTTCCAGGGAGCGAAGGTCGTCCGCCTCAAACCAGCGGATGCCTTCCATCTTCCTGAACCAGGTCATCTGCCTTTTAGCATAATGCCGAGTATCTTTTTTTGTTAACGAAACGGCCTCGTCGAGGGAAATCTCCCCCCGTAAGTGCCGGAGCACATGCTTGTAGCCGAGGGCACGGAAGGGGGGTGCCGTCTCCCTGACGCCCCGGGCGAGAAGACTTCTCACCTCCTCAACGAGTCCACCTTCAAACATCTTTTCCACTCTCGCTTCGATCCTCCGGTAAAGCTCCTCTCTTTCTAATTTTAACCCAATTTTGAGCGGATGAAAACCTCGCAAAGGTGAGCGGGTGGCTCGAAAATGCGCCGAAAGAGGTTTTTGTGTCAGGTAGAAGACCTCGAGAGCGCGGATGATTCTTACCTTGTCGCGGCACCCGATGAGCCGGGCATAGGTCGGGTCAACCTCATGGAGCTCCCGCCACAGGCTTTCCAGGCCATCGGCCTTGATTCTCAAATGGAGCTTCTCACGGAGGGAGTCGTCGCGGCCGGGGCCAGGAAAAAGACCGGAGAGGAGAGCCTTAAAATAGAGGCCCGTTCCGCCGACAATGATGGGCAGATGGTGGCGCTGGTCGATGGTTCGGATGGCTTTCAGGGCCTGGCGAACAAAGTCAGCCGCCGTAAACTGACAATGGGGCTCGGCCACATCGACCAGATGGTGGGGGACAGCCTGGCGCAGCTCGGGCGGAGGTTTTGCCGTGCCGATATCAAAGCCGCGGTAAACCTGGATGGAATCACAACTCACGATTTCGCCTTGGAAACGCCGGGCAAGATGGACAGCGGCGAGGCTTTTGCCCACTCCGGTGGGACCGACGAGGAGGACAAGATGACGGGTTTTAGACGGCAATTTTCATCAACAGGATGAAGACAAGCAGGGAGAGGAAAAGAAGGAGAGCCAGGATCTGTTTCCGACTCAATTCGCTTCTCCTATTCTTTCCAGGTTGCGGATGAGGGCGGCTTCATGCTCATTGCCCAGCGTTTTCTTGACGACGAGGACCTCGGCGACGAGGATTTCATTGAGGAGACGAAGGAAAGACCTTCGGTTTTCCTCTGCCGAGAGGTTGAGGCTGAGAAAGGGGATGGGCTTGATTTCGATTCGGCCGTCCATCCTCAACTCCAGGTTCTGGAGAGGCGGCCCAAAGCGGGTCCGGACTTCGTCGAGAGCCTTTTCCAAGACATTGAGGCCGACCGGCCCGATTTCTTTGGAAATGTATTTATAAATATAGGAGCACTTAACGTTAAAGTCGGCCCAGATTTTTTCTGTTTCGACTGGGGAGGGTTCTGCCGCCGGTCGAATTTTTGTCTTGAGCTGAGCCGGACCGACCAGCCCGAGCTGGAGCAAGGAGAAGACGACCTTCTCGGTTTCTTTTTTCCCCAGCTGACTCAGGCGATAAAGCTCTTCCAGACGAGAGACGGAACGGAGGAGATGAAGAATGTATTTTTCATGGGGAGCAAGCCGGAGGAGTTCAGCGTGGTAAGGGGAGAGAACCTGGAGAGTTTCTGATTCGGGTGGCAGCCAGGCCTCAATCAGGCGAAAGTTAGTCATCCGACGGATACCTTCGAGGACAAATTCAAGGCTGGCCACCGTCATCAGGATGTGAGCGCCGACAGGCTCGGCCGAGTCATCGAAGAGGTATTGACCTTGAACCCAGTCAAAAAGAGGGAAGAGCCGGTTGAGCCAGAATTCGGTCATGAGTTCCCAGGCTTGCGCCGGGTTGAGGAATCGGTGCTCGATGAGTGCCCGAGCAAAAGAGATGCTTCTGGCCTCGGCCGAGAGGAGAATTTGCTCGGCCTGCTCGGGGGTGAGAAACGCTCTCTCGATGAGGGCCGTCTGGAATTCCGTGGCCGTGAGGGAAGATTCGACCATGGCCGGGTTGCCGTTATAGAGAAAGAGCGTTTGCTCCGCTTCGCCGTTGTTGAGCCAGAGTCGGCCCGAATTCTTTTTTTGCCAGTGCCAGAAAAGGAGCTGGGGAAGCGGTGTCGAGGCCAGGTTTCCCTCTCTGAGAGGATTGCGCACGATAATAATTTATGAGGAGACGGCTTTTCTGTCAACCAGGAAAAGGCTTATCCTACTGGATGGCGCGGAGCTGGAGGAGCCCAAGGCCGATGGTCAACAACGTTTTCAGGGCCCAGAAGAAGTAGGCCAGAAAGAGCCCTTTTTTAGGGCTGAACTTGAAGGCATGGGACAGGCCGAGGCCGAAGATTCCGAAAAGCCAGAGCTGGAAAAAGTCAACCTGATTGAGGATGAGATAGGACTGAGACGTCGTCTCGAGCCCCGGGAAAAAAATGGCCAGCCCCGTCGATGTCTCGACGACCGATTGGCGAGTCAGGATGAGGAAGAGTCGGACAGCATTACCCAGGAGCTTATCGACGAAGTTGGCGTGGACGAGAATGGAGAAGACGCGAAGATAGTTTCCCTGCGTGGAAAAAAGACGGCCCAGCCCGAGGATGATGAGGGAGGAAAAAAGCATACCGATGAGGGAAGTCAAGGGTACGATCACTCCCGCGGTGAGCAGCCGAGGACTCGTCTTGGCCCGCTCGAGAGCCTGTGCATACCTATCTTCCCCCCACTTGGCTTTGAGCTTTGTTGCGTTGTCTTCTAAGAGCCTAACGCTATCCCTTTGCCCGTAAGGGAAACCCAGATAGCTGAAGAGGAAGATGGCGATGAGAACGACGAGAAGAGCGTCAACCCAGACAGGTTTTTCGGCGATAGCTCTAAACGTGCGGCCAGGGTCGACGAATGTGCCGGTCAATCGACGGATAAAACTCATCCTCAATCTCCTTTCCTTTCTTCTTTTTCGATCCGGCCATCCCGCAGATGGATAATCCGCTGCGCCTGAATAGCGATATCCCGGTCATGGGTGACGATGATGATGGTATTCCCCTGGGCATGAAGCTTGTGGAAAAGCTTCAGGATCTCAGCTCCCGTCTTGGAGTCCAGGTTGCCGGTAGGTTCGTCAGCCAGGAGGATGGCGGGCTCGTTGACGAGGGCCCTGGCGATAGCGACGCGCTGCCTCTCTCCTCCCGAAAGCTCGGGCGGCCGGTGGTGCATCCGGGGACCCATCTCGACCATTTCCAGAGCCTGTCTGACCCGAGCCTCCCTATCTTTTTTCTTCATCCCCTTGTAGATGAGGGGAAGCTCAACATTCCGGAAAGCGGTCGCCCGGGGGAGGAGGTTGAAGACCTGGAAGACGAAACCAATCTCTCGGTTCCGGACCTGGGCGAGCTCGTTCTCGCTCATCGCACTCACCCTTTTTCCCTTGAGATAATACTCTCCTTCAGTGGGTGTGTCTAAGCACCCGATCAAGTTCATCAGGGTGGACTTGCCCGAACCGGAGGGACCCATGATAGCCAGGAATTCATTCGGCATGACGGTGAAGGAGACGCCCTGCAGAGCTCTGACTTCGGTTTTTTCCAGGTGGTAGATTTTCCAGAGGTTTTCCGCCCGGATCAGGGCGCTATCGGGAGAGATCATCGCCCGCCTTCTTTTTTCACCTCAGGCTTGATGAGGACGCCGTCCTTGAGGTCGCGAAGAGCGGAGTAGGGACCGACGATAACCTCCTGACCTGCCTCAAGGCCGGAGGCAATTTCAATCAGGAGGCCGCCCATGATCCCCTTCTCTACCGGATAAAACTTGGCCCGGCCGGCTTCGACCACGTAGACTCCCTCGACCTCTTTTTTTTCTTTTGGCGAAGAAGACTGGCCTTCCTCTTCTTTGACGACGAGAGCCGAAATCGGGACGGCCAGCACACCTTTTTTCTCCGCCGTGATGATATCGGCCGAGGCGGATAGCCCGGGTCGGAGAGTGCGGGGTGGGTTCTCGAGCGTAATGGTGACCAGGAAATCCCTCGCTTCTCGCTGCGTGGAGGTCAATTTTTCGATGGCCGAGCTCCCGATTTTCGTCACCACACCGGCCAGAGTTTGATTCGGCAAGGCATCAACCTTGACCTCGGCTCGCTGCCCCAGCCGGACGCCGACGACATCTGTTTCATCCACCTCGACTTCGACTTCCATCTCGGAAAGGTCGGCGATGGTCATGAGCACCGTGCCGGGGTTGTTCATCGTGCCGATGACAGCCACCTCCCCTTCTTCGACACGGAGGCTGGTGATGATGCCGTCGATGGGCGAGTTGTAGACGGTCTTAGCCAGGCTGTCGAGCGTGCTCTTGAGGGAGGCCTCGGCCTGCTGGATTTGGTGGCGGATGGCGCGGACTTCGGCCAGAGCGATGTCGTATTGAACCTTTGCCGATTCGAGTTGCTCTAAGGAGATGAGCTGGCTATCGTAGAGCTTTTTCTGCCGGGCATAATTGTTCTCTTCCCTTCTCAGCCTCGCTTCGGACTGGATGAGCTGGGCTTGATAGGATTGGATGAGGGCCCGGTCGCGCTCGGCGTTGGCTTCGTACTGAGTCGAATCGAGCTTCAAGAGGAAATCCCCGGCCTTGACTTCCTGGCCTTCGACGACGCCAATCTTGACGATGCGGCCAGGGACGTGGGCGCTGATGTTGATGTTCTTCTTGGGCTTGATCTCGCCCGAGGCCGAGACAATGGCGGTCAAGTCGTGGATGGCCGCTTTTTCGATGGTGACGTGGACGGATTTTTCTCGCCTTGATTTGAGGTTGAAGAGAATGACCAGGCCGATAATGAAGATGACGGCAGCGCCGAGGAGGATTTTTTTCTTGCCGGATTTTCGGTTGGATGGTTGTTTCATTTTCCTGCGCCAGATGATTCGGTATCTCATTCCTTGAGGTAATTATCATAATACAATACGGGGCAAAGGGCAAAAAGTTCTGGATGGCCGTAAGCCTCTTTCATTCCGTTTTCCCCCTTCCAACGGTCGCTTCACTCCCCCCTTCCCTTTTCGGACGCCTCAAAGCGTCCTGCGACTAAAGGGACGAGTCCGCTTGGAACCCCACGGCTTTGTGACCGAAGCCGAACTCCTGCCGCTGCGGGCGTTGAGGGGGATGTCGCCGTGTCAGCCGTTCTCAAGGAGAGTTTTATTATCATCACGAGAAAGGAGATGATTCCTGAATGGCAAAGGAACCAGTCCCCTCGCTTCCCCCGTCGGACAGGCTGACCGGTCGCCCCTCGGCTCCAGCGCTTGAGGCAGGATTAAGGCAGCCCGCAGCGAAGCGCGGAGTAAAATCAGTCGGCTTAGGGCTTGCCTTTGCGTTGCGAAGGAGGGGGAGACTTGGTAAGATAGTTGAACCATGGGAGACTGGAAGGAATTCCTGGCTGAGGCTCAGCAATCGGCGCGGGAGGCGGGGAAGCTTCTCAAGCGAGGCATAGGCGAGGGA
>Ga0209102_1000290_pt1 | contig 34246 bp, 31 predicted proteins | sample ConPoolayeHmetaG_FD_185483 | JGI IMG/M metagenome (GOLD analysis project Ga0209102, IMG submission 185483) | Hot spring microbial mat communities from California, USA to study Microbial Dark Matter (Phase II) - Cone Pool mat layer H metaG... ...
GGTCTCGAAGGGGGTAATGACGGTCGTGAAAGGGACGGGCGACATCGCCACCGACATGAAGTTCACCGACTTCTTCCTCCACCTAGAGTGGATGGAGCCCGACATGCCCGAGGCGAAGGGGCAGGCCAAGGGGAACAGCGGCGTGTACCTTCAGGGACGCTACGAGATCCAGGTCCTGGACTCCTACGGCATCGAGATCCCTGGAAAGGGGGATTGCGGCGCGATATATGACCAGTTTGCGCCGCTTGTCAACGCATGCAAGCCGCCGCTTCAGTGGCAAACCTATGATGTGGCGTTCCGTGCACCACGGTTTGACGATTCGGGAAAAGTCCTGAGCCAGGCGCGGGTGACGGTCTTCCAGAACGGCATACTGATACACAACAACGTCGAGGTGCTCGGCCCCACGGGCGGCGCCATGGACACCAACATCGCCGAGCCGGGACCGCTCCTGCTCCAGGACCACGGGAACCCGGTTAAGTATCGCAACATCTGGATCGTACCGCTTCCCTTGAAGGGATCAGACAAGTACTGAATCACCTGCCGTCTGGTCCACATCAACCGGCTCCGATCCGGCGCCGGGCCTTGCAATCCCCCGTACGCCGGCCCAGTCAGCGTGGATCGGCGCGGGAAGAAGACCGCCTCTCCATCCTCTCATCCAGCCGAGTGCCATCGAGAAGCTCCTCCGCGTTCCCCCGTGTGAGATAACCGTTTTATCGCCAAACTGACCATTTGCCTGCCGTGGAGTCCCCTCGGCGAATGGCGCTTGACAAGCAGCTGAGGAGGCAATCGCTGTGGCTCCGGGATTCCTACATCTGGCTGCTCAGCGCGAAGGTCGCCCAAGGGAGAAGCGGGATGTCCGCACTCGACGTCGGGTGCGGCCCGGGCTTCGTCATGGAGATTCTGGGAAAGTTGTTCGCCGTCACCGGAGTCGATACGGATGAAGATATGGTCAGGGCATGCAGGGCGAAGGACCTGAGCGTTCAGAAGGCCTCCGCGTACCGGCTGCCGTACCGGGATTGTTCCTTCGACATCGTCTACTGCTCATTCCTGCTGCTATGGCTCAAGGAGCCTTCGAAGGCACTGGAGGAGATGTCACGGGTTTCGAAGGCGCACGTGCTGTGCCTAGGGGAGCCCGATCTTGGGGCGCGCATCGATCATCCCGAAAGCCTCGCAGGGCTGGGTCCCCTGCTTGTGGAAGGGATGAGGAAGCAAGGCGCAGATCCGTTCATGGGCAGGAAGCTCAGGCAGCTCTTCGAGCGATGCGGCCTCATGGTCGAGGTGGGCGTCCACCCGGGAGTGTGGGACATAACCAAGCTGAGGCAGGAGTACGAGGACGAGTGGAGATACATCGAGTCCACCGCAACGACTGCATCGGATGACCAGATGCGCAGGCTTCGCGAGGCATGGCGGGAGGCCCTCTCCGCGAGGACGCTGTTCCAATACAACCCCATCTTCTATGCGCTCGGGCGCAAGCGCTGGGCCTAGCCCTACATGTTTGAGTGCCTGTCCAGACAAAGATAGTCCTCGCGCTCATGCGCGAGTGGGCACCCGCCACCGCACACGTCGGCCAGGTTGCACGTCCTGCATTTCTCCGGCAGGTACCCGCGGCTGCGAAGCCGTCTGCACAGCTCGTGGTTCCATATCCTGTCCCACGGATCGGTGAGAATATTGCCCAGGGATTGATAGTAACTTTGGCAGGGCAGCACGGTGCCGTCCGGCTCCACGGCCATGTTGAGCGAACAGGCAGTGCACTGCTTGATGCCGAGGCCGAGGTTGATCGGGTTGAAGTTGCAGTATGGCGTCGGGGTGTACCACGTCAGCTTGACGCCGGCCTCCTCGGTCATCGCCATGATGTTGACCAACAGCGACTCGAGCTCCTCATAGGCGATGCTCCTAGCACCCTTGCCCTTGCCTGATCGGATGAGGCCGTTGAAAGCGATGTTCTTCACGCCCAACCCGATCAGGAATCGGCACGTCTCCTCCAGATCCTCGTAGTTCTCCCTCAGTATTGTCGTGTTCGTGGCAAAGTAGAAGTCCTCCTTGACGGCGGCCTTGATGCCCTCGACGGTCTGCTTCCAAGCACCCGCGGATCCGCAGAGGGCGTCGTGGACGCTCTGCCTGTAGGAGAGGAGGGTGACTTGAGCATGGTCGAGTCCGGCCGCGATTAGATCACGGAGGTATCCCTCCTTTGCAAGCTTCCTCCCGTTGCTTATCAGGCCCGTCACCTGACCGTGCTCCTCTGACCTCGCGATCAGCTGCCGGAGGTGGGGCGAAAGGGTGGGCTCACCGCCGGTAAAGACGATGTGGGGGACCCCGATCTCCCAGGTTCTGTCGATGACCTTCAGCCAACCGGCCAGGTCAAGCTCCTTGACCGCCCGGTTCTCGTTGTAACAATGTGCGCAGCTGTTTTCGCACCGGTACGTCAGGGCAAGATCCATCCTGTAAGGCGAGGGAAGGTCATCGGCACCGATCGTCGGCGTTTCCGCAGGAGTCTGCTTGATCACGTCCGCCTGCCCGCGGAGGAATCCCAGAAGCTGGCTCCTCAGGTCGTTGTAGTGTCGCCTGGCGGTTGCCTCGTCGAGCTTCCTGTACCGGGAGAGCATGTACTTGGCCATCCTTGCCTCGTCCCATCCCTCCAGCAGGCCGCGCACATAGTCCAGCGCGGTGCCGTTTAGGAAGAGGAGCTTTGAGGCATCGATCATCAGGACCCCCTTCCTTCGGCTGTCGACCCTGAGGTGGAAGCGGTGGCGCGCAAGCTCGCCCTTGCCATCGAACTTATAGGTGCCCGCCCTGAGCTCCTTCTCCGTCCGCAGGCCAAACGCCGCTTTGAGGCGCGTCATCTGCCGCCCCCCGCACATGCGCACGCACAGGCGCAGGCGCACGCGCAACCCCCTCCGAAGCCACCGCCGATGCCGCCTCCCCAGTACCCGGCCCGGGATCCTGCGCCCGCGGCCGGCCGCGCCGAAAGGGGGTTGGTGACCCTTGCGACATCCGTCGCAAGAGACCTCATGTTCGAGACCATGTTCCTGCTGCTGGTTCTGAGCCTGGAGACGTATCCTCTGGCCAGGGACCGGGCGTCGCCGGGCTCGGCTCGACCTCCTGGCCGAGAGGCGGGTTGCCAGACGTATGCGAACCCGCGCATCCGCCCGGGATACCTCCTGTCGAGCATCATCCAATCGTTGTTCGTCTCAAGCTCCCGTGCGAAATCCTCGGGGGTATTCGCGGCCTTGACCTGCTTCCACGCCTTCTCGCAGATCGAGCGGTAGTATTCCCTTGTATCCTCATACGAGAACCCCCTGAGCTTCTTCTTCACGCTCTCTATCAGTCTCACCAGCCCGGCCTTAAGTGCGGGGGAGGCCAACCTTCCGTCCGGCCCGATTGCCTTCAGGTAGTCGGTCTCATACTCATAGTCCCCAGCCTCGGCAAGCTTCTTGAGCCGCATTGGCCTTTCGTCGGAGATTATCTGGATCTTGCCCTTCCTTACCAATCCGTAGAGGATCATGGTTGCGACGACTGCAAGCGGCCTTTCCAGAACGATGGCCGCCTCAACGGCGGTGAGATCCCGTCTGGGACCGGCGCCCTGCTGTGAGACCTCGGGCTCGAAATAGTCCATCATGGCTTTCCGCCCGCTGTGGATGGCCAGGGCGAAGAACGTGGTCACCAGGCCCGCGATGAGGATGACCGGAAGCAACAGAACGAGGAGCTCTCCGGCCGAGTGGAGGAACTCAACCAGCTTTTCGAGGAGGCCGTACTTGTAGTACCTATCCACGAAGGCCTTGGGGAAAGCGACGCCCACATCGTAGACCCCCTGCGCCTGTTGGCGGGGGTCGACGTTTGAGCGGGTCCAAGACGCAACTATCCGCCCGGTCGCCGGGTCATATTCCACCGAATCCCACGGGTGGTCCTCTAGGTACACGGCCCCGTTGCCGTCGAAGCCCTCGGGGAACAAGACCCTGACCTTCAATTCCCCCGTGTTTCCTCTCTGGTAGTCCGGATCGAAATTGGTTGGCCTGAACCTGATCCCCGCCGTGCCCTTGACCAACTTGTTATCGTAGACCATGTGCGGGTTGTTTATCTGCAACCGGACCGTGAAGGGGGTTCCAGCAGAGATGGCTGCTTGGATGGCCGGCGTGAACTCAACCGCAACGCCGACGCCCACGTACGGCGACTTGCGGATCTCTCGCGGCTGATACTGATTGCTGCCGATCGTTATGCTCGCCCTAGCTGACCCTATGTCGTAGTGGCGGTTGGGCAGCCCTATGTCAACGCCAGTGAGGGCGCCGAAGTTTGCCAGTTCGATCGTATAGTCGATGTCCACGCTGCCGTCCTTGAGGATCCAGACATCGACATGTTCCCTCCTGACCTCGAAATCCAAGCCGTCGTAGCCTGAAACGAGGGGCACCCCAATGCTCGTCACAAGCAGCAGCGCGAGAGTCAGCGGTCCTAGGTCCGGGCAATGCCGCAAACGTACCTTCGCCATACCCTCCGCCTCACCACTTGGGTTCTTCCTCCAAGGCGTAGGCCGAGCCGCAGTACGGGCACTTCACCATGATCCCTCCCTTTACCACGGTCAAGTCCTTCTCCTGCAGGACTGCCCCGCAGGACTTGCAGGCCAGCTTGCGCTCTCTGAACTCACCCGACCCGCCCATGGTCACATGGAACTCTTGCCTGATCGGTCTCTTCGCCTCCACCCTTGTGCTCGCGTAGATGTACCCCAGCAGGGCGAAGGCGATCAGGATCATCACGGTCCCTGTCAGGATGTTCTCCGCCTGACCCGCGACCAAGAATATCGAGCCCAACATCACCAAGCAGAGTGCAACGAAGATGACGACCAGCTTGAGCGCATCATGCACGAAACTGACTCCCCTGACTGTCGGGGGGCTTAGGCCTAAAAAGGTGACCTTGCCACCGATTTTTCAGAGAGGCCTGTCGCGAGAGGCTGGCATGGTCTCGGCCCATCCGGCATGGCGTCGATGCTGAGGATTGGCTTCAGAGGCTCCGATAGGCCTGGCTGCGGTGGACCAACTCGGTCACCAAGACAGTGGTGCCCTCGACTGCGAAGATCACTCTGTATTCGCCGACCCTCATCCTGTAGAGTGGTGTCCTGCCCTCGGGCACCCTGAGCTTTCTGATATCGGAACCCGGCTTGGAGATCGAAGGGTTCTCTCTCAACTGGCGGATGGCCGCTAGGATCCTGCTCCTGGTGGAAGAGTCAAGCTGGGAGAGTCCCTTCAGGACGTCTCCATGGACGAGGACATTGAAGCTCACTCTATCTCTTCCAGGGGGACGAACCTGGTGCGGTCCTCGAGTTTTGCATATTGCCTTTCCACGAACTCCACCCAACGTACCTGTGAGACCAGCCGGCGGAGGATCTGGTCGTATGTTTCCCCCTTCTTGCCGAGCGCCTTCAGGATCTCGCGCGTGTCCTTGGTCACAGGTATCGTTGTCATTTCTCCCATCGTCTTCCCCTGAAACAGACGTTAATGATTTCCATTAGATCTTATAACTGTTATATGGGTCGCGGAGCGTCCCGATGCAACTGAGCCACTCTCCTTCCGAGCTCGGTATCCCTAGGTCCGGCAACGGTTCCACCCGGGTCAGATGCCGGAGCTGTGTTCGTAGGCTTCTGGGATCGCCTGGTGAAGACCGCGCGCGCGGTGGCGATTGCACCCGCCGCCGATGCGATGGCCACAAGCAGGGTGTAGGCCATGGCTCTATTTCGTTGTCTGTTCAGTGCCTGCTCCCTCGTTTCCCTTCTGACATCGGCGAGCTCCCCTCCGAGGTAGGTGGAGCCTTCGTCCATCCCCAGTTTCAGCGTGTCTCGCCTTCGAAGGGCCCGAAGACGTAGACCAAGCAGCGAGTCAACAGCTGTCTGACCTCAGGAATGCTCCAGGAATGGTTGGACCAATTCAGGTCCCTATCGTACCGGCCGGTGGCGTCAATGTGTCTAAGGCCAACGAAGTACACCGATCGTCCTGACTTTCGCTAATACAACAGGACCGAGGGCACATCGCCCGACTGGGTCGCCGTCGTCGAGGCGTAGAGCACCGTGACGTTTCCCTCCTCGGGCATCCACCATCTTTCTTCGGGTATTGGGTCCTTGAAGACCAGTCCTGCGTCCGGCAGGTCAAGAAGCTCGAGGGACTGGGCATTGATGGTGTGGTTTGCGTACTTCACGTGGGTGTGTCCTAAGGTGGTGACCTTGCCCCGGACTATCTTCCCCGGGATGACCCTGGTGATCTCCGGGGGAATACGTCCCTTGAGATCCGGTCGGCAGTCCTCCCTCAGTGCCAGATTCCAGGTTCAGGGAAGATCGAAGTAGTTTTCCCGTCTACCGAGGGCGCCGACCACCTTCCCCGTGCGTGGAAATGGCGTGGGAAGGACACTTCATACCCTGCTGAGGCCAAGGGCATCCATTTATTCCTCGACGTGCGCGAGCCTCGTGGTTTCCAGGTCCTTGTAGAAGTGCCTCCTGACCATGAGGAGCCACAGGAAGAAACCGCAGATCATGGATGTCCCGGACACCGCCAGATACTCGGTCAGGTAGACCCAGAAGAGGGCTTTACCTCTGAGTTCGGTTGACTTGGATGTGATGCCCACCAGGCCTTCGAGGGCCTCTTTCATTCTCTCAAGGGACCCCTCGTAGTTGCCCTTCATGTAGAGCGTGTTGGCCTCGTTCCTCTTTCTCTCCAGCTTGTCGAGCAAAGCGTAGGGGGGGTGTTGGCCCCGAACCTGTCGATGAAGTCCATCATGGACACCATCATGTTCTTCTGCTCGCAGAAGGCGATGAGGCTCGCCCTTATGGTGTGGCCGAGCTCGAGGTCCTCCGGCACAGGCACATCGGCCGGGAAGTAGATCCTGTTGAGGATGAAGTCGACGTGATACTTCCAGTCCCTGATGGCGGGATTTGCGAACATGAAATCCATGATCGGCAGGCAAAGGGTGACGCCCGCCCCATGCCGTGTGGAGACTAGGCATCCTCGCCGCCCGCCTTCCATTTGGCGTGGACCAGGGCGCCGGGGCGCGCCGCTATGAGGCCTGCTCCTCTGCCGCCTGAAAAACCGATGGGCTGCTTCTCGAAGTCGGGGAGGTTGACGACGGGAGTCCTCGCCGCGACCGTTAGCCCAAGCCCAGCCTTTGATGACTGCTCGATGAAGACGTCCATCGGCCACGCCTTGTAGATCACGGAATTCATCCAGTCCTCCGGCCTGTTGCAGTAGAGCATTGGGTCGGTGAGACAGGGCTGCCAGCCCATGTGTACTAGTACGAGCCCCAGGCCGTCCTCGTAGATCGAGTCATGGATCCAGTTCTGCTGCTCGTCGCTGAAGACCCAGGGCGGCGAGAACATGAGCTGGATCACATCCACGCCCGAGCTGAGGCGTTCCTTGGTTCTTGGGAAGCTGATGCGCGCCCGTCTTCGGACCTCCTCAGCCGGGAGACCGTTCGAGCTCTCGATGCTTGCGACCAGAAGTATCCTCGGGTCGGACCTGATGATGCTGACGGCATACTCGTGCAGGGCCTGCCACTGGTTGCCGACTGCGATGAGCCTTATCCTGTCCGTCGACGGGTCGTCTTGCAGACGGACGAGTACTGTGACGCGGCAAGGAGAAGCAGCTTAACGGTCAGGGCAAGGGTCTGCGGACGGCCCAGGTGGTTTGCCATGTCGTTGGGCCCTGGGGCTGTCTTTGAAAGATATGACCCCACGGCCGAAATCCCTGACCCGTCGGCACTTCAATCGATCCGGACATTTGCGAAAGCCCTTACGACCACGGGGCCCAGAATCCCCGAGGGCTGAGGCTGGACTGCCTTCTCACCTGGGGGCGGGAACCTCCTGCCGTACTTGCGCTCCAGTTCCGAGTAGTCCGGGTCGGGGAGCTCAAGCACCTTGTTGACGAGAAGGTTGGAGACCTCGACCCGCAGCAAGTTGTCGCCCTTGCGAGCGTATCTTGTGATATCCAGCTTGTACGGCGGAGCCCAGAGCCTTGCGGCAAGCTTGCCGTTGACGCGCACAGTTGCGACCTCCCTCACATCTCCCAAGTCGAGCTCAAGCCCGATGCCGCGCGCCAGGTATTCCTTCGGCAGGTTGAAGGTAGTTCTGTAGATGCCCGGGCCGGAGTAGCCTTTGGCCTCGGGGATCTCGGTCCATGAGCACAGCTTGTCAAGCCTTCGTGACTTCAAGCGACCTTCAATGGTCAAAGCCCATCCAGCGATGTCAAGGCTTGGGGGTATCTCCTTCACTCGGAGTCTCCGGCTACGCCCATCGTGATCCTTCACCACGTGACTGCCCGGCCGATCAGCCCTGGCTACCAACCCGCCGACGGGCGACCTCTCAACTATGGGCAGGTCCGAGCGCAGCAGGTGGAACTGCGGCCTTGCCTTGCGGAAGGCGATGAGGTGGGACCCGTAGGGTGCAAACCGCAGCGATAGCGTGGTCCTGGCGCCCATGGGCCGGTACACGCAGCACTGCTTCCGTTGGCCGCTCTGAGGATCGATCAGATACGGAACCCGCCCGTTGACGCGGAAGGTTATGTCCAGGGTCTTTTCTAGATCGGAGGAGTTGCTCAGGAAGTAGATCTCCTCTCCCGGACATGCGCGGTGGATGAACAGCACGCTGGGATCGGGGCTGGGGAGCTCGACGTCTGGCTCCACCAACCTCCGCAGGATCGCGCTGATCTCCTTCTCGGACTCGGCGACCGCCGGCGAGAGCGTGCCGGCCATCGCACTCATCCTCTCCAACTCTGCTCGAAGCGAAGCCATCTCGGATGCGCTCCTCTGGTCTCCCGGCGGGTGGGGCGCAGCGGTTGGAAGCCTGCTGACGAAGACGATCGGTACCTTGTGCTTGGCCAGCTCTAGGAGTTTCCTCATGGCCTCTATAGCGATGTAGTCAACTTGGGGGACGAGAAGCAGGCGATACTTGAGCCCGGAGACCACCAGGACCCCGTCGCGCGCCTCGGACCTGAGAAGGATCTCATCGTTGGCGATGTCGAAGTCGTTCCCCGCGGCCCAGACGACATCGGGCAATGAGCCGAGCTGCTGGATGAGGCGGGTGAGCGTCGTGGGCTTTGATTCGTTAGTCATCTTGCACCAGATGTCGGCAAGGGAGGTGTAGATGAGGACGTCAGCGGTCGAGATCCCCCTGTGCAGTTCCCGGCAAAGGCGGGCGTTGCGCGCGTTGAGGAACTTTACGTATGGCCACCACGTGTTGTTCTGGTTGATCTGGGTCTCGGCGTAGAACGCCCATCCCGGCGACCCGATGCTCCTAGGCGAATAGGGGAATCCGTGGTAGATGAGATGGTTGACGCCGTGGCAGAACAGCCTGTCGGCGACGACCTTCAGCATCCTGGGATTGACCAAGAACCTAGGCCTTCTGAGATAGGTATAGGTCTCGCAGGAGACATCGGTTCTTCCGTAGAGGTGGGCAGCGGAGGAGGCAATCTTCGGGATCTTGGTGATGAGGGGGCTATCGGCCGACCAGCCCAGCTCGGACTCGCACTCTGGGATGTCCAGTTCCCCGTAGCACTTGATTATGTCTGCAGGCTCCTCGCCATGGGCCTGGATCCTGCAGTAGGCTCCCTTGGCGTGGCACCATTCCTGCATGGCCATCATGTAGTCTTCCAAGGTCAGCTCGGAGAGCGTCCTCCAGTAGTCGTAACGGAGTCCCGCCGAGATGTCCGGCACCTCGCTGTCAAGGGCGGGCAGGTAGGGAAGCAGCTCGTACCCCCTCCTACGGCGGAACTCCTCGGGGAGGCGCTCAGTCCAGTTGGAGCCGAACACCTCCCAGCTGTCGGAGAAGAAGCACCTGGTCTTGCCCTTTGTGGCGCGAGCAAGCTTCTCGCCGACCTCGCGGAAGTGCGTCTCCATGGCCTTGCGCGAATAGTGGTCCAGAACCCAACCCTCGGCGCCGACCGTGGCCCGTTTGACCATCATCCGGGTGTAGCTAGTCGCGTAACGGACTATCCTCCAGTTGCCCGCCGGCGCGGTCCACTGCTGAACCGCCCTGGGCTTGAGCAGATCCACCGCCCTCTCCAGATCCAGACGACCCCGGTCAATCGGGGCGGCCTTCAGGAGGATGACCTCCTCGTCTTGCTCTAGGGGTTTGTCTTTGCTATCCCATGTCTGGCCCTCGGCAAGGTCCCAGAAGTCGTACCTGATCTTGCGCGCCGCCTCCTCCTTTGGGACGTGCGGCCCGCCGAATGGCCAACCGCTGCCCAGCGTGACGTCAACTGTCAGCCCAAGACGGGTGGCCGTGTCCGCCGCAAAGCTCACCATCTCGAGGAACTCTTCGGAGAGCCATGGCAAGTTGCGGGTTTCGTCCGCGCTTAAAGGGTAGACCGGCTGTAACTCGATGCCCCCGAAGCCGCACCTCCTCATCTCCCGGAGTTGGTATTCGATCTCGGCCTTCTCGACGGCGCCTCCGAACCACCACCATCGAGCGAACGGCTTGTACCTGGACAGTCGCCTCATATGTCCGTTCCTTCTCCCTGCAACATCTTCCCTGCCTGAAAGCATCGTGACCGCTCGAAGGTACACCAAGTGCGATCAGATCGGTTGGCCAATCGACGCGACGCCGGGCCTTGAAAAATGCTCGTCCCTCCACCGTCCCGCGTGTGATAGGCTCGCGCGAATCCTCAAGGCAGCCGTATCGACAACTGAGCGGCGGAACGACCGACAGTGTTCCTCTCGTGGCCTCCCAGTTCAAGGTGCTACAACCCGATCAGGGTCACGAACTCATCTGGATCGACGAAGGAACTGCCCGTTATCTCTCTCAGCCTCTTCTTCCTTTGCAGGAAATCTGCATCCCCTGTGACGAAGAACCGAATCTCTTCGTCAAGCAACCTGCGTGCACAGATCAAGGAAGCGATGTGCATGCAGTCAAGCGTCCTCAACCCGACGTTGTAAGTCAAGTTCAGAGCGCCGTGCAGCAGTGCCGGCATGCGGACGCTCTTCCCCTCCGAGAGCAACTGAACGTCATCCAAGGGGTCGACGAACACCAAGTTCAACCTCATGAGCCTCTTGATCAATGCCGAAATGACCCTGCCCCTGTCTTGCACGCCTAGCTCGTGCAGTGAGCCCGATCTAGTCTCGATGCTACGACTTGTTACGGACGCGACTTCCAAGATAGCTAGCGAGGATGTGCATCCTCGAAGTCCTTCTTTTCCTAACTCCCTCACGATTTTCTGGCAGCTGCTGTGATACGGGTCATCAGGCTTGAATCTCGCGAGGAAGACGTTGGTGTCCATGTAGGAAATCATCGGCCGCGACCTTCCGCAACGATCTCCGCTGCAGTCCTCTTCCCGCAGAAGAGACCTGCACAGATCTTTTCAAGCTCGTCATCGTCGATGTCCGCCTCGGACCACTTCTCGGCTTCAGCGTCTAGGAACAGCTCGGGGTGTCTGTCTATGTAGTCTTCTGTCATGGTCCTTAGGGCCTCGCTGCGGTTCTTGAAGATCCCCCTGCGGACAAGATCGTCTACCTTTCGAACGAGGTCTTGTTCGAATCTGGCGTTTATGATTTCCACAAGATCCGATTGGCTGCGTAAGATAAATATCTTACGCTCACGCTTTAGCACGGCATACGGAGGGCTTGCTGGCAGGATGGGCCGCCGATAGGAATGGGATTCATCAATCGGGTTCATCAGAAGGTTCCTTAGGTGATCCTCCCCATCGCAAAGAACTCCGGGTTACCCCTGAGGAACGTCGTCCTCACGGTCAACACCGCTTACAATGTCACGGGAAACTGCAGCCTCAAGTCCCACACCGAGCCAACAGAATGAACGACCCATGCTTGCCGAGCTATGACTTCATCGCTCTGGCGGGAAATCCAAACCATTATCTCTTCCGAACGCGGTCAAAAAGAACCAATCCAGGGGAGAGGTAGGTTGAACAGGAACGGCTGTGGGGTCGCCGCTGCCGTATGTAGTCTGGTTGCGGTGGCAGTCATGATGACCTACGTTGGAGCAGCTGCCCAGCTCAGGGTCAAGTGGGTGTTCAATGCCACTCAGGGCTTGGAGAGCCCTGTTAGTAGTGGACACCAAGGATGCCAGACGGTCTGGGATATTGACGAAGACGGGATTGATGAGATCATCTTTGGGACGCCCTGGGGAGACAGCAAGAGGCTCTGGTGCATTGGGGCAGATGGCGCATTCAAATGGAGCTATCCGCCCATGGACTTGGACGGCCTTCCGGGATACTGGATAAGCAAGGTGTCCCTGGTCGATGTGAACAGGGACGGCAGATACGAGCTGTGTTTTGCCGGAGGAGGAAGGCTTCATGCTCTCGACGGCGAAGGGCGAATCATCTGGACCTGGGACAACCCTAACGTTGGCGCGGACATACCTGGACCTCCACAGGCCCACGACATCGATGGGGACGGCTTCGTCGATTTCTTTGTCGCCGACGAGACGGGCTACCTGTATAGGCTGAACTACGAAGGCCACCTCGTCTGGTCGTCGCACCTGTGCAGCAACGCCGTAGGCCAACCGACCATAGCCGACATAGATCGGGACGGAGGCTGTGAACTGGTGGTGGCAAGCTGGGATGGGTGCCTCTACTGCTTGGACGCTGGGACTGGAAGGGAGGAGTGGAGGTTCCACACGTCGGCCAACATCAGGAGCCCGCCCATTGTTGCCGACGTCAACAAGGACAGTGAATACGAAGCGCTTGTCTGGAGCGAAGGTTCCTTGAGCGACGCTCCCTTGAGCGAAGGCGGTACCCTGTTCTGCATAAGCTTCTACGGGACTGAGATTTGGAGTCTCAGATTGCCGGGGAAAGACCGTACCGGTCTCGTGCAGCAAGTGATGCCGTCAATAGCTGATTTCGACGGCGATGGAAGCATGGACATGGCGATCATGGCATCTGCCTACCTAGGGCAGATCTCCAATGTCTCATCGACTGACGGCAACGTGGGGTACATCATAAGTGTCTATGGACATGACAACAGCGTGTACGTGATAGACATTGGTGGAACGGTTCCCAGGGTGAAGTATGCCCTCAACTTCACGGAGATGAGCCTGAAGGGAATGATTCCGCGCGCAACTTCCCATTCCTTTTCGTCCTGCCAGTCCCAGCTGGTCGCAGACATCGATGGTGATAACAGGCAGGAGATTCTGTGGCTCGCTCCGTACCCGATCGTCACGGATGCGGCGACAGGTGCTGTCGAGGCCTACTACGTCAGCGCTGACGCGGTTTGGGACGGCCCAGGACAGAGGAACGGAGGGTGGTGGGGAGATGTCGATAAGGATAGGAGGTCCGAGTGGATCTGTGGGGCAGGTGCGGCATACTGCAGTTTTCTGACGGGCTGCCGTCAGCAGACGGGGGTCTACTGTCTGACCTTGGACGGAAAGTTTCCGGCCCAATCGCCGTGGCCCGAGTACTACCATAGTGCCTGCCCAGCCGAATACCAGAACCTGCAAGACTGGTTGGGCCTGAAGGCTGCCTACTCGAACTCCCTCTGGTTTCCCATGGATGAGCTCCTCTTGGCAGGGTTCCTGTCTCTAGCTGCCCTGGGCTCGGTGCGCCGATCGTGTCGTCGAAATGCTAGTCACAGTCCAAGTCTTGCGGTTCAGCCCCAACTTCTACGCCAACTATAGCCACGGGCAAAGCTTTATCCTCCAGCCCAGAAGCGAATCCGACCGACGGAAGCGACCCTCCCCAACGCTTGACCAGCTGAATGAGGTTTGCCGATCCATGCGCTCGGAATGGCTGTCCTTCAAGCGGCTCCTTTCCTTATCCTTGATCTGCCTGGCGTTCCTGCCGAGCGCCCTTGGCGACGGGGACACAAGGAGGGCCAGTCTGCTGTTGGTTGGGGATATCTTTCCCTGTCCCGTGATAGTGCTGTGCGAATCGGATCCGCTGTACCAGTACTTACCGATACAGACCAGGGAGATACCCGCGACGGAGGCCCAGCGGTACATCAGACTCTACTTCCCAAGGACCAGGGACGAGCTCTACGGCTATGGGGTCCTATTCTTCGTGGACCCGGACATGGACCCCTTCACCGGCCAACAGGTCGCGGCGATGCTGGACTCAGTCGCCAAGGGGCACTCGGGGACCTTCTGGACCTTCGGTCCCCACTACTCAAGCGTCGTCGCATCCGCGCTCGAGGCGGTGGTGCCCCACGAGATGTCGCACGAGTTCAAGCAGTGGTCGTGGGGCAATGACTTCTACACCGTCAAGTTCAGAAGGAACCTCCCGCCCGTATTCACCTCATTCATCGACCTCGGGCTGGAGAAGGTCAGGGCCTACGGATGTGGGCAGACCGTGCCGAGGCCGGGTTCAACCGTCTGGGGCGACCTAGTCCCATTCGGTTGGCCCTGGATGACTTCCTGGAGGTACGGGGGAAACGGGGGCGTCTGCTGGGTGGCCGCCGATGACCTCGACCATCCCTGGTGGAGCGGAGAGACCTATGGCTTTTGCGAGAACAAGTATGCGATAGATGTCCTGGCGAACATCATTACTTACACGGTCGGAGGCAAGCTGCCCGACGATGTCTTGGTGCCAATCCGGATTCGCAGGGAGTTCCTCGACTACAGGAGCGGAAAGAGCTTGTTCGTCTCGATCCTGGAGTTCGTGGAGAAATTCGGGGCTGGCACAAACCAACTCTATGAAGACTTCTCAAGGATCGATGCCGGCCTCGTCGGCCAGGCAAAGGCCTTCTACGTAGATGGCGACTACGATCAGGCCCTGGCGGCCATCAGGCAGGGTAACGAGGAGGTGAAGGCCCTCTGCGACAAGGCGTTGGAAGCCAGGAAAAGGGCCTTGCTCTGGATCTTCCTGATCGAGTGGCTCGCGGTTTCCGGCACGAGCATGCTAGCGGGCTTCATGGTCTGGACGCTGATGGTGAAAAGGAGGATGTACCGGGAAGTGACGACCACCAGGCTTATCGCGAGGTGATGCCTCCTCGAGATCCGCAGCCCCCTAGGCGGCGCGGGCGTGTTCCCTCCAGGCCAGAAGCTCCTTCTCCTCGACCCCTCCGGTCATCTCGATGAAGGCCTCCTCCAGCGTCCTCTTTCCGGTCCGGGCGATGATCTCCTCCACCGTCCCTAGGGCAATCAGCCTGCCCTGGTTGATGATGCCAATCCGGTCGCACAGCTCCTCCACGATGGGCAGGATGTGGCTGCAGACGAAGATGGTCTTGCCGGCCTGGTCGGCGAGTTCCTTGATCAGATCCTTGACCATGAGGGCGGCCCTTGGATCGAGGGTGGAGGTTGGCTCATCCAAGAACAGGATCGGCGGATCGTGCACCAGTGCCGCCGCCAGCAGGACCTTCTGCTTCATCCCCCGGCTGTATCCCTCCAGCAAATCGTTGCGCCTCTCCGACAGCCCGAAAAGCTCGAGCAGGTTCTGGATCCTGTCCGGCACGATCTCCCTGGGCACGTCGTAGAGGGCTGCCATGAACTCGAGGAATTCGTAGGCGCTTAGCTTCTCGTACAGCCCGGGAGATTCGGCCAGAAGGCCCGTCACCCGCTTGACCTCGTTGGGCTCCTTGAGGATGTCATGCCCTCCAACCATGGCAGTTCCGGAGGTCGGCTTGATTATGCAGTTGAGGAGACGGACGGTCGTGGTCTTCCCCGCACCGTTCGGGCCAAGCAGCCCGAAGGTCTCGCCCTCGTATACCTCGAGGTTGAGATGATCCACAGCCCTTATCTCCCCGCGTTTACCATAGTACTTACAGAGGTCCACCGTCCGAGCCACCACGTTCATGCGTCGCACCCGCCTGTTGCGGCTGGCCTTTGGCGCCTATTTATCCCTCACAAGCCCCATCCTCTTATAGTACTCCAAATACCCATGCCGGTCCACCGAGGGTTGGCCTGGTCCGGCAATCTTCAAACGAGAATAGCTCATGGGAGGCAGAGGTCCTGTCCTCCGCCTCCCGGTACTGGCCACCTTCACGGCGAACCCCGCCGCAAAAATCCCAGCCTCACCAAGACCCGCCAGCCAGCCTGACAAAGATTATTCAGCGGCCGATGAGGGCGCGACGCCATGCCGATCAAGATAGCGATGATCGGGGCGGGCAGCATTCTCTTCACGCGACGGCTCATCCAGGATGTCCTCACCGTTCCGGAGCTGGAGGATGCCGAGTTCGCCCTGACCGACATCAACGAACGCAACCTAGACATGGTCTACCAGCTGGTGAAGCGCGACATACAAGCGAACGGGAAGCCGGCCAAGTTGGTGGCAACCCTCAACCGTCGCGAGGCACTCGAAGGGGCCGACTACGTATTCTGCACAGTTCGCGTCGGTGGCCTTGAGGCATTCCAGCTCGACATCGATATCCCTCTCGAATACGGCGTTGACCAGTGCGTCGGCGACACGTTGTGCGTCGGCGGGATCACGTACGCCCAGCGTTCGATCCCCGCGCTATTGGAATTCTGCCAGGATATCCGGGAGGTCGCGGCTCCCGATTGCCTCCTCATGAACTACGCAAACCCCATGGCGATGAACACCTGGGCATGCGTGAAGTACGGCCGGGTACGGACGGTGGGGCTCTGCCACGGGATCCAGGGCGGCATACGACAGATCGCAGACGTGCTCCATGTCCCTGCAAAGGAACTGGATGTCATCTGCGCCGGAATCAACCATCAGGCATGGTTCATCTCTGTGAAGCACGAGGGCAAGGAGCTCACCGGAAGGCTTCTCCCAGCGTTCGAGCGACACCCCGTGTACCGGAGGACCGAGAAGGTGCGCATAGATATGCTCCGCCGGTTCGGCTACTATACCACCGAGAGCAACGGCCATGTCTCGGAGTACGTTCCCTGGTACAGGAAGCGGCCACGGGAGATCCGCAAGTGGATCGACCTGAGCTCCTGGATCAACGGGGAAACGGGAGGGTTCCTGCGCGTCTGCATCGAGTCGCGGAACTGGTTTGAGACGGACTTCCCGAAATGGCTTAAGGCCGATCCGCCGAGGTACAGCCCCGAGAAACGGTCAAGCGAACACGGATCCTACATCATCGAGGCACTGGAGACCGGGCGCACATATCGCGGCTACTTCAACGTGCTCAACAGGGGAATAATCACCAACCTCCCCGACGACTGTATCGTCGAGGCCCCAGGTTACGTTGACCGGAATGGAATCAACATGCCGATCGTCGGGGATCTGCCACTTGCGTGCGCCGCGACCTGCAACGCGAGCGTCCAGGTGCAGAGGATGGCGGTCGAGGCCGCGGTGCACGGGGATGTCACCCTGCTCAAACAGGCTGCCCTGCATGATCCGCTTACGGCCGCGGTGTGCAACCCGCCCGAGATATGGCAGATGATCGACCGAATGCTCGTTGCCCAGGCCAAGTGGCTGCCCCAATACGGAAAGGAGATCCCGAAGGCCAGGCGGAGGCTGGCCTCCCAGAAGAACCTCGGCACGAGATCCAACCGGGGAGCCGCCCGACTCAAGATAAGGACCGTTGACCAGATGAGGCGCAGCGCGAAGGCGCGCAGATAGGGGGGCATCGGCCCTCAGCCATCACTCAGGCCATCCATCCAAGGACGAAGCGCTCCTGCCGAGCGACTTCAAGCAAAGACCGGACGAATTATCAAGGAAGCCGGAGGGGTCTTGGCTTCAGTTTGACTTGTGGGCATCCTGTCCAAGCTGCGAGGCCGGGTGCTAGCCTTTGCTTGGACTGGTCCCCACGCCGATCAGCAAGACATAAGAGGCGCATCGCCGGGCGCTACCACATGCCAGACTCTTCGAAGGCCAGGAGGGTCAAGGTGGGCGTGATCGGCGTTGGAGCCATCGGCAGGCACCATGCCCAGGCATACAGGAACGCACCGGAGGCCGAGTTGGTCGCGATAGCGGACATCGATGAGGGCAGGGCCCGTGCTGCGGCAACCGAGCTCGGCGTGCCCAACGTCTTCACCGACTACAGGAAGATGCTCAAGATGCCCGGCTTGGAGGCAGTGAGCGTCTGCCTGCCCAACGTCTTGCATGCCCCAGCATCGATCGCTGCTCTGGAAGCCGGCAAACACGTGTTGTGCGAGAAGCCCCTCGCCACCGATGTCGCGAGCGCGCAGAGGATGGTGAGAGCTTCCAGGAAGAGCGGGAAGCGGCTGGCGATGTCGCTCAACCTGCGCCATACCGGAAGCGCCCAGATGCTCAAGAAGGCCGCTGAATCGGGGCTGCTCGGCCGCATCTATCACGGGAAGGGCGGGATGCTGAGGAATAATGCCATACCGAAGGGCTGGTTCCACCGAAAAGAGTTCGCGGGTGGCGGGCCGCTGCTCGACCTCGGCTCCCACATACTGGACGTAACATGGTGGGTTATGGGCAAGCCGAGGCCGGTCTCGGCTTACGGCGCCACTTACGCCGAGTTCGGCCCTAGGGGATTGGGGAAGGGAGACTGGGGGGTTGGCTACGAGGAGGGCCCCTTCGACGTGGAGGACCTCGCCTTGGGGCTTGTGCGGTTCGAGGGCGGGGAGACGGCCTTCGTGGAGGTAAGCTGGGCTGTGAACGCCAAGCCGATCACCTACAGTTACGTCTGCGGAACGGAGGGCGGCGCGTCGCTTTACCCAACCTTCGAAACGTTCAGGACGGACGGCACGCCCCTGACCATGGAACCGCTACAAGATTCGAACCCGCCGGTAAGATTCATCCAAGACCTGCTTGCGGACAGGCCACCCGTCGGGCCGGCCGAGGAGGGAGTCGTCGTGATGAAGATGCTCGAGGGCATCTACAACTCGGCGGAGACGGGTCGCGAGGTCCGGATACGCTAGCTTAGCCTTGTGAGTCGGTTGCCCGGAAGTCACGGGCGTGACATCTCGGATAGGCGTGCATGTCCGCCCCTTAACGGCCATCTTGTGGTGAGTTGCAATGAGGTTCTTTCCTAAGGAAGGGCCCATGGGCGAAGTGACTGTGGGTTGCCTGAGGGGGGCACATGGGTCCCGGGGGAACATTTTTCACTTACGGGTTACGCGTAACCGCGATACAATGCCTGCAGGAAAGCGCATAGGAAAGAAAATGCCTCACAGAGAGTTGGAGGAGTGGCGAAATCGCTGCATGGAGGCCATGAAGCTGTGGGTGGAGAAGAGTAAGGAGGCCCTGAGGTGCGGGGAGGACGAGATACCCCCGATACCAGCGCTGCCCCCACTTCCTCCGCTTCAGCATGGCCCGCCAGGTTTCGGCGGAAACCGTGAGCATGTTCCCCCCTTCTTCGGCCCGCCGCGGTCCAACGTGGTGGCCTCCAGGATAGACGACGAGGGACTCAAAGTCGTGGACATGCTCGTCGAGGCCGGCCTCTTCGATACCCGGTCAGAAGCTGTGGCTTATCTGGTGGCCGAAGGCATCAAGGCTCGCAAGGACGTCATCGACCAAGTCTCGGCGGCGCTCGGAGAGATCCGCGAGATAGCCAAACGAAGAGAGGAGAGGATCGCCAAGCTCAGGGAGCAGATAGGCATCGCCCGCCCGGAGGCCCCCGGCGAAACCCCATACACCAAGGACCAGCCCCCGTCGCTGCGCTAAGGCGCGAGCTCAGCCCCAAATTCCGCCTGCCACAGACTCCCATCTGCGTCGATTGGGTGAGGAAAGCACGGAGGAAGGGGTGACGTTCCTGGACAAGCACAGAAGTGGAGGAGCCGCATCGTGGTTCCAGAGCGTTCCAGCGAACACTTAAGGGCCGTCTCACGCTTAGCAAGGAGGCTGTGAAGCGCAAGGCGCAAGTCTACTCGGAGGAGACGTTGTGAGCGTTCCCAAGAGGTCTCTGGCAAACATTTGGAGAAGGAAGGTAAGGACAGCCTTGATCGTATTGGCACTCGGTTTCTCCGTTTCCATTGCGATCTCGGTTCCTGCCGCCTTGAAGGCGCAGGGCAACTTGACGGAGGCAATAGTCCGGACCCAAAGGGTGGGATACACAGCCATGATCAACCTTACGGCGACCGAGATCCTAGTTGGGCCGCCCACGCCCACCTTCGAGATGGGAGCAGGCGGCATGCGGATGCGCCAGATGCTCGGCTTCGGAGGCCAAGGGTCCCTCAACCAGACCATAACGGATGAGATCGGATCGATGGCCGGCGTTGAGTTGACGGTGCCCATCCTGCAGAGGATGGTATCCCTTCCTTCGCAAGAGACCTCGACCCAGACGGGGTTCAGGATGAGAAACTTCCTTCAGGTCATTGGAGTCGGGACGAACGCCTTCCTCGTCAAGGAGCGTGCCCTTCTGCCGAGAACGACGCTGGAAGGTCGAACCCTCACCCAGGAGGATGCAGGATGTATCATGATCGGGTCCAACCTCCGGGACCTACTCGGGGTAGGCGTGGGAGACACGATGCAGCTTGGCGACAAGACATTTCAGATCATCGGCGTCTTTGACTCGGGCACAACATCCACAACGACCGAGGGGGGGCGGCGCTTTGCGCCCAGCTACGCCTACATGCTGCTCTCGGACGCCCAGGATCTGTTCGGCATGAACGGGCAGGTCACTTCGGTGAGGGTCTACGTTGAGAGCGTCGACCTGGTGCAGAGCGTGGTTGACCAGATAGCCAATACGTACGGAGAGAACGTCACCGTCACGACCCAGGAAAGCCTGCTGCAGAACCTCCCGCAGGTATACAGAAACGTTGAGGACACGGTCAGCGAGCAGCTCAACCAGGCCCGAAGCATGGCCACCCAGGAGGTTGCGATCTCACTGATCGTCGGAGGCGTCATAGTGTTCTCGACGATGTTCTACACGGTCCGGGAAAGGACCAAGGAGATAGGGATACTCAAGGCACTGGGCTTCAGGGACCGAGACGTGATGAGCCAGTTCATGCTTGAGGGCGTCGTCATAAGCCTCGTGGGCGGGCTTGCAGGGGTGGCGATCGCGGCAGTGGGGGCTCCCGCGCTGGCCAATCTCTTGCTTCGCCCGATCTCGGTTACGGGGCAGGGAGGGGCGGGCGGCGGCTTCTTCCCGGGCCAGATAAGCGTGGAGCAGATCCAGCTGAGCGCCCCACTGGATGTGGGGCTGGCGCTGGTCGGCATCGGGATTGCGGTCGTCCTAGGAGTCGTGGGGAGCTTCTACCCCGCCCTCCACGCCTCTAGGCAGAACCCGGTGGAGGCGTTAAGACATGAGTAGCGCGATTGCTCCTGAAGGCACCGACAACTTGACGCTGCCCAGCGCCGATGTCGGCGCGAGGGGCACGGGCTTCAACGTCCTCGTCATGCAGGGCGTCACGAAGGTCTACAACAGTGGACCAAATCGGGTGGAAGCACTCAAAGGAATCGACCTCACCGTCGCGCAGGGGACCATGGTTTCCATTATGGGGTCCTCGGGCTGTGGCAAGACAACGCTGCTCAACATCGCGGGTTGCCTGGACACGCCCACATCTGGGAGGGTCATCCTTGACGGGATCGACCTGGCAACGGTTCCCAGGCGCGACCTACCTACGATAAGGGCCCGCAAGGTCGGCTTCATCTTCCAGACCTTCAACCTCATGCCCATGCTGACGGTGCTAGAGAACGTTGAGCTTGCGATGGAGCGGGGGACGCTGCCCAAGAACGAGAGAAGGCAAAGGGCCATCCAGCTGCTCGAACAGGTGGGGCTGAGCGAAAGGGTCAACCACCGTCCCAACCAGCTCAGCTCCGGCGAACAGCAGAGAGTCGCCATAGCAAGGGCGCTAGCAAACAACCCCTCTCTGATACTGGCAGATGAACCTACGGGGAACCTCGATAGCAAGACCGGGCTGGGGATAATCAAGATCCTAAGGGGCCTCTGCGCCGACTCGGGGGCTACCATCCTTCTCGTCACGCACGACAGGACGATGGGTTCGCTGGGTGACAGGATGCTGTTCCTGCGAGACGGCAGGCTGCTGAAGGAGGAGAAGAAGGGAACGCTTGCTCCCGAGAGGGGCGAGAAGCCCCGCTGTCCAAGCTGCGGTAGGGAGATAGCAGCCGACTTTGTGGTCTGTCCGTACTGCGGCGCGAAGTTAGCATGAGATCTCGGGAAGGTGTGAAATCATGAGTACAGCCCCAGAAGAGCCGCTCGTTCCAGCCGGCGGAATCCCAAGCACGCCCCAAAGTCCTCCGGGCGCCGGGATGGGGAAGAGAAGACGGGAGAACGCCCTTGCCGGTGTCGTCGTCGTCGCGCTCCTTCTGTCCGCCACGATGGGCGTGGCGCTTTACCAGGTACACAACAAGCTGAAATACGAGACCGAACAGACGGTGAATCTCTCCCAGCAGTTGGCCGATGTGGAGGCGTCCCTTGCCAAGCAGGTGGACCAGAGCAATAGGTATGCAGCGCTGCTAGAGCAGTACCAACAGATAGTCCGCAGCTACCAAGAGAGGATTGCCGAGGCGAACCTCAGCATCAACATCACGACGCCGCTCATCAACCTCACGGCACCGACACATCTCTTGCTGAGCGAGGCCTCCTTGATCGCCCCGGCCGTAAGAACGGTCGGGTCCTTCCAGGTGAGCTACGAAGGTGTCGCGACAACGCTCAGCTTGGAAATCATTTCTGGCAAGGGCAGGGTCCTTGTAAGCACGAAGCCGCTCATGGGCGAGGTGTTTCAGGACACTGCGGTCTTGGCCAAGGAGACGGCGGAGCGCCTGACCGGCAAGAGCCTGGCCAACTGCGACCTCATCTTCTCGATAGAGGCGCCGGCAGAGATACCCGCCGTTGACGGCCCGAGTGCAGGCGCGGCGATGTGCCTGCTGGTGATGTCCCTGATCCAGGGCAAACAGCTCGCGCCTAATGTGGCCGTGACGGGGACGATCAAATCCGACGGGACGATCGGCGAGATCGGCGGCGTGTTGGAGAAGGCCAAAGCAGCCAAGGAGGCCGGCGCGAAGATCCTCCTGGTGTCCAAAGAGAACTCGCGCATGACGATCTACAAAGAAACGACGGTCACGAGAGGACGGTGGACGTATCGCGTCAGCGTGCCCGTCCAAGTCTCGACAGAAGAGTACATCGAGGAAAATGTGGGGATAGATGTCGAGCTCGTGAGTAACGTGCAAGAGCTGCTTCGCCTCGCCGCCGCATAGCCCAAGAATAGGCAAGAGCAACCGTGCCGGAAAGCCATCCACGACTGGTGGCCGTACGAATGGGAAGGGGTAGCGAAACCGAAGAGGACTGCGTGCGACTCAAGGTGGGTTCGCGAAGATTGGAGGTGCGTAGAGCCCCCTCTTTCCCCGGCTCCGGCTTCGTCGGCTTTGCCGAGCTGTACCTCGACGGGAGGTACGAAGGCTATCTGGCCATACCGAAGGAGGGCGGGCCTAATGTGGTGATCTACGGGAGATCCCAACTCCCTAGAGCAAGAGCTCCTCTGGGTGAGGCTGCCGGAGATAAGGAGATCTCCCCCGCCCTCGAACGGGTGCAACCGACGGTCTCGGCGCCCGGTGCTGGGTCCCTGCCCATGCCACGGCACAGGGTCGTGGAAAGCGTGAAACGGATGCTGAGACGCCGGCGGTGGTTGCCGCGTCGACGACAAGGAGAGCCTTGAGCATCAGCATATCGAGATGATGCACGCCCAATCGAGGGGTGTCCCGTGCGTCTTTTGCCCGTCAGACTGGGGGAGATCCCCCGTACAGGGAAATGCTGTGGAGATCTACGAATCCGATCGGTTTCCGCGCGGAGCATCTTTCCAGGCCAGATATGAGACTTCAAAAAAGCGGCAGGTCTTTGTGTTCGGGCAACATGACCGAGCCTGTCTGGGACCACACACCGTGACATGCTTTTCTGGTCAAGGACCACGATGGCTGGCTACCGACCATTTGCTTCTGGCGAAGCGTTAGAGGAACTTGAAGAAAAAAAGGCCCCGCCCTCCGACCGCCCTCTCCGGGTTTTCCACGGGGGTCTACGCGCAGCCGGGCGGGGCGCCATATTGCCCATCAGGGCTCCTCGGCCGAAGGCTCCTCTGGCGGTACTTCGCCCGCCCACCGGCCGCAGCATCCCCAGCGCATGCGCGGGCCTCCGAAGGGCCTACACGGCATGCAGGGCATCCCTGAGCTCTGCCTAAGGGCTTCCATCTTGGGCCCAACTATCTCGCGTATCTGGTCCATCTTGTCCTTCAACTGCTGGCGAAGATCGTTGGCTTCCTGGGCGAGCTGCTTGACCGTCGCGGTCTCCTCCTCAGTGAGGTCGAGCTTGGTCGCCATTTCGTCTATCGCGTCGCTGTCGCCGAGATCGAAGCAGCGCATCCACCGGCCCAATCTCCACCCGATCTGATTGCACGTCTGGTCAGTCGTCGCATCCGACCCGTCGCTGGTTGCGGCAAGAACCGCCAGCGGGACGATGGTCGCCAGGGCTGCCATGCAGATAATGCCAACTCCGAGTTTTCCGGAAATCCTCAGCGCTTATCACCTCCGATCACTCCGGGATTGGAACTCTTGATCTGTGTTCGTCGATACGCTGCGGAACAAGCCGTTCCAGCGGTCTGGCCGGACGGATTCGGGCAGAGCGGGCGCGCGAACCGCCCAGTGGCATCGGATGAGATCCCCCAGTTCCTTCTCGTCGGCCTCGGATGCGGCAAATGCGCGGCATAAGCAGTTTTATCCCATGGATTCCCGCTGCGGGAGCGGAGGCCAATCCATGCGGAATCTGCCATCATGCGCGATCATTGCGATCATGGCCTCATCCTTACTCGTGTCGATCGCCGGCTTGAACGCGGACTGGCCGATGTGGAGGCACGACCGCGAGAACTCGGGTCACTCCCCCCTGCCCGGCAACATGAACACGGCGCCCCAGGTTCTGTGGACGTACTTCGTGGGAGGCTACGCAAGCCAAGCGCTGGGGGTGGACCTAGACGGTGATGGGATGGAGGAGGTGGTCTATCTCACGGCAGGCAAGCTGAAGGCTGCCAAGACAGGCGGGGAGGAGATCTGGTCAACCCCACCTCTGGGGCTATCCAGCATCCTGGCGGTCGAGGACATCGGAGCAGACGGGTCGGTGGAGATAGTGGCATGCGTGTACTCGCCCTCGGCAATAGTCCTGATAGATTCCGAGACCGGGGGTCTTGTGTGGAACTACAGCTTCCCCTCGCCATCGTCCGGGATCGGTCGCTACTCTTTCAAGGCCGCCGATATCTCGCCGCAGATGCCCGGCCCTGAACTCATCGTCTGGCCCTATAAGAGCGAGATCGGCTATGCCTTTGGCTTCCCGGCTGATGCAGCAAGCGGCCAGCTTCTGTGGACGGCGGAGGCGCCGGAGACTAGGAACTATCCACCCCCGATAGCGGTCGCCGACCTGGACCTGGACGGCTCCATGGAAGTCTTCTTGGCAACGTTCGAGAGGATCTACTCCTTCGACGGGCTCACAGGTAGGCAGGAGATGCTTGCCTACTCACCCGGCATAAACAGGAACTATGGCACCATGGTCGCGACGAACCTGGACGAGGATCCCTACCCTGAGATCGCCCTCTTGGCGCCGAACCTCAACGAGCATCTCTGGATCGTGGACAATGACGGCTCGCGTCTGACCCAGATCTGGGACAGGTTCTTCGAGTACTCCTACCCGGATGACCTCGTGGAGATCAAGGTGACGGTCGACTCCGTGTCGGACGTCGATGGTGACGGCCGCAAGGAAATCGTCTTCTCCTTCTTCAACCAATCAGCGGATGCCAGATGGCACACCCTCATTTGGGATGCCCTTACGGCTGCACAGGAAGGTGACCTCCTGGACGAGTACCTTCTGGCTGTGGCCGACATAGATGGTGACGGAACAGACGAAGTCATCACCAGCGAGCAGCACCAGAGATCCACCCTCTATTACTCCAACATCAGCATACGCAGCCTCGATTCGGGGGAAAAGATCATCCTCAGAAACACGGGATTGGTCATGGACTACTGGGCGGCTTACCCGCTTGGGACGAACACGATAGCCAACGGCGAGAGATGGATGGAAGGCGAGCATGGCTATGCGATATGGGCCAACGGCTCACTCGGTTTCCTGAAGCTTGTCAACGGTGTGCCCCGGATCAGATGGGTGGTGCGGCAACCATCGGTGGGATTGACCATCCTGGGGACCTATTCTGGAACGGGGGTGCTGGCGAGCGGGAACGATGGCTGGCTCAGAGCTTACGATGAGTCGGGAGATGTCGTCGGAATGTTCAGGACCGGCGGCTTCCTCTCGAGCCTCGTGGCAGCCGACCTTGACGGCGACGGCAAGGTGGAGGTCATAGCGAAGAATAGCCAAGGAAAGCACGTCGTCCTTGAATGGAACGGCTCACAATCGGGCGAGATCAGGGGCGCGCCCAGGTACGCCAAATTCGGCAAGGACGGATCGTTCGTCGTATGGGACATGGACGGCAACGGGCAGCCGGAGATCCTGGTCGGGGAACCGAATGCCCTGGGCGTCCTGGATGGGTCCGGGACCCTTCTGGAGAGCTACTCCCTTCCCTCAAATCCGTACGACTGGATGGTGGCGAACATCACGGGAGACTCACACTGGGATCTGTTCGTCTGCTGCCTTGGGACGGGCGGCCACACGGCCTACACGCTTGCGATAGACGGCGCCTCCGGTCGGGTGTTGTGGACCAAGCAATACGGCACTTACGCAGGCTTCATGAGCGTGATGGATTACGACGGGAACGGGCTGGACGACCTTGTGATGCGCGAACACTTCGACTTCTACATCATACTAGGGCCGACCGGCGAGGAACGCAAGGGGACCTCCATCTGCGGCTACCACGCCCCCATCCTGACGGACATCGAAGACGACGGCCGCGTGGAGATCGTCTGGGGCGGCGGTTGGGGCAGCCTAGCGGTGGACCGCAAGTACGATTGGGTGATCGCAAACGTGACCTTCACCTATACGGCGCAGGTCTGGGTGAAGCTCTTCGGCGGCGGGGACAGCGACGAGATATACGGCAAGATGCCCGCGGTTGCGGACGTGGATGGCGACGGCATCAAGGAGGTTGGAATTGGGAACCGGAACGGCACCTTCCATTGCTTCGACGGATCCAGCGGCAGGCTTGAGTGGAACTTCGCAGTGGGCTCGTCTTCGTCGGATGTCCACAGCTGCGACATCGACGGCGATGGGCTTGCAGAATTCCTCTTCGGCACCGGGGACGGGAGGCTCATCTCGCTGGGACGCGACGGGATCGAGTGGGAAATGTACTTCGGGGACACAGTGGGAGAGCCGATCCTGTGCGACCTCGATGGAGACATGAGATCCGACATCCTCGTTCCGGTCATGGATGGGTACGTGTACGCGCTCCACATACCGGAGCGGGTTCTGAGTTCGATTTCGACGGGGCTCTTCGCGTTCGGATTTCTCAGGATACGCAAGCGCTCCCATGACAAGGGCGTCCATGCCTCAATCCATGAAGGTGGAAGTGAACATGTTTGTCCTATCGGGTGGCCTTCCTTCCCCTGAGATATTCTCCCACATGCCTAGCGAACTCATCGAAGTCCTTCAGTTCTTTCACCAAGTACCCGTGTAGCCTCTCCACGTCGACATCGGCATAGGCATGAACCAGCAGGTTTCTGAAGCTGGCCGCCGGGGCGAACCTCCTAGCAAATCTCGCGGGAAGGACGCCCTCCCGGCCCAACGTTAGGATCGCTCCCCGATAGTCCTCGGGCTTCTCAAACCCTTCCTCCGAGATGATGACCTCCGCGATGTCCAGAGCGGCCTCTATCGCGACCTGGAAGTTGCGTTCGATTGCGCTCCTTAACTCGTAGTTATCTTTGAGCTGTCCCACCGTCACATTCTGTTTGCCTCGAAGGTAATCAATGCACCTTTTCATCGACATGAGCTTCCTAGCTACTGTCTCGCCCGCCTCCATGGGATCACTCCAATCCCTTCTCGGACACCCTCCTCAGAAACGCGTCCACGGCCCGTTTCTCATAGTATCTCCTGTCCAGATACAACGACATTATCCGATGCTCGACCTCGACCTTCCTCGAGGCATCCCTGACGAAGACCGGCTTGAACCTGATTATCTCATAGTTCAAGCTGGGGCTGGCGTCGTTCATGACAACCAAGTCCACCTTGTCGGTCTTGAGCAGCGATGCGATCTCCGACATCAGCCTCAGCCGCATCTTGAACCTTTCATCGCCTGAAAGCGATTCGTCCAGGTACACCGCGATGTCGACATCGCTCAGCTTGCCCCCCTCGCCACGTGCTTGCGACCCGAAGATGTAAGCGAGCTGGACCTGTTTGTGTCGCCGGGCGAATTCCCTTATCTGCTCCTCGAACTCCATGCCGAATCCGCGTATGGATCTAGCGTACCCGAGTATTAACTTTACCCATCACGAGATTAGTGAGCTGGGAAGAGCGGCGCATTGGCAGAATACAGGTGTGCCGAGCCCCGTTTGGTTCAGGTCGGATCCGACGGCAATGTAGCCAAGTAGCACCGTGTTGAACAGCCTAGCCTGGGATGCGATACGTCAGAGGGAAGGTGGACTCCAGGGACCGATGCGTATGGCTCTTGCCGGCCCAACCTGCTATCAGTGTCTTATTCGCCCAGCTGTCCCCGTGCCCAGTCTAGGTCGAAGCTGGACTGCCGCGGATTCAGACAGCCTGCCGCCTGCGAGAGGAGAGGGAACTCCTGATTCTTCCGCCGATCCTGGGGAGCGGTGCCAACGGCCGTCTGAAGGTAACGGCATTCAACCTGCCCCCGTTGATGTCCTCCACCATCTTCCTCAGGTCCCAGCCGTATTGGCGCTCGCAGACGCTGACTGCCCGAAGCCCAATCCTAGTTCCGAGCTCTACCAGGAGGCGGACGCCGACCTTGGAGGTCGGGCCTGAGAGGCGTCGGATCATCTGGGGCCCGAGGATGTATGGGACCGATCTGAGGGTGTGAAGCCAGCACTTCATGAACAACTCCCCGTGGAGGGGGGTTAGATCGGCGAGGCGGAAGGAACCCCTTCCCCGGTTGTTTATGTCGACGTAGAAGAGGGGCACCAGAAGGCCGATATGCCCCTTCAGGCTCTCCACGAGCTCCAGCGTGAGCTCGATGTCCTGCGGCGTCTCGCCCGGCAACCCAACAATCAGCGTCGCGCACGCCAGCCATCGATGCTCGGAAAGAAGGTCAAAGCATCTCCGCACCATATCGGGCCATTCCTCGCTGCGGAACGGCTTCGGCTTGCCGGGAAGGAACTCCCTGATCAATCTCGGACTCCCAGTCTCGATTCCGACCTGTCCACTCACGATGAAGCGTGACTTGAGCTCGTCGCCCCTGCCCTCCCTCTCCTTCGCGTCTCGTATCTTCTCGTTGATCTCCTCCAGAAGCGAATCAGCCTGCACGATCGATGAAACTGAGAAGTGGCTAACGGCTAGGTCATGAACGCCGGGGATCGACAGCACCGCGCCAAGAAGCTCCTTTATCCGTTCAGGACTTATGCGGGATCCACGGGAGCCATATGCGAGCACATCCTCGGAGTGAAGTATCGGCTGTTGGCCGGCCCTGAGGTTGAGAGAGACCTCGGCCACTATCTTCTCAAGGGGGATGCTCCGAAGCCTCCTCATCGCCGGGATGCAGAAACGACACCCCCTCCCGCATCCCCTCGCCACTTCGACGAGCCCTGCGACTGAGGGCTGAGCTATGATCGGTATCTCCTCGGCGAGCACATACTGGCCTTCGACCACCCTTGGCGCCGACCTACCTTGCACCAAGTCGCCGAAGAGCTTTGGGACGACCTTCTCGCCCTCCCCCACCACCACATGGTCTATCCCCAGATCGTCCATCGTTTCCTCGTCGGCAAGCTGCCAAGCCCCCGGTCCTCCCAACACGATCTTCGCGTCCGTGCTCCCTCTTATGGTCTCCAGAAGTGCCCTAAGATTGTGCTCCATGTAGGAGACCCCGCCCATGAGTTCCCTGAACGTGGAGGTGGCCGGGCCGATGCCCAAGGGGTCGTTCGCCGTCAGCCCCACGACGAGCGTCTTTGGCCCCAAAAGTTCGCTCAGATGCATGGGATGCGCGACGATCACGTCATCTCTATGAAACCCAGAGACCAGCAGGCTCGCCTCAACCTTCCTCAGACCGTACGGGGCAAACCTAGCCGAGCCGTCGGCGTTCGCGTCCACAATGGGACAGAGCAAGCTGTAGTACACCCAATCCGGGAGCCTGCCGCGCGGCAGCGTGGCCGCGAAACCAAGGAAAAGGTGGCTGTGGTAGCTGCTCATCAGGGTCCTTTCCGATGTCAGGACGATCTTTCTCTCAACCATCCTGCCAGCCCCCGTAGCCGAATTCTATGAGTAAGCCAGACTCAAGTCATCCAGCTAGCGTGCCACCGGCCTGCGTCCCGGGATGGGCGATCCCCCTCATATTTTTTTCGATACGCAAGGCAAATGACGCAAAGAGACACCGGCCCATCGAACCCCAACAAGACCTTCGAGACAAGGATCCACGAGGACCCTCGGATTGCCAAGGACGGCCCGGCCAAGGTGGAGGGGATGGAAGGACAACCACCGCCCGTAAATCCCTGTCGGGCGGCCCATCAAGTCTCAGGCGTTGCCAGCTGCTTCACTCCTAGGACGTAGGAAAATAGATATCTGTCATCGCGGACCCGTATACAGTCCGGGGTGGCGATGGAACTGCGAATCCCCTGCGGATCTCGCCGGAATCGGATGGTCCTAGGTATTCTAGCGGCAGTTCTTCTGCTCGGTCTGCTGGGAGTCTTGCCGATCAAGCTCAAAACCCCTCATGTTCTTAGCGGACTGCCCAGCGCCGTGATACTCACCGAATGGGGTGAGCGAGAAGAAGAGCTTGTCTGGGAGCAGCACAATCCTACCGGTCGCTGGGAGGAGGGCTTGTGGAAGACGACGCTTCCGTTCTGGATGAATGCGATTGGAGCTGTAGAGGTGGCCCGGATGCAAGGAATGCCCGTCGTAGGCTGCTGGCTCTCTGGGATGGGGGAGAGGGGCCCGACCCTTGTCCATGTGGACTTGGTGAACAACAAGAAGTACACCTTGGACGTGAAGAAGGCTACGGGCATCAACGAGGTGAAGAGCATGGCGGCGAACTGGACCGGGGAGGTGTGCGTGGGAGGACTGGAGGGAATGGGATGGTTCCACAACGACAGCTTCACCTGGACCTTCTACCCGGTGGGGAGCCGTGGCATCCCTGGCCCCGTGACGATGCTTCACTTCGACCGTGAGGGCAAGCTCTGGGCAGGTGGCTATGTCTACCCGGGCGACGACGAGGCCAAGCCTACCGAGGGTTGGATCTCCGTCTACGATGGAAAGACTTGGAAGACCTGGACCGAGTGGCTACTCTACCCGTACGGCAAAAGAAACAAAGTGCCTCTTCCGCCTGTCTGGGACGTCGCGTTCAAAGAGGAGGTCCCCATCATCGCCACCGATAGGGGGCTGGCTTTCTACGACTCTGGAGAGGGAGAGATTCACGCCATAGAGCCGGGCCGGGGTCCTCCCGTCGCGGGGATCGAGGTGGCTGATACCCCGATTGTCAAGATCTTCTACGATGAGGCGGGGAGCCCATGGCTGATAGGCGGTGATCCCGTGCGGGGCGGGCGTTACCTATCCTACGTCTCCGGCTCTCGCACTAGGAGGGTATCCTTCGCACCGACCGACAACCCTCGATGGATTCACTTTGGCCTAGGCCGGATATGGGTGGTTGCAGACCAGAACATCTTCCTCTGCAACAAGTCGATGTACGGCGAAGATGTCTGGAAGAATGGGTACATAGGAGGTGGACCCCACGGCTTCCTGTTTGACAGGGAGGGCAAGGTGTACTTCACCGGCAGGCTGGGTCTTTTCCGTTTCGACTTCGAAACCTATGGTGACATGTACTTCTGGATCTACGAGGTCGAGCACGTAGCATAGCCCGGTGGAACCCAGGCATAGTGCTCGATTGCCAGCACTCAATCCGCCAAGCTGTGCCCACGTCGATAGACGGTCTTGCTTTCTGCCTCAGGTCGGGCGATCCGGGAGGCAGCAAGGAGTCAGGAAGGTTACGCAGCCTTCTCAGCAAGCAGAAGGAATCTGGCCGACCTGCCGTGTCATGCGCATCGTCCTTTCCGATACGAAGATTGGATGTGGGGTGGGATTCGCCCCGCACAGTGAATGGGCCCGGCGGGATTCGAACCCGCGACTTGAGGCTTAGAAGGCATGCGGGCCAAGGGCTCCCCGCCCCATCCTAGCTAGGCCACGGGCCCCCCTTGCTGGGGCCGATCTCATTAAAAATCGTTCTCTGATCGGACGAGGCCCGGCGCAACCAGAAGGATGTTTCTGTGCGAAGCGGGGGCCAAGAAGCGGAAATCCGATCCAAGAACCGTGCCGGACGGTCAGCAGAGGTCCGCTGAACAAACATTTTTATGGTGCTTGCCGGGACGCTGGCCAAAGAGGCCTGGGTCCGCTCCTGGACCACGGCCGTGCTCTGCTTTTCCCACCTAGATGTGAGAAAGCGGTGAAGGCGATCTAGAGGAGGAGTGACATGGCAAAAGTGAGTCTGAGCGTGATCAAAGCTGACGTTGGGAGTTTGGCGGGACACACCGTCGTCCCCAACGAGTTGAAGGAGATAGCGAGGAAGAGCCTCTCCGAGGCCAAGAAGAGCGGCCTCATCAAGGACTTCTACGTTGCCAACTGCGGGGATGACCTTGAGCTCATCATGGCCCACAACAAGGGCACTGACAATGCGGAGATCCACGGACTAGCGTGGAAGACCTTCGAGAAGGCGGCTGACAAGGCCAAGGAGATGATGCTCTACGGCGCGGGCCAGGACCTACTGTCGGACGCATTCTCGGGGAACGTCCGGGGGATGGGGCCAGGGATCGCGGAGATGGAGTTCACGCAGCGCAAGGCCGAGCCCCTCGTAGTCTTCATGATGGACAAAACGGAGCCCGGCGCGTTCAACCTTCCCATCTTCAAAATCTTCGCCGACCCGTTCACAAACGCGGGCCTCGTCATCGATCCCAACGCGCATGCCGGCTTCAGGTTCGAGATCTGGGACATCCTGGAACACAAGAAGGTGATGATGAGCTGCCCTGAGGAGATGTACGACATGCTCGCCCTGATCGGCGCAAAGGGCAGGTACGTCATCAAGAGGGTCTATCCCAAGAAGGAGCACCCCAAGCTGCCACCCGAGGAACCCGTCGCGGTCGTCAGCACGGAGAAGCTGTTCCAGATAGCGGGCGAGTACGTCGGAAAGGACGATCCCTGCGGGATAGTGCGGGCCCAGTCCGGCCTTCCCTCAACGGGCGAGGTTCTCGAGGGATTCGCGTTCCCGCACTTGGTGTCGGGATGGATGCGCGGTAGCCACAACGGGCCACTCATGCCCTGCGCCGAGAAGGACGCGGTGTGTTCAAGGTTCGACGGCCCGCCAAGGCTGGTTGGCCTTGGCTTCAACCTGGCGAACGGCATCCTACACGGACCCATGGACATGTTCGCAGATCCGGTCTGGGACTACCAGAGAATGGAGGCCGCGAAGATAGCGGACTACATGAGGAGGCATGGGCCATTCGAGCCCCACAGGCTGCCTCTTGAGGACATGGAGTACACGACCTTGCCGAAGGTCCTCAAGAACCTCTCCGGGCGGTTCGAGCCCGTCGAGTAGTGGGCGGGGGCTGGGCATTGAAGATCAGGACGCCCGTTATCGTGCTCAACGTGAAGGCTTATGCCGAATCCTCGGGCGAGAGGGGCGTAGCGCTTCTCAAGGCGTGCGAGGAAGCATCCGAAGAGACTGGCGCGTCCATAGTGATCTGCCCCCAGCAGGTCCAGCTGGCCCTCATCGCCAAGCAGTCGAGGATCCCGGTCTTCGCGCAAAGCGTCGATGCCCTCGACCCGGGCAGCCAGACGGGCTGGGTAACGCTTCAGTCCATAAAGGCGGTGGGCGCGGCCGGAACGCTAGTCAACCACTCGGAGCACAGGCTAAAACTGGCGGAGATCGAGTGGATCGTCTCCAAGGCAAGGGAGATGGACCTCGTCACCTGCGTGTGCACCAACAATGTCCCGGTCAGCATGGCAGCGGCTGCGGTGTCGCCCGACTTCGTCGCGGTGGAGCCCCCGGAGCTGATCGGATCGGGCATCGCGGTCTCCAGGGCTGACCCTCAGATCGTGCGCAACAGCGTCGACGCCGTCAAGAAGGTCAACAGAAAGGTCACCGTTCTTTGCGGCGCCGGGATAACCACAGGCGACGACGTCAAGGCCGCGATCGAGCTGGGCTCGGAGGGAGTACTCCTCGCCTCCGGAGTGGTCAAGGCCAAGAATCCCAAGGCCGCGATCCTGGATCTCTGCAAGGGCCTGTAGTCCGGCCCTTGCAATTGCTGCGAAAAATAGATCAAGTCAGCGGGAGCTCGGCCGGCCGGTGAGCGAATGGGCCTAGATGTGATCTCGCTCGGGGAGGCCTTGATCGACTTCATCTCCCTTAAGCCCGGAGTGTCTCTCGAGG
>Ga0209102_1000291_pt1 | contig 34167 bp, 51 predicted proteins | sample ConPoolayeHmetaG_FD_185483 | JGI IMG/M metagenome (GOLD analysis project Ga0209102, IMG submission 185483) | Hot spring microbial mat communities from California, USA to study Microbial Dark Matter (Phase II) - Cone Pool mat layer H metaG... ...
AAAATCATTTTTTCTCCAAAAATTTTCGATAAAAATTAAAAAAAAATTTTTTTTGTCGAAAATCCTTATATTATAAAGGTTTTTGGATGTAAAGAAACTTTACAAGACTTGACAAATGCTTGATTTGGATTTATATATTAGTCGAGAAGATGAAAAAAGGAGAAAAAAAGGAGGAAAAAGGAGGAAAAATGAAAAAAGAAGAATTAATACTCAGAGCTAAAGAGCTGGCCTGGGAGCGTTACGGCAGATGCAATCTGGCCGTATTAGCCGAGGCCATAAATGAGGGATTAAGGCCAGGCGACAATATAAGGTTGGCTCCTGGACAAGTCGTCAAGATCATTGATGATGACGTAGCCGAGATGCCTAATGGTCAACGCGTCAAGCTGAGTGAGATCCCCGCCCCTGCCCTTGATCAGCTGCTCCTCTTGAAAGCTGTAAAGCGAGCCGTAATGGCCGTGCCCGGCATGGGAGTCTGACAGTAGGAGGAAAAATGGCAAAATGCGTTCAGGTAATCAAGGAATTTGTCGAGGGGGCAAAATGAAACACTATGAAGAGACATATGCTATGAGATTAAGCCGTAAGGCTGGACGGGCCGAGGAGGTACGGCGGCTGAGGCGGGTGGCGCGGGAGTTAAGCGCGCCGCCCGGCGGCGCGGATGAGGGACCCATTACAACAGAAAAAGAAGGAGGTAAAAATGAAAGTCAAAAACATTTTGACGGGCGAAGTGTTTGAGGCCGAGTGGCGCACGGACCATCCGGCCTCGAGCTACGGCCAGCCGGTTCTTGTGCTCAAGGCGACCGGCGAGGCGGTGGACTTCTTCGGCTTTGAGATAGTCGAAATGGACGACGACGAAGAAGTAGAGCGCCATTAGGGCCCTGTCCCCGGTGTTTTTTATTTTAAGAAGGGGAAAATATATTAGGGAAGGGAAAATGACAGAGCTCAAAAAGCCGGTCCGACGGGCCTTCAAATCGCGGTGGCCCTATATTATCATTCTCGACCCGGAAGGCTACATACGCCTGCGAACAAAGGGCTGCCGCCGGGTCTATTCAATTTCCATCGAGGCGCTTTTTTATCTTTTAATGCTTGATCTGGATTTATATATTAGTCGAGATTGCACGATATCTCAAAGAGGAAGACTCGCTTGCCAAGCTTCTCCACCCGGAGAAATAAAAAAGGGGGGGCAATGGACATCCTAAAAAACGAGGACGCAAGGGCCATGATGCATGCACTCTTGGCATCGGCCCACTGCCTGGCCCACACAACCAGCGAAATTGGTATTTGGTCGGCTGGGCTTCAGACCGGGCTGGAGCTGGCCATGTCGTTTGCGCGCCTGCACGTGCCGCTGACCCTGGACGAGGTCAGCAGCGCGCGCCAAGACATACCGGAGCCGCAGATGCTCCTTGTGTTGATGCGCACGCTGAAGAATATGTATGATGATTGGCGACGCGAGGCCGTCATCTGCGAGACATCGCTGGGTGAGGCTTTTGCGCACTATGAGTCGCTGATCGCCACGCTTCTGGGGGGTTAGAATGCAAAAACTTAAGAAAAAAAATAAAGGAGATTGGACATGACCAAAAAAGGAGTAACATCCGGGGTTGCTAATCCCACTCAAAAAACCGAGGCGGCGAAGCTTTTTTCCCCCTTGAAGCAGGCGCTGTGCCTTAAAAAGTATTGCGCCTGGTGGATCGAGGGCAAGTGCGCCATCATCCGGCTCATGGATGTCCTGGCCGCCCAGTGAGGAGGAGTAACATGGAAGAGAAAAAAATCACAAACGGCGAGATTAAGGAAGAGATACAGCCTGTAGAAATGCCCATAATCAGCGTGCCCGAGCGCGAATTGACAGTAGAAGAGGAGATCGAGCGGGTTGAGAAGAACATTGAGCTTTTTAATAGGATAAAAATTGTGTCCTTAAAGCTCACGAAAGAGAAAGACTGGGTTTTTCAAGGGGCTGACCGCGAGACGGGAGAGCCCCTGGCGCCATATCTGATGGACAGGGGGGCAGAGAACATCGCCATCGCTTGGGGAATCGATGTCACGGGCGTTCAGCTCAGGATGGAGTGGGCCGAGGATGAGAAAGGAAAATACTATTCTTTTATCGCTACTGGGAAGGCGTATGCCAAGAAACTTGGCCGATATGTCGAGGATATTGGCGTTTGCTCACAGCGCGATCGGTTTTTTGGGATGGTCGGAGGCCAGCTCAAAGAAATTGAGGATATTGACATGGCAAACATCAGAAGAAAAGCCGTGACCAATCTTTATAATCGGCTCATTAAACGGGCTGTTGGCCTTATGAATATCACTAAAGAAGACCTTGTGGCGGCTGGCCTGGACATCAAAAAAATCCCGGTTATTGAATATAAAACATCCAAGGCAGTGAATGCGCAAGAAAAATCATTAAAGCAGAAACTCGAGGAAATGTTAATAATGATGGCGAATAATGATAAGGTCACCGCAGCCAAATTGTTAGAAAAATACTCGGCCTGGAAAGACGCTAATGGCCGCGTCTATAAGGCATCTTCGCTTGATGCGATGTCCGAGCGGTGGCTTCGAGCCACCTATGGAAAGGCCAAAAAAGATTTCGAGTCAATTTCCGGAAAGCCAATGCGCGAGCCCGGGGAGGAGGGATAATGGATATTAATATTCCAGAAAAACTTGATCAGGAAACAATTAAACGAATCAAAACTTATCCCCATCCGCTCAACCGAGCGTCCGAGGCTGGACATCCGTGCGCGCGATATCTTGTTCTTTTGCGCCTGGCCCCAGAAAAACGTTTGCTTCCCTCGCTGGAGCTTCAGCGCATTTTCGATGAGGGCAATCTCCACGAGCGGGCCGTGCTCCGGGAAATCGAAGAGGCCGGGTTCAGGCTAAAAGAACAGCAACGACATTATGAATGGAAAAGATTTGAGCTAACGGGACGCATCGACGGCAAGGTCGCAAATAATGGCTCCGCTATTTTTTATCCCTTGGAAATTAAAAGCTGTTCTCCAAATGTTTTTATGGCAATTCGAGACCTCTCCCCGGCAGAAATGATTAAATCCAAATATTCATGGGTTCGCCGATATCCTGCCCAGATTCTTCTTTATTGCATGATGGAGGGGGTAGAGGAAGGCATTATCGTTTTTAAAAATAAGGTGACAGGGGAAAAGATCCAGAAAAATTTTTGCGTTAATGATCACCTTGATTATCTTGAAGAGATATTAAAAAAGTTGGAGCTCGTAAATGATTATGTCGCGCGCGGCGAACTTCCGCCAATAGAGCGGCGCGAAGAGTGTGATGGCTGTGAGTTTACATCTACCGCCTGTTTCCCCGGTCGGGATTATGGGCCGGGATATGAATTTCTGAGCGATGCCGAGCTCGAAGCAAAGCTTCTTCGCTGGGAAGAGACTAAGGAAGCCGCCAGAGAACATGAAGAACTTGATAAAGAATTAAAAGATATTTTTAAGGGAAAGTCGGCCATCATAGGCGATTTTAAAATCACTTCAAAAGAATTCGAGCGAGTAAACTATAACATTCCGATTGAGATAAAAAAACAATATGCCGAAAAAACAGCCTATTGGCGAACAACCATTGAAAAATTAGGAGATAAGAATGGCGGAGGATAATAAAAACGGCCTATCGCTTGATATTCGGGTTGATAGCGAATTATAATTAATGCTTGACGGAGATAAAATTCAATCAAAAATGAGGCGGCGAGGTTTTTTAAGCCCCACCCTTCCCTCCTCTCTCATTGGGGCGCCCTCCTTTTCCTCGCCGCCTTTATTTTTCTTTGGGAGATTAGCCATTCCCATGTCCTCCTTTCGGCATTTCCCGCCCCCTCCGTTTCCCCATTTAAAATGATTAAAAAGGTATCAGACAATATCTGGATTCCTCTCTGGGTAGACAAGTGGATTTTTGGTTCGATGAGAATTGAGTTTGAACCGTCAGAGCGTGCAATCTGGATCGACCTGTTAGCATTGGCCGCAAAAGATGACGGCTGGATTCGCGCCAATGAAGATACGCCGTATCTTATTACTCAGCTTGCCGGGCTTCTTGTTTATCCAGAAGAGTTATTTTCTAAAGCCATTGAAAAATTCATCGAAAAAGGAAAATTGGCCAGGGATGATAAGGGAATCCTTAAAATTGTAAATTGGGAAAAATATTGCGGTTCAAAGGATTATAGACGAGTTTTAAAGTGGCGATATTTGAGGGAAAAAGAAGAAGGTGTAACGCCAAGCGTTACAGGGTGTAACGAAAAGCGTATCCCATATCATATCACATCACATCATATCATATCAGATCACATCAAATCAAATAATAATATAGCTCAGACTCGAAAAAGATTTCGGTCTGAGCCACCTGTTATTTTTAATGCAGAAACTCATCAATGGGAAAATATAAGTGAAGAAATCAAGAAATCCTGGAAAGAGGCTTATCCAGCCTGTGACATAGAAATTGAGCTCCGGCGCATGCGTGAGTGGATTTTGGCTAATCCGCTAAAGGGGAAAAAGAAGAATTGGCGGCGGTTCATAATTAACTGGCTTTCAAAAACCCAAGACAATGGGGGGACTAAGGGGATTAACATTGAAAGGCAAAGGAAAGTTGATGCTATCAAAAAAGTTTTAGGAGGTGATGAATGAAGGGGTTATCGGATTTTGAGCTGGCAGAAATTTTTAGCCCCATCGAAGGCCTGGTTGGGCCGATCAGCGAAGAGGCGCGGCAAACTTATTATGAAACTTACCGGTTTACTGCGCCGGAAGTTTTGAGCGGGGCCATAAAAATTTTAATCCGCCAGATTAAGCATCGGGTGCCGCCCCTTCTTTCAGAAATAGATTCCGCGATCGCCGAGGCTGCCGGGGAAATGCAGTCAACAATTAAGAATGAATTTTGTCAGCGGTGTGAAAACTCAGGCATGTTTTTAGATGATGAGCTGGCAAAGTTTTGTTCTTGCTATTTAGGAAGAAAGAAAGAGGCTATTTTCAGGTTAAAAACATATAGCGAGGGTAAAATTGCAAAATACGTGAAAGAGCATCCGCCAACACTGCCGATTAAAGGGCTTATGGAACGAAATGAAGAGCTGAAGATTTGGGAACCAACCCAAGAAGAGCATAATCGGTGGATGGAAAAGAAGCGGGCCGAGCTTGAGAAAATTAAAGAAAGGGAGGTTTCCTTTCGTATATATAAATTAAAAAAAGCGGCAGGCGAAATGGCGGGCATTATCGAAAAGATACGCGAGCTAAAAAAAGAAAAAGAAAGTGTCGAAAACAGAGACGATGATTATGTGCCGTTTTAAAAGCAAGCAAAAACAAAGGAAAAAAGGAAGATAAAAAATGACACTATATAATTGCCCTGTCTACAAAAAAATTAAAAGAGGCTGAGAATGAGCGAGGCAAGAGCGTTTACCAAAAATTCTTCTCCGTGTCCTATATGTGGGAGCAAAATAACTCGGCGTTATCGTTATTATTTTAGATATAGCGATTGTAATTCCATTTCAGATTTTTGTGAAGAAGGAGAATATTTTATCGTAACCTGCCAAGACTGCCACTATCAATTTATACAAAATATAAAAAGGGAGGACCATCGACAATGAAAATATTCTCTGAAAACGTATCTTGTCCCAAGTGCGGCTGTGCGTATTATGCAGTTACCTATACATCAGCAGGGCCGCTTGAGAATATGCTAAGAATTACCTGTCAAAGATGTGGTTATTTTTGGCATGTCTGGCCTCTCGATTATAAGGCCGACTGCAATATAACTAAAGAAGCCGCGTGTAAAAAAAGGAAAAGGGGGAAAAATGAATAAAGCAAACATCAAGATAAGCAAAAAAGAGTTGCTGTGGTTTATTGATACGTGGCAGAATTCTTGCGGTGATTTGGGCAGAAATTGTATCGATGATTGTGGCGAGGAACTCTTGGAAAGATGCCTGCAAGCCAAAAAAGTTATTTTCGCCTTATTAACACAGACAAAGAGATAATAATTGGATACCCGATGATGAGGAGAAAAAATGCCGGAATTAATAACTTGCATTCCTGGTTATCTTGGCTCAGCCCAAGAGGACGGCCTGGAGTATTTGTACGAAATCCGCAAGCGCGGCGCTACGGGAATGCGGATTTTTCTTAACGGTGTATGGCAATTACGAGAAGGCTATGAATATGCCTCTCCTTACAAGATTCGAGAGTGGAAACTGGATAGAGACATTCCGGAGTGGGACATCTGGGGCTCTGTGCGGACGCCGATTTTTGAACACCGTTGGAATGATGAGTATTTTGACTGGCTTGGTAAAGTTTTGGCAACGATGAAGAAGTTAGGCATGAAACTTCATGCTTCTTTTTACGATTTTTGTTCCTGGAAGCTCCCAGGCTCTTCCGCTTATTACGGCAGAACAAAGGCTTGGAATGCCTGGTGGCAGTTTCGTCAAGAATACGGAGGGTTTGGAATTATACACCCAAATAAACAGGCATGGCACAGGGAGTGGCTCGACAAAATTATTCCCTTTTTGAACTCGACTGGGATTGAATATGATGTCGAGATTTGTAATGAGTATTACCCTCAATGGATAGGTTTTACTGAGGAAGAAGCTGTTTGGTGGTGGAACTGGATGGTCGATGAGCTTTCTCTTCGTGGTGTTCCGTTGCATAAAATTTATATCTCAGCGGATAAGACTTCCGATACGATTGGTTTTTATTCCAAACTTCATTATGGATACAGCTGTCATCACGGAGTGTCGAGTCCTAAACGATATGAAGCAATTGATAAATTTTTGAATCCGCCGCAATTTACCTTTCTGTCAAACGATGGGGGGGGTTATAATGCGGAAAATACAGGGCCAATCGGAATATATGGAAGACGAGAAACTGGAATTGAAGATGCTAAAGAACTTGCTAAACTTGTCCTTGAAAATAAAAATCCAGGCTTTGAATTTTTATCCCACAGCATTGATTATGCTGGAGAAGACATGGGATGTGGGCCCTGGGGATATTTGGAGGCACTTGAAGAGATGGGAAGTATATTTAAAACGACACCCGAAAAAATATCCATTATTGAGTGCGGCGTAAGCGGAAAACGGCCAAATCCATACTGCATTACTCAAAATGTTTTTTATGGCTGGCCGTGGGAAGCGCCGACCGAGGAGTGTAATATTTGTAAACCACCCGGACCACCAAAACCAGCAAAGAAATCTTGCTGGCATTATTTAAAACGCCTCAATTTTAAGGCGTGGTGGAAATGTATTTGGAGGTGATGCATGAAGCGCAAAGACCTGATGGCTATCATCGGGTTTGTTGGGGCCATTCTGCTTTTTCTCAAAGAGCAGTTCGGCCTCGCGATTGACGCCGCGGGATTCGCAACGGCTCTCGGCGTCATTTTAGTATACGTATTATTTGAGGCCAAGCGCGATATCGCTGCAATTGCTCAGCAGTCCTCTAAGTGGACCGATCCCAAGTTCTGGCTGGCCTTTCTTATTGCGGTGCTCAACGCGGCAAATTCGAGCTTCGGTCTTTCCATCCCGGTTGATGCGATTAATGTTATAGTGGGCGCGATTATTGCTCTTCTTTTTAAAGCAAAAGTAGCGACAAGCTAAAAGAAACAGGCGGGGCCTTCGGGCCTGGGTAAGGGGAGGGGAGCAAAGAGGCAAAGATGACTCTTTTTTATGTCGCCATTGGGTTCCTGTTTGGCGCTTTTATAAAGGCTGCTCTTTGCGCCGGGAAAATAATCGACCTAATTTCTGAAGTCGAATACTGGCGCTTTATCGCGGAAGATGGACAGAAAGAAAAAAGGCCGCCGGTTTGAGCTCTGGGTCCGCGACTGGCTTAAGGCGCAGGGCTACGCAGTTTATTTGGCCGGGAAGAAGGCGGCGAAAATCGGAGGCCAGGTTATTTTTAAGGGAGATGATATTTTCGGCTGCGATATGGTTGCGATTTCTGATAAACCGCCACATCATCAGCATAAAATTAGATTTATTCAGGCCTCGCTTCACGGCGGGAAAAAGAAAAGGCTTGAAAAAATCACTGGCCTCCCCTGGCCGCTTGATTGCGCCTCGGTTGAACTTTGGCTAAAGCCGGACTCCACAATCAACGTCAATAAGCTCAGCCCAAACGGAAAATTTGAACTAATGGGAAAAATTATTAAAAGAAAATTTTATAGGATAGAAAATGGACAATAATATATTTTATCACACACGCACAGTTAAAGAAATAAAAAAACATTTATCCCCCGACCGGACGACTATTATTTATCTGGCCGGGCCGATTTCGCCGCGAGGGAAACATTTTTCTGAAGAAGATTATATTCACAATCTTTCTTTGATGATAAACATAAAATTTTTACTCTATGCACTTTTCGATGAATATAAAATTTATGTTATCTGTCCAGCAGACGATTTTCTTGGCTATTTCATGAATGGCCTTATAACAGAAAAGCATCTTAAAAAAATCGATAGAAATGCGATTGAGGCTTGCGACCTCATAATCGCAATAAGCGGCTGGCAAGAAAGCGTCGGGGCAAAAGGCGAAGTGGAGTTTGCCCGAAAACTCGGCAAGCCGGTCATTGATCTGGAGGAAAGATAATGAAGAAATCGTCAGAATATCTAATACTTATTATTCTTGGATTTTTTCTTGCTTATCTTATTTTGGGCGGCGCGGAAAGTTGCGCGAAGGGGAAACTCAACCAAAAATTAGGGGAACTGCGCGAGGCCATGAAAATTTATTCGGCCCAGGTCGAAATTATGGGGCGAAAGATATCGGAATTTCAAGAGCAGAACGAAGAAATATTAAGGCGAAATAAAAAACTCACAGAAAAAATTTCTGAGCTGGAAGAGAAACTTTCGGCTGGCCAAAAGAAAATTGAAGAGCTCGAAAAGACAAGGCCCGAGTATCCAGAGGAATGCAAACCAATCGTTGAACACTTAACTGGAGAAATTGAGGCCTGGAAATCACAATTCAGCCTTGCGATAGCCGACCGCGACGCCTGGAAAGAAAAAGCCCTAAACTTTAGCCTGGCTCAGCAGAACTCAGAAAAAATTATTGAATTCCAAAAAAACCAAATCGGAATTTTGTCTGTCGAAATTTTAAAACAAAACGAGATAATCGAAGAAATGAAAAGGCAGGCGAGAATATCGTCAATTAAGGGAAAAACATTTCAGGCGGCAACAATCGTGGCGGGCGGGATAATTCTTTTTAGTTTGATGAAAAAGAAATGATTAGCGAATTTTCGGGATGCGAACTGCTTCTGTTGAAGCGCTTGGTTATAATGGTTAACGATTACGCACTCGCTGTTGAAAAATTTGGAGATAAATTTTATGAACAGGACAGCCGAAAAATCGTTCCATCAATGAAAAAGCCCACAAGAAACCATCTGATGGATATATTTAGCAACGGGAAAAAAGCCCATAGATTCTTTTTTGAACCAGAGGATGATGGGATTTTAAGCTTTGAAGGCATTACTAATTATTTCGGGATAAATAAAAATTTGATTCTGAACAAGCTTAAATCTTTGAATCAAAAAAACGCAGCTAAGTTCAGCTTTCACATCAATCATACCGTTTCCAAATGGCCATTATAAAAACAAAACCAAAAGCGGCTCGGCATGGCCGGGCTCGGCATTGCGGGGCGCGGCGTGGCGGGGCGCGGCATGGCACGGCATGGCGCGGCAAGGCATGGCAAGATTAATTTTTTATCAAATTAAGGAGGTTAAAAATGGCTTATTCCGTCGCCTTCAAGGGAGTAGCCCCGATTCTTTTCGACAGATTCGCGGGCTCAACCGAAACGAAGATGCCAACCGAGAGAAAGGCCTACTTCCTGAACGAAAAAGAGAAAACGCTGATGCTTCCTGCCCTGAACATTTACTCTATGCTGTCAAGTCAAAACGGACTTTCAGCCGCAAGGCTAATCGGCGGCAAAAAATGGAAAGAAGTTTCCTCTGCCGTCTTATCCCACGTCCGAATCGACCCCCTGGAGATTCCGCTTGTTGATGAAAAGGGCGAAGTAATCAAGTTTACAGGGTTTGATGGCGAGCGCTTTATTGAGCGCGTTGATAAGGCTATTGTTATAAAGGGTCGTCTTCAAATTCCGCAGATGAAGCTTCGATTTCAGCTCAATCCGCCGTGGGGGCTAAGGTTTCGGGTTTACGTCGCGGAAAACAACATAATCGATTCAGAGCTCCTGCGGTCCCTATTCGAGCACAGCGGCGAGCAGATCGGGCTGGGAAGCTTTCGTCCGCTGTTTGGCCGATTTGTTGTCAGCGATTTCAAATTCGTTAAATAATCGCGGCTTGGCGCGGCTGGGCATGGCAAGGCATGGCGGGGCGAGGCTTGGCTTGGCTTGGCTTGGCACGGCGCGGCATGGCAAGGCAAGGCAGGGCAAGGCAAAATTAATTTTTAAGGAGGTTAACTAAAATGACAAAAATTCTTATTATTTCGGATCTTCACTCAGGCCATCTTTACGGCCTAACACCAACATCTTATCAACGGGGAGACCCAGGGGCCCTTCAATTCCAAAAAGCTCTTTGGCGATTTTTCTCTTCGGAAATTAAAAAATTAAGGCCTATCGACGTGCTGGTGGTAAACGGTGATGCAATCCAGGGAAAAGATGTGGCCTGGGGAGGGAGGGAGTTAATTACCGCCGACCGACATGAACAAGTAAGAATAGCAGCGGAAGCAATCAATGCCGTTAAGGCCCCGGTTGTTCACCTAACTTATGGAACCAGATATCATGTCGGGGGCGAAGAAGATTTCGAGTCGATTCTTCTTGATTTAATAGAAGCAGAAGAAAAAAATATTCACGGCCATCTGTTTCTAAAAATTGAAAACGTAGTTTTCGATATCAAACACAAAATCGGGCGGTCTACGGTTCCCCATGGTCGATTTACGCCCCTTTTCAGAACCGCGGTTTGGAATGCCCTCTGGGCGGAGGTCGAAAGGCAGCCTAAGGCCGATATTATCGTTCGCTCACACGTTCACTATTACGATTACTGCGGCGACCGGGAGCGCCTCGCGCTTATTACCCCTGCGCTAACTTATAATTCAGCCTACGGCATTCGCGAATGCGAGGGGACTGTTGATGTTGGCATAGTTGTTTTCATCGTTAATAAAGACAGATATAGTTATCTGCCTATATTTTTCGACAGCCCGCTCCTTAAAGCGAATGTCCATCAAGTCAGGAGATAAAATCATGGCAATATCTTCTCCTAAATGGCAATTAAGCGCGATTAAATCAAAATATTTCCAGGCAAAAGAGCTGGCCTGCCCGTGTTGCGGAAAGGTGGAGATGAAACAGGAGCTTATTGATAGGCTCGATGAAATCAGGGAGCTCTACGGGAAGCCCATCCGCATAACATCAGGTTTTCGGTGCGAGAAACACAATAGCGAAGTAGGTGGTAAGCCGAACTCGGCTCACGTCACGGGCGAAGCCGTAGATATTGCCTGTAGCTCGAGCGAAGACCGTTTTGTTCTCATTAGATTAGCACTCGCCAGCGGATTCTTCAGGATTGGGATCGCAAACGGCTTTATCCACATTGATATTTCAGGCGGGCTTCCGGGCCCGAGGCTCTGGCTTTATTAGGAGAGAAACATGGCAGAACCAGCGGTAAAACAGAAAATAAGACGCGCTATAAAAAAGGCAAAAAAGATACTGGAAAACCCGCCGGGCTCTGCAGATGTCTTTGAAATTAAAAACTCCTATTATCATCTCATGGTTCTTCGCCCAGGACATCCGGCTCAATTCATCCGCGTTTGTCTTTTTGAAGAACCAGATCCGCCAGCTCTTAAGGGGGCTACGGTCGAGAGATGGAATTTTAAGAATGGGAAATTTTGGGTTAAGAAAATCTTACCCAATAAAAAAAATGAGTTAAATTAAAAAGCCTTTGTCAAGATGCCCGAAGCGACAAAATCCTTCAAGCCTTCTAAAAAAAACCTTCAGCTTTTAATTTAATTCCTTCACTTTTCTAAAAACCCCTCTAAAATCAGCCTTATAATTCTGGCGTGAAGCCAAATGGCTACAATTATATATGGGCGGGTTTAATAGCGGCCATTATTATTGTTTTGCTCCCGGCCTATATCGGGCTCGGCGAGCGGGCGGGAAACCAGGCCGCAGACATAATCAAGTTTTCGCTGGTTGTATTCATTATGACGCCGGAAGCAAATAGCTCCAGCATAACTTCAGATCCCCTGCTTTATGCGGGTGGAATTCGCTATCGAGTTAGGATAGGAACAGCGGTATCAACCGAAAAGGGGATAATTACCTGCTATCATCTCATTAGCGATTTAGCCGATGACGGGTTTATCTTTTTCTTTTGGCCATATGATGACAGGGTTATCAAGGCCAAAACCCTAAAAATAAACCAGGACTTAGACCTTGCCATTTTAGACCAAGACGAAGAAGGGGCGCTTAATGTCCCTAGGGCACGCCTCGCTTCTTCGCCCCCCAAAAACGGAGAAGAAGTAATGTTTTTTGGCTCGCCCCATCGCCAGCTCATCTGGCTCAGGTTCCAAAAACTGGGCTATATTCAGGCCGCCGCGGGGACAACCAAAGACGGCGTGCTCAAGGTAATAAATCAGCCCTACCTTGCCCTTTATCCGTGCGGATTCGGTGATTCGGGAGGCGGCGTATTCAACTCGCGCGGCGAGCTCATTGGTATTATCCAGAAAAAAGATAACTACATGCCAGTTGGATATGCCCTTCCGCTAACTTCTGAATTCTTCGATAAGATTTCGTGGCAATGAACTATATCTGGCTAATTATTCTTACATTATCACAGGCTATCTTAATAGCGCTCAAGGTAATAGAAAAAATTAATGGCCGAAAGCAAACGGAGGATCCCGATCCGCCATGTATTGAGCATGGCGAAAAGCTGGCCGCTCTCGAGGCGAGAATAAATATCATGGAAAAACAATTGGAAAGGATAGAAAGAAAATTAAACGGCCTATGAAAAAAATAGCCTTTGAAGCCTTAATTAAAGAATTAAGCATTAAAAGTCTTGTATCGGGAGATAAACAGGCAAGGCTACTCCTTGAAATCAATTCTCCCGATGATGAGACAATTGATTCAATTAACAGGCTTCAAAAGGCCGATAGATTCGTAGCCGTTGCCCTGGCAGAAATAACATGAAAAAAGTAGGACGGCCATCAGATTATCCCGGCGCGAAGGCATGCGCCCTTCTTGAAAAAGTTACTAACGAAATGACGCCTCAAAACTTTAAACAACACTGCTCAATCTACCACATTGCCCTTCTTTTTGGGAAACATGTCGACACGATTTATGAGTGGCGAAAGAAACATGAGGAGTTTTCCGAAGCCATAAAAAAATGGGAAACCAAGCGAAACGCACTTGCATTTGAGATAAGCGGATGGTCAGACGCCAGGTGGATTTTCTGTATGAAAAATTGGACCGGGATGTCAGACAAACAAGAGCTTGAACATTCGGGCGAAGTTTCGCTTCCAGTTTTTATTCTGCCGCGACCGGGGAAAAAGCCATGATGAACGTTATTTATGAAGCTCAACCGCGTCAGGCTATTTTTCACGCCGCGCCAGAAATGTATAAGCTCTATGGCGGAGCGATGGGCGGAGGGAAGACTTATGCTCTCTGTGCTGAAGGCATCGCGCTAAGCTGCGATTATCCGGGAAATCGAGGCTATATTTGCAGACAGACATTGCGGAGCTTTAAGAAAACAACTTATCTTGTTCTTGATGAGATGCTTCAAAGGGCCAATCTAATTGAACGCCATCATCAGACAGATAATTATTATCTTCTCAAGAATGGTTCACTTATTTTTTATGGCGGCCTGGGAGATGACCAGCGGGCCATCGAAAGGCTTAAATCTATGGAGCTCGGATGGTTTGCAATTGACGAGGCTTCTGAGACTTCGGAGCGCTATTTTCTGATGCTTGCCTCAAGGCTTAGGCTTAAGCTTCCGGGCATTCGATATTTCGGACTCCTGGCCTCAAATCCGGCCCCCGGCTGGCTTAAGCAAAGATTCATAGACCAAAAACTTGAAAACCATATTTTTATTCCGGCCTTGCCCCGGGATAATAAAAAACTTCCGCCTGGATATGTAGAGAGACTGAAGGAGATTTTTCCCGAAAACTGGACGCGGCAGTTCCTCGAGGGGGACTGGACTGCATTTGAGGGCGCAAATAATGTTTTTCCATTTCAGGCAATTCAAGACGCCATGGGCCGCGATGGCGAGGAAGGCGAGCCCCGGGAGCTGGGTATCGATGTGGCGCGCTATGGCGACGACGAGTCTGTTATTGCGCTTCGCGCCGGCTCGAGCATTAGAATTCTTGATGTTATAAAACGCTCAGATCTAATGAGTCTTACCGGAAAAATTATTATGCGAGCGAGAGAAGAAAAAGTTTCTTCTATCAAAGTCGATAGTGACGGCCTGGGAGCTGGCGTGGCCGACAGATTAAGAGAGCTTGGGGAAAATGTTATTGAAATTCACGGTGGCGAAAAAGCCGCTGACCCAGAAAGATTTAAAAACAGAAAGGCGGAAATTTATTGGGATTTTAGAGAGCGGCTCGTTTCCGGCCTTGTTTCGCTTCCAAATGATCTTGAGCTTCAAGCCCAGCTCACCTCAATTACATATAAAATTACTTCCTCTGGTCAGCTCGAAATAACGCCCAAAGAAGAAATGAAAAGGCAGGGGCTTAAGAGCCCGGACAGGGCAGAGGCTGTTATTTATGCCTTCGCGAATCCAGGATATGAGTTTTCTGTCTGGAGGGCGAAATGAAATTAAAATTTTGGGCGAAAGAAAAAAAGAGCCTTATTCAATACGATCCCCAGGTCGGCTATTATATCGGCTCGGGAAAAATAAACGCGACAAAACTTAAAGATTATATTCAAGCCTATAAATTCTCAGATACAGTTTATGGCTGTATCAATCTTATCTGCCATGCTGCTAATCAAATTCCATGGTATGTTTATCGCTACAAAGGCGACCAGCTTGTCGAAGTCGAAGGCCATCCGTTGTCAGATTTTTTAAAGAGGCCAAATAAACAGCTTAATTGGGCGAAATTTATAGAAATATTCCTGAGTCATCGACTTCTTACCGGGAATTCATACTTCAGAATTCTTAAAGGTTCTTTCTCAAAATATGTAGAACTTGAGCCGCTGCGGCCTGATGCGGTCAGAATAAAAGAAGGCGCGGACGGACAAATAAGTTATGAATATAATCGGGCCGGTCAGTATATACGCATTCCAGCAGATGAAATAATCCATATTTCGCTTTTTAATCCCGAAGGCGGCGCGGAGGGCATTTCACCCATTGCGCCTCTTTCGGGGGCAATTGATATTAATTCTTTTAGCATGGCCTGGGTCCAGGCGCTTCTTGAGAAGGGCGCCCGACCATCGCTTGCGCTCTCAACCGATAAAACGCTTACTAAAGAGCAAAGAGATTATCTTAAAGACCAGATAAGAAGCGAGATTCAAGGCTATGAAAACGTGATGAATCCGCTCATTCTTGAGGGGGGCCTTAAACCGGAAAAGCTTTCTTTTTCGCCAAGCGAGATTGATTATTATCCGCTTATTAAAACTATTACGCGAAAAATTTGCGCCGCTTTTCGTGTGCCCAGCGAGCTTTTAGGAGACACCGAGGCAAAAACTTATTCCAACATCAAAGAGGCGCGGAAAGCTCTCTATGAGGAGGCGGCAATTCCCCATCTTATCGCATTGCGCGATGCGCTCAATTCCGAGCTCGTTTCTAAATTTGAAAACGCGGAAGATTTATTTTTTGATTTTGATACATCCGAGCTAACCGCGCTTCGGGAAGACATGGATTCTATCTGGAAGCGAGCGATTGATGGAAGGCGCGAGGGAATTCTAACGATTAACGAGGCGCGCGAAATGCTAAATTATGAAGCGGTGCGCGGGGGCGATGTTATTTACGCGCCGGTTTCTTCGGTGCCGGTTCTGGGAATTGGGGCCGGCGCAGAAAAATCTTCTGGTCTTATAATCCATACCAAGGGGCCGCTTCGGGACCTCTGGAAATCGCCAGAGCGGAAGCGCGCCAAATGGGATGATTTCTATAAGCGCTCACTCGCCCGGGAAAGAGCCCTTGTTGGCATAAGTCAGAAATATCTTATTAATCAGGCCGAAAGAATCGAAAGGGAAATTAAAAAAGCAACCGCGGTAAGGCAGATTGACCCCTGGCTTATGTTTTCCAAGAAAAAAGAGGCCGAGCTTTTCAGAGATAATGCCCTGCCCTGGTATATCGACACCTTTCAGCATGCGCTTGGCGTGGGAATAAACGCGACCAAGGGCGAGCTTGCCGAGCTTAAAGAATCCAAGCAAATCTTTACACCTGAGCATGAGAAGGCGCTTCGAGACATGGTTATTTTCTCTGGGACAAAAATTGCTGAGTCAACAATGGAAGAAATCCTCGATGGAATTGAATTCGCCGAATCAGAAGGGATGACAGTAGACGAATTTTCGAGATACGTCGCCAATAAGCTCAAAGATTTTTCGTCCTTCCGCGCGCGAAGAATCGCAAGGACAGAAGTAGCGAAGGTAGAAAATTATGGCGAGCTTGAAGGATATAATCAAACAGATTTTGTGAAATATAAAGGCTGGCTCTGCTCTTTTGTTGAGCTTTCGAGGGAAGCCCACATGGAGGCCGACCGGGTTTATTCCGCCTCGCCCATCGAGCTTTCGGAACCGTTTATTGTCGGCGGCGAGGAGCTTATGTTTCCGGGCGATCCAACAAAGGCATCGCCGGGCAATGTTATTAATTGCCTGTGCACGATATACCCGGCCTGAGGAGGATACATGGAAAGCAAAATCTTTAAACTTAATTTTAAGGAAGTTTCAGAAAGCGGTAAATTTTCGGGTTATCTTTCCACCTTTGGCAACGTCGATTCTGAAGGCGACATAATCCAGGAGGGGGCCTTCCGCAAATCGCTTGCGGAAAATAAAGCCTTTCCGCTCATCTGGTCTCACAGCCGCTCTGATCCAAGATTAATTATTGGTTCTTTTCATGGCGAAGAAGACAAGAAGGGCCTCAGGATTGATGGCGAATTTTTTGATGACCCCGATTCTCAAAATGCCTATCGGAAGATTAAACAACTTTTTGAAAGAGGAGTTAAAGTAGGCCTTTCCATGGGCTTTAAAACTATTAAGGACAGCTTTGTGAAGATTGGAGACACAATAGCGCGCGTTATTAAAGAGGCACAGCTCTTTGAGGGCTCCTTTACACTTTTTCCCGCAAATCCACTGGCTCAGCTTGAAAGCATTAAGGCGGAATGGGATAGGGCCTATATAAATGACCTCCCCGATTCTGCGTTTGCTGTTATCGAGCCCGCATATCTAAAAGGCGAAACTGAAGATAAAAGGGCGCGCCATCTTCCTCATCATAATAAAAATGGCGAAATTGATCTTCCCCATCTTCGCAATGCTCTTGCCAGAATGAATCAAATCATCCCAATTACCGATTCGATATCCACATCAGAGCTCCGGCAAAAAGCTGAGGCACATCTTGTCGCTCACGCCAAAAAGCTCGGAATCGGCGATTGGGAAAAAGACGAACTTCCTAATTATGAGTTAAAGCCATATCCAAATGAGCACGCCTGCCGACTTAACGATCCGGATAAATATGAGCGTTTTGCGCGGATGACAAGAAGGCATAACGGAAAAGAATATTCGGTTATTATCGGATTTAAGAAGGGCGGCGGGTCGGAAGACCAGGCGTATCGATATCCGAAAGATACCTGGTCTGCTGAAGAGGCCAGGGCTCACTGTAAAGAACATGGTGGGCAGTTTGAGCCTGCCTCAGAAAAAATGGAAATCGTCTGCTCGTCTTGCGGCGAAAGAATGGCACTCGATATTGAGCCGCCGAAAGGCACTCAAGACGAGCCGCCAGATATGCCCGAGCCAGAAGATATCTACTCGGCATTTAAGCGCATAGCGGATGAGCTAAAAAAATAAATTTTTATGGAGGTAAAACGTGGACAAAGAGATGCTGGAAAAAACAGCAAACGAGATTGCCGCCGGGATTGCTGCGCTTAGAGAAAAGAACGAAATCCTCGAAAAGGCGCATGTAGCCGTGGAAACAAAACAAGCAGAAATCAAAGAGACAATCGATAAAATTATGAAGAAGTGCGACGAGTTAGAAGTGGAGATGAAAAAGCACGCCGCGCATTCTTCCGGGGTAAAAATCGTATCGCCTGAACACAAGGCCTTTCTTCATTGGCTTCGGACGGGCGATGCGAGCATACCCGAGTTAAAGGTTCTTAAGCTCTCTGACGCGACACTTGGCGGATATCTCACCTCTCCCGAAATTACTCAGGAGCTTTTAAAAACAATTACTGAGTATTCACCAATTCGGTCGATTGCGCGGGTTAGAACCACATCGAAGGAAAGCGTCCAGGTGAGAAAGAGAACCGGAACGTTTTCTGCGGCATGGGTTGCCGAGACGGGGACAAAGAGCGAAACTACCGGCCTGACCTATGGCCTCGAGACAATTCCCACTCACGAGCTTTACGCAATGGTTGACGTCTCTAATTGGGATCTTGAAGATTCTGATTTCAATCTTGAGGCCGAGCTCAACTCCGAATTCGGAGAGCAGTTCGGAAAAGCCGAGGGCGCTGCTTTTATTAGCGGCAACGCAGTTGGAAAGCCCGAGGGAATCCTGACAAATTCAGAAGTTGGATATGTTGCCAGCGGCGACGCGTCGAGTCTAAAAGCAGACGGCTTCTTTTCGCTCTATTTTGGCCTTAAGAGCGGCTATACCAAAAATGCTAAGTTCGTGATGAACCGAGCCACAATGCTTGCAGCCTCGATTTTGAAGGATGATGTGAAAAATTATCTCCTTCGCCGACTTGGCGAATCCCCGACCTGGAATATTTTAGGCGTTGATGTTGTCGAGGCGGCTGATATGCCAAATGTCTCCGCCAATGCCTTCCCCGTACTTTTTGGTGACTTCAAGGCCGGCTATCTCATCGTTGATAGAATTGCGATTGCCGTTCTTCGCGACCCTTATAGCGCCGCCACCTCGAACTGCGTCCGGTTCCACGCGCGAAAAAGAGTTGGCGGACAGGTTGTTTTGCCTGAAGCCATCAAGAAGCTGAAAATCGCTGCTTCATAAGGAGGCAAAAAATGAAAGACCTTTATCACGATTTAAAAGCCGTAAAAACACTTCTTTCAATTGTTGGGAACAACGATACGGAGGGGACCGGGACAGCAGTTGACCTTCAGGGATACGAGGGCGCGCTTGTTGTCTTTAATATCGGAGCATCCGGAGATACCCTTGGCGGCTCGACCTATATTACTCTTAAGCTTCAAGAGAGCGACGATGGGACAACTTTTGCTGATGTTTCTGCTTCCGAGGTTCTTGGAACGCAGGGGCTTGTCATTGATGCATCTGACGAGGATGAGGTCGTTGTTGCTATGGGTTATATGGGAAGCAAGCGCTACATTCGCGTCTTTGTTGATTTTACGGGCACGCACACAAACGGCATCCCGATTGGCGCCGTTGTTATTCTTGGCAAACCTCGCCACGCGCCGATTTCTTATTGAGGCAGAAGCTGAACAGGGAAGAGGGGCGGAGTTTCCGCCCCTCTCCCGATTTTATCTTTGGAGGCTGAGATGTGGGTCCGCATGCTGACATCAACGACCGGAAGCCCGGATGGAATGACAACGTTTTATTTTGAGCAGGGGAAAAAGTATGAAATTCCAGATGAGCTTGCGGCAATTTTCCTTAAATTTGGCTGGGCAGAGGAAGATAAGGAAAGCATTATCGAGCTAAAATCCGCTCGGACAAACGAAATCGCATTAAAAGGAAGCCGCAGAAGGAGACGAAGAATTGAACGCAAATCTTGAATCCGAGATTGAAAACCAGATTACAAAAATCTGGTCGTTCGTTCGCGCTAAAGTTCCCCCAGAAGATTTTGAAGATGTTATTCAAGACATAAAGCTGAGTTACTTCGTGGCATTTCCTTCTTTTCGCGGGGAATCGGAACTCGAAACCTTCGCCTATGAGATAGCTAAAAATAGAGTTGCGGACTACTGGCGCTCTCAATATCGATGGGAAAAAGCGATTAAAGAGATGGGCGAAGAGCTCCCGAAGGGAGCCGTCAAATTAGAAGATGATGCAGAAAAAAACCAAAAGTTAAAACGATTAAGCAAGGCCGAGAAGGCGGTTTTTAGGCTGTTGGGAAGGGGAATGACCAATGAAGAGATGGCGGCTTCGCTTTTCCGGTCAAAAAGCACAGTCCGAACGCATCTCAAAAGTATCTATAAAAAATTTGGCTCTCGAAATCGGGCAAGACTTGCTGTCCTTTCGTTTAAAATTTTTGGGGGAGAGAAGAAATGAAGAAGATTCTTATTTTAATTGGGATCCTGGCGATTCTTGCCGGCGCGATTTATATCTGGACTCAATCCCGGCCAGTGATCAGAAAATCCGTTACGGTTAAGCTCTCTGTGATGCCGAAGCCAGACTTTATATTATCAGTAGATACGACATGGATCGAGTCGCCAATCGGGAGGGTGGTTCCCATTGCGATAACAGTTACTTCGGTTAATGGTTTCGCGGGCGATATTACCTTTTCTGTTTCTGGTCTCCCGAATAACTTCATTATCACCTGGTTTCCATCCGATAAGCTCACTCTCGGCCCGGATATGCCCAGAGGAGTCCAGCTTAATATTGAAATCCCAGACGACCCGAAGGCAGTCGGAGATTATGACATCACGATATCAGCCGAATCTACGATATATAACTAACGGGGATTGAAATGGGAAGCCTGGTTACGCTCTCTGAAATTAAAAGCTATTTGGGAATTGAAGAAAAATCGATGACTTTTGATTCTGTCCTGGTAATTCTAAGTGCGGCGGTTCAAAAGTCATTCGATAGGGAAACATCGAGGACGCTTTTGCGCCAAACTTATAGCAATTTGGCCATCGACGGGACCGGGCAAACCATATTGTGGCTCCCGAATTGGCCAATTCACACCATTTCTTCTATTTACGAGGATGACGAATCGCTTGAGGAGGGAACGGATTTTGTCACTTATTACAACATCGGAAAACTCGTTAGGATAAATAGGGCATGGAGCGAGGGAAACCAGAACATCGTTGTCACCTATAGCGCTGGTTATGGCGACGATGAAATCCCCGATGATCTAAAACTCGCCTGCCTGAAGCAGGTGGCTTTTGAATGGAAAATTCAAAAAGGCTCGCTTTGGGGCGAGGCGGCAAGAACCTATCCGGATGGCGCAATAACGACCTATTCGACCGGCCAGCTGCTCCCGGACGTGAGAGAAGTTTTAGAAAGATATAAAAGGGTTTATGTCTGATGGCAGTAAGGGCAGAAGTTAAAGTCGATATTTCAGGAGCGTTGAGAAAAACGCAGATGTTAAAATCTATTCCCCTGGCAACCAAAACGAATCTTGCCGAGTGGGGCATGGATACAGTAAAGGCCCTTAAAAGATCGGCGATGAATATGCAGAAGAGCGCAAGAAAGAGCGGGGCTCTCGCAAGGAGCGTCGGGATGAGACTAATCCAGGAAGGAGATGGCTGGAGACTTGAAATTGGAACGGGTGTCGGAACGACGGCTGGCTCTCGCTCGGCTGAAAAATATGCCCTGATTCAGGACAGGGGTGGCATTACGCATCCGACCGTAACATCAAAAATGCGCAAGTTTGGCTGGGCAATGTATTACAAAACCGGAGATGATAAATTCAAGGCGATTGCGCTTACAAAAAAGCAAAAGCTCGACGTAAGAATTCCGGCCTCCTTGTGGTTTACGTCGGTCTGGGAGTGGAAGCTTTCGTTTTTAAATCAGAACTATTTGAATGATAAGGCGATTTTAAGAACAGCCGAAAAAATAGGGGGCGGACATGCCGGATAACCCAAAGAGGCTCCAGATCATCGACCGCGTTGTTAAAATTATCGGCGATATAAAGGCCGGCGAAAATTATTTCTTAACCCCGATTCACGTCGCCAAAGGTTTCGTGGCGGAGCCAAAAGGATTTCCGTGTTACATGGTAATTTCGGATTCAGGCGGAGAAATTATTATGAACATGGATAATCTTTGGGAAGAAACATTTTATATTTCAATTCGCGGAATTGTTCAGGCCCCCGATGATGTCGTAACGCCTCTTGAAAAGGCGATTCGCGACATAAGGAAAGCAATAGGTGATGACTTCAAATGGGGCGCAGAGGAGGGATCGCTCCTCACTTTGGCCTCAGAGATTAGCATAGATTCTCCACCCGATATTGATTATGGCTTTGAGGGGACAAGTTTTTTTGGCTTCTTCAGCCAAAGGGTTCGTGTTCGGGTATTCGGAGAGATGGGCGAGATATAGGAGGTAAAAATGGAAGAAGAAAAATATTTCGTATGGCTGGCCGCAACAACTTATCCGCGGCGAGGCCCAATTCTTGAGAAGGATAAAATTTATTCAGTTGCCGATTTTGATGAGACGATAGTCGCTTACTGGGTTGAACAAGGGGCGGCTCGCTATGTCTCAGAAAAAGAGGCAGAAGGAGGTGAATAATGGCTACTCCAACTTATCCAAGCAAAAGATATTATGCTTCGGGGACGAAGCGCGGGACGACCTGGGGCACGGCTGTTGCGCTTGGCGCGGGCGACGGTGTTCTTGCCAAAGATGATGGCGGGCTTGCGCTCGTTCAGACCTATGAGCAGTATGAAGGAATTGACCAGATCATGCCAATGGACGGCGAGCTTAGCCTGATTGGCCCGATTGAGTTTGCCCCTCGCATTGACCTTCAATATGAAATGGGAGCTTGGGGCCGCTGGCTGGCCGCGCTCTGGGGAACGGCGGGGACTCCGCAGACATTAACAACCGGTGTCTATAAGCACACTTTCCAGTACGCCGACTCGGTTTCTCACTTTTTCACGTTCTGCCAAGAAAGGCCGGGAAAAATCTGGGAAGTTGCCTCAGCTATGCCCTACAAACTCAATCTGAAGCCAGACGGCTCGAAAATTGCCGCAGTCCTCGGCCTTCGAGGAAATACCCTCATCGATGACTCTACGGTTAATACGGCTACTCAAATTGACGCGCTTACTTACGCAAGCCGGGGTAACTTCGTTAATTTTATCCATGGAAGCTTCCTTATGAATGAACAAGGCGGAAGCGCTCTGGGAAGTGGCGACGCGGTTACTATTTCGGATTTTGAATTGAATTTTGAACGCGCAATTGACGCTGTTCATGTTCTTGGTTCTTCGGTTCTGGCGGAACCCAAAGAGGGGGCCTTTCCCCGAAATACTCTGAAAATTACGCTTCCCCGGGCAACCTCAACGAATATGGCTTACTTTTCGTCTTTTAAGAGCTTGACTTCCTACAAGGCAAAACTTGAATTCACGGGCGCGCTTATTAGTGGTTCATATTATTATAAGATCACTTTCTACCTTCCTCGACTAAGGCTTCAGGTTGCGCCGGATGTTAAGCTTGAGGACATCATCAAAAATGAAATGACTTTTGAAATTGAGGCGGCTTCTTCTGCGCCATCCGGAATGTCCTACGCCAGGCCGTATATCGAGGTTGTTAATACGCAATCGACTGATTATCTGGCATAAAGATTTTCGGCGGAGGTATTGAATGGATATATCAAAGTTGCTTACCGCCGGTGAGTGGCTTGAAGTCGAAGGCGTAGAAGGATATGAAGACTTCGGGGCTTTTAAGCTAAAAATCGCGCCGCTCGATCCGATGGCCTATTTCGACCTTCTCGCGCAGACAAAAGAGCTGCCGGGCGATTTTCTGGACGAACGCGCGAGAGAAAAGGTGGCAAATTTTATTTCGCTCATTCTGGAGCTCGTTAAAGATTGGGATTTTATGAATGATGGTGAGAAGGTTGAATGCACGCCGGAGACGAAGGGGCTATATCTCCAGCGCCTTCTCTGGCGCCGGGTGAAGGGCGAGGACACGATTCTCCTGAGGAAAATTCTGGAGTTTTCATTTAATCCTCAAAACTACGCAAAAAATTGAACGCCTATCTCATCTGGTATGAAGATTGGGGTGGAAGGGCGGAGGAAGATGAGATAGGCAGGGGAAGCCACCCGGCACAGAACCCTCCGCCGGTAGGAGATGATGATTGGTTTATTTTGGCTTGGTATTTCAGACGATGCTCAGCATTTATGCGCGAGGCCGGTCTTCTGGCTGGCGAAATCGAAAGGCTTGGTCTTACTCCAGCGGCAAAGGAGGTGTTTTTGTATAAGCTTCAATTGATTCATGAGACGGCCTATCGGATTGAGGAAAGGGAAATAAGGAAAAAAAGAGATGGCCGATATTAAATATATTATTAGCGTCGATTCTTCGGGCGCGACGACTTCTATAAAGCAATTCGATGATGCGCTCCGCTCAACTACTACTACTTCAGATAATCTTGGGAAGGGTATGGGGGGGCTGTGGAAGCAGTTTGCGATCGGCCAGCTTGCGGCTGACGCGCTTAAAAAAGCCATCGGCGCGATGTCAGATTTTATGCGGGGCGCAATCTCCCTGGCCGCAGAGCAAGAGCTCGCCGAAAAGAATCTTGCTGATGCGCTTGCTATTACCGGCAGATCAGTCGACGCACTCCTTCCCAAATTCAAAGCGTTCGCAAGCGAAATTCAAAAAGAAACCGTTTATACAGACGACGCCGTCCTTTCTGTTATGGCTCTCCTGGCCCAGCTTACAAATCTTGATGAGAAGGGTTTAAAGCAGGCCACGAAAGCCGCCATCGGGATGGCAACGGTTTTCAAGGTTGATCTTCAGAGCGCGGCTACGGTTGTCGCCAAGGCGATGGCTGGAAATTATGATTTGCTGGCACGCTATCTCCCGGCCCTTCGAGATTTGAAAACCGAGGAAGAAAAACATGCCTTCATCATGCAGGAAATAGGCAAATGGTATGAGCGGGCCAGGGGCGAAACAGATACTTATGCCGGCTCGGTCAAACAGCTTAATAATATGTGGGGAGAGGTTAAGGAGACCGTTGGCCGCGTTATTATTAATAACGACACTCTGCGGGAAGGTATAAAAGATTTAGCCAAAAAGCTTGAGAAGCTTGCCTCCTCAGAAGATTTTAAGCTCTGGCTTAATACAGTAATAGATGGCTTGATGAAAGCTATTGGGCTCGTCGAAAAATTTGGGAGCGCAATTAAAAATCTGACTGATAAGGTATTTGGCGCGACGAAGGCCGACAAGGAGCTGGCAGAATCTTATAAAAAATTACACGAGGCGATGAAGAGAGCCGCAGAAGCCGGTCACAATTATGAAGAAAGATTTAGAAAAATAAAAGAAATTGCAGAAAAATCTAAGCCACCTATTAATGAGGTTGGAAATGTAATAAAACGCCAGGGCGAGGAAATTAAAAAAACCACTAAAATTATCGAGACTTATACTCCCAAAGCGCGCAGCATGGCGGATGTTATGAAGTTTCTTAAAATCGCCATCGAGGGCGAAGCCATTCCCGCGCAAAGAAAGCTTAACGGCGTCCTTGAGCAGGCGCGCGATACAATGTATAGCTTTGTCTATACCGGGAAGAAAGCCTATGCTGAATTTATAGATGTAACAGAAAAAACAACAAACACGGCAAGCGATTATTTTAATGGCCTTTATAACGATATAGCGACAGGCTGGGGAAACACTATCCAGAAATATCTCGAGGGCGGACTTACTCTAAGAGAATTTTTTGGTGAACTATGGAATAATATTAAGACTTCTTTTTTCCGGATGATTGGCGAAATGATATCTAAGTGGATTCTTGATTTTATTGGGAAATTAATTACAAGCAGCTCTGAGGCCGCCTCGACAATTTCTTCTGTTTTCTCTTCTATCGGCTCGTCTTTCGCGGGAACACTCGGAATTGTCGTTGCCGCCATTGCGGGGTTTGCCGCCTTATGGCACAGTCTCTGGAAGAAGGCTTCTGATGAAATGGAGATTTTCTGGCGCGGGCAAAAAATGACCGTTAAGGAGATGATAGAGCTCTGGCATAAGCTCGGGCTTAAGGTTGATGAGGTCATTTCAAAATTTCAGCTCGCTAAAAAATACGCCCAACCCGGCGAGCCGGGAGAGGGAAAAAGACTTCCCCCCAAAGAAGGCGCAAGCCGCGGCGGAAGCGGAGGCGGCGGGGGAGGGGAAGAGGAAGAATGGCCATTTCCGACGTGGCAGAGAGGGTTTGAGGGAATTATAACCCGACCAATTAGACCATTAATTGGAGAGGTCCCCGAATATGTAAGCGTTCGCCCTCTTTCTAATCTTCAACCTGCGCGTCAAATCGTAATTAATATTACCGGCCCCCTTCTGAGCGCAACCGGACTTTCGCGCTCTGACCTGGAGCGAGCCGGCGAGGAGCTTTTCCGGATTATAAGATATCAGGCGACAAGAGTCGGAGGGATGATATAAATGGCAAGCTTATATCTTGGCGTAACAGAGGGATCCGCCATCGAGCTTCCGCCCATCCGCTGGCTTGGCGAAAGACCGCACTTCCCGATTTCTATTCATAGAGAAATAAGCGCGGCCAGGATGATTGACGGAAGCATGAGATATGGATTTTACGGTGCTTCGCTTAAAAGGGAGTGGAGTATCGAATGGAATTTCATCGCCAAGAGTGCCCTTGATAATATTATTGGCCTCTATGGCCAAAATCAAGCCCTTAAATTTAAAAATGAACACGAAAGTAATACATGGTATACAGTTATATTTTCATCGCTTACTTATAGCCCCGTGAGGGTTCCGACTGCGGGGTCAGGATATTATTCCTGTTCTATTGTTTTAAGGGAGGCCTGATGCAAAGTTTACAGGGGCTTCAGCCGAGCGATTTTGAGGCCATTGCGAAACAGCCGGTTTCAAAGCTTGAGCTTTATATTGACGGCAATTGGATAGAGCTTAAAGATGGCAATGGAAAAAGTTTTGTAATCGAGGCCAGGTATTCAAGCGGAATAAGAGAGATATCGCTTCGACCGGTCTCAGCCGAGCTCTGGGCAAAAATTGATGATACAAGCGGCGATTTTAATCCTAAAAATTCTCAGGGCGCCTATAAAGATTATCTTAAAATAGGACGAAGGGTTAGATTTTCAACCGGCTTTAAAAAAGATGGCACAGATTATTTCTGGCAGTGGTTTATAGGCGTAATTGACTCAATAAATATTGACCGGCGCGACCGCTCGGTTTCTATTCATGCCTTTGATTTTACGCAATATCTTCACGAGGTCGAACTTAAAAGCCCCAATAATTATTGGGGGGGTTCGGTTACAAAATCGACGGTTGCCGGCCAGCTTGATTATGAGATGCCGGGGGACTGCAAGGGCGCATACATCGCCTATTATAACGGCGACCCAATTTATGATGGCGACACATGGGTTTATGATAAATGGACAAATAAATTTTGGTTTCTGCCGAGCAAGGCGCCCGGGAATGGAAGCAATAATCTGATTATTTATTATTATAAAAGCACGGCACCTGAAAATATCATCGCTGACCTTCTTGTAGTCGCCGGGCTCTATTCAAGCAGGTCAGCCGCTCTTTCTGATATGGATTATACCGCGACCGGCATTTTAATTGACCGGGCGCGATTTGACGCGGGAACGAGCGCCTTTAACGCCATTCAAATGGTCTGTGAGAGGTGCAATTATACTTTTTATTTCAAATATAATGGAAAGCCGGTCTTTAAGCCCCTGCCCTCTCAGGGCTCCTCTGTTTTTAATTTCGGCCAGGAGCTTTTAAGCTCGGTCTCCTATCTTGAGAATATTGATGAGGTGAGAAACCATATTATCATCGAGGGCGAAGAATATCTTCTGTATGAAGAACTCTATCGCATATTGAGCGGCGATGAAATCATGTATACCCTCGATGACATCCCGGATGGCGAAAATTATGGCAGGGTTGCGCTTACAAGTATTTCAGCCGGGAAAATAATTATCGCCGGTCTCGATGCTGAAGTAACAGATAGAATGTTTACCGACCCCCAGGCCAAAGAAAATATTGAGGCCTGGCGCCACACAAATGATGTTACAATGATTGACGGTGGAAAAATTTATACGGGATCCGTCCTCGCCAACTCTTTTGAGACCGCGGTGACAACAGATAATATGGTACTAAACCCCTCTTTTGAGCATTCGGGGTCGTGGGATTATGTTGCCGGGAGCGGAACGGCATCCCGGACAACCGATGATAAAACTGAAGGCTCATATTCGCTTTATATACCGAACGGTCTGGCCTGGGGATGCAGGGCTATTCCTCTTGTTCCGGGCGATTATTATACAGTAAGAGTAAAGGTCCGCGGTACAACCCAAACATCTCAGGGCCTTTATATCCGAATGGAAGAAAAAAGCACTTATCCAACTGGCCGCTATGTAACCGGCGCAAATCGGGATAGTTATACAAATTTTATAAACAATGGCCCCGTCCCATCTTCCTGGACCACTTATGAGTTTACCTATCAGGTCCCTGCTGGCCGATATTGGGGGACACTTTCGATTTCTAATTGGACAGGAGGGCCGACCGGGGTTTATGTCGATGAGGCCGAGGTAAGAAAGCAGCTCGGCGCCGTCCATATCGAAAATAGCCAGATTACAACCCCGAAGCTTGCCGCCGGCGCCGTCACGGCAGAAAAGCTTGCCGCCGGTGCCGTCACGACAGGGAAGCTTGACGCCGGTGCCGTCACGGCAGAAAAGATAAGCGTATCTTCTCTTTCAGCAATAAGCGCTAATATGGGTACCTTAACAGCCGGAAAAATAGATGTCGGCAATATTGAAATTAATGCTGATACGGAGAGGATTCTTATGGGGCAGGCATCCGGTCCAATGACAGGAACCGGCGTATTTATAGGCAAAGACGGTAATGATTATGAATTAAGAGCCGGAAACCCAAGCGGCCATTGCATTCATTGGGACGGGCAGGATCTTACGATCTATAGAAGCGGCTCAGTTTATATGCATATCGGCTATGTAATAGCCGGAGTTACGCGGGCGATGAAATATATCGATGAGGAAGGCATTTATTTTGGGCAGATAATCGAAAACCAGACCGCCTATCGCTATGGCGATTATAAATACGAAATTAAAGCATTTTCTCAGGGCGGCGGAATTTATTATCTGGGGTTTAATACAAGCTATCAGGGCGGAGGCGGGGGAAGCGGTGATGAGCCGCCTCATGGCGACCCACAGCCTCAATAAGGAGAAAAAATGAGTGAAAAAAGAGAGCTTTCGCGCGTCCAGCAATACGCAGTGAAGGCGGCGATGGAAAAGGTTAAGGCGGCACGCGCCGAGCTTCAATCACTTCTTAACGATATTGCTGTAGAGCTTGGTATAAACCTTTCAGTAGAGAGCGAAAAATGGGAATTGACGGCGGACCAAAAATATCTCGAACGCCGTTCAGAATATAAATCCTCATCACCAGAGGAAAAACAGAATTAGGAGGTTAAAATGGCGTCCTATAACAAATTCTACGATTTCGTCGACCAGCTCGGTCGAGGAAAACATGATTTTAGCTCCCACACAATTAAAGTCTATTTGAGTAACTCAACGCCATCTGCATCATATGCCACTAAGAGCGAACTTGCTGAAATTACACCCCAAAATGGCTATCCATCTGGCGGCTCAAGCATAACTGCGACCTGGAGCGAAACAAGCGGAACGGCAACCCTTGGTGGGACAGATGTTCAGTGGACGGCGAGTGGCGGTTCTTTTGGGCCATTTCGCTACGTCGTGATGTATAACGATAGCCAGACTTCGCCAGCAGATCCGCTTATCGCCTGGTGGGATTACGGCTCATCTATTACTGTTCAAAACGGCGAATCGTTCACAGTTGACTTCGGCTCCAGCATTTTTACTTTAGCGTAAAAATGGAAAAGACATTCATTCGGGGAGAGCTGAGCGAGTGCTGTAAGAATCCAGATAATCTTGAAGACCAGCTCACGGGAAGAAAAGACCTAAGGATTAAGAAATGCAGGATTTGCGGAAGAAATCATTATCGGTTTCACGCCGAGATGGGGATTTTTGGGATTTTAATGAAAAAATAGGGAGGATATAATGGCCTGGACGGCGATAGTTAAGTCAGTTGAAAAGCAACCATCTGTTATTTTCGTCACGGTTGAATATACAGACGGGGACCGGAGAATTGAAGAGACCTATAAGCTCTATGCGCCACCCGATGGAGATTGGCTGAAGCGGACGACAACGCAGCGAATAGCCCAGCTTGAAGGGCTGGCAGAAACGACCATTCCTCTTGGCGCTGTTGATAAATGGCAGGACCCGACAGATCCGCAGCATCAAGCATTTGTCGCTGCGTTGAGGAAGCTGGAACGAATCAAACTGCTGATAGACATGAAAATTCTTCAAGAGACAGACCAGCGGGTTATCGATTTTATCAGCGGCTTGAGAGACAAGGTTGGTCTCTACTGGGACAAACTTTGAAATGGAGCAAAAGCCATGCTTTTAATCCCGACCTGGTGTGGATTTCAGTGGAAGGCATATACAACCCCCAACCCATCTACAACGCCGGGAACGTCAATCACGGCGGGCTCGGGAACAAAGGGAAGCTGGGGACAAGTTTTGAGCGCGCTCTCAAATGATGTATACATGCTTGAGTTATGGATAAATGCCGGGAACTCAAGTGGCGCCCAGCGTGATTATTGGATTGATATCGGCGTTGACCCGGCTGGCGGAACAAGCTATAGCGTTTTAATCGCCGATATTGTTGGACACATGGCAGATAGCGCGGTGGCTGGAGGGCGGTGGTATCGTTTCCCGATTTTTATTAAGGCCGGATCTACCGTTGGCGCGAGGGCACAGGGCAACGGCGCAAATGCAATTAGGGTGGCCGCTATTGCTTACGGATGGCCAACAAACCCCGAGGCCGTCTTAGTTGGACAATATTCCGAGACGCTCGGCAACGGCACATTTCCAGGCGTAAGTTTTACGCCCGGCTCAAGCGGTGCCGAGGGGAACTGGGTACAAGTTGGGACTACGACCCGAAACTGCTGGTGGTGGCAAATCGGGGTCGGATATTCAGGCACGACGCTTACCTCGCTTATGTATTATATCGACCTTGCGACCGGCGATTCATCAAATAAGCATATGATAATCGAAAACATGCCGGTTTTTATCCGCGGAACGGCTGAAACCTGGGCGCAATTTGCAACATTTGATGGATTTTGGGAAGTCCCAGCTGGCGCCTCGCTTTACGTCCGCGGCTCTTGTTCAGGCACAGCCCTGGCGCTTAATTGCACTGTGCAGGGGATAGGAGGATAATATGCCGATTACATATACCAATGATAGCGCAACGATTTCTACGACAGAATATAGCCTTCCAGCAAAACAGGCTGGCCCGACAAGCCAGACAACGGTCGGGGTATTTCAATTTTTTATCGACCTCGCCAATATGGACGCGGGCGACCAATATCAAATCCGAATCTATGAAAAATATGATGCAAACGGAAGTCAGCGCCTAATGGAAGAATGGATTGTAACGGGCGCTCAATCGAAGCCTCTTTTTCCGACGCCCAGTTTTATGCTTGGTGAAGGTTGGGATATTACCATGAAAAAGCTTGCGGGTACGGATAGAACAATTTACTGGAGCATTAGAAGGGTTAGCTAATGTTTGTCTTTTCGCCCCTTGCGGCTTCCGCCGCGCTACTTCTCGGGGTTGCAGGCCAATACAGCATAGAGTGCGCCCCGGGGACTTATACAGTTACTGGCCAATCGGCAGAGCTTGTTTATCAGCCGCAGGGTATAACTCGGCTTGGCACCTATGTTTTCCAGAGCTCGGAAGGTTATGGAAACCAATCAATCTCAATTCCATCAGATTGCGATTATATCTTGCTTTGCGCTGTTTATTACAGCGGGGCTGGCATCGACTTGACGTTTGCTAAAATCAATGGTGTTAGTCTGGCCAAAATTGTTGACTCGAACGATAACGCTGCTTTTGGATATACGACGATTTGGGGGCTTGCGAATCCATCTACAGGAAGCCAGACATTCGAGTGGAATTGGCAGGCTGCACTGAGCGAGGGTGCCCATTTTTGTTTCGTTTTTTTGAAAGGGGTCGATTCGACCAGCCCAACACGGGATGAGGATAGATATCTTGGCGGCGGATCAAGTGGAAGTTTTGTGCTCGACACGCAGGCAAATGATTATTGTATTATCGTCGCATATGGATTTCAGGATGCTGATGTAAACTGCGCGCCAACGGGGTCTGGGCAGACTGAGATTATAGACACTGACCGATATAATAACTGCCAGGGTTCTGTCGGCGAAGAAGTCGCAACCGGCTCATCGACAACGCTTTCTTTTGACAATGGGACCTATTCTACGGCAAGCGGGGTTGCGCTCGTTCCGGCCGGTGCGCCGTCAGGCTACATACTGACAGCTTCCGGCGGTTCTTATAGCCTTTCTGGTCAGGCAGCCAGCCTCCTCGCCGCAAGGCTTTTGGAGGGTCAAGCCGGGGACTATACAGTTAGCGGGCAAGCGGCGGGGACTTTTTTAGCGCGAAAGATTCAAGCCGAGAGTGCAGGTTATTCATTGAGTGGTGAGGCGGCCGGCCTTCTCGCCGCCAGGCTTTTGACAATTGAGCCGGGAGATTATGCTGTTAGCGGGCAGGCGGTCGACCTTTTGTTTGGAAGAAAAATATCAATCGAAGCCGGGAGTTATTCTCTCGCCGGCCAGGCGGTGGGCGTTCTTTTTGATAGAAAAATCATTAGTGATAGCGGAAGCTATGCTATTTCAGGCCAGGACATCGGCCTCTTATTCGATAGACTTATCTCAGCCGGTTCTGGTTCTTATCTTGTTACCGGAAGCGATGTTGACCTTATCTATTTTGCCGGATATATTTTAATCGCAAGCCCCGGCACATATTCTCTTTCCGGCCAGGAAGTTGGTATCGTTAAGCAAAGCAAAATATTAGCTGAGCCAGGTATTTATAGCTTATCCGGCCAGCAGGCGGGGACTCTTTATCTAAGGCGCATTTTCCCCTCGGAAGGAAGCTATTTAATATCTGGCCAGGAAGCTAATGTTTTATACGAACGGCTTCTGGCGGCCAGCGCCGGCGCTTATTCTATAATCGGCTCCGACGTTGATTTTATCAAGCTGAGTAAGATTTTGGCTGAGACGGGGGAATATATTTTGGGCGGGCGGGATGCCGAGTTAATCTGGATGGGATATTATAGACTAATTCTCCGCCTTATCTCTCGGCTTTCAAAAGAAAAAACATTTGCTTCGCTAATAACGGACCTTTTAGAGAAAAAATCAAAGATCGAAAAAGAACTCCATCTAAAATCAAAAATTTCTACGGAGGAATAAAATGCCAGCGGAAGAAAAGCCCTATGTTGGCGACATCGGCTTAACGATTATAATTGATATGCAAGAAGACATGGAGAGCGCGACAAATATAACGTTCGAGGTGAGAAAGCCAGACGGCCAGGAGGTTTCATGGGAAGGAATTCAGGTTTTTGAAACGACAAAATTAAAATACATAACCCAAGAGGGAGATCTTGATGTCGCCGGGATATATAATATTCAGCCCAAGCTGACGCTCGGCAATTGGACGGGGAAAGGAAACACTGTATCTTTTCGCGTCTATGAAAAATACGCATAGGGAGATAGAAAATGCCAGATGTTCGGTGGACCGAAGCTGATCAAACTGCGAAAAAAAAATATAGGGGCGAGGCAGAGGCTACAGCGCAAGAAAAGCAAGAAGTCGGGGGAGAGAAAACGCTCGTCATTACTAATTATCTTTTTCAGAGCGATGATGACGCACAGGCTATGGCCGAAGCACTCCTCGCGCGGCTTAAGACAAGGAAAAATTATTTTGAAGCCCAAGCGGAATTTTGTCCCGTTCCCCTTGAACCAGGTGATACAATATCAATTGAAGAATTTATATCAGATACAAAAACCCTCACTCATACCGGCCTGGTAAGACAGCTCAAATTATCCGTAACGCCAGCGCAACAAACTCTATCGATAATCATAGAAGATTAAAAGGGGCCGCCAGGTCAAAGAGGCGTAAACGCCCCCACAATTTGCTCTATCTCCTAAACAACATCGACCGTGAGGTCGACGTTGGTATTTATTGAAAGGCGACGCTTGAAATTTGGGGCGTCGATATCAGGCGGTTTTTTTAGCGGCCCAGAGACGCAAAAAATCATTTTTTCTCCAAAAATTTTCGATAAAAATTAAAAAAAAATTTTTTTTGTCGAAAATCCTTATATTATAAAGGTTTTTGGATGTAAAGAAACTTTACAAGACTTGACAAATGCTTGATTTTGATTTATATATTAG
>Ga0209102_1000292_pt1 | contig 34122 bp, 25 predicted proteins | sample ConPoolayeHmetaG_FD_185483 | JGI IMG/M metagenome (GOLD analysis project Ga0209102, IMG submission 185483) | Hot spring microbial mat communities from California, USA to study Microbial Dark Matter (Phase II) - Cone Pool mat layer H metaG... ...
TCTCCACTTGAGGGTGATTCTCCTACATTGACATAAACAGAATCAAGTATTATCGAGTAATTACTCGTTGTTAGATCATCACTGAAATCTTGATCCCAGCTAGAGAGTTGAGAAGCTACATTATTGGTATCAAGAAGTGTTCCTCCTCTTCCATCTAAAAGAGAAAGTTCACTACTTGAGATGGTTACTCCCCCGACTGTAATGTCATTAGAGCCCAAATTCAAATCTCCCGAAGATAAAGATAAACCATTTACGAAATCCCATACACCGATTATTGACTCATTAAGATTACTTCTTACTATGTATGAGCTAGTGTAATCTATTTCGATACCTCCCTCTCCAGATCCCAAATTTGTAACCACAAAATCATCCGAATCAAAGTTAATTTCCAAAGCTGAATTTACAACTAGAGTTCCTCCTTCCTTGATTTTAGATATGCCTGAGGATGAAGCACCAACATCATCTTCGCAATCCCAACTAAAAGTCACACCATTCCATTTCAAAACCTGTCCGTCAGAACATCCCCTAATTAAAGAAAGTTTATCTGAATTAATTAATTCAAGTCCTGATGAAGAAGATGTAGTTGAAGTACTATCAGAACCAGTGTATAAGGATATTGAACTCCCAATATTTGCCCAAGAAGAACCATCAAAAATTAATAGATTATTATTCAAAGAATCCCAAGCTAAATATCCTTCACCACTTGATGGAGATACAGGACTTCCGGATAATATATTGGGCAATCTTAAACCTTGAGGTATTGACGACTCATAAGTTATATAAGATAAATCTATAAAATCACCATTTGAAAAGGTTAATGTCGACGCCAAATCAGAAGTTGATATTGTACCGTCAGAAATTTTATTCGAAGTAACCGCCCCGTCAGATAATTTAGACTCACTTATAGCTCCATTTTCAATCTTCGAAGATGATATTGCACCGTCTTTTATCTTTGAAGAAGTTATCGCGCCATAAGCAATATCTAGCTCCCCAATAGTCAAATCCAAAATATCCTGACTTGTAATCAACCTTCCTAAATCAGAAGGTTTAAACTGAAAATTCATCTCCTTTACCAAATCGCCAACCACATCCTGAACCAGTTTGACCGACAAACCCACTCCTTCCTCTATACCCGAAACTTGATAAATTCCTTTTTCAAAATCAGGCCTAACTATAATTCCTTCAAAGTTAAAGGCTTGAGATAAATTTCCAGAACTTTTACTTTCTACTTCACCTACACCAACTTTATTGTCATAAGTTACAACTCTTTCATCTTCAATCTTTTTTCCTACTTTGTCTGTTTGATAGTTTAAAACCTCTCCCTTAATAAAAGATGGTTCTTCCTCGTAAGTAACAAGATATCCAAAAACTCTGATAATAGATGCTACATAAACCGGATTGGTATTAATATAACCATTTGTCACCCTTCCAAGCTCAATTATTCCTGCCAATTGATAACCAGAATTAAGAAAATAACCAGAAAAAATCCCCTTAATTCTTCCATTCTCTATACTTCCATTAGTAATCTGTATCGGTACAACTTTTCCATTACTAAGTTCAGCCAAGGTTAATGCAGGCACAACAATTTGAGCCTTTGATTTTGTACCGTCGCGTAAAACTAAATCCTTAAAATAATCATTCAAATTTCCAGAATAAAGATCTCCATTTGGAAATCTTAAAACAACCTCTCCAGTGAATTGCCCGTTTTCTAACTTCGCAGAAACAATTTGCAACAAAGCAAAATAATCATCATCTATTTTTGCAGCTGCATAAACTTTTCGTCTAAAAGAAGAACCCAAAATAAGATTAGTGTCAAGATAAGCAACATCTTTTTTAACCAAAGATGCAAGTTTATTCTCGACTGACAGATTGAATATCGCCTTTTTATAACTTTTAACCAAAAAAGCAGAAAAAAACACCAACGAGGTTAGCAATATTATCAAATATATAAACTTTGGTTTAAAATTCCCTCTCTGATTATTCATCTTTTAATTTAAAAAAATAAAGCTGACAAACCTAAGCCCTTAAAATATCCAAATCCATTAAATTTGGCATTTTCCTAAAAGAAAAAATAAAACCTATACCCATGGCTAAAACTCCGTTTATAACCAAAACAAGATTTAAAATTAAGACCAAATTAAAATTACCGGCAAAATGATTGCTGTCAGATTCGATATATATTTCCCAATCCGGATTACTTATAAGCCGCATGGAAGATATTCTCTCCTGATTTTGATTTATTCCATACTTCTTATCATTCTTTTCTAAATTCGAACCTATCAAATCCTCATTGTTGGAAAGAGTTACAACCTTATTTTTATCCAATACCCAATAATTAAAATTACTAAGCAACTCTTTGGTATATTTTTCCGAAAGCTTAGGGAGTGATATCGAAAAACCAATCATACCAACGAAACGATTTTCATCGAATATAGGTTCAGTTTGCATAATCGTATAATTTCCCAAAATATTTAGGTAAACATTAGAAACATAACCTTTCGAATATATCTTGGTTTTTTGGAAATATTCTCTTTCAGAAAAATTAGTATTCAAGGCAATGCTTCTCAAAGGATAAACGGAGATTGACTTTCCATTTTCATCATAAAATATAACCGCCCGAAGGTTATTACCTTCTTCATACAATTTCCTCGCCTCATTATTAAGGTAGTTTGTATCATTGGCAAGAATAGCTTTCTTTATCTTAACGTCACCAGATATTCCAACAAGCAAAGAGCCCTGCCTTTCAAAATACGAAATTAGGTCGTCAGAAAATCTTTCTACATAACTATCTGTAATATTCTTAATTTGCCTATCATCGCTTTTTTTCTTAACCCACAAAGTAAATATCCCAAATAGGCATGAAACCGATATCCAGAAAAAAATTGCTGTAAAGACGTAAATTTTTCTTTTGGATAACAAATCCTTTGAATAGTAAAAATGCCAAAATACCAAAAATAAAACAAAAATAGAAGTTATCAAACATAAATAAGAGGAAACCCAAAAACTTTTATAACCCAATAAACTTGATAATAAAAATAATACAACGAAAACAAAGAAATAGAAAAAACCTAAACTAATGGAAGGTATATTTTTCTTATACAATAAATAGAACAATATTGGTAATAATAATACATACCATAACATAATATATAACCCTTTGTTTAAATTAAAAAGATCTAATATATATCCGGAGAATAGGCTTTCCGGAACAAAAAAGATTATTACTCCCAGGGTGATAATAATTAGTGCAAGATATTTAGTAAAACGACTAAAAAACCCACCTTCCTCTAATCCAAAAACACCGCTAAAAATATGATTCAAAGTTATAAATAAAAGGGGAACAGAAAACATCAAAGCTAAATAATTACCTGAATAAATTAAATAAAAGGAAAAAATAATAAAAACAAAAACATTTAACACATGCGTCGAAAGTCGAAATTTCTCAAGTTTTTCTTCATAAAAAACAGTCAAAAGAGAAATTATTCCAGACAAAATTAAGACAAAAGGTAAAATTGGTAAAATCACCCCATCAATTTCTTTGCCTAAAAAACTTGTGCTTAAAATTTTCAGAGGCTCTATTGTCAAATAAATAAATCCAACACCCAAGCAGCAAAAAAATTTATAAAGTCTAAAAAAAACAATATCTTTCCAGTTCTGTAAATATCCTGCCTCCTCTATACTAGATTTATAACTTAAATCATTTATTTTATCTAAATTAATTCCTAAATTACCTTGCTTAGAAAGACTAGCTCTCCCTTTATTTACTACAGGATTATCTTCCGTAACAATTTCTTTTTCATTACTTACCGAAATAAACGGGGCTAAAGAAAGAAAAGGAATTTTAAACCTTCCTCTACCAAACCGGCGAGCATAAAGTTTATTTTCCTTAAGATATGTATAAACAGTATTTGTTGAAACATTAAGAAGCTCTGCAGCTTCTTTAACTGAATAAAATTTTTTCATCTGGGCAGGATTTACAAAATTCTTAAACTTTTTTTATCTCAATTTTACAAACTTTTAACTGTATTAATATAAATTAAATAAAAAATTGAAAATAAAGTCAACAATCAAAAATTAAAAATATGTTGTTATTTATTACTCATTAAACTAGCTTCAAAATTTAGCACAGATGAACTTATATACATAATTTTATTACTAATAACTATTATCTAAAGAACAAAATACTAGAGGCTATACTTTTGAATCTCTTTGTAATAAAATTAAACTTGCCAATAAAAGTTTGTTTACTATAGGTTCTTATGTTAAAACAAAAAGGACTCTTGAGTATAGGCGAAGCGTCAGAGTATTTAGGTGTCTCCATAGACACCCTAAGAAGGTGGGAAAAGAGAGGCAAAATTGAGTCTCTGCGCTCTCCGGGAAACCATAGATACTTTTCAGTAGAAAGTTTGGATAAACTTTTCGGCAAAAAATATCAGCACGATATAAAAAAAACCGACAAAGAAAAGGCATTTCTCAAAAATAAAATAACTCAAATTCCAGCGGTACCCCTTGAAAGACCTCCTTCTGATTCTTCACCCACAAATAAAAATTTTTTTCTATCTGAAGAAAAAATTATCGATAGACCGGTAAGAGAGGTTAGAATACCTCAATTAAGACTTTTAAGAGTCATTCAGGAAAAGGAAAATATAAAAGAAGAGACCAAAGTTTTTCAAGACGAAATAAAAAGAACACAAGAAATAAAAGGCGAAAGGATATCAACCAGCATTTTAACTCCAGAAAATCTACCAGTAAATCTTCCAAGGAAAATTATCGACGATACAAGGATTGCCTCCGCAGGCTTAAACAATGAAATGAAATTATCCGCAAAAAACACAATAAAGAAGAACCTCTTTATATACGCTGTAATAACGATAACAATTCTTATTGTTATAGCTACAATTTTCTTTATCATCGGAGCTTCATCAAGAGGTCTTTTGTCTCCAATTCCCTAAATTTCTTTTAACGCCAATTTTTACACTTTATTTGTGGACTCAGCCAGAATCGAACTGGCGACTGGTCGATGCGAACGACCCGGTATACCACTTACCTATGAGCCCTTAAAAACTTTTAGCTCTTTCACCCCATTAAAAATAATATTAAACTATAACACTTTGATTCCACTCCTATTCGAGGTTCTATCCAAGATCTCACAATAAACAAATTAGATTACAAAAAAACTTTTTTTTCTAAATTTAAGCTCAATTTTTAAGTTAAAGTTTTAGACTCAAATTATAATAATTTATTTAAGAACATTTAAAGGATTTAAATAAGTACCATCTTTGATAATTTCGAAGTGCAAATGTGTACCTGTTGACCTTCCTGTCGAACCCATCTTCCCTATAGCTGAACCTCTGGTAACAGTTTGCCCTGCAACAACATAAATACTAGAAAGATGAGCATACAATGTTTTATATCCATTCCCATGATCAATAACCACCCTATTTCCATAACCATAGTTATCAGGCCATCCTGCCACAATTACCTTTCCCGAGTCAGCGGCAAGAACATTAGGAGCTGATTTATTAGCTATATCAACACCCTTATGATACCAAGCAAAGTACTGTGAAATTGATCCGCTAGCCGGCCAAACAAAAGTACCGGAAGCAACAACCGTACCAGCATCCGGAGTAATTTGTCTTACTCTCGGAGCAGTCTTTTGACTGGGTTTAACTCCATCAGGAACAATTATTGTTTGACCTATTGCCAACTCAAACGTCTCGTCATTAACAAAGGTATTGAAGGGAAAGTCAACAATTGACTGGGGAGAGGTATCATATTTTTTGGCAATAGAATAAACAGTATCCCCTTTTACGACTCTATGAGAAATACCAGAAACAGGTAAAATCTCCAAAATTTGTCCGGGTTTAATTTTATCCTTTTCATTTAGGTTATTCTGCCAAAGAATTGTGTTTGCTGAAACACCAAATTTATTAGCAATAGATGATATTGTATCTCCCTCCTGAACTTTATATTCAATGATTTTATCTCTAGTTTTTTCTGAAATATCAGTAGATATCCCCGAATTTTCAACCGAAGCTGATACAACAGTAAAAGATGGAGCAACATTCCAAGGGTCTATTTTTTCGCTGGGAAATTCATTGGCAACAACCGGAGCTATCATTACACCGAAGGCAGCTAAAAATGCCATACTCGAATGCACAAAACGTTTTGCATACTTTCCCCTCTGACGGTACAAAAGTGCTGCCAGAATACTTTTTCCGTTTTCAAACCTTATAAAAGTAAGGTGAAGAATTTTCAAAAGATAATCTGTGAGCTCAGATAAAAAAAGATTTAGATAATCAAAAAATAAAGCTATTATTTTTGAAAACTTAGAAAGTTTAGCCAAAAGCTCGTAATCAGAAGCAAGCCCATTTAAATTTAAGGTCTTCTTTTTATCAACCAAAAAATTTCTATTTGAAAATAGTTGAGCCTTAGCTTTCTCACCCGAATTTAACTTAACCATAAAAGCCAATTTACAGCTTTTGACAATAGCACATATTGAGTCAGAGGTCAAATTTCTTTGAGGATAAAATTATTTACTCAATTACATTCAGCAAGTCTAGTTCAGATAACCTTCAAACTTTCAAGAAACTCTTTATTGTTTTCAGTTTTTGAAAGCCTCCCAAGCAAAGTTTCTGTTCTTTCATCCTCTGGTACCATATCAAGCATCCTCCTTAAGGTATATATATTTTGTAAAATATCCTTACCATATAAAAGCTCTTCCTGACGAGTACTACTTCTTGTTACATCAATGGCAGGAAATATTCTCCTCTCTGCAAGTCTTCGTATTAAGTGAAGTTCCATATTGCCTGTACCTTTGAATTCCTCATAAATTAGATCATCCATTCTACTTCCTGTATCTACAAGGCATGTACCAATAATCGTTAAGGAACCGCCGTTTTCAATTTTTCTAGCAGCACCAAAAAATTTCTTGGCGGGATATAAAGCTGCCGGATCGAAACCACCCGTCAATGTTCTCCCGGAAGTCGGAAGAGCAAGATTATATGCTCTTGCCATACGGGTGATCGAATCAAGAACTATTACCACATCAAAACCATTTTCTACCAACCTCTTTGCTCTTTCCAAAGCTACTTCTCCTACAGCTGTTTGAGCTTCGGGAGGTTCATCAAAATTACTGGCTGCAACCTCGCCCTTTCCACCCGTAACGCTCCTCATGTGCATATTTATATCGGTTACTTCCTCCGGTCTCTCACCAATAAGCACTGCCATTAAATGAACAGATCTTTCCTCCTTTCTTTTAATCCTACCTTCAATATAATTTTTAGCTATACCTGCAATAATATCCTTAATAAGCCATGTTTTCCCAGCTTTAGGTGCCGAAACAATAAGCCCTCTTTGTCCAAACCCAATTGGTGATATAAGATCAATTACTCTGGTTGTCAAAGTTTCTTTATCAGTTGACAAAACAATATGCTCATTCGGATAAATTGCAACCAGATCGTCAAAAAAAGGTCTATCCCCGATCTCTTCAATAGGAACGCCATTGACTTTTTCGACTTTTAAAAGCCCCCAGTAACGTTCATTTTCCTTTGGGCGACGGGCTTGACCTCCAACCCAATCACCCACCCTCAAACTAAATCTCCTTATCTGACTACCAGAAATATATATATCCTTATCCGAAGAATGAAATTTAGGTCTCAACAAACCTGAACCCTCATTTGCTATATCCAAAACACCCTCCACATATTCAGTTGGAAGTCCAGAATCAGGCAAAACTCTGTCGTCCACCACTAAAGAACCTTTGTTTGAAGAGCTATACACCAAAGGTTTTTGTTCTATCTGAGACAAACTGTTATCAGGTTGAGACAAAGAAACAGTCTTCTCCTCATTATTATCTTGGCTTTTCTCGACAAGTTCGCTATCTTCTTTACTAGCCTTAATATCCTTTATCCTGCGAGAAACCCTTTTGCTAGTTCTTATCGGCATAATCTAATACACATAAACAAAAAAAAGAAGCAGATTAAACTCTTGATAAAATTTTAATTAAAAATAAACTTGAACATTTAAAATCCTGCAAGGAAACCTTTCTTAAGAAGGGAACAAGTGTATTTTATATACCTTTCATCCCTTTTGTCAACAAGATTATTGTCTAAAGTATATTTTTTGAAAAAATCCAAGAAAAATAACGGCATTTTTTTGCTTTTATAAGTAAATTTTTTAAATAACCTTTTTCAAAAATAAAGACAAAAAATATCAAACAGGTTTAGCAAATACAAGTAATCTATTCCAATTTGTACCAGGCGGATCGCAAGTCATTAAAATCAATCTTTCCTGATTACTTCCGGTTTGAAGCCAAGAGGTGTCTGAAGGCTTGGCGATTAATTTTTCCACCACCTTATATTCATATTTATTGTCGGCGAAAAAAATAATAATTTCATCCCCACTCTCAAGTTTGTTAAGGAGATAAAAAATAGCATTAAAACGAGCAAAATTTAAGGGAGAATTGGTAGAATGAGAAAATAAAAAAATATCAGCTCCTTGGCCGGGAAAATAAGAACCTTTGGCATGAGCTACTCCCTTTTTTAAGGCGTCAAGATACTCTTTCTCATTTGCCGTATCAACATTGGCAATTATATTAGATACTGCCCCAATTTTGGGCACAACAATGGAAAAATAGGAGGAAACTCCATATGATAATGCCTCCTTTTGGATTTTAGCTCTTCTTTCTTCGTCTGCATCCACAGAGACAGGCAACGAGTTACTATCCTTTAAAGTGTTTTTACCCAGTTTATATTCCAATTCTTCTTTAATAAGAGGTCCAAAGGACAAAATCATTAAAATTAAAACAAAAGACAATATTACCACTCCCAATAACCTCACAAGATGATAAAAAAGCCTAATTAACGCAGGAAGAGTTAAGATTAAATCACCGTGCTGTTTGAATCTTTTTTTACTGTATATTGTCCCTTTGGGTCGCATTTTAAAAAATATTAATCTAACAACACAAAAACCTAAACCCGGTTATTTCTAGGTTTTCAAACCAACCTGAAGCGTTTATAAAGATAATATCCCAAAGGTAAAAGACCAACAATCAAAAATAAAACACTTCCTGTCGAGGGTAGTTTACTTGTAGCTCCGAGTACCGCTGGTACAGAATTACCACAAACAGCATCTCCACAATCTCCAATACTACAAACTTTAAAATAAATATTACCCTTGGGAACAAAATTAATTACCACTTCAGTAGTATCATGTCCATACACCTCTGTGTACCATAGCAAATTATCAGGACTTGTGCCATAGTGAATACCATATTTTTGCGAATGGCCATCTGTGACAATCCAGGTAATCTTAATCGAATCATCATCAATTCTCGTTAGATTTCCGGCAGAATACAAAGGAGCTAAAGAAACAGAAGGAGAATTACAAACAGGAGCCGATGGTGGAGTAAGACCTCTAGTTGGCGTGGGAGTTGGAATTAAAGTTGGAGTTGGATTAGCGCAAACAGATTCACTATTTTTAGCCAGATACATGTGATCACCCAAATTCCAGACAAGACCATTCTCATAAAACCAACCCTTTGAAATATAATATTCAATATCAGATTGATTCAAACCATCAGCCAACCACCAATTAGTCTGAATTCCCGAAACACCCTCAACCGGACAATAACATTGGATATAATTTCCGCCCACCTGAGAATATACGTTATCCGAACCCTCCAAAAGACCATCTCCCAATATTTGATGAGTACCAAATTCATAACTTGCAACATCACCTGGAGTTCCATATAAAGACTGACAAGTTGCAAATGAAGGAGGATAAACTGTTTGCGCTAAAACCAATCTTGGAAACAAATAAAAAAACAACTGAAAAACTAAAGCTACAAAAAGGGATGATCTCTTAATATTCATTATTAATGGGGCAGATCCAAATAACTTTGAAGCGATTATATATCACATGCTATAAGTTGTCAATTATTCATAATTTAATTTCATTTTTGAAAATTATAGGAGATATTTATAAGAAAAAATCCGATATGCTATTACAAAATTTCTAACTATTAAGATTACAAATTTATCTAATCCTTAACAAACAAAAAATCGGCTTCAAAAGGAACGGGTAGAGCGCCTGCCCTACACTCCACCCGTCCCTTTCAAAGCCGAAATAAACTCTTGACAAAACGGGTTAAAAAGTTCTAGTCTTTAAAAGTACTGTTTGTCTTATCTTTAGCCTGCTCTTAAGACAAGCCTCTGCCTTTAATTCTTCAAAAGAAAATTTTTTTCTTTTTAACAGTTCACCTAAAGTTTATCATTGTTTGTCAATCATGTCAAATCCCATAATATTAAAATAATAAAATTACTATAGACCTATAGTATAAATGAGATAAAATAATGCCTATAATTCGGGATTAATTAATATCATTAAAAATGAAAAAATAAATGTGGATAAAATGTTATCAATAAAAATACGCCGCCTCTTTAACTACTTTAATCGAAAATATTTTCTTATTGCATCCTGGAGGTACTTTATATTATTACTCGAAATTACATTATTATAACCCAACCTTTTTGCCTCCCTTATTCTCTTTTCCTGAGCAATAACTTCTCTTACATCACCCAAAAGTCCCAACTCTCCCAAAGCGAGTAATCTTGAAGGTAACGGTCTATCAAAAAATGAGGAAGCACAAGAAAGAGCGATAGCCAAATCAATGGACGGGTCATTCTTTACCGTTATACCGCCTGCCAGATTTACAAACACATCCTGTTCATAAAATGGAATACCACATCTTTTCGTCAAAACTGCCAAAATAAGTTCAAGTCTTTTTAAATCAAATCCCTGAGAAATCCTTTTAGGAAATGCCATTTTTGTTGAAACAATCAAGGATTGAACTTCTATTAAAATCGGTCTTGTCCCCTGGATGATACAGGATGTTATATTTCCTGCGAAGTTCCCTTTTTGACTGCCAATAAATATTTTTTCAGGATCAACTACCGAAATAAGTCCCTTGTCCTCCATATAAAACACCCCAACTTCATCTGTTGGACCGAAACGATTTTTGACAGCTCTAAGTAGCCTAAAAGTTAAACTTTTGTCACCCTCAAACCACAAGACTGTATCAACGATATGCATCAAAACAGATGGACCTGCAACGGTACCTTCTTTGGTAACATGACCAACAATAAAAACAGGTACATTCTTTTCCTTAGCCAATCTAACCAATCTGTAAGCGCATTCTCTCACCTGCCCGACCGATCCCGCCATTCCTGATAGATCATCCGTTGTCATTGTTTGAATAGAATCTATAATAACTGCCTCTAGCTTCCTATCATTTGAAGAGAGATTATTGGCAGTCTCTATTATCAAATCTATATCTGTCCCCTCGAGAAGTTTTAAATTGCTATTTTCAATACCCAACCTATCGGCTCTAATCTTTACCTGAGTAACAGATTCCTCCCCAGAAACATACAAAACCTGAGAAAATGAACTTATAGACTTTTTTTCAGATCTAGCAGTTAAACTTTTTGTATGACTAGTTAATTTATCGGCTACCTGAAGCAAAAGCGTAGACTTTCCTATACCGGGCTCACCTGCTATTAAAATCACCTGACCAGACACCAAACCTCCTCCCAAAACTCTGTCAAGTTCCGGAATTTTCGTTGAAATTCTCAAAGTAGATTTAGTAGCAATAGACGATAAAGAGACTAATTTAATTTCCCCTTTTGATATACTTGATTTTTCACTTTTTATTTTTGATTTTTCTGAAACAATACTTTCAACTGCCGTATTCCACTTGTTACAGGAAGGGCATCTTCCAAACCAACGAAGCTGTTCGTAACCACACTGCTGGCACACATAGTTGGAAACAACTTTAGCCATCAACTAGGATTTTAGACAGAAAAACAAAAATTGTAAACTGAAGGTTATTTATAACCTACCGGCTTTGCGGTCAAAACAAGTCCTAATGAAAGTTTTTTAGTTTTATCATCTATATCCTCCACATAAACTCTAATTTCCTCACCTTTCTGCAACTTTCTATCGGGAGGAATTTTGGTAATATGAACCAAACCTTCAACACCAGGCTCAAGTGCAACAAAAACTCCAAAATCAGAAACCTTTACCACCCTCCCCTGATATTCTTTCTCTTTTTCATACTTTTCCTTTATTTTATCCCAAGGATCTTCTTGAGTCTGTTTTATAGAAAAAGCAAGCTTACCATCCCTTTTTCCAATTAATCTTACCTTTACCTTATCACCGACATTCATAACATTTGAAACTTTTTCAATCTTAGACCAACCAAGCTCAGAAACATGCACTAACCCCTCAATAGGTACTTTCTTCTCTCCTTTGCCGACCTGAATTTTTACAAAACAACCAAAATCATAAATCGTCGTGACTTCCCCTTCAAAAATATCACCTACCTTCAAATCCTTAATTACATTTCTTATCCTATCAAGTTCCTGCTTTTCAGAAACTTCTTTCTCTGAAAAAACTACCTTCTTAAACTCTCTGTCAAAATCAATAACCGCCACCATTATTTTTTTCCCAATAAGTCCTTGAGGATTTTTTGCGGCTTCTTTACCTAATTGAGTCAGCGGTACAAACCCCATTAGTCCCAAAAAAGTTACAGTCAAACCCGATCCAACAACTCCCTTAACTTCAACTTCCAGAGGTGTCAAATCCTCTTTAGCTTTTTCAATCTTTTTCCATAGGGCGTCTTCAGCTGAATGTCTTAAAGATAAGATTGTATAACCATCGGGAGTTTCTGGAACAAGAACAGTTCCCTCAACCTCATCCCCTAAAGAGAGAGTTTTTATATAATCTTCAGCTTCTTTATATGCTCTTTCGGCAACCAAACCTTCGGTTTTAGCTCCAATATCCAAAATGAGCTTGCCTTTTGACTTTTCTTTGACTATTCCTTTGATTTTATTTCCAACACCAATACTCGTGAACTTCGCTCCGTAAAGAGAAAGAAGCTCCTCCATTGTCTGAGGTTCTTTCTTGGAAGATTTAGAAACTTTTAACTTTTTGTTATCTTCTTTAGCTTTTTTTACTATTTTTGGCTTCCTTTCCGCCACCTTGCATAACCACCTTTCTAAATTAACTATAACTATTATACCTCTCAAACATATCACTCACAACAGGCATTATTTTATTCAGAAAACATAAAAGATTTGTAAAATTTAAATTAAAAAATTAAAACCAGCACGCTGAATCAAGTAAATATTATTCATAAAACTTTCTGGGAGTTAAATTTATGCTTACGATTCCGGCCTTGACCTATTTTCGCATAGGGTTGCCCCTACACTATCGTCGGCGCTGGAGCGTTTTACAGATCTTGTTCGAAATGGAAAAGTGTAGTCCCACTCCGCTCACAAGACCGGAATCCTAAGCACAAACAACTTGCTCCCTGACAACTAAAGAGGAGGTCGTAAAAGAATTTTTTCGACCTATTCGTAGAAGGTAAGCTTAACATCTTACGATGCTTCCACTTCCTTTCGAACAATCTGGTATTCTGCCAGAGGTCTATGACGAGTTCTAATCTTGGGGTGGGCTTCCCACTTAGATGCTTTCAGCGGTTATCCCTTAGGAATGTAGCTACCCGGCGATGCCGCTGACGCGACAACCGGCACACCAGGGATTCCTCCAGCCTGGTCCTCTCGTACTGAGGCCAGCTCCCCTCAAAACTCATAACGCTTCCACCGGATAGAGTCCGACATAATTGTTACAAAGGCCGGGTTTTTATACCGGCTCCCTATGTCGCCATAGGGGTCCGACTATATCTTCTCTACACAAAGTATAGAGTCTGGCGTATAGTCTGTGAGGATTCCAAACTAGAATGATTTTAACATCTGTCGCTTAGAGTACTTTCTCTTCCGAGTATTCATTGAATAAGAAATATCTAAGATATTCTTCATTCCTTCCCTAGTAAGATGCTTTCCTGACTCAACTAACTTTAAAACTTGTTTAAATTTATAAAAAGCATCTCTTTTAATAAAAAGTCTTTTATCAAAGAAAGGAATAATTTTATGCAACAGACTAGATAAATCCCTTACTACAAAAGCAAGTGATTTATCGTTTTTATCTGATGAACTATTTTGTCTTATGTAACCACATTGTAATCTATCCTTAAGAGATTCCAAAACCTTTCTGCCGGAAGGGTTCTGTGAAACCTTAAAAAAATAGATTACCTGCCAGCCATATTTTGTTTCAGAAGAAGGGACAACTCCTATATAAAACATTCCCTCTCCTTCAACAAAACCAATAAAATAGTCGTCAGAAAAATACATATCTAGCTTGGTCTTTCCTGCTGGTTGACTCAGAGTTAAGATTTTCACCAGTACATAGATTATATACTAGTACTTAACTATTTAACGAGTGTTTCCAGCATACAGTGGCAAACTAAAATAAATTCAGTTCACCATCCCGTACTTAATAGTACTAGGACCAGATTTATCTCAAACTGGGGGTTTGAGCCTGTAGAATACAACAGAGTCCTCAAGATCCAGAACCTCTACAGGAAAGACAGCTCGGTCATCTTGATATGTCTAACAAGATCAACTGTCTCGCGACGTTCTGAACCCAGCTCACGTACCGCTTTAATGGGCGAACAGACCAACCCTTGGGACCTTCTCCAGCCCCAGGATGCGGTGAGCCGACATCGAGGTAGCGAACCGCACCGTCGATATGGACTCTCGGGTGCGACTACTCTGTTATCCCCGGGGTAGCTTTTATCCGTTAAGCTCCGCCCACACCCATTGTGGATCGGAGGATCACTAAGACCTGCTTTCGCACCTCAAGGCACCATTCAGTGCCCTGCCAGATACCAAATGGCATCTGGGCTCCTGCCGTCACAGTCGCAGTCAAGCTGGCTTATGCCTTTGTACATAAAGCACGATGTCCATCCGTGCTAAGCCAACCTTTGTACCCTTGCGTTACTCTTTGGCAAGGTACCGCCCCAGTAAAACTGCCCATCTAGCACTTTCCCCTGATTCGTTTGCAGAACCATAAGGTAAGTCTTGCCACGCTCCAAAGGGAGGTGTTTCACTTTCCCAGATACCATAGAGTACCTGGTCCCTCCTACTCTAAACAATTGGTTCGCACAAAACAATGCCAAACTGCAGTAAAGCTCCACGGGGTCTTTTTGTCCGGGTGGAAGTAGGCCGCGTCTTCACAGCCATCGCAATTTCGCCGAGTAGAGGCTCGAGACAGTTGCTAACTCGTTACGCCATTCGTGCAGGTCGGAACTTACCCGACGAGGGACTTCGCTACCGTAGAACAGTTATAGTTACTGCTGCCGTTTACCGGAGCTTGAGTTCGGTGCACATAGCACACAACCATCAACTTCCACACCAGCCTTATTAGTCGTTAGCTGATTGTCGGTTGTTGAAAGTTGTGCGCTATGCACACCTCCCCTTAACTTACCGGCACTGGGCAGGCGTCAGCCCATATACCTTACCTTTCGGTTTTGCATGGACCTGTGTTTTTGTTAAACAGTCGGTTAGCAATCGTTAGCTGCGCCCTGAAGCCAGCTTGCGCATGCTTCAGGGAGGACATATCCCTAAGTTACGTCCAGCTTTTTTGCCGAGTTCCTTGAACCTCTTTCTCTCGCTCGCCTTAGTATTCTCTACCAGCCCACCTGTGTCGGTTTGTGGTACGGCTTGCTTTGAATCTCACTGCGAGCCTTTTTTGAAAGACTGAATAGGATGAAATTGCCCCGCTTTCGCAAGACTTTGCATAACTGCTTGATTAATCGTTTCAGCGGATTTCCCAACTGCCACTATCTCACAGCTTACACCGGACTTCACGTACCGGCTTCAACTATCCAACCTTGTCAGCCCCCAGCTAGTGTGCGTTGCACACTTGGGCGATTCAAAACAAATACAGGAATTTTAACCTGTCATCCATCAGCTACCCCCGCAATGCAGGGCTCACCTTAGGTGCCGACTAACCCGTCGCGGACGAACCTCCCGACGGAAACCTTGGGCATTCGGCGGAGGGGATTCTCACCCCTCTAGTTCGCTACTCATACCGGCATTCTCACTTCCAAACGCTCCACCACACCTTACGGTATGACTTCACCGCATTTGGAACGCTCCCCTACCGGGGATACCAAACGGTACCCCCCTCTGGCTTCGGTATCATTTTTAATCCTCGATAAATCTTCGGCGCCGTAAACCATCAACCAGTGAGCTGTTACGCTATCTTTAAAGGGTGGCTGCTTCTAAGCCAACCTCCTGGCTGTCTATGATTTTCGACTTCCTTTCAAACTTAAAATGAATTTAGAGACCTTAGCCGAGAGTCTGGGTTGTTTCCCTCTCGTCTTATCAGCTTAGCCCGATAAGACTGTCTAGCAAGTTTTCGCACATCATTATTCGGAGTTTGGTTGGAATAACTCGGTTGCCCTCGCTATCCCATCCAGTAGCTCTACCACTAATGTACCTACCTTGCCACGGTGCCTATACACCTTTCGGGGAGAACCAGCTATCTCCAGGCTCGATTGGCATATTACCCCTATCCACAAGTCATCCGAGCTTATTGCAACAAACACCGGTTCGGGCCTCCCCCTAGATTTCTCTAGGGTTCACCCTGCTCATGGATAGATCGCTCTGGTTTCGGGTCTCGCCACACTTTCTAGGGCACTATTCGTACCCATCCAAAATGGAATTCGCTTTCGCTACGCCTCCGTTCTTTAAAGAACTTAGACTTGTGAAAATGAGGCGAACTCGCCGGTTCATTCTTCAATAGGCACGCTATCACACCTCGCTTCACTCGGTGTTCAAAAAATCAAAATGAAAAAGAATAAATATTAAAGAATTAATAAACTTTTATCTCTTAAATACTCATCTTACACTTTTCATTTTGAAGTATGAATTTGAGCGTCGAGTGAAACGAGATGCTCTAGCGGTTTGTCCGCAAACAGTTTCAGGTTCTATTTCACTGGGCGTCCCGCCCTTCTTTTCGCCTTTCCCTCACGGTACTTGTTCACTATCGGTTTTCAAGCATATTTAGCCTTGGAGGATGGTTCCCCCAGATTCCCACAGATTTTAGACCGTGGTACTTAGGATACTTCTAGAGGTTGGTTTAGTTTCACATACGAGGCTTTCACTCTCTATGGCCTTCTATTCCAAGACGTTCTGCTACCAAACCAACTCCCACAATGAAGTCCTGCAACCCTCTTTCGTTCCCGAAGAAACAAAAGAGTTTAGGCTATTGCCGTTTCGCTCTCCACTACTAAGGCAATCACTATTGTTTTCTTTTCCTCACCCTACTAAGATGTTTCAGTTCGGATGGTTCCCTCCTCGCACCTTATAGGTACTCACAACAATCAACAATCAACCAACAGATATTGTAAGTTCCGCGGAGCGGAACACGTCGACTGTTAACTGTAGAGAGTACCTCTTAGGGTACGGGTAGTCGCTTTTGAAAGCAACTGGGTTTCCCCATTCGGACACCGCCGGATCACTGGATCGTGGCTCCTACCCGGCGATTATCGGAAGCCTTGCCCGTCCTTCTTCGGTGCTTGAAACCAAGGCATCCACTGTCTGCGTTAGTAAAAGACTTTTACGACCTTGTCCGTAATAGCTTGTACAAAGTACACGCATACGGACCTACTTCCCCAAATTAAAAGATCAATATTGGGGATATCTTTCCTCTTTAGTTGTTAAGGAGCAAATCAATTTTAGATATAAGATCTAAGATACAGGATACAAGATTTAAGATTTCAGTTCAAAAAATCTTACTTCCTACTTCCTTCATCTTACATCCTAATTCCAACAACTAACCACTCACAACCCACAACTCACCACTTATTTCCCACTACCCATATATTCTTGATTCTTGGTAAACGGAGACTCGTGATCAAAAAGCCAAATCACCAATCTCCGATTAGCAAAAATCAAATGTGGACCCGGAGGGAATCGAACCCTCTACCTCCTCATTGCAAATGAGGTGTTCAAACCTTGTAAACTTCGGGCCCTAACCCCCACGGATCTTTTAATTTTTTTAATCTGCAAAACAAAAAAACCCGCTCATTAAGGCGGGTTGACTAAACAAAAGGAAACCTCTTTCACCCACAAAAGGGGGTATTAAGATTGGTTTCTTTGTGAATTTTCATTATTTTCATCAAGCAACTCGCCTTAAGGCAAGGACAATTATATTACACTCTGTCAAGACAAGTCAACCACAATTTTTTTCAAAATATCTCCCCTAATTGATTGATTCTTGAATAATTTCTCTGGCTTGATTAATAGGTAATTTTTCGTTTTTTACATTAACCTCATCAGGCAAATTCTTTCCCCAAATTTCCAAAATTCTTTGTCTATCATTTTCATCCGTAACTAACTGCTTAAATCTCTCCCTTACAAAATTAACGAAAAAGTATGGATTAACTTCTGCAAAAGGATTTTCAATCCCATTTTCATATATCAATCCTAAAAGTCTCCTCTCATTTTGACTAAATAAATCATTACCAATCTGATCCATGACTCTCATAAAAACACTAAATGGAGATTTTTGGTCTTCAGGCATGTATTTCGTTTCGTTTATAAGATGTTTGACAAATTGATTATACCTTTGCTTTTTTTCCTCGCCCAAATTGGAATTATTAATTAAAAATTCAGCAATAGCTTGACTCCTTTCTTCCGCAACTTTGCCTGTAAAAACATCTTTACCAGCAGTATAGTTGGGAAGGAAAGAAGGTTTAATATTGCCACTTCTTACCGAGAGAAAACTTATTATATTACCAGTATCGTGGGTATAGATTGCAAACATTATAGCTTCAGACAATTCATCTTCCGGAATAATTAAGTCTGGATGAGAATTATTCCACAAATCCAACGACTTATACAATTCTAACGGATCATCATCTCTAGAACATCCATCCATATACTTTTTTACAGCACCCACTACTGCTTCAATGTGGCGTCTATTATGAAAGGAGTCTTTATTATTCCATACCTCGCTATCAAAAGTATCATGCCACGTAAGACATTTTTCCCAAATTTCCTGGGGCGATAATTGCTCCTTTAATCTACTAGTCTCATTCTCAACAATTACAGTTTGAATTTCCTGATTTTCAAGAACATCTGTCATTTAATAACCCTTGATATATATGATATATACTTCATTTTACCAACCTGGAAAATAAAATTAAAACAAATCTCCTTTATTTATAAAAATAGTTCAGTTTTTGTGGGCGGCCATGGAATCGAACCATGCACCTCTTACTTATCAGGTAAGCGTTCTAACCGATGAACTAGCCGCCCGAAAATATACTAAACTGTTTACTACAAATAAAATTTTACATTTATTTTTTTCCAAAAACAACCCACCACCCACTACTCACAACCCACAACTCACTACCCACCACTCACAACCCACAACTCATATCTCACCCCCCCTTCTTTTACTCTGACTTAAATGTATAATTAGATTATGGAAAAACTAACCACACTTGCCCTCAAGCTTCCCAGAAACACTCAGGTTACGCCGGAAGCGGCAAAAACCTTCCTTTCTGCACTCATCCAAATTAACTTTATCTCTACCTTTAAAAAACTTTTCGGCACTAAAAGAAAACCTTTAGCTTTAGAGATTGCTCTTATTAATCAACAAATCTACTTTTTGATAACTACGGATAACGAACTTATTCCCTTTATAGAAACACAGATTACCTCAAATTACCCCTTGGCGATAATCGAAAAGACAAAAGACCCTCTTGAAGTAATTTCTTACAATTTAGTCAACATTTTCCTTCAAAAAGGAAACTATTATCCAATTGCCACATTTGAAAATTTTCAAGAGGTTGACCTACTCTCTTCAATACTTTCTGTTCTTGCGAAATCCGATCCAGACGAAGTCACAGTCATTCAATATGCACTTGAATCAACAAATAATTCTTGGCAAACAAAAGGAGCGGGCTTTGCAAAAAAAGGAACAAAAAACCCCGATGGTACTTATTCCCCAAGATTTGATTTAAATATCATAAACGAAAAAATTTCTTACCCAGGTTTCAGATGTAGCATCCGAATTATTAGTAATGCAAATAAAACCCTAAATGAATTGTCAAGTGCCTTTGGTGTCTTTAATAGATCCGACGGAAATTACTTTATTTCTCAAAGACCTAATTTTTTTTAATAATAGGAGTATAAAAACTAAACCAACCGGAAAGTAAAATATACTCAGAACCTTCATCTATTACCAGCTTTTATCAGAGGTAATAATATAACACAAGGCAACTTCATCCCAAAAGGAAAATGTTAACAAATTTTACCTTCTTATCCTTTATTTCCCACCCCTACCTTTTCCTCGCTCGGAACGAGGGGGATGGTTTCCTGGAGTCTGTCCACGCTCATCGTTCGAGGGGTTTCTATTATTACTATTTCCTGGATCGCACCCTTCAGGACCATTACCAATACCTTGATTACATTTTCGCTTATTTTCCCCAGGAGTTTCCGGTGTTGGCTCTAATGTTGGCTCCGGTGTTGGCTCTAATGTTGGCTCCGGTGTTGGCTCTAATGTTGGCTCCGGTGTTGGCTTAGGAGTAGACTCGGTAGTTGGAATGCCCTGTTGCGGACCATATTCCTCGCCTCTAGGGACCTCTCGCACAACACCACCTACAGGGACAAATCTCCCACCATCAACACCACAAGGACTCCCATTTGAATCCCCACTATCTTGATCTCCAATAACTTTTTCTAGCCCTCGGTTATAAAGGTCTGGAGTATTGGCAAGAGAGAAGACCTCAACCCTTAGACCTTGACCGTCAGTAACCGCCGCTAATAAAACGGGGTTTCCGGAATCTTTTCCACGAAAAATTTCTTCTTCCCTTCCGTTACCCGGTTTTTCCACACCTCCTCGAAAACTAACTCTTGCCACATTCTCAAGCTGAGGACCAAAAAGAGGATAGCCCAGATATGTTTCATTGGTATCAAAGTCAGGACCAATAGTCCACCATTTCCCATCAACATTCTGGGGTTGAATAGCAAGATCGTCATAGGCTATCCTTTCAAATAATCTCCTTCTTTCTTCCTGAACAGCAGGATGAAAAGGATCTTTACCTTGTAAACTCAAGAAACCATCAACATAAGCAAGAAGCGCTTTATCAATCTCTTTTGCTTCTACAATTGCCCAGCCTCTACTGTAACCGTCATTACCTTTTCTTAGCAAGTCACCTCTACCTAGCAAATCCGAAGTTCTCAAATTCGCCAAATCGTTAGGAGTAAAGCCAAGACCCTGCCCATCATTTTTAAGATCAAAATCCAAACCTCTTTCCCACAAAGCGCCCTTAACTCCCTTAGGACCTCCAACAGGAGCGGTTAATTGGTGAAACATTCTATCATGCATATTAATCCTAGCATCCACGGCTTCCCTCAGAGGATTCTCTCGGAGTTCCCCATTAAGATCTTCTAGTCTTCCCCTAAGATATTTTCCAAACGTTTCAGGAGTTACAATATTTATACCACCATTTTCTACTGCTGCAAAATTAACACCCGCTGGATGGCTTGAAATCGGATATTCGCGAGACGCTTCTGGACCTTCAACGAATAGAGCACCACCAGCCACAGCTGCTAGTCTTAAAAAATCTCTTCGTGATAATCGTGGTAATCTGTCGACTGCCATACCTTCCTTTTAATTGTCTTTACTATACCAAAAAGGAGGCTTCTTGTCAACTACAGGATGTTTTTTACTCAAAACAAGTATAACTCACAACATGATATCTCTTAGGCATTTGCACAAGAGGTAGTACAAACTGCTCTTACCTCCTTGTCTTGCTGTTAAATCTTTACCCACCCTCCCCCAAGCTGTTTTTTATTTTCTTCCGAGAGGCTAGGCTATTTTCAGGCAAAAGTGTTATCATAAATAAAGCCCAATGAATAACCACAAAAAGTTATTTATCTACACAATTCTAATAACTACAGCCTTCTTTCTAACTCGACTAATAAATCTGACCTTACAACCTATTTTTTGCGATGAAGCTATTTACATAAACTGGGCCCAAAAAACAGAGAACAATTTTAAGCTAAACGCTTTTTTGCCTTTAACAGATGGTAAAACTCCACTTTTTATGTGGGCAACTTCATTAAGCCTTAAAATTTTCAAAGATCCTCTTTTTGCTGGAAGAATAGTCTCAGTTCTTGCCGGTTTTTCTTCTCTCATCGCCGCTTTTTTTCTCGGAAAAGAAATTTTCAAAACAAAAACAGGAATTATCTCTGCTATTCTGCTAACTTTTCTGCCGTTTACTCTGTTTTTTGACAGAATGGCCCTAGTTGATTCAATGCTTGCCACTTTTTATCTTTGGTCCTTAGCGCTTGCCTTAAAAATATCTCAAAAGCCCAAGGTCAAAACAGCCGTTCTTTTAGGCTTAAGTTTGGGAGGAGGGATATTAACCAAAACCCCGGGAATTTTTGCTTTTATCTCTTTACCCTTCATACTCATTGCAACCAACTTAAAAGATCTTAAAAAGGTAGCACTTAATCTTGGTCTTTCCGCTTTTATTGGTTTCTTTATTTTTAACCTGCTTAGAATTAGCCCCTATTTTGAAAACTTGTCAAAAAGAGACTCTGGGTATTACTTTCCCATAAGACATATCCTAGAAAACCCCACAAATCCACTAACTGGAAATACAATAGGGTAAAGTCTAATTATTCGGACCTTAAATGTTGATTTAATAACATAAATAAGCGTTTTTCTTGCTCTTTGAAATTTTAATTTCTGTGATTGTATCGCCAGATGTATTCTCCAAGATATAAAGGCAGTCTTTGTTGACAAATTCCACCTCTAGCCGCTAGTTTCCTTTTCAAATATCCCCAAAATCCTTCAAGGCCATTGATGTGATTTCCTTTTTTATTAGAATACTCTTTTTTACTATGATCAACAAGTCGATGGACATAACCTTTGGATGCTAATCCAGTGTATCCTCGCCAAGTATCAGAACAGATGGTTGAACCTTTGCTAACTTGTTTTTCAATTAAGGGTTGTAAATCTCTGGCTTCTGTATCAGGAACAATCTCAGCGAATATCTTTCCTTCCCGGCACAAAATACCAAAGACTGGTTGTTTAATAGTCCCAAAACCCCTGCGATTTTTACCATATTTTATGCAGTCTTTTTGCTTTCTATTCTTCATTTGACCACCCAAGTAAGTCTCATCTACTTCTACTATTCCCGAAAAGATGTCTGGCACATCTTTAGTCATTACTATTCTTAACAGAATTAATAATTTCAGAAGTTTGTATTTGGAAATGTTAACCCTTTCAAGGATAGTGTTGGTTGAATGTTCTAACACAAACTCAGAAATTACTTTTTTAACAACCCTTTTATTAAGTCTTAGAAGCTTCTTTTTCAGAGTAAATGACTTTCGACAAACTAAACAACGAAGACGTCCATCTTTTAATCTCCAGAACCTTTTGGTATTACTACATTGTAAACATTTCGTCATATTCCTAATGTGATTTTATCCCATTAGGTCTGAAATATTGAACTTTACCCTATATTATGAAAGCTTTCTAGTCAATGATAACTAAAATATTCAAAACATATCTTCAAAGCACCCCTTGTTAGAAGAGAAAAAAATTTCAAGCGGGATCGTGGGACAAAAAACCTCCTTGTAAAACTCTTGGTGGAGGGTACAGAGATGGTAAAAAATAGCAGTTAGCAATTAGCAGTTAGTTGTTAGTTGTTAGTAGTTAGTAGTTAGCAATTAGCAGTTGGCGGTTGGTAATTAGCAGTTGGTTTTTAGTAAAATGCAAATATGAGCGGTTTTGAGGATTTGAGGATTTATAGACTTTCTTTGGAGGGCTGCAAGATAATTTACAAGATTATTTTAAAAGACCCTATTAAAAAAGATTACTCTTTAGTTGATCAAATAAAAAGGGCAGTTATGTCGATTGTCGCTAATATTGCTGAAGGTTATGGACGCTACACTAAAAAAGACCGCTCTCAGTTTTTAACATATTCAATTGGATCTTGTAATGAAGTACTAGCCTTTTTGGATATAATCAATACTATTTGTAATATTGAATAATATTGATGTATCAAAAGAAAAGAAAGTTTTTCTTTCTCTAGGAAAACAAATCTATTCATTCCGTAAAGCCCTTCAGAATTCATAGTATTAACTCACTGCTTACAACCAACTGCCTACTACCTACTACCAACTACTTTACTGCTATCTGCCCACTGCCTAACGTATTACCGTTTCTCTACCCTCTATCAAGGGAAAATTACGCCAAGGTATTGGCGAATCAATCCAACAAAGCCCTACGGCGGAGTTGGAAAATACCCGGAGCTGGCCGAACCAGTTTTAAATCCTCTTTCTGTTTGCCAAGAGCTGGCACCAAGGTCGCTAAGCGATCGCGCAGCTCCCCACTAGTAAAGTGGCAATTGAAAGAAGAAAACCAAGCAATAGGAGGTTTGATAATGAACACCAAACGGATGTTTTTACTGGGTATAGTTGCCCTGTTGGTGGTCGCATTCGCGACCGGTACGGCATTGTCAAGCGGAGCCGCCGACATTACCGTTGTTTATGAGGACGACTATATGGTCGTCTATCAAGACGGTGATTTCGGTAACCGTATTGCGCTGAATAAAGCGGGAGGCGTGGATGCCTACTGTCCGTGCGAGGACGTCTGTCCTTTAACCGCACAGGGTGCTCCGGCAACCGCAACGCAACCGCCGCAGACAACGGCAACCAGCCAACCCCCATATAACGGGGTGTGGATTCATCACGAATCCCAGGGCGTTGGCGACCAAAGCTGGACGCGCTGCATGCCACCGAGTGCCTGGAATGGACACAGTCCCCACGAAGGGGACTGGCTCGGTGGAGGTTGCTACCGCTAATCGTCATTCGGGGTAACCCCAACACTAAGTCAGTTGGAAACTGACGACAAGGGTTACCCCACCCCCTCTCCCTTGTACCAAGTTTTACTTGGTGAGAGGCTCATCGATCGATCGAAAGATGGGTAAAACAAGGAAAGCGGGGCTCGCGAAATGGTAATTTTGCCCTCAAGACGCTTGCGTCTTTCGTCTTACGCAGACGATTAATGAGTGGCGATTTAGCCAATTTGCGAGTATGCGGACTGTTTATGAGTTGTGTTTTGATTTTAGGACGAAACGATAACCGTAAGGTTATCAAATCAAGTAGCCAAAAAGCTACAAATCCAAAAAATCAAATCCAACCCCCAAAATAGTCCCCCCGCAATAGTTAGTTTTCGACCAACAGTCGAACTGAAGAGATCTTGTCCGATAATTATCGGAATGCGATCGAAACTATTAAACAAATTAATTAGTGTGTCGTAACTGATCCCAGCACAGAACTTACTTGCTCCCGAGTACTACGTGCTCGCGTCACAAGAGCGTTTATGCGGGACAAGTGAGACCGAAAGGTTGAAACTAAAAAAATAGTTTAGTATTTAGTTATTAGTGGTTAGTATTTAGTTTAAATTACACCTTAACAATTTATTCATTGACCAAAAATCACGGAAGTGGTTTAATGTGGATATGGGAAAAGGCAAAGTGTTGACCAAAAAAGATGCTGAATTTTTAAAACAGGAATTCAAAAGTGTCTTTGCAACCAAAGAAAACCTTAAGATTTTAAAAAAAGAAATCGCCAACAGGGTGACAAGGTCTGTTGTTCCTCAAGTTACAAGGTCAGTGGTTCCTGAAGTTACAAGATCTGTCGTCCCTGAAGTAGCTAAGGCTGTCGTTCCTGAAATAGCGAAGGCTGTTGTTCCTGAAGTAACTCAAGCAGTTATCCCTCAAATTAAATCCGTCGTAAAGCTTGTAATTTCTGGGGAGTTAACAGAACAAGAAGAAAAGTACGAAAAGAAACTTGAAGAATTTAAGAGCGAGTTCTTTGACAAGGTTGACCTGATTTTAAAAGAAATAACAACGGTACAGGAAGAAAGACCTTTGATTGAAAGTCGACTTGAAGCCCTTGAAAAAATTCATCCGCAAGGTAAACACGTTCTTTCATCCTAATCACCCTTTAAAACCAAATCCCGTGTGTTTTCCTACCCGCAATGCCTGAAGCATAGCCAATGAAAACTGTCTGTGCAGGATTTGAAAAACGATTTTAATGGACCTGCACTAATTATTCAACTTGCTACAAATAAAAAAATTATTTAAATTTGATTGAGTAGGTTTATAATTAAAACATAGCTACCCAAAAGCGTGGGGGTAACCAAAGGTAAAAAACATAACCTAAAAAATTATGTTACCTCTAAAGCAAAGTCCTGTACCGAATGGTATGGGACACTCCGCCGTCCTTGGGTAAAATCAAGGAAAGCGGAGAAACCAAAGGTTGCCTCCACACTTTTGGGGATCCAAGATTAGGATTTAGTTTTGCGAAGATAAAATTGACTCAATTTTATTTCTGTTTTTTTCATTATCATCAGCATTAACTACTAAAATTACTTTTTCTATTTTTGAATCAGGTCTATCTTTAAAATAGTCTTTGATACCTCCAATAATTGATAATAATCGCGGCCTAAAAGTTTCCGGAGTAATCTCTCCAAATAAAGGAACTGCCACCGTCTTCACTTCAGCAGTACTTTCAGCCACCTCCAAAGAATTTCCAACTGCCAACCTCACTGGATCTTGACTTTTACTTTCTCCAGTATTTGATATATTTGTATGAATTATTTTCTTAACCGAAGATCCTTCTAATCCCACCCCAGTTGCCACCGAATATCCCGGAGGAATATGAACTTCACCTTTTAAGCCTATTTCTCTTAAACTTCCTTTAAAATGACTTTCTGCCTCTTTCGCCTTTCTAAATGGATCATCCCCAAATTTGATAATCAGTAATTCTCCTTCCAAAGAAGTACTAAAAAAACTCCCATCATACGGGCAAACTAAAGCATCAGCTGTAACTTCATCTATTCTTCCAAAACTAATACTAACCTTATCCCTCCAAATAGGAGCCTCTAAACGAATTGAACCATCTCCCGTCTCTCCGTTTCCCATACTATATTCTCTCACATTCACCTAAATTCACAAAATCACCAATTCCTCAACACCGGGAGTTGATCAGCTTCCAACAATGGGTCTTTTAGATAAAGTGAGTTGTTGGTTGTTAGTTGTTAGTTGTTAGTTGTTAGTGGTTAGTGGTTAGTTATTAGTTGTAAGAGGTATGGAATGAGGAGTGAGTGGTGGGTAGTGGGTAGTGGGTTGTGGGTTGTGAGTAGTGGGTGGTGAGTTGTGATAAATAGATATAGGAAGTTAGAAGTTAGTAGTTAGTATCTGGGAGTTGAGGAAAATAAACCCAAAACACAAAATTCAAAATTGTAATAAAAATTTAAAAATTATAATTATTAATATAAAGTAGAATCATTAACTATTAACCATAAATTAATAATAATTTACAGGTTTTGAAGTTTAGTATAAAGCTTTCAAGATTTAGCTTTTGAGACACAAATATTCTCCATAATAAAAGACCAACGCCATATAAAGATTCTGAATAGCAATTTTATTCACTACAAAGTATTTTGACTGGAAAAATAGTTCAATACTATAATATCAAATTACAGCATGAATCCGGAAAGAAAAAGGCAAACAACCTTAATTTCCACAGAGCTTGGGTTCACAGTATTATGGTTATATCTCGCATGTTTAAGTGGTTGTGAGGAAAATCGACAACAACTCTCAACATTAACTCCTCCTCAACCACCAGGTGAATCATCCAAGGGTCGAGACCTTCTTCCAACTCTCCCATCAGTAAAGCCAGAAACAAGAATGGAAGAACTAGTCAACCAAATTGAGGAAGAAGGCTATAATTGTGAGCCGATTCCAAAAGGTAGTTGGCTAACCCAAGAACTAAGAAAAAGAGGAGCTCCAGGGATCGATGAGGGACCATACAAAATTATCCGAAGAGGTGGTAAAGTAGAAACCTTTGAAACTTATGATCAGCTTCCTAACCTAGTTTATCCAGGTGAGCAATTTTGCATCAAAGAAAATGGCAGTTCCTCGATTATCCCCGGAAAAAATCATGGAGTTATTTTTGAATGGAATAATATGCCTTTTGTAAGAACACAAAATAGGGCTTTCCAACAAAAAAGTCAAGAAATAACATCTAGGCTCCGCGCAAAACAAAGGTTCTAAAATCTCAAAAAATCCCCTAGTCAAATTTATATTTTGACATCCAAAATATGACTGGAAGCGGTCCCCGTTTTATCACAGTCAAAACGGCGAACTTAAAAACTGGGTGCTATCACCCCTCTTTCGCAAAAAAGCAAAAAGAGGGTTCCCGTGAGAACTCCTTAGAAAGGAGGTGATCCATCCGCTCCTTCCAGAACGGATACCTTGTTACGACTTAATCCTCATCGCTGGTTTCACCTTCCCCTCCGACTCGGAGGGTTCGGGTGCCCCCAACTTTGCTGACTTGACGGATTGCACTTCATCGAAGTTATCGTGCGTTCCCACTAAGCGAGCGGCTTTCCCGCACTTAGCGAGCCGTAATGCTTATTCATCTCCAGCTTCAATTTCCTAATAAAAGAGAGTTCTTTTTCAGAGAGCTTACGCACATCCTGCCTTCCCTTAACTATCTCGGCTATTTGGCAAAAAGCATTAAAACTTTCCGCTTTATAGCCCAAGAGTTTATGTCGTTTGAAAAAGGGTATTATGACATTGTAAATATCATCCCTTTTTGTAAATTCAAAGACCCAAGCAGGAAGACGACCCACGCGCCTAGCACTCTTTTGATAAACAGTCCCTACGTTGAAAAATTGCTGGACCTTTAAAAGCAATGGTTTATTTCCTTCAGCTTGAGTAATGAAAAATCGTAAATCGATTCTGTTATCAGCTCGAATAGATACAAGGAAACATCCCTCACCTTCTGTCAATCCAACAACATATGAAGCTGGAAGCATTACGTATTTCCCTTCGATAATGCCAGTATACGAATGTTTTCAATATACTGTCAATTATCTACTATGGAAATGCTGACTTCCTAAAAGGCAATTACTTCGTTCCTTTTAGGATCTCCGTGGGTCATCATATATTCTATTCCCGGCATGAACAAATTGCTTTTACAAACTGGCTTCCTTCTGACCGCCCAGCAGAAGTCGCCAAGCATTTTCATTTTGTCCCTGCCGTTTGCCTCAGGCCCTCCGTTCTATCGGTTACCCGTAAAAGCAAAGTTTATACTTTGCAATAGAACTGCCAATTTTTTGGCTACATTTCAAGTTGGTAAAGGTTAACCATCAAGAAATGGTAAGATTTTAACTTACTAGAATATATGACTGCCACGCGCGCATTTATTGGCGGTGTGTACAAGACCCGAGAACGTATTCACCGCGACTTTGCTGATTCGCGATTACTACCAATTCCGCGTTCATGAGGGCGAGTTGCAGCCCTCAATCCCCACTGAGAAGCCGTTTGATGGGATTAGCTCCGCGTTACCGCTTGGCAACCCATTGTCGGCTCCATTGTAGCATGCGTGTAGCCCTGGACATAAGGGCCATGCTGACTTAACGTCATCCCCGCCTTCCTCCAAGTTTAACTTGGCAGTCCCGTATGAACAATCTAACATACGGCAGGGGTTTCGTTCGTTACCCCACTGAAGGGAACACCCCACGGCACGAACTTACGATAGCCATGCAACACCTGTCCTACCATCCAACTTTCGAAGGATCTGCTACTATTTCTAGTAACATAAACGGTAGGATGTCAAGTCCAGGTAAGGTTCTTCGGTCCGTCTCGAATTAAACCACATGCTCCACTGGTTGTGCGGGTCCCCGTCAATTCCTTTGAGTTTTAAACTTGCGTTCGTACTCCCCAGGCGGCTCGCTTAACGCGTTAGCTTGCGCCCCACGCCCAAAGGCGTAGGGCTAGCGAGCATAGTTTACGGCTAGGACTACAGGGGTCTCTAATCCCTTTCGCTCCCCTAGCTTTCGTTCCTCAGCGTCAAACAGTTCATAGTTACCTGCCTTCGCCCTCGGTGTTCCTTGCGATATCAACGGATTTCACCCCTACACCGCAAGTTCCGGTAACCCCTAAATGTTTCGATTTCTTCAGTATTACCTCCCTTTCCGAGGTTAAGCCCCGGTCTTTGAAAGATAACTTAAAGAAACGCCTACGAACTCTTTACGCCCAATAAATCCGGACAACGCTTGCACCCTCTGTATTACCGCTGCTGCTGGCACAGAGTTAGCCGGTGCTTATTCTCCGTTCGGTCTCCCTCACGGCAAAAGTGGTTTACAACCCGAAGGCCTTCATCCCACACGCGGCGTCGCGGCGTCAGACTTTCGTCCATTGCGCACGATTCCCAGTTGCTGCCACCCGTAGGTGTATGGGCCGTGTCTCAGTCCCATTCTGGGGGGTCACGCTCTCACGTCCCCTACCCGTCGTAGCCTTGGTAGGCCATTACCCTACCAACTAGCTGATAGGCCGCAGGCTCCTCCTTCGGCGGACAGTTACATCCTTTGCTGCGTAGCAGCCAACCATCAACTAACAACAATCAACTCACAACTCTTATATTAGTTGTCTTTTAATTGTTGAAGCTCACAAGATGAGCGTGTTGAAAGCTCGCTGCTGCGCAGCGTATGCGGTATTAGCCCCGCTTTCGCGGGGGTATTCCCCACCAAAGGGTAGATTCCTACGTGTTACTCAGCCGTTCGCGACTATCCGCAGGACAGAACATTCAACAATAAACAAGTAACTGGTTACAACTAACTCTTCTTAAGATACTTCGAAAAACCTCCAAGTTGATCAGCAATCTGCTTAGTTTCCTTTATCAACTCATTTTTTAAAGTAGAACTTATAAGTTTAGATTCAAATGCTATATCAATTCCAGCAGTAGTTTCATTTATAGAACCTAATGAGTTGTTTAAATACATATTCAATTCTTTATCAGAGTCTTTGCCAGATCCTTCTGCGATATTAAGAACTACAGAGAGACTACTCCTTCTTATCTGATCCGCTAATTCCCTATGTTCTCTCGGGAAAGTTTTACTTATCTCAACAACTGACAAATAAAATCTTTTTGCATCTTTATAAACTTTAAACCTCATAAATCGAAATGTTTTATCCATATTCTTTGTTAATAATTAATAGTTACCAGTCGCAAGTTACAAGTTGATCTGTTCGGTCCTGCGGACCGTCCCACTTGCATGCTTAAGGCACGCCGCTAGCGTTCGTCCTGGGCCAGGATCAAACCCTCAAATAAGTGACGAGTTTATACCCTAGTTGCGTATAAACAGCAACCAAAGTGTAGTTCGTCTATACGCCGGGTGTCAAATGACACCCGATCAGGTACCGAATGGCACCTGACTTCCAGTCATATTTTGAATGTCAAAGAGCAAAAATCAAAAAACCCACCAGATGGTGGGTTAATTTTAAGTTCCCGAATTAACGGAAAACCATCTGGCTCTTATTTCTTCATAAACTAAACTCAAATCAACTAAATGTATTGAGCATATATAGTATATCAAAAAAATCAAACGAGTCAATTATAAATTTTTAGAATTTTAAATATCACCACTTCCAAAAAGTTTCTCAATGACACCAGCTCTCCAAAGCTGATGCCTAAGCGTTGTTGTTATACTCTGACCTATACTATTAACTGAATCATCACAATTACCTATCGAGGATGTTTTTGCCTTCAAAACACTTGTAGAATGACACAAAATTTCGGCAAAATTAGTTACAAACAAAGGTAACCCTCCAGTTAAAGCCAAAAATTCATATTCACCTTTTATTCTCTTAATAACTTCCCGAGGAGAACAACTTTGCTTTTCTGCAATATGCAAAGCATATCCCCAAAGATTTGGAATGCCCAATTTTTTATCCAAAGGGTACCCAACTACATCATCCCGAACTTTTAAATTCATCTCCGAAAAATGAAGAGTTGCAATTCTTGAGAAAGTTAGTACCGAACTATAACTTTCCATCATGGGACAAACAACACTTCCACCACTTATTGTAAAAAGTGAGTACTTCCTTTCAATATCTTCAGTACCTTCACACACCTTTAAAAAATCCATTCCTACCTTATCCAGCACAGAGGGCACAACCAAAGATAAACAACCCGCAACATATATGGCACTATCTAATTCGACAAATTTTCTCCACTCATCAGAAGAAAAATCCCCTCTTTTTTGGGAAAGAATTAAGAAATCACCAATCAAAGCTTGAACTACTTTTGCTTCTCTAGAATCATCCCCATATTTCTCATTAAAATTCCTAATTTCCTTTTCCAACCAACTAGAAGTTTTTTTCTCAAGACTCAATAAACCCTCCTCTTGATTTGGCAAACAACCATTTTCTCTCCTTAATTTTGCCGACACTCCAATATCCGCATATTCATTCGCCGAAATTAAAACAGGGGCAAGATTCCCAAGCAGTTCAAGTCCCCTATTTTTCCCTTCTTTTTTTACTTCCTCCGGAAAGACCATGTTTATAGCATTAAATATTGCAAGCGCAGTTCTAGGTATCTCAACCTTTTTACCTTCCAAAATTAGTCTTAAATAAATTCCAATTGATTCAAACGAAGAGTTTATGGCAGATCGAGGCGAAATTTGTATTTTTCTTTCCATTTAAGGAAGAGGTATGTTTCATCCTCTAAAGTTCAAAATTAACTTCTCAGCCACCAATCCATCATAACTTTTTATTAAATTAAAATAAGAAAATAACTAAACAGAACTTTTCTTAAACCACCTTTTTTTAATATAACCATAAAACATCGGAATAATTGAAATCAAAATTATTACCATAATCACAAGCGAGAAATTGTGCTTGACTTGAGGAATATTACCAAAAAAATAGCCTGAAATCGTAAAAATAAAAATCCAAGAAATACCGCCAATGACATTATAAGAAATAAATCTGCTATAGTGCATCTTACCTATTCCGGCAACAAAAGGAGCAAAGGTTCTAACTATCGGTACAAAACGAGCAAGAATAATCGTTTTTCCGCCGTGTCTTTCAAAAAAATCCTCTGTTTCTTTAACATGCTCTTTTCTTATGGGAATTTTGGGATTTTCAATAATCTTTCTTCCAAAAAAATGTCCTATCCAATAATTAACCGTATCTCCTAATATCGCAGCCAAACAAAGAAGAAAGACTAAAAAATAAATATTCAAAGAACCTAAAGCAGCAAAAGCACCCGCGGCAAAAAGCAAACTGTCTCCCGGTAAAAAAGGTGTAAATACCAAGCCGGTTTCAACGAAAATAATCACAAAAATTATAATATAAGTTGCCAGTCCATACTGAGAAATTAGTTCTCCAAGATGAGTATCAATGTGCAAAATAAAATCAATTATCGAAAAAATAAACATAAACGAAATTTTATTACATTAATTGAAAAGATAACAAGGGCAAATTTTTAATTCTAAGATCTATCTTCACATAATAAGTTAGACAAAAAGCTTAATAAAATAAATCGCAAGGAAATGCAAAGGATAAAAAACATAAAACAAATATTTCGCCTTAAGACCAACTTTATGGTTGTATGACAAAATAAAAGCCAAAGAAAATAAACCAAAAATGTAACCCAGATCAACTTTAGAAAAATTCAATCTATCACCTTCTATTCCTGAAAAAAACGATGCTAAAAATGCAAGGATAAAAAAAGACAGAATCATCTTTTTTTTGTCATTAAAGGTAAGATAAAAAAGTAAAGGAAGAATAACTCCGTAAAACCTATAATCAATGTTTAAAATACAAGAAAAAAATAAAACCGCCAGAAGCACAAATATAAACAAAGTATTTTTTTTCGCCTCTCTTACTGCAAAAATTAATAAAAGGGAAAGAAAAAAGGTAAAAAGAATGTTTAAACCAACATTTTCAAGGTTGATAGAATTATGCGCAAGATTATAGGGAACCTGCGATAAAAAGGCAAAAATTAAAATACGGATAATATAATTTTTAATATTTTTGGTGTAGTGTGCACCGTTAGCAATCAAAAAAGAAAATAAAGGAAATGAAACACGGCCTATTATTCTCAAGAAAGTGTAATTAGGTAAGAAAAACAAACCAATGTGATCAACAACCATTGCCAAAATCGCCAAAAGCTTTATCTGAAAAAAACTCATCAGATAATTTTACATCAGAAAAAGAAGAAAAAGATAATTCCCCAGATCTTTATCGATAAAATTAAATATCCCAATTAAATAATTAAATACCCGAAAGGTTTGAACCTATTCAACCCGTCGGGTTTGAACCTATTT
>Ga0209102_1000294_pt1 | contig 34079 bp, 30 predicted proteins | sample ConPoolayeHmetaG_FD_185483 | JGI IMG/M metagenome (GOLD analysis project Ga0209102, IMG submission 185483) | Hot spring microbial mat communities from California, USA to study Microbial Dark Matter (Phase II) - Cone Pool mat layer H metaG... ...
GGATTCTTGTTGACAGGCAAAATGAAAAGCGTTTATAATAAGCCCAATATTGCCAAAATAGGCAAAAGGAGTGAGCATGAAACAATCACTCAGTTTAAGCCGCGGGGGATTTTTAGTCTTTTTGGGTTTAGCTGTTGGCCTGGTTGGTTTGGCCCTGGCTCAGACTCAACAGTATCAGATTGAGAAAGCGAAGATTTTCCAGGAAACGTATCCTGTGATTACTGAATCTGACCTTTACTGTTCTTATTTTGTTCTTGAAGGCAAACCTCCTGACCTACGGGTGGTTGGAGCCGAGCGTCAAGAAGAAAAGATTCTGCTCAGTGACGACGACGTGGTTTATATAAATAAGGGCAAAAGTGACGGGCTGGAAATAGGGCAACTCTTTTTTTTGGTGGAAGTTTTAGGCAAGGCAAGGGATTTTGGTTATCTTGCCTGCAAGCGAGGCCGAGTCAGGTTAATCAGTTGTGAAGAGACCGTGAGTGTCGGGAGAATCGAGAAATCCTGCGGCCACGTCACTGTCGGCAATTTTCTTTTTCCCTACGAGGAAAAAGAGGGGCTTCTGGGCCGGGATTTGGGGTTTGAACCTTACGCTTCGCCTGGCCGCGGCCCCATAGGCCACATTATCTTCCAGGAAAATGATTTTGTTCAGGTAGCAGCTGGCCACTGGGCGATTGTCGACCTCGGTCGGGAACAGGGAATAGAAGTGGGACAACAACTAACGGTTTACAGGCGGGCTAATCCTAAAGCCCCTCGGGAGGCGATAGCCAACGTCATCGTCATCGACGCCGGCCAAAAGACCGCCACCGTCAAAATTCTTTCGGCCAAAGAGGCCATCTTTAAAGGCTACGAAATCCAGGCCAAGTAACTCTCTGCCGCTCTTTATCCGGCCACTTTCGTTGACAGCTTAAGTTATTTTTGATATCTATAATTCGGTTAATCCTTGAGCGGGCGTAGTTCAGTGGTAGAACGTCTGCTTGCCAAGCAGAAGGTCGTGGGTTCAAGCCCCATCGCCCGCTCCATTTTAGGTAATGATTAATTTTGAAAAGATATTTATGGCGCGGTACCCAAGCGGCTAAGGGAGAGGTCTGCAAAACCTCGATTCGTCGGTTCGAGTCCGACCCGCGCCTCCATTCTTTTGGCTTCAGTTTGTAACCTAAATAATCCCAGAAATAAATGGGGTCTCTTCTCTTTCCCGGGCAGGTTATAAGACTAAGTCCAGCGTGGCGGGATAGGCCACGGAAGGCTTAGCCTGCCCCATCCACTTTCGAGGGATTTCTTGAACCATCCTAAAAATTGCGGTGTTTCCAGAACTTTTTTGTCATATGTATATATATATTTGGCGTTTTTTTTGCCTCAAAGAACTCTTCTATCTGGGGAAAAGCGAGGCTTTCTAAAGCCTTACCTTAGCCTCTTTAAAGGTGAGGGTGATAATAAATCGTGTTTCTAATTTAAAATACGTTTATGGCCCGGTTAAAATTTCATATTTCCTTGTTTTTTAGGGAAATACAGCAGCCACGAGCTTAATAAATTGCCACCTTTTGGCGAAAGAGCCAGGGACCTTTGACTGCCGAGGTGTCTAAACCCAAACTGGACAAAAGCTAAGGTTAAAAGGGGGCTAAAGACTGCATTGCTAACTTTATGATCAGGGAGGCGAGTTCCGTCGGCGCCCAGGAGATGCTAAGAATCAAGGCGCCGGAAACCTGATAAGAAGCAGGCCATTCCGCAGGGTTTATTGCTTAGCCTCTGCAAGAAGGAAGAGAACCAATAAAATTTGGTTGACTATTGGTAGAAGAAAGAGTATAAAAAGAAAAATCTTCTTGAGGAGGAAACAAAATGGACCTGATGGCTCGGGCGCAGGGCATTATATTAAAACCAAAAGAAGAGTGGGCTAAAATCAAGGATGAGCCTACGGATATTCGCACTTTATTTACTTCCTATGCGGCTATCTTGGCCGCTATCCCGGCAATTGCTCATTTTATCGGGATGGGTTTTATTGGCCAGCGGATTCCGTTTATTGGCTGGCATCGTTTTGGCTTGGGAACCGCCCTCCTTTACGCTGTTATCGCTTACCTTTTTTCGCTGGCCGCGGTAGCTATTACTGGTTTTGTTATTAACGCGTTAGCTCCCACCTTTTCCTCTCAGCCTAATCTTGGACAGGCGATGAAAATTGCTGTTTTTTCTTATACGCCGGCTTGGGTTGCGGGTGTGCTCTATATAATTCCGGCACTTTCCCCTTTAGTAATATTGGCCAGCCTTTACGGTTTATATCTGTTGTATCTTGGCATAGCCACACCTTTGATGGGTACGCCCAAAGAAAAGGTTATGGGCTATTTCATTGTTAGTATCGTCGTCGCCTTTGTTATTTCTGTCGTTTTTGGAGTGATTCTGTCAGCTATTTTTGCGGTCAGAAGCGTGGCTTGAAGCCTCTACCTCTTTCACTATTCGCTGAAAAGCCTCCCGCGGTGACTCCGCCGCGGTAATCGGTCGACCAATAACGAGGTAATCAGCCCCCAACGAGACGGCTTCCACAGGCGTAAGGATTCTCTGTTGGTCTTGAGCGGCCGCCCAAGTCGGTCTTATTCCAGGAGTGACTAAGAGCCAGTCTCGCCCCATTTCTGCGCGCAAGAGAGAAATCTCCCGAGCCGAGCATACTGTGCCATCAAGGCCACTCTCCCGAGCTAAGAGGCTTAGCCTGAGAACTTGCGCCTCGACTCCCTCTTTCCAACCAATTTCCTTCGCCTGTTGGTCATTCAAGCTCGTGAGGACAGTGACGGCGACAAGCTTGGGAGGAGAGGTCTGGAGCCGATTAGCTTCCTCTTTGGCGGCTTCTGCGCCCCGGCGCAACATCTCTTTTCCGCCAGAGGCATGCAAGGTTAACAGAGAAACACCATGACGGACCGCAGCCCGCACCGCTCCGGCCACAGTGTTTGGAATATCATGGAGCTTCAGGTCGAGGAAAACCCGATGACCCAAATTGCGAATTTCCTCCACCAGGAAGGGCCCGCAGGCAGTAAATAGCTCCAAGCCTATTTTAAACCATTGAACTTCCGGTAGTTCGTTGACAAGCCGCAGTGCCTTTTCTTTAGTGGCTACGTCCAAAGCAACAATAATCCTTTTGGCAGCGGCGCCGAAGGCTAATTCCATGGTTCCTATCCTTTGATGGTTTTAATTTTCCTTTTATCTTTTTGCTATTCTAAAATAAGTCCGCCGGTCAAATCACTGATTCTTTCTACTTGATGAGAGACACAATAGCCCCGGATTTCGTTAATAATTCGAATGGTCGCTTGAGGGTCAATAAGGGTGGCGGTACCCACTTGGACGGCTTTGGCCCCGACCAATAAAAATTCAACGGCATCTCGACCGCTCATAATTCCCCCACCGCCGATAACCGGAATTCTCAACCGCTGGGCCACCTGAAAGACCAAGCGCAGCGCGATAGGTTTAATGGCCGGGCCGCTTAAACCGCCGAAAATATTAGCTAAGCGCGGCCGCCGCGTTTCCGGGTCAACAGCCATGGCAAGAAAAGTATTGGTAAGCGAGACTGCCTCGCTACCGGCTTCTTCGGCCGCTAAGGCTATGGACACGATGTCGGTTACGTTGGGCGAGAGTTTGGTAATAATTGGTTTCTGACTCACTCTTTTAGCTAACTTAACAACGTTATAAGTGGCCTCCGCGGAAAGGGCCGGGCAAAGGCCATTCTGTTTGACGTTGGGACAAGAGATGTTTAGCTCGTAAGCCGCAATAATTTTTTCGGGGTTAAGACGCTCAATGACGGCGGCATATTCTTCCTCCGTCTCGCCGCAGACATTGACAATCAACGGCGTCTGGTATTTTTGCAGGCGAGGCACGACCGAAAGGATAAATGCCTCGACGCCGATTCCTTGGAGGCCAATAGCGTTAATCAAACCACTCGGAGCTTCAGCCAGACGCGGCGGAGGATTACCGCGTCGGGGATGAAGATATAGGCCTTTAACCACATAAGCTCCCAGAGCTTCCAGGTCTAAATAGGGTTCCATTTCGAGGCCATAGCCAAAAGTGCCGCTGGCCGCAATGACTGGGTTGCGTAGCCGCAGGAAACCCAGGTCACAAGTAAGGTCAGTCATGACTTTTTCTCCCAGACGATAACTTCGCTGGAAAAGATTGGTCCCTCTTGGCAAATCCGAGTGAATTCAACCCCTGAGGGGCGTTGAATTGGCCAGACGCAGCCATAGCAAACTCCAAAGCCGCAGCCCATCTGCGCTTCCAAGGAAAACTCTGCTGGCAATTGATAGGCTTTATTCATTTCGGCTATTCGGTGCATCATGCTTTCGGGGCCGCAGACGTAAAGCCGGCCGGGCTTTAATTTAGGTAATTCTTCTGCTAACAATTCAGTAACCAGCCCTTTAAACCCGAGGCTTCCGTCTTCCGTCGTCAGGCGAAGTTCAAAACCCGCCGCTATGAGTTCTTGAGCTAAGGGCAAGTCATGGCGGGTTTTTCCTCCATAAAATATTATTACCTTCTGTTCTAATTTTCTTAACTCCTGGGCCAAAAAACGAAGCGGAGCAATGCCCCGCCCTCCGCCGACGAGGATTAAGGCCGCGGCTACCGGCTCTGGCAGCAAACTGAAACCATTTCCTAAGGGGCCAAGCAGGTCAACCTCGTCTCCGGGTTCTTTTTGGGCTAAAAGAGCTGTTCCTTGGCCGCTAACTTTAAAAAAGATTTTTACTCTCTCCCCGTCACAGTCGTGCAGGCTAAAAGGACGGCGGAGCAAAGGGTCATAATTAGAGCTGATGCGGGCCATAACAAACTGACCGGGTCGAGCCTTAGAGGCAATAGCCGGCGCAAAAACAGTCAAGCGATGATAATCCCCCCAGGTTTCCCGTTCCACGATTTGGCCTGGCTTCTCTAATAAGCCCATCGCTTTGATTTAACCCAAGGCTACCATTTTAGCCATGGTTTGACAAGGAGTCAGCCTCAAAAGGACCGATTTTTGATTTCTTTTTTAGAATTTTAGATAATGTAAGAGCTTAATATTCATCTTAAGGAGTCATAATTAATGAGAATTTCGCAGCGAGGGAGGACAATCCAGGCTTCGCCCATAAGAAAATTCAAGCCCTATGCAGACCAAGCAATGGCTCAGGGCATAAAAGTCTATTTTCTGAACATCGGCGACCCTGATGTGCCCACTCCTAAGGCGGTGGCTGAGGCCTTTCATGCTTATAATGACGAAGTCCTTAATTACGGTCCGGCCCAGGGATTTTTAGACCTGAGACAGGCTATCGCCGAGTATTTTTGTTCTTACGGTCTCAGCCTTGAGGCGGATAACGTAATCATCACGGTGGGTGGTTCAGAGGCCGTTCACTTCGCTTTCTGCGTGGTGGCCGACCCGGGCGAAGAGATTATTATCCCTGAACCGTTCTATACTAATTACAACGGGTTTGCCTCTTATGCGGCCTTAAAAATTACACCTCTAACCCTGCGGGCTGAGGAGGGCTATCATTTACCAGCGAGCCCGCAGATTGAAGCACTCATAACTCCCAAGACCAGAGCCATTGTCCTTTGTTCTCCCAATAACCCAACGGGCACTGTTTACAGCCAAAAGGAGTTAGAAGAGGTTGTATCGCTGGCGAAAAAGTACGACCTCTTCTTGATCGCCGATGAGGTTTACAAGGAGTTTATCTACGACGGCCTTAAGCATATCAGCCTCCTCGAGTTTGAGGAAGTTAAAGACAGGGTCATCGTCGCCGACAGTGTCTCGAAGCGTTTCAGTTGTTGTGGGGCTCGGATTGGGGCCGTAATTACTCGCAACGAAGCGGTCTATCAAGCTTTGCTCCGCTTCGCCCAAGCTCGATTGTGTCCGCCGACGGTGGAACAAAGGGCAGCCTTGGCCGCTTATCGGTTGGGAAGAGGCTATTTTGAGCCGATAAGGGAAGAATATCAGAAGCGCCGCGACATTCTCTATGAAGGACTGAAGAAAATTCCGGGCGTAGTGCTTCATAAACCTCAAGGGGCTTTTTATATCAATGTGAAGCTGCCGATTGATGATAGCGATAATTTTGTCCGCTGGTTACTCACCGAGTTTCGGGTAAATGGAGAAACCGTGATGGTGGCTCCGGGTTCCGGCTTTTATGCCACTGAGGGACGAGGCAAGGATGAAGTTCGTTTGGCTTATGTCTTGAAGGAAAAAGATTTAAAGCGAGCTCTGGAACTTTTTCAATTAGCTTTAGAGCGCTACCCCGGCCGTCTTTGCTGATTTTTCCTCTTTTATTTTTCGGGTAACTCATAATCAATTAATTCTAATCAAATTTCCACCAGGTTTATTGAATTTTAATGGCTAAAAAGCTATAGTTAGTTGTTTATTCTCGATGCGAGGAGTCATTCCATGAGTCCTAAGTACGTTTACTTCTTTGGCCCTGGCGTGGCTGAGGGCAACAAGAACATGAAGGATTTATTAGGCGGCAAAGGAGCCAACTTAGCCGAAATGGCCGGTATTGGCCTGCCCGTACCGGCCGGTTTTACGATTAGCACGGAAGTTTGCAGTCTTTTTCTTAACTCGGGAGGCAGTTTGCCCGAAGCGGTCGAGGCCGAAATCCTGGCTAACCTTAAAAGACTGGAAGAAGCTGCGGGGCAAAAATTTGGCGCCCCTGATAACCCGCTTTTGGTTTCAGTGCGGTCTGGGGCCAAATTCTCCATGCCGGGGATGATGGATACCGTGCTTAATCTGGGTTTAAATCAGCAGACCGTCGAAGGCTTGGCCCGCAAAACTAATAACCGGCGGTTTGCCTTAGATTGTTACCGCCGATTGATTCATATGTTTGGGGATGTGGTTCTGGGGATTCCTAAGAGAAATTTTGAAGAAATTCTCCGAACCAAGAAAGAAGCTTTCGGCGTTTCCAATGACGCTGACCTGGAAGCAGGGATGCTGGAAGAGGTAATAGCGGCTTATCTGGAATTAGTTCAAAAAGAAAAAGGCGCAGCCTTTCCCCAAGATGTTATGGCTCAGCTCAAGTTGGCCATAGCGGCTGTTTTTAAGTCTTGGAATAACCCCCGAGCCATAACCTATCGCCGACTCAATCATATTCCAGAAAACTTAGGCACGGCGGTTAATATTCAGCAGATGGTCTTTGGGAATTTTGGGCCCAAGTCAGCCACGGGCGTCGGCTTCACTCGCAACCCGGCGACAGGCGAGAAAGAACTTTATGGCGAATACTTGATTAATGCTCAAGGTGAAGATGTGGTGGCCGGGACCCGCACTCCCTCGCCGCTTAAAAACTTGGCCTTTGAGATGCCAGAAGTATTTGCCCAATTAAGGGAGATTACTGAAAGACTGGAGCAACATTATAAAGACGTTCAGGATTTTGAGTTTACCATCCAGGAAGGCCGTCTCTATATGCTGCAAACTCGTAACGGAAAAAGGACCGGGATGGCCGCAGTGAAAATAGCTGTTGACCTGGTGGAAGAAGGAATTTGCTCTCCCGAAGAAGCCTTGCTTAAGGTGGAGCCTGAGGCTTTAAACCAGCTCCTTCATCCAGTTTTTGATTTAGAAGAAAAGGCGAAGCATTCTCTTTTGGCCACAGGATTGGCGGCTTCGCCAGGCGCGGCCTCGGGGCAAATTGTTTTCACCGCCGAAGAAGCGGTGGAATGGAAAAATAGAGGAGAGAGAGTTCTGTTGGTGCGGTCGGAAACTTCACCCGACGATATTCACGGAATGAGCGCGGCGGAAGGGATTCTAACGGCCACGGGCGGGATGACTTCCCATGCGGCGGTCGTGGGACGCCAGATGGGTAAACCAGCTGTCGTTGGCTGCGGCGCTCTAAGAATAGAAGAAGAAACAAAGACAGTTACGGTTGGCCGAAGAATTTTTAGGGAGGGGGATTGGCTGTCAATTGACGGCAGCAGCGGCGAAGTTTTTGAGGGCGGGATGACAACTCGTCCTTCGGAAATAATCCAGGTAGTTAAGGGCGAAAAAAAACCCGAGGAGTCAACGATTTATCGCTATTTTTCCCTTCTCTTAACCTGGGCTGACCAATTCCGACGCCTTGGGGTGCGGGCCAACGCTGATACTCCCGCCGACGCTCGGGTGGCCTTTGCCTTTGGCGCTGAAGGAATTGGGTTAGCCAGAACTGAGCACATGTTTTTTGGCGAAGAAAGGCTGCCTTATATCAAAGAAATGATTCTGGCTCAAAATGAAGATGAGAGACGCCGGGCTTTAGATAAACTGCTTCCTTTCCAAAAAAAGGATTTCATCGAATTTTTCCGGGCGATGCAGGGTCATCCTGTAACCATCAGAACCATCGACCCACCGCTCCATGAATTTTTGCCCCGGCGGGAAGACCTGATGGTGGAATTAGCTGAACTTAAAGCGAAAAAGAGCCGGAATAAAAAGAAGATGGAGGAATTAACGAAACTATTAGAGCGGGTCAACCAGCTTTCTGAATTTAACCCGATGTTAGGGCATCGCGGTTGCCGCCTCGGGATTACCTATCCGGAAATCATTGAAATGCAAGCCAGGGCTATTTTTGAAGCGGCCTGCCAGTTGACCAAGGAAGGAGAAAAGGTCGTTCCAGAGATTATGGTTCCTTTAGTTGGTGCCCTAACTGAGCTGAGTAATCAAAAGCGGATTGTTGACCGAATTGCCCAAGAAGTGATGGCGAAGTATGGCGTTGAGATTAATTATTCTGTGGGTACAATGATTGAGATTCCGCGAGCTGCTCTAACGGCTGACGAAATAGCTACTGAAGCTGAGTTTTTCTCCTTCGGCACTAATGACTTAACTCAGACTACGTATGGGATTTCTCGTGATGACAGCGCTAAATTCCTTAATTATTATTTAGTCCATGGTATCTGGGCTGACGACCCCTTTGAAACCCTCGATACTAAGGGCGTTGGCGAATTGATGCGGATTGCGGTAGAAAAAGGAAGAAAAGTAAGACCAGAGCTCAAGGTTGGTATTTGTGGTGTCCATGGCGGCGACCCTCGCTCTATCTTCTTCTGCCATCAGGTCGGCCTAAATTATGTTAGCTGTTCCGCCTACCAGATACCGATTGCTCGGCTGGCGGCAGCGCAGGTGAATATAGGCCGCCACGAAGGCGAAGCCGATTGAAAATTATTGCCCGTTAAGAAAATTTGAGAGGTGGCAAATAATAAAAAAACTTCTCTTTAAGCGAGTATCAAGGATTCCTTCCTACTTAAGATGAACGCCCTTCTTCAAGTTTATCGGCAAGAGGACGGCGGCCTAAATAAAGCACATAATTGAGAGCAGCTGTTTGCTCGCAACCTGATTGGGTATAGGCGGCTAAACGGTCGAGAGAAAAACTTCCGGGTTAGAGAAACGAGGCCTCGGGGGTAATTTCACTTTTCAAACCCAGCACTGACCTCCGGCCATCAAGGGATGCATCTGGCAGAAGAGACGTTGGTCGCCAGATTTCAGCAAAATGCTACTTTCCTTCACCGGCTCTTCCTGTATTCCCTGCCGATTGCTCGGGCAATATGTCTGTAGCTGAAGAAGGAATTTTCCCTTGGCAAGCCGCGCTGTTTTCTGTTATCTTGATAGACCAAGCGTATGGCCTGGTTTGACCTTTTGCGGCGGCCCTATCCGTTGAAATATGTCTTCAGCGATGAATACTGGATGGTCGATATCGGCCAACATGTTTTTCCGATAAAAAAATACCGCCTTCTTTATGAAAAATTATTAGAAATGGGCGTGAGAAAGGCCGAGTTTTTCACGCCTTTGCCGGCCCGGGACGAGGATGTTCTCTTGGTTCATACCCCAAAATATGTGCAGAAATTAAAAACCGGAAGCCTAAGTCGCGGCGAGCTGATGGCTTTGGAACTTCCCTTTTCTCCTGAGCTCGTTCGTTTTGCCTGGCTCACGTGTGGCGGAACTATTTTGGCGGCCAATTTGGCTTTAGAAAATGGCTTGGCCGTTCATTTAGGAGGCGGCTTTCACCATGCCTTTCCAGACCACGGAGAAGGCTTTTGTGTCCTAAATGATGTGGCCGTGGCTGCCGAAAAAATGAGGCAGGAAAGGAGACTGTCGCGGATGATGGTGGTAGATTGCGATGTTCATCACGGCAACGGGACAGCCTATATTTTCAGCCAAAAAGATTATGTTTTTACTTTTTCCATCCATCAGATGGACCTCTATCCGGCTGAAAAGCCGCCCAGTAGGGTTGATATTGAACTCTGGTCCGGAGATAGAGATGAGGAATATCTGGCAGCTCTGAAATCTCATTTCCCCAAACTTTATCGCCAATTCCGGCCGGCTCTCGTCTTTTATTTAGCCGGGGCTGACCCCTTTGAAAAGGACCAGCTCGGCGGGTTGAAAATAACTAAGGAAGGATTGAGAGAAAGAGACTTAATTATTATTAAAGAGGCCAGGCGTTTGGGCATTCCAGTAGTCATTCTGTTGGCTGGTGGCTATGCTTTTGAGATAAAAGACACAGTTTCTATCCATCTTAATACTATTAAAGTAGCTCAAGCGGTGGAAAGGCGGTTGAACTGGCAGCACATATTCTGGCCTTCAGGGGATTAGAGGTTTTGTTTCTCAGCTTGCCTTGTCTCTTGGTCTAACCAGCGGAGATATTTCTCCGAGCCCAAGGCCACAGAAAGAGCCAGAACTTCAGGCACTGAATAGGGGTGGATTTCTTTGAGCCTTTTTTCCAACTCCGGATAAAGGCTTTCCTTGGTTTTAATAAAAAGTATCAACTCCCGCTCTTCTGAGATGTCTCCCTCCCACCAATAAAAGGACTGACAAGGACTGGAAACGGTCACGCAAGCCGCTAACCGCTCCTCGACGAGCTGGCGGGCAATTTGGGAAGCTGCGGCTTCATCAGAAACCGTCGTTAGGACCAATAAGTATTCGGCCATTTCTAACTCCTCTCGTCTTTTTTTTGCTTCTCTTCCATCATTTAATCAAATTATTCGCTAAGTCCGCAATGTTATTTGAAATATGGCTATTTTTTAGGAGTGGGCCCTCTTACTTAAAATAAGGCTCATCTCTAAATCCGTTAGGGAAAACTTGACCTGGGAAAATGGAGAAATATGGGATTAGTTTTTCTTTTTATCAGAATTAGCGATAATCCTCCCCTTCAGCTGGATATCCTATTATTCTCGCTCTGATATTCTGGCTTTGAATTTCACGCTTATTCCGAGGCAATCCTATAATCACTCAATCAAGCAGTCACTTTTTTGGCCACTGACCTGGAAATGACCCAAAAATAAAAAAACGGGGATAGAGCGCTTAAGAAAGTTCAATCCTGAAGGAAAACGTGGGCTAAGACTTTGGCATCACCCATCATGTTTTCAATCCGGCAATATTCGTTGGGCTGATGAGCCGTTTCGTCAATCCGGCTCCAGCAGGCGGCTTCAAACCCAGCCCGCCGGAAAAAGGCAGCTACTGTTCCCCCACCAATACCTCGGGGGGAAGCCTTTTTCCGGTAAATTTCCCACACCGCCTTTTTTAAAGCCTGAACCACTGCTGCCCGGGGAGAGGTGGGGGGAGCGGCGGGCGCCTTTTGCTGTATTTCCACTTGTATTTTGACCTTGAATTTCTTTTCTACCCGCCGGGCCAATTGATTGACCGCTTTCTCTACCTTTTCCACGGCAATCTTGGGCAGAATCCTGCTGTCCAGATAAAAGACGTCTTCTCCGGGTATAGTGTTAATGTTAGGAACATTGGCTTCTTTCTTGGTCGGTTCAAAAGTGGAAATCGGCGGCTCAAAGAGGGGGTCAACTTCGGGAAATAGCTTATACAGCCGGTCCAGCTCAACTATCAAATGGGAAGCGGCTTTAAAGCTGTTGATTCCCTTTTCTGGAGTTGACCCATGAGCTTGCTTGCCAATAGTTCTAAATTTGAGCCAGAGAATGCTTTTTTCGGCGACTTCGATTAAGCTGCCCTCGCTGTTGCCGGCATCGGGCACGATAATTAGGTCATTTTTTTGAAAAATCTGGGTGTGCCGGAGGACATAATCAATTCCTTTAAGGTTGCCTGTCTCCTCGTCTGAGACGAGGACGAGGCCGACGTCATTGGCGGGCCGAAGATTTTCAGCCCGGAACGCCTTCAGGGCAAAAAGGGAAGCCACCATTGCCTGTTGATTATCCTCAACCCCTCGGCCATAAATCTTGCCTTCTTTTACCCAGGGCTTGAAAGGGTCGCCTTCCCATTGGGCCAGGTCACCAGGGGGAACAACGTCCATGTGAGTCATGACCCAAGTAGTCTTTTTAGAGCTCTTGCCCTTAAACCGACCAATAATATTCGGGCGGTAGCCTTCAGGAGTATCAAGGTCGGGAGCCTTAATTACCTCGACCTTCTCAAAACCGTTTTCCTGAAGAAATCCCAGCAGAAAATGGGCTTTTTCATTCTCCCCTTTGCCTCCGTTTACGGGGGCAATGGCCGGAATCGAAGCCAGCTTGATTTGAAAATTGACCATTTCATCCCGTTGGGTATCTATGCGCCTGAGAACCCTTTCTAATTTAGTCATCTCCCTGCCTCCTTGCGGCCGAATCTTACCATCCCTTTTCTTGTTTATCAATCTTTTTAACCGCTTAAAATTATTTTTAATTTAAGCGAAATAGTTATAATCTTTGGGACTCCATTAGGTGGCTTTAAGATAGCCGTAAATTTTCCCCTCGCTGCTGACCCCTTTGGGTCTTTAAATTTATCATTTTTTGAGGTCAAAGAAGCTGCCTTAGTTTTAAGAATGGGTTGACCTGGAATTATTTTAAGGGTTCCCGAGCCGGGGGGCCGGCGAGTTTCTCTGCCGGCTCGCCAAGGGTAGGTCTGGCACCACGGCGAGTGAGGAATATGGGGCGGGAAGAAGGCTCCCCCGCCCGAAACGCTTTTTGTGTAGTCGCTTCGCTGAAGTTTCCTTGCCTTGACTTTTCTTAGGGCTGAGAATACATTGACAGCAAAAATGCGTCTTGGTTTTGACCTTCGTCCCTTTCTTAAGGAAGAAACGGGGGTGGGCGTCTACCTGCGGAACCTCCTGGTTCATTTGGCGCAAATCGACCACGAGAACGAATATTTTCTTTTCTCCGCCTCTCTTCGGGACCGTTTCCCGCCGGAAAAGCTGCCGCATTTCCAGAAATATTATTGGCGTGACCTCAAGATTCCAGTTCGCTGTCTTAATTTTTTTTGGTACCAGCTTTGCTGGCCACCGCTCGAAGCTTTTTTTCGCCAGGGCTTAGACCTAACTCATTCTCCGACCCCTTTGCTTCTTCCCTCCCGCGGCAAGATGGTGGTCACCGTTCATGATTTATTCGCCCTTGATTTTCCTTCGATGGCTGAAGCTGAGGCCAGCTGGGCCTTTCCCCGTCATGCCAGCCGGAGTTTAGCTCGAGCAGATGGCATTATTACCTTTTCCAATTTTATGAAGGCGGATATTCTGAGGCGCTTTCCCTCGATTGAGGCGGCCAAGGTGAGAGTTATCCCGCATGGTCTGGAATCATATTTCCTGGAAACAGTGGCGCCGGAGGAGCTCCGGACATTTCGGAAACGGGTTTCACTTCCGGATGATTTTTTGCTTTTTGTGGGCACCCTTGAGCCACGAAAAAACTTGAGTCGGCTCGTGATTGCCTTCAAAATTTTGCTGTCTCGATATCCGTCGCTGCATCTTGTTCTCGTCGGGAAGGGGGGCAAGGAGGAAAAAAGTTTGCGGCGGCAAGTCGCTTCACTTCAGCTGGAGAATAAAGTGCATTTTCTTGGCTATATCAACCGTTGGGGTCTAAGAAACTTTTATCACCTGGCAACAGCCCTGATTATGCCCTCTCTCTGCGAAGGCTTTGGTTTTCCCCTGGTCGAAGCCATGGCTTGTGGTTTGCCGGTCCTGGCCTCAAATGCTACGGCCTTACCAGAAGTCGGTGGCCCCGCGGCCCTTTATTTTAACCCCACGGAACCAGAAGACATCGCTCGCACTGCTGCTTCTCTTCTTGAAGACCCTGAGCTCAGGCAACACTTGATTCAGGAAGGCCAAAAAAGAGTGAGGAATTTTTCCTGGGAAAGGGCGGCTTCTAATACCTTAACTTTTTACCGCGAGGTTATGGCGGTCTGCGATGAGAATTGTGGTTGACGGCTACGAGCTTGGCCCTCAGGGGGCAGGCGTAGGCCGGGTAGCCAAGAATATTCTGCCGGCCTTAGCCAGTAGGCTGGAAGAGACTCGCTTTTTTGTTCTGACTAGAGAAATCGCCCTGCCCTTCAGTCGCCAAAATATTCAGCAGATGGTGCTTCCCTCTCGCGGTGGCTATTTTCGCTGGCAGAATGGGCCCTTCTGGCGGGCTTGCCAGCAACTCGACCCTGACCTTATCTTAGCTTTTAATTATACCTTACCGCTTCTCTGTCCTTGGCCTTCGCTTCTTTTTGTCCATGACATTTCTCTTCTGAGCCATCCCGAGTGGTTCCCTCCTCGGACAGCTAAGTGGCGGGGATTTGTTTTACGTTATAGCCTGCGACGGGCTAATCTCTTAATCGTTCCTTCCCAGGCCACGGCCGAAGAAGTTGACCGGCATCTAAAAATCAAAAGAAATAAGCTGAGGATAATTTATTACGGGGTGGAGGATAAATTTGACCGAGCTCCGCCAGAAGCCGTACGGCGCTGGAAAGAGGCCCGTGGTCTTGGTTCTCGCCGAGTTATCGGTTTTCTTGGCTCTATTTTCCGACGCCGGCATTTGCCCTTGCTAGTGACGGCGGTTAATAATCTGAGGCAGGAATGGCCTGACCTTTTCCTTTATGTTGTTGGTCAAAACCGGACTTATCCCCCCGAGGATATAGCCTCTCTTTTAAGCCAAGATTGGGTAAGATGGGATGAATTTCTTCCCGAAACAGAACTGCCGTTTTTCTATTCAGCCTGTGAAGCGTTCGCTTACCTTTCGGAGTATGAGGGTTTTGGTCTGCCGCCGCTGGAAGCTTTAGCTTGCGGTTCGATTCCGGTTGTTCTCAAGCGTTCTTCCTTGGGAGAAATCCTGCAGGGGATGGCCGAGTTTGTTGAGGAGACGACAGTCGAGGCGGTGACGAAGGCTTTGACGCGAATCATGACTGACGAAGCCCGAGGTAACGAGATAAGAAAGAATTTTGAAATACGAAGGGAGATATTTTCTTGGCCACAAGCGGCCACCAAGGTTGCCGATTGTCTTCGAGAAATAAAGTATAAAAAATTGTAAAAAAGGCGAAGCAAAAACAGGGTTAGGGAAGCCGGTATAGAGCCGAGAATGAAAATGTTTTTAACCGGCAGATTGAGTGGAAGTGAGGCCAGGGGAAAGGAGCCCAGAAATTCTGAAAAATCGGCCGGGATAAAGCCATTGGGTTAAAAAGGAAGTTATTTTGGAGGGTCATTTATCTTTCAACAGAAAAATGGTTTTACTTTAGTAGTTTAACATGGAAGAAAGAAGTCAGGTCAGTCTCTCGGCCATAATAATTAATTATCAGGGCAGGGACTTTTTGCCGCGGACGCTTTCCTCTCTTCAGGCTGAGTTGGCTCGCCTTGGGCTTCGTTCGGAAATCATCTTAGTGGATAATGCTTCGACTGACGGCTATCTCTCCGTGGTCAGGGAGAAATTTCCTTCCGTCAAGGTCATTCAGCTTTTTGAAAATTGCGGTTTTGCCCGGGCCGCCAATGTCGGGGCTCGCCAGAGCGCCGGCGAATGGCTGTTCTTCTTAAATAATGATGTCGAGCTTTTGCCTAATTGTCTTCAGCCATTAATTACTTTTTTATCTGAGCACGAAGCTTATGCCATAGCTGCTCCCGGAGTATTCAACCCGGACCAGAGTTTTCAACTCTCCTTTGGCCGAGATTTAGGGCTGATGAGCGAATTCTTTCTGAAATATTTAGCTCAGCCCTGGTATAAGCTGGTTTATCAGCTCCTAAAGGGAAAGATGGCGCGGGATGTGGCTTGGGTGAGCGGCGTGGCTTTTGTTATCCGGCGGGAAATGTTTTTTGCGGTTGGCGGTTTTGATGAACGTTTCTTTTTTTATATCGAGGACGCAGATTTAGGCCGGCGGCTGCGGTCCCAAGGTTTTAAAATTCGGTACTTGCCGCAAGCCCGGCTCATCCATTACCGGGGGGCAGTCGCTTCGCGCTTTCCCCGCCTGTCTTTGACCGAAGCCAAGAAGAGTCAGCTTCTCTATTATTCTCTTTATCATAGTCCTATGAGCCAGCGCTTGCTTCGAATTTATCTTTGGGCCCAGTTTAAAGCGAAAATTTTAGGGGCCAGCTGGCGAGGCGACGAAGAGCGAAAATCTATTTATTCTGAAGTTCTAAGAATAGTCAGGAGCTTTGGTGATGCGTCTTCTGCTTGACGCCCGCAAAATAGAAGATTATGGAATAGGGGTTTACATTCGTCATGTTTTCGGCGGTCTTCTTGAGCAGCCTTTTTTTGAGGATATTAGAGTAATTCATTTAGCGGGAAAAGAGCGGCTGGCGGTGCCGCGACAAAAGGAAATTAGAGCTCATTACGCCAACTATGACCCTCGGGAGCAGCTGGAAATTCCTTGGAAATGTCGCCACCTCAAAGGTTATTATTATTTTTCACCCCATTATATTTTTCCTCTTTTCCTTCGGCAGCGGTTGATTGTTACAGTTCATGACCTGATTCATTTCAAATTCCCCGCCTTTTTTAAGCCACAGGTCAAGGTTGAAATCGCCCGTTTCTTTTTACGGCAAATCAAATCTCGGGCGGCGCTCGTTTTTACCGTTTCCCGCCAAACAGCGGCTGATTTAGCCGAAATGTTTAGTATACCTATGGATAAAATAAGGATTATTTATAATGGGGTAGCGGACACCTTTTTTCAAACGCCACCTTTCGCCTCTCCTTATCTTTTTCCCTATATCATATACGTTGGCAACTGGAAACCTCATAAAAATATAATTACTCTCCTTCAAGCTTTTCGTTTTATTTCAACTCTCCATCCTGACCTGCGGCTGGTTCTTATCGGTCTTGCCCCGCGGCCCGCGGTTCAAAAAGAAATCTCCCGGCTTAATCTCAATGAGAAATGTTTGCTCCTTGGTTATTTGCCTCAACCAGAGGTCATTCGCTACCTTGACGGCGCTTGCCTTTTTGTTTTTCCCTCGCTCTATGAAGGTTTTGGCCTTCCTCCCTTAGAGGCGATGGCCCGCGGCCGAGCGGTGATTTCCAGTCCCGCGGGAAGCTTGCGAGAAGTTTTGGCTGACGCCGCCCTTTATTTCGACCCCACTTCAGCTGAAGATTTGGCGGCCAAGATTGACCTCCTTCTCTCGGATGAATCAAAGCGACATAGTTACGAAAAAAAGGGCAGACAGAGAAGCTCGCTTTTTCGCTGGCCTGAGGCGGTGGCCCGGCATGTCCATTTCCTGCAGGATTTGGAATGAGGTATAATTGCCTTCAGCGATGAGAAAGGTGAAAACGGCGCTTATTCACGACTGGTTGACCGGCCGCCGCGGCGGGGAAAAGGTTCTGGAAGTTTTGGCCGAGCTCTTCCCTGAAGCCCCCATTTACACTCTTTTCCATTTCCCGCATAGCCAGGTTCCAGAGATAGAAAAACGAACCATAAAGACCAGTTTCCTCCAGCGGCTACCTTGCCTTCGGCGGCGCTACCGTTTTTATTTGCCGCTTTTTCCTCTGGCCATCGAGCTCTTTAATCTTCAGGAATATGATTTAATCATTTCCAGTTCCCATTGTGTCGCCAAGGGAGCTATTCCCAAGCCAGGAGCGCTCCATATCTCTTACGTTCATTCTCCGATGCGTTATGCTTGGAATCAATATCACGCCTATTTTTCGGCAGAGCGCTTATCCCTTATCAGCCGCCTTCTTATTCCCCCCCAGATTCATTATTTGCGGCTCTGGGATGTAACTTCAGCCGCCCGGGTAGATTATTTTATCGCCAATTCCCAGCACGTCGCCCAAAGAATTGAACGTTACTACCATCGGGAAGCCGAAGTCATTTATCCGCCGGTTGATACCACCTTTTTTGTTCCCGCCAACGGCGAGGCCCGCCAGGATTACTTTCTTATCGTCTCCGCCCTTGTTCCTTATAAAAAAATAGATTTAGCCATCCAGGCTTTTAATCGGCTCCAACGGCCTTTGCTCATTATCGGGCAAGGTCCGGAAGAGCGGCGGCTGCGTCGGCTAGCCAAAACTAATATTATCTTCCACGAAAATGTTTCCGACGAAAAACTGCGTGAAGCCTATCAGCGGGCCAGGGCTTTTATTCTTCCCGGAGAAGAAGATTTTGGTTTGGCCACGGTTGAAGCTCAGGCTTGCGGCACGCCGGTAATTGCCTTAGGCCGAGGCGGCTCCTTGGAAACCGTCCTGCCTGAAGAAACCGGGGTTTTGTTTCCCGAGGCGTCGGTCGAGGCTCTCCTTGAAGCTCTTGACAAATTTGAGCGGCTGCCATTTAATAAATCTGCGATTCGTCACCACGCCGAGAAATTCTCTCGTGAAGTTTTTCGGGAAAAAATGATTCAATTCTTAGCGCGTGCCTGGGAAAAACATCGGGGTCAAAGTTGATTAAAGAGAAGAAACTAAGGCTGGTTGGGTTTTATTTGTTATGTGATATTCTGGGAATTTTGGTGGCCTATTTTTACGCCTATTTTTTCCGTTTTTATGGTTATATAATTCCTGTTGACCCGCTGAAAGGGATTCCGCCCTTAAGTTCTTATCTGGCCGTTTTTCCTCTTTTTCTTGGTCTTCATTTGCTTATTTTTTATTTCCAGGGATTTTATCGGACCAGGCTGAAGCGGCCGCAGGTCGATGATTCTCTCTTAGTCATGCTTAACACCGTGTTCACTGTGCTTATCGTCATGGCTGTCTTAAACTACCTTTATGCTTACAGCCAAGGCGCGGCGCCTCTTTTTCGGATGACCTTTAAGATTTCCCATGGCTTTCTGGCTGTCTATTTTATTTCTGTTGTTGTTCTGGTTAGTTTTCTCCGCTACCAGGTTTACTTCTTCATGAAAAGACGCTTTGCCCGGGGATTAAACCTGCAGAATATCCTGATTGTTGGGGCGGGCGAGATGGGACGGACCCTCGCCCAGAAATTGCGCGCCTATAAGGACCTTGGTTTTATCGTCAAAGGCTTCCTGGATGATAACCTCGCCCCTGGCGAAAAGGTGCAGGTTGACGGCGGTCTGGAAGTCCTGGGAAAGATTAGCGACTTGGATGAGATTCTTTCTCAGGGAGGAATAAGCGAGGTTTATGTCGCCCTTGACCTCAAGAACTATTCCCAAATCCTCGAGACGCTAAAAGTTGTCCACAAGCATATTGTTAATGTTCGACTTATTCCTGACCTGTTCCAATTGCTAACGCTTAAGGCTGAAATTCAGGATTTAGACGGGGTGCCGGTTATTTCCATCGACGATGTCTCGCTCCGTGGTTTTAACCGTGTCTTGAAAAGGGCGGTGGATATCGTTGTTTCTTTCTTCAGTCTGGTTTTATTATCTCCCTTACTTTTACTCGTGGCAGTCTTGATTAAATTGACTTCTCGCGGCCCGGTTTTTTATCGTCAGGAAAGAATGGGACTTGATGGTCGCAGATTTACTATGGTCAAGTTCCGGACGATGGTCTGTGACGCAGAAAAAGAGACGGGGCCGGTTATGTGCCGGCCGGACGACCCGCGGGTTACTCGGTTTGGTCGTTTCTTACGCAAATATTCCCTCGATGAACTGCCCCAGCTCATCAACGTGCTCAAAGGAGAAATGAGCTTAGTCGGCCCTCGGCCCGAACGTCCCTCCTTTGTCCGAGAATTTGCGGACAGAATTCCGAAATATATGCTTCGGCATAAAGTAAAATCAGGGATAACTGGCTGGGCCCAAGTTCACGGCCTAAGGCAGGATACTTCGATTGAAAAAAGATTGGAGTATGATTTTTTTTACATCCAAAATTGGTCCTTAGGGCTTGACCTGAAGATAATCTGGATGACCCTTAAGCGTGGTTTTATCGACCCCAATATGCGCTAACCCTTCTTCTTCTCGGAAGAGAAAAAGGCTTTTTTTAACCCAAAAGCAGTGTATTGAACACCGGAAAGAACTGTTGCCAGAAAAGTGGCGGCAAAAAAAAGGGTCTGCAGGGTTGATGAGGCCAGCCACTGCAAAAAACTAAGATTATTTGGCCCCGCTTGGATGATGGCATTCCCTGCCAAGACCAAAAGCACGGTCAGCACCTGGAGAAAGGTACATATTTTGCCCCATAAAGAAGGAGTGAAGGTTTTAACTCCTTTCCACAGAAAAAGAACCAATGCCCCTAAAGCAATTAGGCTATCCCGAGAGACGACCGTCGCCGCTAACCAAACTGGCATGTGATAGGGTTGGCTCAATCGAGGGATGGAAGTAGCGACAAAAGCTGTCACCAGAAGAAGCTTATCAGCTGCGGGGTCAAGAATTTTTCCCAAGGCCGTGCGCACGTTCCAGGTTCTGGCCACAAACCCGTCTAAGAGGTCAGTCAGTCCGGCCAATAAAAAAATTAATAAGGCTTCTATCCGGCGGCCGTTGATTATTTGTTGAAGAAAAAGAGGGACGAGGACCAACCGAAAAGCCGTGAGCAGGTTAGGCAAGGTAAGCCAGGAGGCGACGGTTTCGTTCTGGGCAGCGTTCATTTGACCAGGGCTAAAAGAACCTCAAGAGTTCGGGAGGCCTCCAAGCCAGAAACTGGGCGTTCCGGGTTGAATCTTTTATCAGCGGAAAGCTCCATCAATTGATAAGCAATGGCTTCGATAACCGAAGCATAAAAGGCATGCTCGGGGGTAACATCGGGGAGAATAATCTTTTCCGGGGGGATCTGGGCGATAAATTTTTTGCCGCGCTGGCGGAAGAAGTTGAGGAGCCTTACCAGAGTGTCCGCCATTTCCGCCCTGGTGACGATGTTTTTCGGCCGAAACGTGTGGTCAGGATAGACGTCTAAAAACCCTAAGGAGGCAGCCTGCAGGATAAAACGGGAAGCCCAGGAAGTGGCGATATCGACAATAATTGGGGGTGGTTCGCTGAGCGGCGGAAGAAAGCCTTTAAATTTAATGGCGATGAGAGAAGCCAAATCCTCCCGGCTGATGGCTTCAAGACGAGGAATGTTTTCATACTGACTTGGCAGCTCGACAATTCCTAATTTATCTTTAAGAGCGGCTAACTTAGCCTGAATTTCTTTATCTTCGGGTTTGAGTTCGAGTAAACGCTCCAGAGCCTCCAGAGCGCGTGAGTATTGCTCGGCTTCGAGGAGGGTGTCGGCATAGATTCGCAGCAACTCTTTATCCTGCGGAGATAAATCGATGGCGGCCTTGAGATGAGTTAACGCCGCCGGTAAGTTCTTCTCCTGACGATAGAGCCGCACTAAAGAAAGATGAAGGTCGCTGGCTTCGGGAGAATAGTGGAGAGCCTGAAGCAGCGCTTCCTTGGCCCCTTGCAAGTTATTGGCTTTGAGCGCCGCGGCCGCAGCTTCGCGGAGGCTATCAGTTCGCTTTGTCTTGAGGGCGCTAAATTCTTTTTTAGCCCAGTTATTATCTGGCTCTTCCTTGAGAACCTCCCGCAACGAAGAGAAGGCAGCCTCTTCATCTCCCAGATTCAAATAAGCTTGGGCCAGGCCAGCCTGAGCCAGAGCGAGGCGGGGTATCTCTTTGAGGACCAGGTAAAAGCTATCGGTCGCCGCTTTGTTTTCTCCGCGCATAAGCTGAAGGAAGCCGGATAAAAGATAATAGGAAGGCCGCGGCGGTGTTAACCGCTTTAAGGAATTTTCAACGGCCGCGAGGTCGCCCCGGCGCAAGTGATTCCAGGTCTCCTCCGCGACAACTCTTTCCTGCAGACCCATGGTCACGGTCATAGCCGGTGGTAGGCTTTCTAAGGGAAACGGAGGTGGAGTAAGAACCGGGGCTGGAGTCGGCACACAAGCCGCTCCCAGAACGATAACTGTCAGGCATAAAGAAAGACGTGCCTTCACTTTCACCTTATTCTCCTTTATCGGAGTAAACCAGAAAAGGTTTCATCGCTTCTGGCTCCGCTATAACCTTCAGCGCCACGTGGCTATCGGTCTCCATTTTCTCTATTATTATGGCCCAGGGCAAGAGCGAAGAAATTAAGGAGGCGTTTTCTCGGGGTATTTTTAAACGGTAAGAACGCATTTTTCGGAAAAGGATGGAGCGGAGCTTGGCCATGAGACTTCCAATTCCCTCTCCCGTCAAAGCTGAGATATAAACACTCCGGTCTTCAGTTTTTTCATTAAGAGAAAGGAGCTCTTGTCGTTGGGGTAGGAGGTCAATTTTATTATAGACTCTCAGGATCGGGACGTCGTTAACGCCAATTTCAACCAAAGTTTTTTCCACAGTCTCGGCCTGGTCTTCAACCCTGGCAGAGGAAAGGTCGATGACATGGAGAAGACAGGTGGCTTCCTCAATTTCTTCCAAGGTGGCGCGGAAAGAGGTGATCAGCTCGAGGGGTAGTTTTTTAATGAAACCCACCGTGTCACTGAGAAAAAAATAAGCCCCATCCGCAAAGGAGACTCGTCGCAAGAGAGGGTCGAGGGTAGCGAAGAGATTAGGCGAGACCAACGTCGATTCGAGGGTTAACCGGTTAAACAGGGTCGATTTACCAGCGCTGGTATAGCCAACTAAGGAGACTACGGGTATCGGACTTTTCTTCCTGGCCTTGCGCTGGAGGGAACGACGTTCCTGGAGATGAGCGATCTCACGATTAATCTTAGTTATTCTTTTCTGAATCCGTCGTCGGTCCTCCTCCAACTTTTTCTCTCCTGGTCCGCGTGTCCCTATCCCCCCGCCTAAGCGAGAGAGAGCTCTGCCTTTTCCAGTTAAGCGAGGCAAAAGATAGGTTAATTGGGCTAATTCAACTTGTAATTTACCTTCGCTCGACCGGGCCCGTTGAGCGAAGATATCGAGGATGAGCTGAGTTCGGTCAATCACCTTGGTCTGAATCTTTTCCTCTAAACTCCGCTGCTGAATCGGGGTCAGGTTATGGTCAAAGATGATTATGTCGGCGGCCTTGGCTTCTTTAAGTTGAATTATCTCTTCGACCTTACCCTCGCCGATAAAATATTTGGGGCTGATTCTGGGTCGAGATTGAAACACCTTGGCGACGACAATGGCTCCCGCGGCCTTAGTCAGCAGTTCCAACTCTTCCATCGAATCATCGGCTTCATTTTTTTCCTGAGGGTTGGTGGCGAGGTTAACTAAGATTGCTTTTTCCATCTTCTTAGGAGTCTTGCCATCTGGTTTGAAGATAGGCGACAATTTTTTCATAATCACTCGGCTCAAACCAGTTGATTTCTTGCATCTTGCGGAACCAGGTCATCTGTCGCTTGGCGTAAAGCTTGGTCTCTTTCTTGGTCAATTCTTTGGCTTCATTTTCGCTAATCTCGCCCCGTAAAAAACGCCGAACCTGCTTATAGCCTAAAGCCTGGAAAGGCGGGGCAGTTTCGGGCACCCCAGAGGCTAAGAGCTGGGAAACTTCGTTAATTATACCTCGCTCAAACATCAGCTCCACTCGCGCCTCGATGCGACGGTGTAGTTCATCTTTATCTAATTTTAGCCCAATCTTGATTACTTGAAAATCCTCAAGATAAGGCCTGGTTTTTTGGAAATTTTCAGAGGGAGGCTGGCCGGTTAATTCGTATATTTCCAGAGCACGGATAATCCTAACTCGGTCGTGGGGATGAACCAGACGTCCATAATTCGGGTCGACTTGCTGCAATCTTTCATGGAGAAAGGAGAAACCCTTGAGGCGACCTTCTTCTTCTAGCTGGCGACGAAGTTCCGGGTTACGTCCTGGGCCAGGAAAAAGGCCTTCGGTTAAAGCTTTAAGATAGAGCCCAGTACCACCCACCACCAGGGGAAGATGATGCCGAGAAATTATTTCGTGGATGGCCTTCAAAGCATTCTGGACAAAGGAGGCCGCGGTAAATTGTTCTTGCGGCTCAACAATATCTAAAAGATGATGAGGAATAGCCTGGCGCACGGCCAAAGGGGGTTTATCGGTTCCGATATCAAACCCTCGATAAACCTGCATGGAATCACAGTTGATGATTTCTCCCTCGAATTGCTGGGCCAGGCGAAGAGCTAAATTGCTCTTGCCGACGGCAGTCGGCCCCAAAATGATGACTAAATGTTTCTTACCGGACAATTTGCCTCACGATAATTAGGGCAAGAATAGAAAGAAGGATAAGAACGGCCAACAGCTGTGACCTTTTAATCATCCTTCCCCGATTTTTTCCAAGTTCTGGACGAGAGTTCGTTCCAACTCCGGGCCCAGAGTTCTTTTAACCGCCAGCACTTCCGCCATTAAAATTTCGTTCAAATCCCTCAAAATGGCCTGGCGGAAAGGGGCATTGAGAAATTGCCAGACTAAGCGGTTGGCTTCAGGAAGGTCGAACCGGCCGTCCTCCTGAAGAGTAGCTTTAGCCAGAGGGGTGCTGAGATGCGGTCGGATTTCTTCCAGGGCTTTCTCTAACACATTCCAGGCGACGGGGCCGATTTCCTTAGAAACAAACCGGAAAATAAAAGCGCATTTTTCATTAAAAGAAGCCAAAACATTATCCAATTGAGTTAATGTCGGCGAAGCCGATTTCTTAGAAAAAGCCGAGGCGGCGACGGGATTTACCAACTCCAGGGAAAGCAAAGCGAAAAGGGTTCGCTGGCATTCCTGTCGGCTCAGGTGGCAACGGGAATAAAATTCGTTGAGAGAAAGTCCAGTTCCCAGCAACCTGATAATATATTTTTCGACGGGCGTTAAGGGGAAGGTTGTTAACTGGGAATTAGAATTGACCTGGAGGATGGAGTCTGCTTCGGGCAAATGAACTTCGATGAGGCTCAGGTTTTTCATGCGTCTGACTCCTTCAAGAATAAGCTCAGGAGTCGGAAGTTCCGCATAGGCCAAGGAATCCTCAGGCGTCATGGGCTCCAAAGCATACTGGCCGTTGGTCAAATCAAGGTCAAAAAAATTATAAAACCATTCTTTCCAGCCCTTAACCAGCCAACTCCAGGCTTCTTCTGGGGTCAAACCGACATAATCAATCAAACAACGAAGCAGCAGACAGTCTTTCTCTTTAACTTGGTTGAAAGCTTGACTAAGTAGCTGGGAGTCGAATCTTCCCTGGGCTTGAAGAAAATCGCTCAAGAAACCTAAAGGGAGCGAATCGGCGATGACGAGCATATTTCCTCGGATCAGCCAAAAGCGAACGGTCTCTTTTTCCAGGCGGAGTTCAAGGCAGCCGGATTTTTTTTTCTGCCAGAGCTGAGAAAGAAGCCGCGGCCAGGGCAGAGAGCTGAGTTGACCGAAGAAATGGCTGTTTTCCATCACCGTTGTTTAATTTAGCGAGACCCGCTCTGTCTGTCAAACCCAAGAAAATTTAGCCAGGGAAATTCGCCTAAGAAAATGGTCAGATTAGCCCAGGTATTTGAGGTTCAGCAATCCGAACCCGATATAAAGAAGGCTTTTTAAGAGCCAAAACCCGTAGGCGAGGAAAAAAGCTTTCGGGGTTGAAACCTTAAAAACAGCCGCCAGACCGTAGGCCAGAACGCCGAAGAGCCAGAGTTGGAAGAAATCGACCTGGCTAAGGATGACATAAGCAGGTGAAGTGTAGGAAAGGCGAGGGAAGAGAAGCGCCAGAGAGGTTGAAGTTTGGAAAACTGATTTTTTCAGAAAAACGAGCCCTAATCTAACGGCGTTGCCAAGGAGTTTATCAATTAAATTGGCATGAAAAAAACAGGCCAAAACCTGGGTGTATTTGCCTTGCGTAGAGAAAAGCCGGCCTAAAATTAGAAGGACCAGGCTGCTAAAAAAAAGCCCAAAAAGTAAGAGCAGCGGCGAAAAGAGAAAAATATTAAGATATTTTGACCGAGGCGATGGATTTTCGAGTTGACGGAGACGCGCCTCGTATCTTTCCTGGCCCATCAACTCCTTAAGCCTGACATTATCCTTCATTAAGGCGACTGTATCCTTCTGGGAAAAAGGGGCCACAAGATATGAATAGACCACCCAAACAATAAGTAGCAGAATAAGTATATCAACCCAAAGGGGTTTCTCTGCAATTTGAGTCAAAGTAGTTTTGGGGTCGAAAAAAACGCCGTTTAGTCTTTGGAGAAATTTCATGGGGCTGATTCCTTTCTTTCATCTTTTTCGATTTTTCCATCTCGCAAATAGATGATGCGTTGAGCGTGAGCTGCAATATCCCGGTCATGGGTGACGACGATAATTGTATGTCCGCGGCCATGAAGCTTGCGGAAGAGGTTCATGATTTCCTGACCGGTGCGGGAGTCGAGGTTGCCCGTGGGCTCGTCAGCCAAAAGGAGCGAGGGCTCGTTGACCAAGGCCCGGGCGATGGCCACACGCTGACGCTCCCCACCTGAAAGTTCAGCCGGCCGATGGTTTATGCGGGCCGCCATCTCTACCATCTCGAGGGCGCGGCGGGCCTTTTCCTGGCGAACTCGCTTGCTCGTCCCGCTGTAAATTAGAGGAAGCTCCACGTTGTGCAAGGCAGTGGCCCGGGGCAGCAAGTTGAAAACTTGAAAGACAAAGCCTATTTCCCGGTTGCGGATATGGGCCAGTTCATCCTCGGAGTAAGAGCTGACTAAGCGACCTTTAAGATAATACTCTCCTTTAGTCGGTGTATCCAAGCAACCGAGCAAGTTCATCAGAGTGGATTTGCCCGAGCCTGACGGGCCCATAATGGCCAAGAATTCGTTGGGGCTGACGGCGAAGGAGACTCCTTGCAAGGCAGCTACCGGCTGTTTTTCCAGTTGGTAGATTTTCCAGAGGTCATGAACAACAATCAGGTTTTCGTCAAAAGAGGTCATCCTGGTTTTATCCCTTGGCCTTGGCTGGAGTCGATGTCTCTCTTTTAATTAAACGGCCATCCTTCATTTCCCTTAAAGCGCTATAGGGCCCAGTAATAATCTCCTGGCCTTCCTTTAATCCCTCGACAACTTCTATATCCATCTCGCCGATAATACCTCGTTTTACGGGCTGAAAACGCGCCCGCTCGTTATCAACTATATAAACGCCTTCTTCCTCCGGTTTCTTAAGGCCTGTGCCTTCTTCTTTTTCCCTGACCACTAAAGCTGAAACTGGAACGGCTAAAACGTTTTCTTTTTGAGCGACAATAATGTCGGCAGTGGCGGATAAGCCTGGCTTAAGAGAAGCGGGCGGATTTTCGAGGGTAATAGTGACCTTGAAATTTCTCGATTCCCTGGTTCCTACCGTAGCTTTCTCTAAGGCCGAACTGCCAATCTCAGTTACCCGACCAGATAGAGTTTGGTTAGGAAGAGCATCCACTTTCACCTCAGCTTGCTGACCCGGAGAGACAGAAATTACATCGGTTTCATCCACTTCGACTTCAACTTCCATTTCTGACAGGTCAGCGATAGTCATCAGGACTGTGCCCGGATTATTCATCGTCCCGATTACCGCAATTTCGCCCTCTTCGACGCGCAGGCTGGTAATGATACCGTCTATAGGAGAAACATAAACCGTTTTGCTCAGGTTATCGAGAGTGCTTTTGAGTGAGGCTTCGGCCTGCTGGATCTGATGCCGGAGCGCCTGGACCTGGGCCCGAGAAATATCGAGCTGGACCTTAGCCGCTTCGAGCTGTTCATAGGGAATGAGTTGTTCTGCATATAGCTTTTTCTGGCGTTCATACTGGCTCTCGTCTCTTTTCATCCGGGCCTCAGATTCGATCAACTGAGAACGATAAGATTGAATCAGCGCCCTGTCCCTTTCCGCGTTTGCCTCATATTGGGCTGAATCCAGTTTAAGCAAAAAATCGCCCGCCTTTACTATGTCACCTTCTTTAGCGCCTATTTTGACGACCCTCCCTGGGACAAGAGCCGAAAGGTTGATGTTTTTTTTCGGCTTAACTTCCCCGGAAGCAGAAACGATTGAGGTGAGGTTTTTACGGGTTACTTTTTCGACCGCGACTTTAATCGCTTTTTCCCGCTGGCTGCGCAGGTTGAGCAAGATAATAAGGGCAATGAGAGCTAAAATTCCAGTAATTACGATAATCCTTTTTTTCTTCATAGGCTTTGACCTCACCACTTTTATTTTCATAGTTTTCTTTATTATAGACTACGCAAAAGTAGATAAAAAGTTCTAAATTAAGAGGCTCTGATGTGGCCTATAATGCTTCTGCCTTGCCGAGGGCTAAAATGAAAGCCAGCCCTTGGCGCCGGGACACAGGGGGAAATAGGGAGCGGCGGGGAAAGAAGAAAAAGGGAAGGTAAATTACATAAACTGGTTCCCCAAAACGGGGAAGTCGGGGCAGTTGTCATCTCCCTTCAGGTTGCTCCTATAAATTATTCCTTTACCGGGAGGACTTGTCTTAGCCTGAAAGAAATGGCTCTTTACCTGCTTATTGCCCGGTTAAAAGATACTTGATAAGATAAAAAGACTATGGCGCCCAAAAAAACCAAGCCCAGGAAAGAATTAAACTATTTCTTACAAGTGGCCAGGGAAGCCGCCTTGCAGTCAGGCGAATGGCTTCGCCGTAATCTCGAACGTCAGTGGCGAGTTGATTATAAAGGGGTGGTCAACTTAGTTACTGATTGCGACCGCCGGTCTCAAGAGATAATTCTTTCCCGGCTCGAACGTGCCTTTCCTGAGCATGGCTTGCTGGCCGAAGAGGACAAGGCTCGGCAAGGGGGTGAAAACGGCTATCGCTGGCTTGTCGACCCTTTAGACGGAACCACGAACTTCGCCCATCATTTCCCGATTTTCTGCGTCTCGATTGCTTTAGAAAAGGCTGGGGAAATATTATTGGGTGTGGTCTATGACCCGATGCGCCGCGAAATTTTTCAGGCCGTCCGGGGCCAGGGAGCTTATTTAAACGGCAAAAGAATTAAAGTTTCTAAAATCGCTCCCCTCAACCGCAGCCTTTTGGCCACTGGCTTCCCCTATGATTTAAGAGAAAGTCCGATAAACAACTTAATTCATTTTGAAAACTTCCTTTTCCGGTGCCAGGCTATACGCCGTTGTGGCGCGGCGGCCTTGGATTTAAGCTATGTCGCCTGCGGCCGGTTTGACGGCTTCTGGGAGCTTAAGCTAAATCCCTGGGATGTAGCGGCGGGGTCTTTATTAGTCCAAGAAGCGGGAGGCCGAGTGAGCAATTTCCAGGGGCAGAGGTTTAACCTCAATTCGTCGGATATTGTGGCCTCTAACGGCTTCATCCATCGGGCCATGCTTAGAGTTCTGGCTTTAGGGCTTAGGGCCAAAAAAGAGAAGACCGGATAGAATAGGTTAAAAAGATAAAAGCAATAATCACTAAAATAAATTAAGGTCAAAAAGAGTGAAGGATTGGAGGCGGCGCTAACGTTAGCCGAAAATTGGCTTTGCCTTTGGAAATAAAATAATTTTTGGTTAGGAATAAGTGCTTAGATAAAAAAATTTATTTTTAAGGAGATGAAACTGAGCCCGGGCAAAGCAAGGCTGTCAGGCGGCGGGAGGTTATTTTTTGCGCATTTTAAGCCTAAGGCTACCTTAATTTTTCTTTCCCCGTTGGCCCTCCTTTTTTCTGCTTTTGGCCTCCAAGAAAAGGCGACGTTCATAGTCGCCGTGCCTGCCCAGGTTGCTTGGACAGATACGGGGTTGGAAGTCCAGGCGGGAGAAGTTTTGGTTATCAGGGCGAGCGGCACGATTTCCCTTCAAGTTGGCAACCCCGACGGCTTTTGTGGACCTGACGGCCTTGATTTAAAAACGCCGCAGCAGCCGCTACCAGAAGAGAGGCTGGGTAGTTTAATAGGGAAGGTGGCGCTCCTGCTTCGAACTGAGATTGACCCCGAAACTAAAGAGGTTATTCGCTATGAAGAGGTGCGACTTTTTCTGGTGGGCAAAGAAAGCGAAATTAGCATGCCTATTAGCGGCCGGCTTTATTTGGGACCGAACGAGAATGTGGTTGAGGACAATAGCGGCGAATTCTTAGTGGCAATTACCAGAGTAACGAAAAAATAGGAAGACTAAACCTCTGACCTGTTATTTTCTTTAGAGGTAGATTATTCGAGCGCCGTCTCGGATTGAATGAGTCGTTCCAGAAACTGAATGTCATAATTGCCGCTATGAAAGTCCGCATTGGCCAGAATTCGCAGATGCAAGGGGATATTGGTCTTGATTCCGGAGATAGTGGTCATTTCCAAGGCAGCTTTTATCTTGCGCAACGCCAGCTCGCGGGTTGGCGCCAGAGCACAGACCTTGGCGATGAGGGAGTCATAGTCAGGAGGGATAACCCAGCCGCTGTAAGCGGCTGAATCGACCCTAATTCCTTCGCCTCCTGGAAAGACGAGAAAATCTATTTTGCCCGGCGACGGGGTAAATGTCTGAGGGTCTTCGGCATTAATCCGGCATTCAACACTATGGCCTCTTGGTTCCAGTTCGTCGGGCAAGCTCAATTTCTCGCCGGCCGCAATGCGGATTTGCTGCTTCATAAGGTCAATGTTGTAGAGCATCTCGGTGACCGGATGTTCCACCTGAATTCGAGTATTGGCTTCCATAAAATAGAATTTTTTCTTTTCATCAACCAGGAATTCAAACGTTCCCAAGCTTTCATAGCCAATATGCTCAGCGGCTTCCCGGACCGCTTTGAGCATTTTCCGCCTAAGCCTTTCGTCAACAAAGGGAGAGGGCGTTTCCTCGAGGAGCTTTTGATATTTGCGCTGGACGGAACATTCTCTCTCTCCCAAGGCAACGACATTACCTTTTTTATCAGCTACCACCTGAATTTCCACATGCCTGGCCTTAGTGATAAACTTTTCAATATAAAGAGAGGGGTCGCCAAAAGCGGCCCGAGCTTCGTTCTGGGCGAGGGCGAATTGTTCTTCAAGCTGGGAGATAGTCCGGACAATCCTCATCCCTTTGCCCCCGCCTCCAGAGGCGGCCTTTAAAATTACTGGTAAGCCGATTTTCTGGGCTATTTTCCGCGCCTCGGCTGCATCCTCGACAACTTTGTCACTTCCCGGGATTACTGGCAGGCCGGCCTTCTTCATTTCTTCTCTGGCCCGTTGCTTATTTCCCATGAGGCGGATGATAGAGGCGGGCGGACCAATGAAAGTCAAACCAGAGGACTCGCAAATTTCGGCGAAACGTGCGTTTTCAGACAAGAAACCATAGCCAGGATGAATGGCGTCAGCCTTAGTAATTTCCGCCGCACTGAGAATGTTAGGGATATTAAGATAGCTATCCTGGGCTCGGGAGGGACCGATGCAAACCTTTTCGTCGGCATACATGGCATGAAGAGAAAGTCGGTCGCTTTCGGAGTAAACCGCAACCGTTTTTATTCCCAGCTCCCTTGCCGCTCGGATGATACGTAAGGCGATTTCCCCGCGATTAGCGACCAGGATTTTGGAGAACATGCTCAGCTAATAGGCTGGATGGCAAAAAGCCTTTGGCCATATTCTACCGGCTTACCGTTTTCGACATAAATTTCTTTGATGACGCCGTCGATATCAGCCTCGATTTCGTTCATCAGCTTCATGGCTTCGATGATACAAAGGGTCTGGTTCTTTTTTACGACATCGCCCACCTCAACAAAAGGCGGCGAGGTGGGGTCGGGAGTCCGGTAGAAAGTGCCAACCATAGGGGAAGTAATGAAATGGAGGTTTTCCTGAGGTTCGACTTGCGGTTGAACTTCGGTTAATAGAGGGGACGGGGGGGGCATTGACGAGGAAGGAGAAGCTGGCCAGGAGCCCGGTTGAGTCGCTGAATTGACGGAGGACTCCTTGGCTATTTTTATCCGGAACCCCTTTACTTCCAGCTCGAAGTGGGTGAGGTTTTTTTCCTCAATTAGCTTGAGGAGGTGGGCAATCTCTTCCAGGTTAAACTTTGGTTTTGTCTCTTCTTGGCTGAAAGGCAATTCTTCTCTTTTCGCTGATTTCATCTTTTTACTACCTTAAAAAAGGTTGAATTTTTTACCCGACAAATCCTTTATACCTTAGCGGCAAAAAAAAGGAAAGTCAAGCCGCCTTCCTCGTCCTCTTTCTCAGAAAAGGCCTTTGGAGGCTCAAGCTTCGTCTTATCTTTTTGCCATTTTAAGCCCGAGGGCAAAAGAATCAGGGGTAACTGATACTATCTCTGGAAAGAGGCGACAGGTCTTATCATTCAAAAATTAGGGCTTGTCCTAAAGTTACGTGATGGCATTTGACAGAGGCAGAAAAGAAGGGCGACAACCTTCAAAAACAACATCTAACCTTGAAGGTGTAGCCCTAAAGCCTCACGTTATGGCTGAGAGCTTTTTTGTCGACCTCGATCCACGTCCGCAGCTCATTTCGGTCCGGCTCAATGCTCTTGGTTCCAAGCATCTTTGCTTTTTCTGCATCCTTTGGGATTTCCCTCATATTTATATCTTAGAGTTTGTCCCAAAGTTGCTTGGTGATGCTTGACATGAATACAAAAGAAGGGCTACGACCTTTAAAAATGTCAACTAACAAAAAGGAGGTCGTAGCCCGATGGACGAACTCGAAATCAAGATCGTCCTTGCTTATAAGGTACCAGAAAAAGGTCTTACACTCAATGGGATTTTAAGAGGCCTTGAGCAGGATAAAGATATTGTGATGAAAGCTATGGTAAAGGCCATTCTTCATGCCTTGGAGGAGAAGGCTATAGAGGAGCAGATAATCAGTGAACCGGGCAGATATATCCGTTATGGCCGGCGAAAGAGAGGGAGGAAGTTTTTGACTTGCTTTGGGGCGGTTCGTTATCGACTGGCCCAGATTTATGACAAAAAGGGAACAGTCTTTTGTCCCTTGTTGAGGAAGCTTGAGGTTACACCCTATAAACAGTATCAGGAAGAGTCTCTGGAGGCTGCAATCGGACAGGCGGTTCATCTCTCCTATCGATTGGCCAGTCGGGAGGTTCGAAGGATCAAAGGCTCGGCTCCTGGTAGAAGCACATTGTACAGAAGAGTGCAGGAGATGGCCAAGACATGCGCCAAGTGGCCGACATTTAAGCATCGGCTGTTTAAATTTCTGATGGCCGATGGCACAAAGGTGGAGCTTCAGGAGGGGAGGGGGCGCTCTGTGGGACAGAGGGCGATGCGGTGGGCCTTTGCCTCTGAGGATGTGGGAAGGAGGTTTGAGCCTGTGGGTTTTTGGGTGGATAAGGACTGGCCTTTTATCCGTCAGGATCTGGAAGAGAGATTGGATTACAGGAAGCTGGAAGTTCTTTTCTCTGACGGGGAACCTGGTCTTGAGGAGAATCTTCTTTCTGAAGGTATGAGACAGCAGCGTTGCATCTGGCATGGGAAGAGAGACTTTCCGATTCTTCTTTACCAGGATGGACTGAAAAAACAAGAGCAAAGGCCTTTTTTGGAGCTGCTGGGAGAGATTCTGCTTTTTTCTTTGACCAAGGAGAGGTTGGAGGAGGTGCTTCCACCCGAGAAAGAGATTGTGGTTGAGCTTGTTGAAGAGATCAAGAGAGGGTTTGAGAAATTGATCAAGGCTCTTTCGCCCGAGAAATATCCTAAGGCCAGAGCCTATATGGAAAATTTCTATCGAAATGCACTTGTTGTGTTTGATTTTTGGCTGGAGGGTAAAGGCTGGATACCGATTTCGACCAATGCGATAGAGAGTGCTTTTAGCCGACTGGTTAACAGGATAAAGAGGGTAGGCAGACGATGGAGTGAGAAAGGTCTTACGAATTGGCTGGCCATAGCCATGCGAAAAATCTTTGTTCCCAGTCTTTGGGATAAACTTTGGAGGGATTATCTAAGAATTAACAAACAACTTGTGCTCTCCAGACTGAAGGTGCATTATGTTTGGATTTAGCATTACCAAGCAACTTTGGGACAAAGCCATATCTTAAAGAGGTGGGGAGAGTAAATCAGGAACAAGCGCGAAGAGAAACCGATGAATTTGGCCCAAGTTTCATTTCAGAAGAAATTTGAAAGCTGGGATTATTCGGATCGTCTGACCATCCGTTTTCAGCGTTTGCTCTTTATCTCGAGAAATGACGAAGCCTCTCTTTATTTTGAACTTCCTCATAAAGGCCAGAAGGCCTTTTAATTCGACCTTTCCATACTTGACTTCGAACGGAACAGACTCTTTGTCCCAGCGGACAATATCGACTTCGTTCTTGAAAGGATCCCTCCAGAAGAATTCTGCCTTCAATTGGTTGACGATCAGGCATTCAAAGACTCTTGATTTTTGAGTATGGTCATCGGCAAAC
>Ga0209102_1000295_pt1 | contig 33989 bp, 28 predicted proteins | sample ConPoolayeHmetaG_FD_185483 | JGI IMG/M metagenome (GOLD analysis project Ga0209102, IMG submission 185483) | Hot spring microbial mat communities from California, USA to study Microbial Dark Matter (Phase II) - Cone Pool mat layer H metaG... ...
TGGAGGTGAAAAGTGTTCTGGCGGCGCCAGCAATCATCTGATGAATCGCCTTTTTAGCTTCCCTGGGCTCCAGGCCAAAGGCTTCTCCTATCCTGACCAGTTCTTCCCATTGAAACCAGAAATAAGTAGGTCCCATAGCGGTTAAAATGGCGTAAGCCTCGAGAAGTTCTTCCCCGACCTCTGGGCATTCACCCAAAACAGAAAATAAAGAACGCAGTTCATCTCTCTCTTGCTGGCTCAGGCCAGGACCAAAGACAACTGGATTATATCCCGAGTTAACTATTGAAGAGGCATTGGGAATCATTCTCGCAATTCTGGAAAAACCCTTTAACATATCCAATATTTTGGATATAGTTATTTTGGGAGCCAAAGAAATTAGAATTGAAGCGGGCTGCAAGGAGTTTTTAATTTCTTTTAGAACCTCCAGCAAGGCCGGCGGATGGAGAGCCAAAAAGACAAGGTCAGCTGAAGCCGCCGGGCGATTATCATTGAGGGAAATCTCTATGGCTGGAAAAATTTCTTTAAGTTTTTGTAATGGCTCGGGCTTAATATCGCTTGCCAGAAGCGGCGAAAAACTAACGCCGCCTTTTCTAAATCCTTCTAAAAGGAGCCGGGTAACTCTTCCCGCTCCTATGAAGCCGACAGATTTACCTCTCATGGAATAATCCTCCTTATTTCAAAATAATAAAAAATAAAAACCCACCAGAAGAATTATTACCCCCGCGGCTTTCTGAAGGATTAAACTTGTTTGGCGAAGGCCTCTTGACTCGATCAATTTCTTGGCTGCGCCCATGGAGGTGCCCGCCACCAGAATAAGAAAGGAATGACCTAAGGCGTAAATAAAAAGGAGAAAAGCGCCATAGGCTAAGTTGCCTCGGCTCGCCACGAACGCCAGAAGCACGGCTAAAATAGGCACAGCGCACGGAGTGGAGACCGCGCCAAAGAGGAGGCCTAAAAGAAAGGCTCCTAAGGTTTCAACCTTTTCGGCGTTTAAAGCCTTCGGAACGGGGAAATTTATTTTAAAAAAACCTAAAAGATGGACGCCCATTATGAAACAGACGACCACTACCGCATATCGCCAGAAAACACCCACATCGCCAAACATTCTCCCCAGTAAACCCGAGATAAGGCCGAGAACAGTAAACGTGATGGAAAGACCCAGGATGAACTGAAGGGAAAAAAGGAATGACTTTTTTACCGTAATCGAGCCCTTTTTGCCAGCAACAAAACTAATAATAAGCGGGACCATGGCCAGGACACAGGGATTGGAAGCAGTCATAACTCCACCCAGAAAAACAGCAACCATGGCTAACCACGGATTATGCTGGATTAACTGCTGGAGGTCACCGAACCAGCGCTCCATCATTCTTCTTTCTCTGTTTATTGGACCCCTTTCTGCCGAAGCACTTTTAAAACCTCCTCTTTCGGGAAAAAACCGACATGGCGGAAAAATTCCTTGCCCTCCTGATCAATGAAAACTTGCGTCGGGATGAGCTGGATGCCATAAATTCGAGCCGGTCGTGGGTCCTTCCAGACATCATAAAAAACAACCTGGACCTGTCCTTTAAACTCCTTGGCAATCTCCCTCATAATTGGCTGCATGGCCCGGCAGGGGATACAGCGGTCAGCACCTAGTTCAATGAAGGTTACTTTGAACTTGGAGAAATCCAGGTTAAGCTGGCCGATGACAATGAGGTTGTCTTGGTCTGAGTCGGAGCGGGCCATTGTTCCATTATTATCTGTTAGTTTGTCTTTCTGGCCACAGGTCAGGGTAAAAAGGGAAAAAAGGACGATACTGGTAATTACGGCTCTTCGCCTCATATCTTCCTCTCCTTCTCAAGAATTAGGGTTAGAAAGAAACTGATCATAATGATGCTGGGAAGAGTTAAGGCCAGCCTCAGCCCAGCAAAATCAAGGCCGAGGAATTTGATTTCAAATAAAATCATAGGAATTTTAATTGAGGCCCAGACGCAAAGAAAGACGGCCACATTGAACAAACTGGCTCCTTTTTCGAGAAGCGAAATCCCCAGGGGAAAAGCTGCGTAAAGAGGTCCCATAGCCACTGTCCCCACAAGAATGGCCATAAGAATCCCCCTCAAGCCGGAGGAACTTCCCATGGCTTTCTCCACCGTTTGGCGAGGAACCCAGACCTGAAAAAGGCCGATGAGAACAACGATTGGTGGTAGCACTGAAAGCATCTCAATTAAGTAGTTTTTAGCCATAAGAAGGATGGAGAAAGCTTGCTCGTGGTTGAAAAGATAAACGATAATTGTGGCCAGGCCAAGCAATAAAATTAAGTTTTTAGCGGTCAATATTTTTTTCATCCGAGGCGAGCTCCCATGATCAGGGCGATTATAAGGGCGAAAACAAAACTGAGGAGGTTTCTCCAGAGGGTGAATTTTTTCCCAAAAAACTTTATCTCCAGCGGTGCGGTGATAACGCCGACCATCACCAGGGTAGTAACAAAAGCGGCAATGGCACTTACACTGGCTCCCTGCCGGAGTAACGAGCCAGCTAAGGGAAAAGCAATGAAAGCCTGAATCAAAACGACTGAGCCAAAAAGAGCGGCCAGGACGGTTCCCCGCCAGCCCAAATTTTGTCCCAATACTCTGGAGATGAGCTCGGGCGAAAGAAAGGTTAAAAGGAAGCCAATGACCCAGATAGTAAGGAGAACAGGCAAGGCCAGCGAGCGAAAGAATTTCCACGAAGTCAGAAGCGAAGCGGCCGTTTTTTCCTTACTCTTGAATAAAGAAAGGGCTAAGAGCAAACCGGCCAGAATCCAGATGGTTAAAACAAACATAAGGCTAAAACTTTAATTGAATGGATAGGACAATCATTTTTGTCTCGGCTTTAAGGGAACGAGTTTCCTTTTCCTTGGGCACAAAAACCCAAGATGTTTTTTCTACCGCCTCCTCTTCGCCATTAACGATGATTTTTCCTTCTCCTTCCAGAACTACGAACATAACATCGTGGTCCATCCGGCAAGGAGGAATTTGCTGCCCCGGCTCGAACCCCATTACCTGAGCTTTTATTCTCTCTGAATCATAAAAGATCATTTTGGTGTGTCCCTCAGCGGAGAATTTGGCTAGCTGTTTTAAGATAACACTTATCATTTAGCGCTCTCCTTTTTTAACTTTTGGCCAATCAATCAATTTGCTTCACACACACACTCACTCTATCTATCTATCTATCTATCTATCTATCTATCTATCTATCCCTCTCACCACAATATCCCAATCAATCAGCCAATCTGTAAGTCAATCAAACCATACGCCAGCTTCCCTGAATTTAATTCTGCATCATGAAAGTCTGATGATTATTTCAGCGCTCCTTTGGCTTTTCGTCACTAATAAGGAGGTTTCTTGCCTCTTTTTAGCTAAGTCTTTAACCCTCCTTTTAGTTTGAAACCTATTAGAATGATCTCCTTTAAATTGATTGTTTCTCAAAATTCTTTGCCCTATTATAAATTTTTTGTTTTAAACCTAAACCTCCAGGAAAGAAGCTTCTTCTCCTTTAGAAAAAGGGAGATCTTTTTTATTAGCCAGACAAATCCATAACTGAAAAGAAAATAACAAAGACCGGTATTACCGCAATATTGACACATCGTCCCAATTCAGTCTTTCCGTTCTAATCCTTCGAATTGGCCTGGCCCTCAATAATTTTCTCTTAACCTGATCCTGTATTTATCCCCATAAGAGCATATTTCATTACTATGAGTTTATTTTCTTGACCTAATTTTAACCGGCTCTTCATTTGAGCATACCTTTTACCACCAAATCAATGGCTTCTTCTTCTCTTAATCCTCTGGCCATGAGCGTCTGAATTTGTTTTTTATCCACCCGACCTATGGCGGCTTCATGGGTAACGCGAGCCAGCTCATGGGTAACATTGACTATGGGAATCGCCTTTGCCTGGGCTTCTCCCTGGATAATCTCCAGACAATCCACATGCCCTCGAGCTTCGGCCGCAGCGGCTGTAAGCTCATTAATTATTTCACTGATTGCTCTATCTCTAACGGCAATTCGGCTTTTAATCACGCCGCGGGCTCTTTCTCCCTCGAGCCAACCAGCTTCCTTGATTCTGATGCGGTCTTCGCCGTAGCCATAAATTTTTGCCACCATCGAAAGACTCGACCCCTTCTGAACATGTACCTCATAGTCGAGGTCAAAGAGGCCAACCCTTCCTTTGAGGAGAGAAAAATTGGTGCTAAAAAAACTGTCTTGACCTACAGAAACTTGAGCTTTGGGCACAACTTCTATTCCTCCTGTTTCACCATGGTAATGAACTTCATTGTATTCATAAAAGGCGTTATCTCCCACTTCTATCTCGGCCATCATTTGATGTCTAACCTTGACGGCATTAGGGAAGACACAATGAGCTAAAAGCTTTACCCCAGCCCCATCTTCAATTCGGGCCTTGATATTAATCTCTTGAATTCCTTCTTTGGGCAGAACGCCAAAACACAGATGAACGGGATTTTCTATCCTGACGCCTTTTTCTATCGTTAAATTAATATTGACGCCAGAAACTGTTTCCTCTGGGTGTAGGATAAGACCCGGCACTAAATGATGGCCGATAACTTTATTCTTATGGACTACCAAATGGGCAATTTTAGAATCTTTAAAAATTGAAGGTTTGCCGCCTGCCTCTTCATAAGCCGCCAGCATATATTCATAATCTTGCATGATTATCCTCCAGTTATTTTTTCTTCTTCAGCCGGATAAAGGCGGGTAGGGCAAGGGATACATTTTTCCCTAAAATATTTGCCTACCTCTTCGGGAGAACCTTCCTTGACAATAAAACCTGAACAGATTAGGGAAGTCTTATCGGCGATTTCAGCCACTTCTTCTCGATGGGTAATAAGGAGCACGGTGGTACCGGCCGCCTTTAACTCCCTTATAACTTCCACGATATAATCTAGGGCCAAAATATCAATTCCTGAGTCTGGCTCATCCAGAATAGCCAGCTTCGGCTTCATGGCCAAAACTGCGGCCAGCTCGATTCTTTTTCTTTCCCCTCCACTCAAGGTGCGGTCAATTGGGCGAGCAAGATAATTTTTTGGCTCTAAAAGAACTTTATAAAGAGCCTCTTCTATTTTTCTTTCATCTTTATCTGGCATGCCCACGGCAATATAATCTTTAACCGTTAAGCCCTCGAAACGAGCCGGCTCTTGCCAGGCAAGGGTGAGGCCCAATTTAGCTCTTTCATAAATAAGCATATGAGTTATATCTTGGCTCAAGAAATAAATTTTCCCTTTTTGGGGAAAGTATTCAGGACTACCCATCAAACAGTAAGCCAAACTTGATTTACCAGCGGCATTAGCTCCGAGGATAGAATGAATCGTTCCCTCTTTTACCGAAAGGCTCAAGTCATTCAGGATTTGTCTTCCTTCGAGCTGAAGAGAGACTTTTTCTAACCGCAGTATTTCCATCCTTTATTTCCTTTCTTCTGATAATTTAATCTCGCCGCCAATTTTGATTTAGTTATCAAAGCTTAAAGGTCTTCCTCTTCAAATAAATCTAGCCTCTGGCAGAGAAATTCTGACGTTGAATATCCGGAGTCACTGAGACCAAGCCACCAGTCTATGAGAAAGGCCACTGTTAAAGCTCTTTCGCCATTTCTTTTTTTAGCTAAGTTAAAAATAAGGTAAAATATTCATTCTCCTTTTATCAGGCCATGCCTTGCAGCTTCCTCCAGGATATCCTCTTTAGCCAGGGAGTATTTTTGGGGGTCGGAAAGAATTTTCTGCAGAGTCTCCTTATCGGGTAAGTCGCCTACTGTTACCAGGAAATCGCCAACATAAAGCAAAGGGTAAATAGCGTCGGAAAAATATTGCTCCGCGAGCGCCGCTAATTCCTCCGGCTCCCAGGCGCTTTTTTGCTTATCAATTACTTCTAATTCGTCTTCCGGCCTGACCCAGTCCTTTAAGATTTCTTGAATTAATTCTGGGGGATAGCTCGAACAACATGACTTCAACCCGCCATTCAGAATAACTTTGACCTTCATCTTAACTCCCTTCTTATTTTTGTTCAACGCCCGAGCCAGGACGGTGCTATTTTAAAGCTTAGCCCATCGAGTCTGCGTTTCCTTTTCCTGTTGCCAGCCTCTTATTTTTATTTAGCTTCTTCCGAGAGTTCCTGGTGGTATTTTTTAACTATCTCGGCAATTTCTTTCATCGAAGGAAAGGAGATGGCGTCTTGGGTACAGAGATTTTGGCAGGCGCTGCAACCGACGACACAGCTATAGGGCTGAACAACCCGAGGACAATTTTTCTCCTCATCCCATTCAAAAACGCCGTTCTTGCAAAAATCGAAACATTCTCCACAGCCGATACATTTATCCTCATCAATCGTTGGATACCAGGGGATATATTCACGGGGAACCTTAAACATCTTTTTTCCTCCTGACTCTTAAAAAGAAATTTGGCCGAGGGGGGCGGCGCGCTTGTTACCCCGCCCTCCTTGAGTCGCCATGGCTCGGGCGAAGAGCCCAAAATTGTTGTTTGGCCTTTTCCCATGTCTCCTGACTCATTCCCGAGCAACGACTTGACTCGTCTGAGCACCTTATTTAGCAGCTTCCACCGCTTCCTGGACTTTCTTTATTGCCTCTTCCGTGCTCAGGTTTCTCAGGTCAAGGGGAATGACCATTTTTTCGAAATCAACGCCCACTGCCTCGAAGGCTTCTTTCATCATCTTTCTCTGCATCTTGGGGTCACAGGCGCCGATGATATAAAGGCCGTCGTCCTTAATATAATCTTTGAGGAACCTGTCCCCGTCGTCGACGCAGAGTTGGGGATGAACGAGGGCGTATTCCACGTCCATCTCCCGCCTTACCGTGTTAATAAGTTCCCAGAGGTCAAGAGATTTGAACCCCGGGCATTGACCAGTGCAAATGCACATGACGAACCTCGGTTTAGCCGACATTCTATTACCTCCTTAAAGTAAAATTATCTGCTACCTTTAATCTGTTGGCTGGGTAAAATGAATCTATTTCCTTTCTGGGCCCAATTAGATTAGCGCCAGGATTTCGGGCTAGATACGATGAGTTGATAACCTTTCGAAAAGACTTTTTTCTGTGTCCAGCCGCCTTATAACTTTCATCAAACATTTCGTTAGCAAAGCCGTTCATTTTTCCCCGTGCTTGATATTATGAATATATGATAATATCATCATATCTATTTTATCTTTCTCTATGACCTTTGTCAAGGGGTGTGGGGTCAATACATCGGTGACACTTTTACCAGGGATTTTTTACGGTCCATTGCTCTTTTCATTGATGTCTGTAGCCCACTCCATAGGTTGTCCTTAGGGCAAAAACTTGAAATTCTATTAGGTGAAGAGAGATTGACGTTCACCACTAATAGAAGAATTATAATGGGTCATTAATGTATCTGAGCCAGCACAGAGGGGGCTTTGTTTCTCTGTATATCGCCTCTAATTACTCTTGATGCCATATTAAGCCTGGGTTGAGAGGTGGGGCTCCGTCATGAAAAAAGGGTGATTGTTGGGCTTATATTGGGTGTAATTATTTTAAACCCAGGAAGGTCTGAGATTTTGGGCAGGTAATAGATGCCTTTTAAAAATTAACGTGGGGTTTATTCTTCTTTTAATTTTTGAAAAGAGACTAAAGTGAGACCTTATAACCGTCCCCCTATTTCCCTGATTGCCGAGCTCTTTTAGGGGGAAAAAGGCTAAATATTCATGATAAAAAAGCGCTTGAAGCTTCACCCTTTTTGAGGATGAGCCCCGCTTTCGTTGACAAAGAGGGGTTAGGTGCTATAATAAAGAGCTCGTTAAGGGATAAATTTTATCCCCAGGAGTATCAATGCTTATCGAAGTCGATAAAATTCCTCATGAAGGGCTCGAAGTCAGAAGAGATTTTGAGTTCCTTAGTGGGGACCTGGTTGAAGAGGAGGCAGTGTTTCTGGAGCCGGCTCACGTTGAAATGAAGGTAAGCCGCTTCGGGGAAGAAGTCTGGATTAAAGGCCGTCTTAAGGTCCGGCTAAGTGTCGTTTGCAGCCGTTGCCTCCGACCTTTTGAATTTCCCCTTGACCTTTCTTTTGACTTGATTTATCTCCCGGAAGAATTGGAAGAAGTGAAAGAAGAGTTAGAAGAGCAAGATATTAACCAGCTTTTCTATTATAATCGCCAGATTGATTTACACCAGGTTGTTTTGGAGCAAATTAATCTCGCCTTTCCTCTCAAGCCTCTTTGTTCTGAAAGCTGTGAGGGAATGTGCCCGGTCTGTGGTCAGGTTCGCCAGGAAGGTCGCTGTGAGTGTGTTAATGAGCTTTCCGACCCGCGGTTGGAAAAGCTAAAACTTTATAAGAGATAGGAAAATGCCGAACCCAAAACGACGCCATTCACCTTCCCGTAAAGGGAAAAGGCGCTCGCATCACGCTCTTGAGATGCCCTCCTTCTCCCTTTGTCCTAATTGCGGGAATCCTAAGATGCCTCATCGGGCCTGTCCTCATTGTGGTTGGTATCGAGGCCGACAAGTCATCGAGGGGTCAGAAGACTGAGCCAGGGGTATCCCTTGAGAATTGCTGTCGACGCCATGGGCGGTGATTTCGGCCCGGGCGTTACTGTCTCCGGTGCCGTTCGAGCTGCCTCTGACTTTGGGGTGGAAGTCCTGTTGGTGGGCCGGCCAGAAGCCATTCAGGTTGAACTGAAGAAACTTCCTTTCTCCGCTGATTTAAACCCACGCCTAAGAATTGTCGAAGCCCCGGAAGCGATCAGCATGGGCGAAGGACTTTTTTCTTTCCGCCGGAAAAAAAGGTCATCCATTCGTATCTGTGCACAGTTAGTCAAAGAAGGCAAGGCCGAGGCGCTCGTCAGCATGGGCAATACAGCCGCCGTGGTTTACCTCTCCCAACAGATTCTCGGACCTCTCTATGGCGTGGATAAACCCGCCCTGGCTTTGATCGTGCCCACGCTTCAGGGCTCAACGATGTTAATTGACGTGGGAGCGAGCGTGAATTGTCGGCCCCACCATTTGGTCCAGTTCGCCTTCATGGGCAAGATTTTTATGGAAACCGTCATGGGGTTAGCCAACCCGAGAATTGCCTTAATGAGTATCGGGGAGGAAGAAGTTAAGGGGAACGAGATGACCCGGGAGGCCTTTGAGCGGTTGGAGCAATCGCCGCTGAATTTCATCGGCAATGTCGAAGGCACAGACATTTATTCGGGTAAGGCTGATATCATCGTCAGCGACGGCTTTACGGGAAATGTCGCTCTTAAGGTGAGCGAGGGGGTGGTCGAGACGCTTCTTTCTCTGGCGAAAAGAGAAGTGACGAAGAACCTTCTGGCCAAGCTCGGCCTCTTCTTGATGAAAAAACATCTGAAAAAAATCTATAAACAGATTGATTATTCTGAATATGGGGGAGCTCATCTTCTCGGCGTCAAAGGGACGTGCGTCGTCGGCCATGGCCGTTCTAACGCGCAAGCTGTGAGGAACGCCGTGCGGATGGCCATGGAGACGGTCAGGAACAGAGTTCAGGAAAAAATCCAGGCCGAGCTATTGAAAATGGCGGGGGTGATTAATGGGGCCAAAGCTTGAAGGTCGGTTTCATTCTCGCGTTTCAATTGTAACTGGAGCGTCACAAGGAATTGGCGAAGTGATTGCCCGGCTCTTAGCCGGCGAAGGAGCCCAGGTAGGGCTGGTGGATGTTCAGGAAGAAAAGCTCAACTCCGTTTGTCGGTCGATTCAAGAATCCGGCGGCGAGGCTCTCTACTTTGTAGCTGATGTCAGTCAATTAGCGGAAGCGCAAAGAGTATGTGATGAGGTTGTAAACCGATGGGGTCGGATTGACCATTTAGTAAATAATGCGGGAATCACCAGGGATGCCCTTTTGCTGCGGCTGAAGGAAGAAGATTGGGATGCCGTCTTGGCGGTGAACCTAAAGGGCGTCTTTAATTTTTCTAAAGCGGCTCTCCGAGCGATGGTTAACCAGCGCTCGGGCCGGATTGTCAATATCTCTTCGGTGGTGGGCGTAATGGGCAATGCTGGCCAGACCAATTACGCCGCTTCTAAGGCCGGGGTTATCGGCTTTACTCGGTCGTTAGCCCGGGAAGTCGCTGGCCGGGGGATTACGGTTAATTGCGTCGCCCCGGGTTATATCGCCACTCCGATGACAGAAAGATTGCCCGAAGAGGTGAAGAAGGCTTTCCTCGAGATTATTCCGATGAAACGGTTCGGGCAACCTGAGGATGTGGCGGCTGCCGTCCTTTTCCTTCTTTCTGAGGAAGCAGCTTACATTACGGGACAGGTAATCCACGTCAACGGCGGAATGTACATGTAGTTTCGCCTTGGCCTGGGAATAAAAACCATAGGAGGTTAAGGATGATGGATCGGGAGGAACTATTCAAAAAAGTGCGCGAGGTGGTGGCGGATAAGCTTTCCATCTCTGAAGACCAAGTAACGGAAAACGCCTCTTTTGTCGAAGACCTCGGAGCTGACTCCCTGGACACAGTCGAGTTAGTCATGGCCCTCGAAGAGAAGTTCGGTCTTGATATCCCCGATGAGGAGGCTGAAAAGCTTTCCACCGTGGGCAAGGCTGTGGATTATATTTTAAGCCGCTTGAAGTAAGCCTCCTTCTTGAGAAGGATGAATCCTGGAAGAAGGGTCGTTATAACAGGTATTGGTCTGGTTTCGCCCCTTGGCGTGGGTACGAAACTGACTTGGGAGAGGTTGCTGCGGGGAGAAAGCGGTGTCGGCTTCATAACTCGTTTTGACGCTTCCCGATATTCCACTCGCCTGGCCGCTGAAGTTCGTGATTTTGACCCCTTTGTTTTCATCGAACGCAAAGAAGTCCGCAAGATGGATTTATTCATCCAGTTTGCTTTAGCGGCGGCGGTTTTAGCCGTTGAAGATGCCTCGATTGACCCTAAGCTTTTAGAAGGCGACCGCTGCGGCGTTTACGTGGGTAGTGGCATTGGCGGCATCGGCCAGATTGAGGAATGGCATCGGGTGCTCCTCGAGAAGGGGCCCGAGCGGGTTTCACCCTACTTTTTGATTGCCACAATTATTAATGAAGCCGCCGGCCAGATTTCCATCCGCTACCGCAGTCGAGGCCCTAATTCCGCCACAGCCACCGCTTGCAGCACGGGACTTCATGCTATCGGCGATTCTTTTCGCATCATTGCTCGAGGTGAGGCCGACACGATGATTGCCGGCGGAGCGGAGGCGCCGATTACGCCCTTAGGCGTGGCCGGGTTTTGTTCGATGAAGGCCCTTTCGGAGCGCAACGATGACCCGCAGAAGGCTTCTCGGCCGTTTGATGCTCAGAGGGACGGGTTTGTGATGGGCGAAGGCGCGGGTATCTTAATTCTCGAGGAGTTGGGTCAGGCTTTGCGCCGCGGGGCTAAGATTTATGCCGAAGTCGTAGGTTACGGAATGAGTGCTGATGCTTATCATGCGGCCGCGCCCCATCCTGAGGGTGAAGGGGCAGTGTCGGTGATGGAGCGAGCCTTGAAGGATGCGCAGCTTGGCCCAGAGGAAATTCAATACATCAACGCCCACGGGACATCCACCCCGCATAATGACCGTATCGAAACACAGGCCATTAAAAGAACTTTTGGTGATTATGCTTATAAGCTGGCTATAAGCTCCACTAAATCCATGACTGGCCATCTTTTGGGGGCGGCCGGCGCTTTGGAGGCAGGGGTCACGGCGCTGACGCTCTATCATCAGATAATCTCGCCGACAATTAATTATGAGTTTCCTGACCCTGATTGCGACCTGGATTATGTACCGAACGTGGCCCGACCGGCTGAAGTTATCTACGCTATGACTAATTCCTTCGGGTTTGGGGGCACAAACGGCTGCTTGATTCTCAAACGATATGAGGAGTAATATCCTATTCTTAGCTTAGACTAAGTTATTTTTGTGTCCCTGAAAGGTGAATTAGTTTAGTTGGTTCTCTTCCATTAATTATTTATTTTAGGGACACCGGCGAGGTTTTTTCTTAATGGCGAAGCAGGAAAGAAGGAAGAATACCTAAGGGCCAACAGAAGTCGTCGCCTAAAATAATAAATAATAATGATTTATAAGAAAAAATTTTAGGAGGGCTTAATGAATATCCTGGTTTTGGTTAAAAGGGTTCCGGATACAGAATCGAAAATAAGGGTAGCTCCTGATAACAGAGGTATTGTGGAGGAAGGCTTAAATTTTATTATCAGCCCTTATGATGAATTTGCCGTCGAAGAAGCGCTCCGCTTAAGGGAGGCAAAGGGAGGCAAGGTAACGGTCATTTCCGTCGGTCGAGAGGAGGCGCTCCTTATTCTGCGGAAATGCTTAGCAATGGGAGCGGACGAAGCTCTTCTGGTTAAGGACAATAATCCGGAGACTTTTGATGGTTTAAGGACAGCCCGAGCCATAGCTTCTCTGGTCGAGCAAAAATTTCCTGATTTTGACTTGCTTCTTTTTGGTAAGCAATCTTTCGGCAGCGACAATGCTCAGGTGCCGGCGATGGTGGCGGCACTTCTTGGGGTGCCTCAAGTCAACGTGGTCGTTAAACTGACCATCGAAGGCCGAGAAGGCGTGGCCTATCGCGAAATCGAGGGCGCCCAGGAAAAAGTCGTTTTTTCGTTGCCGGCGGTTATTTCGGCTCAAAAAGGTCTGAATGAACCGCGCTACGAGACGCTGAAGGGTATAATGGCAGCGAAAAGGAAGGAAATTCCTATGATTCCGATAGAAGAACTGGGTTTAAAGGCTGAAGACCTGGCTCCAGCCGTCGAAATCCTGGGGCTTGAGCCGCCCCCGACAAAAAGTGCGGGCAGGTTGGTCCAGTTGCCGCCAGAAGAAGCGGCTAAGGAAATTGTGCGCTTTCTCCGGGAAGAAGCCAAGGTGCTTTAAAGGAGGCGAAAATGATCCTGGTTTTTATCGAATACCGTGAAGGCAAGATTAAAAAGTCTTCTCTCGAAGTATTAGCCGAAGCTAAGCGTCTGGCTGATGAATTGGGATGGGAAGTGGTAGCAGCGCTCATAGGCTCAGAGCTTCAGGAGCAAACGGCGGCTCTCTGGGGTCAAGGGGCGAAGAAAATTATTCAAATAAAGGGAGATGGTTTGGACCAGTACTCGGCCGAAAAATACACCCATTATCTCGAGGAATTAATCCAAGAGTTACGGCCTGAGGCAGTGTTTATGGCCGCTTCAGCTATGGGCCGAGACCTGGCCCCGCGTTTGGCGGGTAAGCTTAAGGTCGCTCTGGCTTCGGATTGCACCCAGCTGAAGGTTTTGAATGGCGAGCTCGTCTTCATTAGACCGGTTTACGCGGGCAAAGCTCTTCTGACGCTAAAATTAAAGACAAGACCGCAATTAGCTACTCTTCGACCAAATATTTTCCCTCTGAGCGAGCCTCAATCGGGTGAGGGCGAGGTTATCGAGCGCAGGATAGCCAATCCTTATTCCGGACCTGTGGCTGGCGTGGAGGAAATAATCAGAGAAGAAGGTGCCGAGCTTGACGTCACTGAAGCCGAGGTAGTCGTTTCCGGCGGCCGAGGCATGAAAGGCGCGGAAAATTTTAGCTTACTCCGGGAGCTTTGTGCCATCATCCCTCGTTCGGCGGTGGGCGCTTCTCGTTCTGCCGTTGATAGCGGCTGGATTGGTCATCAACATCAGGTGGGCCAGACGGGCAAGACGGTTTGCCCTAATCTTTACTTAGCCTTCGGGGTTTCCGGTGCGATTCAACATTTAGCGGGAATGAGCGGTTCGAAGGTCATTGTTGCCGTCAATAAAGACCCAGAAGCACCAATTTTTAAAGTAGCTGACCTGGGCGTTGTCGGCGACCTTTTCCAGATTATTCCTCCCTTAAAGGAGGAATTGAGGAAAGCCCTGAGCGAATAGGCTCGAAGAGTTTCGAGCTTGGTTTTATTCCTCAGCTCTTTTGAAGATAACACGGCGTTGGGGGAAGGGGATTTCAATGCCTTCTTCTTTAAAGCGCCGCAAGATTCTTTTTCTGAGTTCATGCTGAACCAGATACTGGTCCCTGAATTCGGCTACCGAACAGATAAGGGTGAAGTTTAGGGAATAATCGCCAAAGCCAGGAATGAATCTAACCAGAGGCTCAGGTTGAGCCAAAAGACCGGGTATTTCTTCCGCCGCTTTTTTGGTCTCTTCCAGCAGAATTTTCTCCACCTTTTCAGGGTCAGAAGAATAACTGACGTTTACAGGAATTAGCACTGAGAGCTTCTTTTCCGGCAAATGATAATTGGTGAATACACTCTGGGCCAATTTGCTGTTGGGAATAATGACCATGTTGTTGGGAAGCATCCTGAGGCGTGTTGTTCGCCAGGTTATATCTTCGACATAACCTTCCTGACCCGTTTCCAGACGAACAAAATCACCCACCCGAATTGATTTTTCGAGAAGAAGATTTATCCCGGCGAATAAATTAGCCAGGGTATCCTGAAGGGCTAAGGCAATGGCCAGACCCCCAAGGCCCAAGGCAGTTATTAGGGGAACGATGGATATTCCGAGGACATTGAGAATAATCAAAAAACCAATAACCAGAACTGTCCCCTTTAAAAGAGCGAAGGAGATTCCCGCGGTCGCTATAGGCAGCTCGATTTGACGGAAATAATTTTGGAGTAAATTGGCCAGAAGATTGGCCAGGGCCAAGGTAACCGAAAAGATGATTGTTACCTCGATGGCTTTGCTTAGATAAAGAGTATATTTCGCCGGGAGATTAGATAGAGCGATGCCAATGTAAAGAGCAAAGGCCAGAATCCAGAAAAGCGAAGGAATTTTTATTGATTTAATTATCGTATCCTCTAATCCTTTTTTCGCGCCTTTCTCACTCCTTTGGCGAAGAATTCTGAGGCTGAAGCCGCGGCCTAAAAGAAGAACTGAGGCGGTCACAAGCCCACTGATTATGGGAATGAGAATCTGTCTTAAATTAAGCATTTCAGCTTCTCCCTTCCAAGGTTAGTCAGGTCATTTTTTCCTATTTATTGATTCTCTTCCATCTTGTATGGGTTAGGCTCGGAGACGTTCGGGATGGCCTCGCTCCCACTCAGGTTTTTAACGCCGTTCCCTCTTCGCCCTTCTCAGCGCCTGCGGAACTCGCCTCCCTGTTCAGAGACATAGCCCGGAAGTCCCTTGCCCTCCTTTGGCCTCTCCGTTGGTCCTGTTCAGGCTCAGACATCCTCGGCGCCAAGAGGTTCCCTCGAAGGGCGCTTCGGGAAGGCTAAACCTTCAATGGTCACTTCTGCCCTCCCGAACTTAGCCCTCAAACCAGCCCAGATAAAATGGGAGAGAACCTATTTTTTTAAGCCTAATTTTATTTAATGAGCCCACTTTTATTTTAGGCGCGTAATTTAATTTATCAGGCCATTAATAATTCCGCCATAAATTTCTTTAATCTATTATTTTTAATTCCCAGGCGTGTCAAATTTTGTTGGCCAAAAACCCATCGTCAGCTCTCCATCGTTTCAGCTCCCAGTTAGTTAGCAGGGTCTATTCTTGCTCTAAAATTGAATCTATTTCATAAAATCGATGCCTTTTCTAAAATCGGTGCCAGCTTACATATTTACCTAATTTTTATTTACCTAATTTTTAGGGCTATCGAGGGGAAGCTCTTTTCTCATCCTTTCGCCTGCTTCCTCCGACCAATCTTGGCGCCTCGTTTAAATAATATTCATCGGATTTAATTGCTTAGAGATCAAGGGTCGGGTCAAAATCCAGGATAGCGTGGCGAGTATATTCTGAAGGTTCAGGAAATAAGGTCGACGAATCTTCCGGACGATAGGCGGATGATTGTTTTGATAGCGTCTACCGGCATCTGATGAAACAGGAGGAAGAGGCGGGGGAAATAAAAATAGCTGCAATCAAAAATAAAATGAATTAAGGCCGTGCCTTCACATTATTGCTTAATCTTTTTTTCTATGAAATTGATTTTTTATGAAATTGATATTGGCCTGATAAATTATTAATATTTATTTAATGAAGTCAGTATCGATTTTCAATGATGTTATTGGACCAATAATGCGGGGACCTTCCTCCTCCCACACCGCAGCCTCCTATCGTCTCGGTCATATATCCAGGTCGCTGCTGGGTGAAGAACCAGTTTCAGCCCGGATAGTTTTTGACCCGAATGGTTCCTATGCTCGGGTATTTCGGGAGCAGAATTCTGATTTAGCTTTTGCCGCGGGACTTCTGGGCTGGGAAATAACGGACTCGCGTTTTTTTCAGGGGCTCCACTTTGCTGCTTCCAATGGATATAGGTTCGAGTTCATCGTCGAGCCTATTCGGGGTGCCAATCATCCTAATATGGTCCAGCTTGAGCTTTTATCCGCTTCTGGCAAGAAGCTGATAATGACTGCCAAATCGGTTGGGGGCGGGGCCATCGAAATCGTAGAATTAAACGGCTGGCCCGTACTCCTTTCCGGTGATTATTATGAACTGCTAATTGAAGCTCCGGCTGAAGCTGAACTCACCCTCAGGAATATTCTGGACCGAGGTTTTAATCTAAACGCTAAATTTGAAGTGGTAAAATCTGAGAACAAGGCAGGTAAAATCTTAGTGCGGGCGGCACGCTGCCGGCCCCTTTCACCGGACGACCGACAAAAATTAAAAGAAATTTATGGTGCCAGTCTCTGGCAGGCTGGTCCGGTTTCTTTTCCCGTCTCCGGTGAGCCTCTCTTCGCTTCCGCTGACGAAATAATTGCTATAGCCTCTGCGGGCGGAGTTTCTCTGGGAAAAGTTGCTCTTGCTTATGAATCTCAACTTTTAGGACTGACAGAAGCCCATGTTCTTTCAGAGATAGATCGACGCCTCGACATCATGCTGACTTCTGTTCAGAAAGGATTGAAAGCCGAGTCCTTGAACCTGCAGCTTCTTGAACCCACAGCGGGTTTGATTTTTCAGGCTGAAAAAGAAGGTCGGCTGACTGGGGGCCGTCTCTCTCGGGCTGCTATCCGGGCGATGGCCGCGGAACATGTGGCGGCCTCGGGTGGGGTGGTCTGTGCCGCTCCTACCGGCGGCTCAGCCGGAACCATCCCTGGAGTCATCAGCACACTCGTCGAAGAGATGAACATAAGCCGGGAAAGAGCTTCCTTGGCGCTCCTGGCCGCAGGAGCAGTGGGGTTGGTGGTGGCCCGCCGGGCCACTTTTGCGGCTGAAATTGCGGGATGCCAGGTGGAGATTGGAGCCGCCGGAGCTATGGCCGCGGCTGCTGTGGTTGATGCCTGCGGTGGAAAGGCCAAACAGGCCTGCGACGCTGCGGCCATTTCTTTCCAGAATACCATGGGTTTAGTTTGTGACCTGGTTCAAGGCATTTGTGAGATACCCTGCCATACGCGAAATGCCGTGGCCGCGGCCAATGCTTTTGTCTGTGCCGACTTGATTCTTGGTGGTTACCGGAATCCCATACCACTCGATGAAACCATAGACGCGGTTCTGGCCGTGGGAAAAACTATGCCGGCTGAACTCCGAGTCACTTCTCTTGGCGGGCTGGCTGTTTGCCCCTCTGCCCTGAAACTGAAGAAAAAAGAAAGAAAAGATTGATAAAAAGAGTTATAAGGAAAAAGATGATTTTTTGGATTTAGGGAGTGAATAAATTCCAAGAGCTAACAAGATTCGTGGATTTATCTTGAGCGCCCTAAGAGAATTGATTCAAAATAAAAGTGCTGACCATGTACCAACCACCTATGGATGTTAATCCGTTTAGAGCCTGGAAGATTATTAACTGAGTTTAAATTAATCCTTTATTGAGGGCCAAAAATTATTAATCCTAAAAAACATAGCGAGACCGGAAGGATTGACGAAAATTAAAAACATTTTTGGTGGATGATAAATTCATGGAGAGGTGACGCCAATGGTCGATAGAAAAGTCCGGCTTCTTTCTTCAACAAATATTCTTCAAGTGTGTTCGATAAAGGAAGCTATTGAGGCGGTGAGAAAGGCCTTTATTCTCGCCTCTGAAGGTAAAGTCGAGGTTCCCACACGAACCCGCCTCGATGTGCTTGAGGCCAAGGGTACCTCATTAATAATGCCTTCCTATCTTCCTGAGGCCGAAAAGCTCGGCGTGAAAATTATCAACCTCTATGAGAACAATCCTCGAAAAGGGCTTCCCTTCAGTCACGCTTTGATGCTGGTGTTTGAAGCTTCTGATGGCCGGCCTTTGGGGATTTTAGAAGCAAGCACTCTGACGGCACTGAGAACTGGTGCTGCCTGTGGGTTGGCTACCGAACTTCTGAGTAGGGCTGAAAGCCAGCGGCTGGCTCTTTTTGGAGCTGGTTTCCAGGCTCGCTTTCAATTAGAGGCAGTAGCTGCTGTCCGTAAAATAGAGGAGGTCAGACTTTTTGACCAGGATAAAGAACGGGCTACGGCTTTCGCCAGGAAAATGTCAGAGCGGCTGTCTATTCCAATCAGAGTAGCCGGCTCAGCCCAGGAGGCGCTGGAAGCGGCCGATATTATCTCCACCGCCACCACCTCTAAAATTCCAGTTTTTGATGATAAGGACATCAAACCCGGTGTCCATATCAACGCCATTGGTTCTTACAAACCTGAGGAACGAGAGGTTCCTTCTCTGACAGTAGCGCGGGCTAGAGTGTTTGTAGACAAAAAAGATATGGCCCTGGAGGAAGCCGGCGACCTGATCATCCCGATGAAAGAGGGACTTTTCGGGCCAGAACACATCGTGGCCGAGCTGGGCGAAGTGGCTTCGGGTAAAAAATCAGGCAGGTTGGCCGCCGATGAGATTACTTTCTTTAAGACTGTTGGCATAGCGGCTCAAGATATCGTTCTGGCCTCAGTGGTACTGGCAAAAGCTATGGAGATGAATCTGGGTTATGGTTGTGATTTTTATGAGGGATAAACAAACCCTGATGGTCTGAGTTGACGATTTTATTCCAGAGAAAGGAAAGAGAAGGCTTCCGCTTGGGGCTAACTTCAAGGGAAAGAGGATAATTCTCCAACAAAGAATAGGGCTGACCCGGTGACATTCGGAGAGGAAGCTAATTCTGGGCTTAAGAAGCCACCTTTTTCCCGGAATAACTTTCCCTTTTAGCTAATAACCAGGCGAATCTTTCATGGAGCGAATGATTTTCAGCCTGGTCAGTTGAGTAAAGATGTTTTTGCACATTACGCCTTCTTATAACCAGACAAAAATGTTAATCGGGGAAAAATTATTTTTCCTTCTCTGTTGCCACCACTATGAACTTTAAAGATTCTGCTTGATGAAATTGAGCATCGTGCGGTAAAGATGGAGAGTAGTATTTTTGCCTTCGTTAATTCCATGGGAGCGATTGGGATAAATCATCATGGAGAAGAGCTTATCATTGGCAATTAGCTCGTTGACCAGCTTTTCAAAGCTTTGAAAATGGACGTTATCATCGCCCGTACCGTGGATGATGAGCAGTTTCCCTTTTAGCTGGTGAGCAAAGGTAATCGGAGAGCCGTTTTTGTAGCCTTCGGGATTGTCCTGGGGAAGTGCCATATAGCGTTCCTGATAGATGGTATCATAGAGGCGCTGGTCGCTGACAAAGGCCACAGCTATCCCCATTTTATAGAGGTCGGGATAGCGAAAAAGGGCATTGAGGGTCATTTGGCCACCCCCACTCCAACCCCAGATGCCAACGCGTTCGGGGTCAATGAAGCTGTAATTTTTGATCAGGGCTTTTACCGCGGCCGCTTGGTCGGCTGAAGCCAGAATGCCCACCTGACGGTAAATAATTTTTCGCCAATCACGCCCCCGAGGTGCGGGTGTGCCTCGGTTATCAACGCTGACCACAATGTAACCCTGCTGAGTCAGCAGAAGATGCCAGAGATAAGTGTTCCCACCCCAGGCATCCCGAACAGTAATGCCAGCGGGTTCACCGTAGACATAGATAAAAAGTGGGTATTTTTTTGTCGGGTCAAAATCCGGTGGTTTCATCATCCAGCCATCTAACAGGACTCCCTCACCAATATCCACTCTAAAAAATTCGGCTGGTGGTTTTCTTAGGGAATTGACTCTGGCGGCCAACCCTTTATTTTCTACCAGAGTTTTTAGTCGCCTATGCTGGGGAAGCTGGATGAGGTCAACAAGGGGAGGCTGACCAAAACGGGAATAAGTATGGAAAGCAAATTGGCCGGAAGGAGATAGTCGATAGGAATTAGTCCCGGCGAGGTCGGGCGGAGTAACTCTTTCCGGTTTTCCCGGTATATCAATTTGAACTCGATAAAGGTATTCCTGGGCGGGATTTTCGGGAGAAGCGATAAAGTACAGCCAGCCTTTTTTCTCGTCAAGACCGCTCAGGCGAATGACATCATAATTGCCGGAGGTTAATAACTTGGCACTGCCAGATAAGTCCACACTGTAAACATGTTTCCAGCCATCCCTCTCACTGGTAAAGAGAAAACGACTTCCTTTATCGTAGAAGGTGAGGTCGGTGTTAACTTCAACCCAGGCTTTATCTTCATCAACAAAAATAGTGCGGACATCTCCGGTCGTAGCCTCCGCCAGCAGAACTTCACTCCGGTTTTGGAGACGGTTGAGATGCTGCAGTATGACCTTATCTTTGCCCGCCCAGGCCATCCAGGGAATATAATTATTTCGGGAATCTCCCGGCACTTTCAGCCAGACAATTTTTTTAGTGCCAATTTCCAGCACTCCTGAACGGCAGGCGGAATTGGTTTCTCCGACTTTGGGATATTTGAAAGAAATAATTTTGGGATAAAGGTCGTCGGTATTGTTAATTAGGTAAAAATCTCGGACGCCAGAACTATCAAGCTGCCAGAAAGCTATTTTTGTCCCGTCAGGACTCCAGCGAAAGCCGTCGCGCAAAGAAAATTCTTCTTCATAAACCCAGTCGAAGGTACCGTTGATGATGTTATCAGAGCCGTCTTCGGTCAGCCTGGTAACGGTGGCTAAGTCCAGGTCCTCAAGATAGATGTTATTTTTATAAACATAAGCGACCAATTTCCCGTCCGGAGAAAATTTGGCAAACTGCAGGTAGGCGGGTTCCAATTCCTGTCCAAGTTTTTTTAGCCGCTGGCTGACAAGGTCCAGCACCCAGTAATCCCCGCGGGTCTTCTGCCGCCAGATTCGCTGGCTGTTAGTGTAGATAAGAAGTCGTTTCATATCGTGGGAAAACGAATAATCATCTATGGCTAGGGGAGAGGTTTGACCGTGGGGAATAAGAAGCGATGCCGGCACCAGTATTTTCCGGGTTCCGGTGGCGGCTGAATAGAGGATGATGTCTTTGCTTCCAGGCACAGCCGCCGAATTTTCAAGCACTGTATACGCTGACCCATCCTGAAGCCAGTGGGCTGGTCCAAAGGTCTCAGGGGCCAATTCCTGCGAAGCAAAAATCCTCTCCAGGGTTAGAAGCTCTGAGCTCTTATCCTGAGCCTGAAGGTCAGTCCAGAACAGCATCGAAAGAGTCAATAATGTTAAGAAAAAAAGCCGTTTTGTTAATCTCATTGGTTTGCTCCAATTTTCATAAGATGATAAGAGCTTTTTATGAAAAGTCCGCGGTTTCTGTCAAGAAGACCGTGCCTCATCCTTAAAAAGTAGGGTGCTTCCAGGGCTTTTTTATCAACTATATTTAGCGTTTTTTAGCCTTAAATAACTTTTCTACTTGAGTAAAAAGGGGGCCTCATAAAGCTTTATCTTGGCGCCTTCAAAGGTGAGGACGAGAATAAATCGTCTTCCCCTTTTAAAATACGTCATGGCCGATTAGAACTTTATGCCTTCTTTTTTTTAAAGGAAATACAGCCGCCTTGCGCCTAATAAATTACCACCCTTTTAGCGCAAGAGCCGAAGATAGTTTCTAATCTTGATTCGTGGAGAGGAAATGTGTTTATTATATCGGGGTAATTGGGTAGAAAACGGCAGGGCCTTTGAGCGAAGCATATTTCATTATGATGACGTCTTCCCTATTTTTATAGGTTCATCTGGATTTGGTGGGGATAAACCTGGAGAATTGAAGGCGCGAGAAGGGCTGTAGACAGCCTTTAGATGGAGAATTTTAGAAAAAAGTCTCTTGGGCCGTTCTCGTTTCTTATTTATGTTCATTAATTAGCCTCATGGACAACAAAGCCGCCTGAGGCGATCTCGGTAAAACGTTCATCAAAGTGTCTTATTTTTACCCACAAGAAAGTCGGAAGAATCTTTTTATGATTTCTGATTGAACTTATTGAACGAAAAGAGGTAATTTAGCTCCGATAGCCTCGGTTATTAGACAAGGCTTCTTAAGAAGCGTGTTCGGTTAAACATGACAACGAGGAGCTTAAAATGATTAAAGTTAGAAAAATTTTAGCGGTTATATTTGTTTTTATCTCGACGTTTCAGATAGTCATAAGCGGTCAAAATCAAGTTGCGGTCCACTGGGAAACCATAGCCAAAATAAGAGAAGAAGGCCTCCAGCACTCACAAGTTATGGATATAGCTGGCTATATAGTTGATGTTCTTGGGGCCCGCCTCACCAACTCAGAGGCGATGAAAAAAGCTCAGCTCTGGGCGGTTGCTAAAATGAAAGAAATCGGTCTGGAGAAGGTGGTTATAGAACCATATATGGATTATGGGGTTACCTGGGATAATGAATATTTCTCTCTTCATATGCTGGAACCGGATTATCAACCGATGACCGGTTTTCCTTTGGCGCATACGCCAGGCACTAAGGGGAAAGTAATTTGCCCGGCGGTAATAGGCGATGTAAAATTGAAATCGGAGTTGGCCGGGCTCAAAGGAAAGCTCAAAGGGACCGTTGTTTTGGCCAGCCCTCCGTTGGCTATTACCCAGGCTGAGCTATCACGAGGCGTAAGCCGCCTGAGCGAGGCTGAACTCAAAAAATTGGAAGAAGAAGTGGTCCCGGCCCCGCGTCCAGTTCCAGCTCCTCTCAACCCAGACCTTTTAACTCAGGAAGAAAAAATAGTTTTTTATAAAGCAGAAGGAGCAGTAGCTGTTTTTCAGTGCGAAGGTGGTCGTCCAGGGGTAGTGGTTGGGTTTTCTCGCCCCGAGAGCAAAAAAGACAGATGGTCAAGGGAAAAGACTCTGGAGTCACTGCCGATTGTGGCCGTCACCCCAGAGCATTACAACCGTCTGTATCGAATCATAAAGCGAGGTGTTCCCGTTAAAGTCGAACTGGAAATCAGAAACAAAATTGGTGAACACGTGGAAAAAGCCTGCAACGTGTTAGGTGAAATCCCCGGCACTGATTTAAAGGAGGAAATAGTGATGATCGGGGCTCATTTTGATAGCTGGCATGCCAGTCCCAATGCTAGCGACAACGCCTCCGGTTGTGCGGTAGTGTTAGAGGCGGCTCGAATTCTCAAAGCAATCGGGGCTTTACCCCGTCGGACGATAAGAGTTGCCCTGTGGAGTGGAGAAGAGCAGGGGTTGTTTGGTTCTACAGAATATGTAAAGAAGCATTTCGGTAATCCCAAAGACCCGGCCAACCCGCCGACTGAAGATCATGAAAAATTCCAGGTCTATTTTAATCAGGATTATGGCGCCGGTCAGTATCGTGGTATTTATCTCCAGGGCAACGAACATGTGCGCTCCCTTTTCCAGGCGTGGATGGAGCCGTTCAAGGATTTCGGTATGACCACTGTTTCTATTAAGAGTGTCGGCAGCACCGACCACATCCCCTTCGACCGGGCTGGACTTCCAGCTTTTCAGTTCATTCAGGACAGAATCGCTGGGCCAGCCGGACATACGAACCTGGATTTTCTTGATACTCTCTCACCTGAAGATTTGATGAAAAACGCAGTGGTCATGGCTGCTTTTGCTTACGAGGCCGCTATGACTGACCTCAAGCTCCCCAGGAAGACTCTGAAATAAATTATAGAGAGTGCCACAATGTGAAAAAAATTTAAAAGCCCCGCCATTTAAAAGCAGTTTAAATTTAGCCAAAAGTCTAAATGTAATTATTGAGAATTTAATCCATGATTATAACACCAGGTTTTGCTTATTTGGTTCTGGAAGTACCTATGGTCGAAAAGTGAAAGAAGATTTAACCAATGTAAGCCGGACTTGACTTTTTAGCTGTTTAGCCAGAAGCCTGAAACTTTTTTGCCGAGTCATATTATGGAAAAAACCCTGGCCTTGAATAATTTTTATTTTGAGGGATTAGTTAAGACCTTGATGATAAAATTTTTTATAATTTTTTTCCCAGGGGCGGCAGATAACCTTTGTCAATAATACCCATAAATCCTAACAGCGCCCCCCAATGATAAAAGGCGTCACTCCATCCGGCATCATTCCCCTGGCCAGTTTCGGCATTATAATTTTCATACACACGTTTTTCTCTTATCCAGGAGGCTAAAAGTAAATCTCTTGATTTCTCCACCAGGTCTTTTCTGGCTTCAGGCAGGTCATAATTTCTGAGGCCTAAATATACCAGAAAATTTAACGGAGCCCAGATTCTTCCTCTCCAGTAAAGATTATCCTTATAGGCCGGGTCGTTCCGGGCTATGGAAGGCAAAATATACTTTCCCCAGAATTCTTCTGGATTATAAAAGTGTTCCTTTAACATCCTTTCTGCCTGTTGCTGGTTAGGTACTCTGGCCAGCAGAGGATAAAATAAAGTGGGCGATAATCTATAACTGAATTTACCGGTTACCAGGTCTTTATTCAGATAAAGACCAAACTTGTCATCCCAGAGGGTTTGGAGTTTCTGGGAATATTTTTCTGCTCTTTCTTTTAGTTCTCGGGCTATCTCTGGTTTGTCCAGAATATAAGCGATTTCAGAAAGGCTCTGACAATCGGCAATATAAAGACTCATTAATCCCACATCAGCCAGCAGCAAGCGATGTCTAGTCGTATCAAAAACCCCTTCATCCCACATTGGAGAATTATCCAACCCGGATTCCCATTGTGCGCCTATCTTGGTACCAATTCCTTTAATTAAACGCTCAGGAAGCTTTCCGGGAGTATAAGGGTCAGACCCCCAGCATAAGTAACCGTCAACATCCCGATTATTGGCCCAGAAGCGATTCCAGGAAAGCAATTCATTAAACACTTCCAGCAAAAACCATTTTTCACCATATTGTTTATAAATTTCTTTGATGATAAGAGCACCCACCGGAGGCTGAGAGCGGTCTTCACTTTTATACCCTGGATGGACGACATTGGGCACAAATCCCCTTTGGGTAATTTCTTTGGTGATGGCCAGAGCATTGGAATAAGCCAGGTCCTTGTTGTCCAGTGCTAACATATAGGCGGCAAAATACGTGTCCCATTCAAACAAAACCCAGCCACCCGCCGAAGCTGACCAGTTGCGACTCACCGGTGTAATTACTCTGTCATTTTCGGGATCATAAATTGTATTCCAGGCCAAAACATTATGCAGCGCGTTGTATTCTTCCGGTGCTTCAGGACATACTGTCTTACCATCAGGGACTTTTTTCCTGGCCTTTTCCAATACTTTTGCTATGTCATCTGGTGATTTTAATTTATGCGATGAAATCGTGATGGCTTTATCTAAGGAGAGACTAATTTCATCTGCGGTTGTTTCCTTCCTGTTTCCATTAACATAAAGGTAAATATGCCGATTCTGGGTTTTCTCGATAATCTGGTCCTGATTCAGGAATATTTCCCCCTTTCTTCCCCATAACATTTGAGGAACAAGAATTAATGAATCCTGGGGGGAAGCATCAAGGGGGCTTATTAGTAAATAAAGCTCGTTATTAAAAGCCGCACTCTGAACCCGGATGTGGATACCTCGCCATTTTACTTCCAGTTCAGTATATGAACCATCATAGGTTCGTGGTCCTGGGATGGCCTGTTCCCTTGAGGCGAAGTCTTCTCGGCCAATCAAAGCTTCAGTAAGGGTTTCTCCTGATTTATGGTCTTTGAGCATGAGTTTAATGGCCAAACCATCTGGCAGTAGAACATGAGTTAAGACGCTTCCGTTTTCCCAGGTATTCCATCCTCGGGCTAATTTTTTTTGTAGAGCAGCGGCTTGAGGGCTGATGGGCTCAGAGGAACCCGATTTTTTTTCATCCTTTCCAGAACCACAAGCAATGAAAAACAGGATTAAAAGAATGGTTAAAAAACATAAAGGGGAGTTTAATTTTATAATTTTCATGTTTATTTCATTTATTTTTTATTCTCATTATTTGACTTCAAGCTCTACGTCGTAATAGAAGGCAGACATTGGTCTTTTGGAAATTGGTTCAGTATTATCCAACCTGACAGTAGTGTGATAATAGCCTGGGCTGAGGCCCGCGGTATTAATTTGGTTGGTGATAATCTGGTTTCCCCCTTTTTTCGTAATTTTTACCGAAAGCCAGGAGGGAAGCGGCCCGTGAACCTCCCAAAGCGGCAGGTCAGTAGTTCCGGCATTGTGAATGGTTAAAGAAGCCGAAAGCTTTTCTGGCTTGGAGCTCTTTGAGCGCAGCGAGATAAGATAAGTATCAGCACTGATAATCGGCGGAAGCGGAAAATCTTTTGACCTGGAGAGACGCAGCATGATTACATCATTCGGGGGTACCATAACCGTAAGCCCCTGGGTGATTGGTCCTTTTGTCTGGTGTTTCCAAAGGTCGCGGACATAAAGGCCGGCTTCACGGCTGAAGCCGAATTCATCCCAGTTTATGGTGACCTGAGAAGGCGAATTATTCTGATTGAAAATCAGCACAGCCTGGCTACCATCGAACAATTTCTTTTCACCCCAGATGCTAACTTGGCCTTCTTGCCTGATGATGTGACCCTGAATGCCAAGCGGGTCTTGGTCTATAGCGATAACTTCTATGTTGGTCAGGATTTGCCGGGTGGATTCGGACATCTGGCGCAGGTCGTTGCCAGCTATAAGCGGGGCAGCCATCAGGCACCACAGGCTGAAGAGGCTTCGGTTCTGAGCCTCACTCAGCCCGGGCATGCCGACAATCATCATGTCCGGGTCATTCCAGTGGCCTGCTCCGGCATATTCAGACAATTTCTCGTTAGCCAAAACTATTTCCATGGCTGAGTTCCAGTCGGCTTTGCCTGGCTCACAAATATCTCCGGTTGTCCTCCATAGATGACCCACGGCGGCGGCCCACTTCCAGGGTTCCCCTACTCCCCAAGAACACAGGCTGTGGACGAGGGGACGGCCGGCCCCGCGCTGGGCTTCATCCAGCAAAGTATAAGTCTGGACGATATCCTGTCCTTTAGTATGGCACCAGTCAATTTTCAGATAATCGCACCGCCATTCTGCAAACTGACGCATGTCTTCGAATTCATGCCCCTTGGTGCCGGGCATAGCCTTGCTGCAGGTGAGGGTGCCAGCATCAGTATAAAGTGCATATTTGAGGCCTCTTTGATGAATATAATCTCCAAGACCCCGCAAGCCACTGGGATAGCGTTCTAAATTGGTAGTTAGCCTCCCATCTTCCGCTCTGTAAAAACAAATACCTTCATCAGGTCCGATGTAGGCATAGCCAGCTTCTCTCATTCCGCTACTGACCAAGGCCTCAGCCATTTCTTTGATCAACTTCTCGTTCTGCGGTTCCTGGCCAAAAGTATTCCAGGGATACCAACCCATGGGCGGCGTCATGGCTAACCCATCATAATGGGCTCGAAGTTTTGAAACGGGTTGGTCGCCTGAAGCAAACATGAAAATGGAGACAAGTAACATTCCCATGACCAGGGTTCCTGTTGGCTTGCGCATTATTTTCTCCTTATTAAAATTCTTTGAGTTATGGGCTGCGCCATTTATTCTTTTTTTTTATTTTTCATTTAACTTACCAAAAACCAGGCATTGCTTTCGGCTTCCCCCTCTAATCTTTAAGTAAACATCAAACACCGCGCAGGTTATTGGAAAGAAATGGAAATCTCAACTCCATTATCTTTGCTGGGTTTGTACTTAATCAATCTCAACAAATTTCAATCCCAGGAGCTGACACGAACCTTCCAGTGCTCCGGTGCGATTACCATAAGTCATTACCTGGTGATGACCAAAGCTCAATCTGTGGACCTGTTTGGCCTTTTTAATTTCTATTCCAATCTTATTTTTTTGATTAATTCCTGGAAAAAAGGGCTGGCCTGCTGGAGAAAGCGCTTGTACGATTGGCAGAAGTAGCTTTTTTCTGGCTCAGGCTGGTAACCTCTTTCCTTTGGGCAACCGCCGCGGCAATAAAGAAGCCATTTACATTTTTTACATTCATCCGGCAAAATGGATTTCCACTGGCCAAATTTTCTCTGCGGGGCAGAATTAAGCATGTCCACCAGACGTTTTTCTTTAACATTTCCCAATTTCCATTCGGGCTGGACATAAAAATCACAGGAATAGACATCGCCGTTGTGTTCAACCACCACATACATCCCGCACTCTTTATGCAAGGTGCAGTCGGGCGGAGTCAAACCGGCAAAGGCAAAAACCAGCGCTTCAAAATTGCGGATGTAGGTTAGGGGGCGGTGATTCTGAAAATCGGCTTTCCAGAGCTCATATAACCTAAGCAGGAAATCGCCGTAGCGTTCAGCGGGAACAGAAAAGCTGGTTGGTCGGCCTGGTCTTTCCGGGTCAGGCTCAAGGCAGGGTATGAACTGCATGTAGGTGAGGCCCAGGCTTTTCAAGAATTCATATATTTCTTCAGGAAACCTGACAGAATAATCGTTAACGACGACCAAAGCGTTGGTGGCCACATCGGAATCGAGGAGTAATGTGGCCGCATCCACCACTTTTGACCAGGAGCCCTGGCCGTTTAAGTGCCGGCGATAATGGTCGTGGACGTGCTCGGGGCCGTCTAAGCTTAACCCAATGAGAAAGTTATACTCGCGAAAAAAGCGAGCCCAGTCTTTATTTATGAGAAGTCCGTTGGTTTGGAAGCCATTACTCACTGACTGGCGGCTTCCATATTTCTGCTGGAAATAAACTGCTTGCCTGAAAAAATCGAGGCCCATCAGGGTTGGTTCTCCACCCTGCCAGCCAAAATTTACTTCAGGCAATCCCTGAGACATGACCTGCCTGATAATTTCCTCCAGGATTTCCAGGCTCATCCGGTGTTTGTGAGTTGCGGGGAACAGCTCGCTTTTCTTCAGGTAAAAACAGTAATGGCAGTGCAGATTACAATCTGGACCGGCTGGTTTAAGCAGGACACTGGTCAACTTTTTTCGGCTAATAGGTCTTGCTTTAGCCATTTAACAATCGTTATTTTATTTTACATATCATAACATTTGCCAGGCGAAAGAGATAAGAATTATATTTCTGGCTTGACTCCGAGTTCTGTTCTCAGGCGGTTGAGCTCTTTCGTCAGGTCATCTTTAACTTTCTGATAATCTGCATGGTTATAGACATTGTTTATTTCCTGGGGGTCTGACTGCAGGTCGTATAATTCCCAGCAGTCAATGTCATAATAAAAATGAATCAGCTTGTAGCGAGAGGTCCTGACTCCATAGTGACGTTTCACCGAATGAACGGCTGGATATTCATAATAATGATAATAAAATGATTCTCGCCAATCAGAAACTCTTTTTCCCTGAAGAATGTCTTTAAATGATTTTCCCTGCATGTTAGCGGGCACAGTCAGCCCGGCCATTTCCAGGAGCGTTGGAGCTAAATCCACGTTGAGTACCAGGTGTTCCTTGTCAACTTTCCTTTCCACGCCGTCGGGGTAGCGGATGAGCAGGGGAAAACGGATGCTTGGTTCGTACATAAAGCGCTTGTCAAACCAGCCATGTTCACCCAAGAAGAAGCCCTGGTCAGAGGCGTAAATGACCAAGGTATTATTGGCCAGACCTTCTTTATCCAGGAAATCTAAAAGCCGGGCTGTACTTAAATCAACTGAAGCGATACAACGCAGATAATCCTTGATGTACCGCTGGTATTTCCATAAAGCCAGCTCTCTGCCCTCTAGCTTTTTTCTTCTAAACTCCTCATTTTCCTCTCGGTAGGCTTCGTCCCAGGTTTTTTTCTGCTCGTCAGTCAGGCGATTATAAACTGAATTCCAGTAGGTCAGGCCGGTTTTTTCCTGGTCATTTATTTCTTCTTCCCTTAGGGGAAAAAGTTTTAGGTCGTAAGAAAGATAGGCGTGGTCAGCAATCCTCATTTCCTGCCGCCTGGCGGCCTCGCATCTTTTGCGATAATCGTCAAAGAAGGTTTCGGGCACTGGCAGGTCCTCATTCCTAAACAAACGAAGGGCTTCCGGACCAGGCATCCAGTTGCGGTGGGGAGCCTTGTGGTTCATGAACAGCAGGAAGGGTTTGCTTTTATCTCTGTTTTTAATCCAGGCTAAGCATTTTTCAGTCACGATGTCGGTGACATAGCCGTGTTCCTGATATTTTCGGTCTTTTTCAATAAAGTCCGGGTTGTAGTAATGGCCTTGGTCGGGCAGGATGGAAAAATAATCAAAGCCAACTGGAGTAGCCTTGAGGTGCCATTTTCCTACTAGCGCTGTCTGGTAGCCGGCTTTTTTAAAGAGCCCAGGAAAAGTTCCTTCCTGAGATTTCATTTCTCCACGGTTATCAATAACTCCATGCTGATGACTATATTGACCGGTAAGAATAGAAGCCCGGCTGGGGGCACAGATAGAATTAGTGACAAAGCTACAATCGAAACGAATTCCTTCCTGCGCCAGTCTGTCTATGTGGGATGTCTGGATAAGACGGCTGCCGTAAGCGCTGACGGCCTGACAGGCGTGGTCGTCAGACAGGATGAAAATAATATTCGGTTGGGAGCTCTGGCTCCGGCAGGAAAGGGAAGAGAAAACCTGCGGCAGGCTTAAGGTGCCAATGGCGGTTAATTTTATGAAGTCTCGACGATTTAATTTTCCGGCCATTTTTTTTGCTCCTTATGGACAATAATTATCAAATCAAATAATGCATATCAAGTTTTTAATATAATTGTGCTGGCTTATTTATAAGTAAGCATGAAATGAAGGGGGGGTGATTTAGCTTAATTAACTCGAACGGCGGGATAAATGGCTTTTTTGGGATGAGGTGAGGCAATTACTAGAGTTGACTAATATGTATCGGAGAAACCTTCTGAAGAATGGTTAGGGCTAAGATCCACTAAAATTATTGAGCGGCTGAATAAAGAGATTAGGTCATGGAAATAATAGCCTCAAAGAAAGCCCTTTATAACCTTCTGGCCTTCATCTGCTTGAAGATGGAAAGGAACAAGATAAAAAGCCCCATGGGAAGTGTCCTCTCTTCTATTTCAAACCACAGTTTGAGGCAGCCAAAGAATTAACATACAATGCTTGATACTATCATAGTCATTGGATATAAAACTACCAGGAAAGTTAATCCTGCGATTAAAGAAAATTTAAGAGGAGGAATTAATGAAGATGTTGAAGAGGAGCTTCAGCACAGTTTCAATGTTGATTATCCTCTTTGCAGGCTGCTTCGGTAAAGACCAGGGAGAGTGGTCATACTATAAGCTATGGTACAGGAAACCAGCCACCCAGTGGGTCGAAGCTCTTCCCGTTGGCAATGGTCGGCTAGGCGGAATGGTATTCGGAGGGCTGAAGGAGGAGCGTGTTCAACTCAACGAAGAAACTCTTTGGACTGGAGGTCCTTATGAACCTAAACTTCTCGGTGAAGGCGCAAAAGCCTTACCAGAAATCCGCAAACTCGTTTTTTCCAGGAGATACAAGGAAGCCCAGCGACTCGTCGAGAAAGCCTGGAAAACTGATCCCCCCTGGCACCAGAAATACCAGTCCTTGGGAGATCTTGAACTCAACCTCCACGAAAACTTTGATTTTACCGACCACGGATACGATGTCCGCTCTTATCGGAGAGAACTTGATCTCGATACTGCTATCGTTAAGGTGTCCTATCAAACGGGGAACATTACTTTCATCCGAGAAGTATTTGTCAGTCCGGTTGATGATGTCCTTGTCGTCCGAATAACTTCGGACAGACCGGGCGCCCTATTTTTCTCGATATCGCTCCGAGGAAAGAAAAATTTGCTCTCTCCGGGGGACGAGTATTTCCACTCCGAGACTATAAAGCCAGATACACTGGTTCTGAGAGGGCGAAACGCTTCGTACCTGGGTGTCAAAGGACACCTTGAATACCAGGCCCGTCTGCGGGTCAATGTTGAAGGTGGTACAATCAATTGCGAAAATGACCGTCTCGTAATTGAGTCGGCCAATGCGGCGACGCTGTACCTGGCAGCAGCAACGAGTTTTGTTAACTTCAGGGATGTATCAGCAGATCCAGAGACCAGGACAAAGGCAACGCTCAAAAATCTCGAAGGAAAAACGTTTGAGGCGATCAAGACAGATCATGTTCGTGAACACCGCCGTCTTTTCCGGCGAGCCCACCTGGCCCTGGTCCGAAGCGAGGCCTCCGAATTGCCGACTGACGAGCGCATCCAAGGTTTTAAAAAGAGTGGAGATGCGGATCTTATTGCTCTCTTCTATCAATTTGGGAGGTATCTTCTCATTTCCAGTTCACGGCCTGGGACTCAACCACCAAACCTTCAGGGTATCTGGAATGATAGCATGAATCCTGCATGGGGTGGGAAATACACCACCAACATCAACCTTCAGATGAACTTCTGGCCAGTTGAAACAGCCAATCTGTCGGAGTGTTTCGAACCACTTTATAAGATGATCAAGGAATTGGCTGTAACTGGTCAGCGCACAGCTAAAGAATTCTACGGTGCACGAGGATGGGTTCACCATTTTAACACCGATCTCTGGCGCCCAACGGCCCCCATGGGTTGGTACGGCTATTTTGAAACCTGGGCAGCCGCAGGAGCATGGCTGGCCACTCATCTGTGGGAACATTATCTTTTTACTTGTGATAAAACTTTTCTAAGAGAAGCTTATCCCCTGATGAAAGGGGCAGCCCGGTTCTTTCTTGATACCCTCGTTGAACATTCGGAAAAAGGATGGCTTGTTACTAATCCCTCAAATTCTCCAGAGAATTGGTACAAAGCCGAGGGAAACCCTCGGGTCTGGAACAGAGAACTGTTCGAAAAAGGGGAGATTACGACGATTTGCGCAGGCCCAACCATAGACATGGAGATCCTACGGTTTCTTTTCGATGCCTGCGCCAAAGCCGCAAAGATATTGAATATTGACGATGGTTTTCGTAGAGAAGTTCTTAAAGCTCGAGCCCGACTAGCTCCTCACCAGATCGGCCGCTATGGACAGCTCCAAGAGTGGCTTGAAGATTGGGACGACCCAGAAGACGTGCACAGACATCTCTCTCATCTGTGGGGAGTTTTTCCTGGTAACATAATCACGCCGCTGCTTACTCCTCATCTTGCCGACGCAGCGAGAAAATCTCTGGAGTTCAGGGGGGACAGCGGGACAGGCTGGTCACTTGCCTGGAAGATCAACCTTTGGGCTCGTCTTCTTGATGGCGAGAGGGTTTATAAACTTCTGTGCAATGTCATGAATCTCGATGCTGAACACGTCCCTGGGACGGAATACAAGGGAGGAGTGCTGCCCAACTTATTCTCAAACCACCCTCCCTTTAACATTGATGGGAATTTTGGAGCTACGTCTGGGATTGCAGAGATTTTTCTTCAGTCTCATGCAGGAGAGATCCATATTCTTCCGGCACTTCCTAAGGCATTAGCAAAAGGTTCTTTTCGAGGATTCTGCGCCAGAGGAGGGTTCGAAGTTGACTTGAGCTGGGAAGGAGGATCTCCGGTAGCGGGACGCATCGTTTCTAAATGCGGTGGTCCGTGCCGTATCCGAGCTACGAAATCTTTCAAAGTTTTCTTGGATGAGTTGACGGTTCCGACAGACAAAAAGGAAAATGGTGCCATCGAATTCAATACGTCTCCAGGCAAAACATATTTGCTGAGTTTCGTTGATGAATGATTGACCGAGTGTTTTAAGGCTTTAGGATGCTTAGGAGATTAATTAGTAGAGTCGGACAAGCTTATGTCTCGGCAGGGAAGACAAAATAAGAAATTAAGAAAATAGGAGGAGTCTTTACTGAGCGGGTATTTTAGGGATTGCCCAAGTCTTCTAGTAGTCTCAAGCATTTTGTGTTAATTCATTGGCTGCCTCAAGCTGTGGTTTGAAATAGGAGGGGGGACTCTTTCTATGTAGTTTTTTCCCATGAAAGGGAAGAGAAGACCTGCGACAAACTTAAGGTTCCAACGGCGATTAATTTTA
>Ga0209102_1000296_pt1 | contig 33979 bp, 28 predicted proteins | sample ConPoolayeHmetaG_FD_185483 | JGI IMG/M metagenome (GOLD analysis project Ga0209102, IMG submission 185483) | Hot spring microbial mat communities from California, USA to study Microbial Dark Matter (Phase II) - Cone Pool mat layer H metaG... ...
GGGGGATTTAATGGCTAAGAAAGAATTCCTGGGGGCGTCTTTCGCGGAGAGGGGTAGGGGTGGTTAATATATAAAAAACAAAGCTTTCGATAGCGTCTCGGAACGCCGACCCGAGCGTTTGATGCCAGGGGGAACAGGCGAGGGGTTTGGGTGAGGAAGCCCGTCGAAGCCTGAGGGGGCACGGTTTCTCGAGCGAAGCGAGAGAAGAGCGAAGGCTGAGTCGGAGCGAGTTTCCTCGCTGGGGAGACGAGCGGGCTTCGGAATCCCAACCCCGAGCCTGGCCGGGGGTGAACCACGACAGGACCCGTCGGGTGCTTCTATCGGCAATTTCGGGGTTGACCCGGTGATTTGACAAGAAAGCAGGGGTCATCTAAACTTAAGGGGAATTTGGCGGCCCGTTAGCTCAACAGGTAGAGCAGCGGACTCTTAATCCGCGGGTTGGAGGTTCGAGTCCTCCACGGGTCATTTTTTTGTGCTTCGACGAGTGAAGATGAAAATTCGAGGATGGCTGGCCATTATCATCCTGGTCATCGTGGTCGTTTATTTTGTCTTTTTTGCTCGGACTTCCCGAGAAAAAAAGAGCTCGCTCGAGGTCACCAAGGACGCCTACGATCGCATCCGCGTTGAGCTGACGCAAGCCAACATGGCCACGCTCGAGAAGGCGATCAATCTTTTCCTGGCTACGGAAGGTCGGACCCCGGTGGACCTCAAGGAGCTTCGTTCGTCCCGGCTTCTTACGGGCGAGGCCATGGATGGTTGGGGAAGGAGCCTCAGGTACGAGAGACGCTCTGAATCCGCGTACCTGCTCATCTCGGCCGGTGCAGATGGTGTGTTTGGAACTGAGGATGACCTGACGGTGGAGCGTTAAGAACATGTTCACATCCTATCGCCATGCGGGCTGGAAGGGCTCGCTTCAGGGTTTCTGAGGAATATCAGAGGAGAGAGTAGCCGGAGATGGAGCATGCCCTCCTCCCCCTGGCCGGTTTTCTCGTCGGTATTGTCGCTTCGATCACGGGAGTGGGCGGCGGAATTTTCATCGTCCCGCTCCTCACGATGGCTTATGGTTTTATCCCCCAGCACGCTATCGGCACAAGCCTGGGGTCCATTATTTTTACGGCCATCGCCGCCACGATCGCCTACGCGAGGCAGAGACGGATCTATTATCGTCTCGGGCTGTTGATGGCTTGCGGGACAGTTCCAGGCGCCTATTTCGGCGCTTATTTGACAACCGTTGTCTCCTCCCGGCTGCTTGGTCTTCTTTTTGGCGCCTTCCTCTTTTTTATGGCCCTCCGCATGGCCGTCGATGACCTGGGCCGCTCGGCCGAGGGAACCGTGGACGCTTTGTCCCTGACTTCAAGTCCAGCCAGGGAAGAAGTCACCTCCTTTTTCAAGGTGGCTCGAATCGTCATCCTCGGCTTTCTGGCCGGTTTTGGTTCTGGCTTCTTTGGAATCGGGGGTGGGGTGCTGGCCGTTCCGGCCATGAATTTCGGACTTCACATTCCCATCCATTTAGCTACAGCCACATCTATGTTCATGATGATCTTAACATCTCTTTCTGGCGCCGTTCAGCACACCTTGGCCAACCATCTTCATTGGGGTTATGCACTTCTTCTCGCCCTTGGAACTATCTTCGGAGCTCAAGTGGGGGCTGGCTTGTCGAGAAAAATTTCGGGAACGATGCTGCGCCGCATCTTCGGCGTCATCATGCTCATTGTCAGCGTCCAGATGTTGCTCAAGTTTTTCTGAAAAAACGGGCCAGCCCGTTGTTTCTATTTTGACTCAATGCCTGGGGCCGCCGCGGAGGCCGAGGGCCTGGGCGTAGAGGCGGAGAATGGATGATAGTTCCTTTCCCTGAGGGGCCGAAGACGTGTTTCCTTCCTCGACGGCCCTGATCATATCCTCGCTCAGGCCTGTTGCTTGGGCTATTTCTTTGCGGGAGAGGCCGCGGTTTTCCCTGATCAGCTTGAAGTACTCCCCTTTATAATAGTCTTCGGCGACGTTCTGTCCCGATTCATCGACTCGACCCGCGACCCGGATTTTCTGGGCGTTATTCTGAGACTTAGGTAAAAGGAAAGATTTGATTTTGCCCCACACCGACTTCTTTTCCGATGCATCCTCGATCTCCAGCTTGGCTGTTGACTTCCGAAAGTAAGCTTTCATTCCATGTTCAGGGCGGAAGGGAAGAACCTGAACATCATAAGCTTTTCTCCGGCTCGGGTCAGAAAGAGTCTGGAAGGCCGCTTCGATGCGCTCGAGCAGAATATCCCTTTCTTCCTTCGAAAGCGCGCCGTAGGAGGCTAAAGCCTCCCCATGGTATGTCGCGAGCGCTCGCACGTAAGCCCTCTCCACCTCTTCGGGGGAAGCGTCGAGGGGAAGGTTGAGGAGGTCATAAAAATCCAATTCGTCGACCCTTCTTGCTGCCATCTCAAGTTGTAAGGCCAGAGACTCTCTGCTCTCCTCCTTGCGCCTCAGGCAAGGTTAGGCGTTCGGCTACTTTTTTGATAGCGCAGGAAACTCCGCTCTGCGGGTGGGCGTAAACAAAGGGAGTGAATTTTCGCAGGCTCCAGTGAACCCTCTCATCGTAGGGGATGGTGGCGAGGAATTGGAGTTCGATGAGAAAGTAGCGCCGGACAACGTCAGCCATCGAGGGGCCAAGGAGAAAGTCCTTCTCGCTCCTGGCTTTATTGACGATGAGAGCTGGCCGGAAGCTCCTCAGCGCCGCCAGAAAAATCGGCCCCATATTCTCCTCGCGCTCGTTGAGACGCTCCAAGCAGTCCCTGAGCGAGAGAGAGCCTTTCTCGAGCTCGCCGGAGAGCTCATGGGCTAAATGAGCAACCTTATAGAATTGAGCATAAAGCCTGAGAATCCTCGCTGCGCAAGACCTCAGAAAATAGTAGGTATTCTCGACGGCAGTTGGCTCCGGCGTCACGACGAGGATTCCGGGCTGGCCCAAGATAAAAAAGTCAAGGGTGTTGAAAGCGCTGCCTGGGCCGAGGTCGAGGATGATCCCAGAGGCCGGCAGAGCCTTGAGCTGGCGGATGAGTTTAAGCTTCTTAGCGTGATGAAGGTTAGCGGCGAAGATGGCGCTTTCTCCACCCTTGATGAGCTTGAGACCGGGGTACGGGGTGGGGAGGAGGATGTCCTCGAGCGCAGGGATATCATTCTTGAAAAAACTGGCCAGGTCCCGTTCCCCATCCTTGACGGCCAGCACTGTGTGGAGGTTTGGACCGCCGAAGTCAGCATCGATGAGGATGACATTTCCCAGGCGGGCTCCCATCTCGATGGCCAGGCTGGCGGAGAGAAAACTCTTACCTGTTCCACCTTTGCCACCGCCAATGGCCCAAATTTTTTTGGCGGGGATTCTGGTCGTATGCATCACTCCATCAATCCTGGGTCAGTTTTGGCCACATATTCTACCACAATCGTTTTTCTTGCGTAAACCATTTCGAAACAGGAAACACTTGAAGTGTCCGAGAAGGGGAGGCAGGGAGCGGAGCGGGCGTTGGCAGGGGGAAGAGGGTATTTCTCCCTCCAAGGAACCACGGGGAACGGGTGGGGCGAGGAGGGAAGTGGACGAACCGGCGGAGGGCTCATTTTCATCACGGACTGAAAGACGCTCAGGACACCGAGAAAAATTGAATTTTTCAGCCATTTTTGCTATCCTTATGCATCATCAACCCTCAGACCTTAAGAGGAGGAGAGCGCATTCCTTGAAGAACTACGGGAATTTTGATAGCAAGTTCAGGTTCGTCATCGTCGCTTCTAAACGGGCTAAAGAGCTCCTCAAGGGAGCCAAGCCGAGGATCAAGGCCAAGATGAAGAATCCTATTCGCATCGCCCAAAACGAAGTCCGCCTGGGTCTTGTCGATTACGAGATTGTTCGGGATAGGCGGGAGGAGAGAAGAGGCGAGGAGGAACGCGTGTTGCTGCCCGAAGACGTTGCCGCTGAGCTCGAAGAGGAGGAAGAATCTGACAAGGAAGAGCTGGCTGAGGAAGAAGAAGAGGAAGAAGAAATAGAAGCGGAAGAAGACGAGGAATTGGAAGAGATAAAAGAAGAGGAGACCGGGGAAGATGATGACAGGAATTAGGAAGCTGCTTTCCTTTCGCTGAGGAGCTCAACGTAATCCTTTTTGATAAGGTCGTGCCTTTGGAAGCCGAGGGCACGAACAAACTTCATGATTTCATTCCTTTCGCCCTCCAGCTCAAGAAAATAGCCGATGGCTGTTTCATCGACACAAATTTTCAAGCGGCCCTTTTGATACACGGTCCTGAATTTTTCATACTCGAAGACGGGACTGAGCCTCAGAGAACGGAGGATATGACGGAGGGCTTTCTCGTTCTTGATTTCGGTCTCGAATTCTTCGCGTACCTTGAACCGCCGAGACTTCTGCGGTGCTCCCTTAAAAGTCAGGAATGCCTTCCGACCGGCTCGGCGGAGACGGAGGGCACACTGCCGCTCGGTTAGGGCGCGGGAGGCGAAATCATAGAGCGTGTTGGACTCGAGAAACCTGGCCTTGACTAAGGAGGCGCCCAAGCGAAGAAGGGTCTGTTCTATTGCCGCGGGATCCTCCAGCCTGATTTTGACTTCGACTTCGACCATGTCGCCAGTTGGGCTTTGCCCTTGTCAGCTTATTTTTCCCGGGTGAGGACAAACTCGGAGAGAAGGTTCAGAGCCTCCCGGTGTGCCGAGGGGGGGAATCGGGACATGATTTCTCTCGATCGAATCGAATATTCTTCGGCCTTCCTGTAGGTGTACTCGAGCGCGCCGTTAGATTTGACCATACCAAGAATTTCTTCCCGGCACTCCTCAGTCTGGTTCCGCGCCAGGAGGTCCCGGAGGCGCTGTCGGTTGCGAAGCCCATCGTGGTGGAGGGTGTAGATGAGCGGCAGCGTGATGCGGCCCTCGGTGAGGTCGGAGAGGATGGGCTTGCCCATTTTCTTCTCGTCCCCGCAGAAATCGAGCAGGTCATCGATAATCTGAAAGGTCATGCCCACGTTCTGCCCGTATTCGATGAGCCATTTTTCCTCCTCGGGGGTGGCTCGGCCGAGAATGCCACCTATCTGGCAAGAAGCGCCAAAAAGGGAGGCTGTCTTTTTTCTGATGATGTCGAGGTAATCCCGCTCGGCCAGGTCAAATTTTCCACTCAGGGCATACTCGGTCAGCTCGCCTTCGATCATTTCAGCCGAAATCTCCGTCAGGACGCAGAGAATTTGAGGATGCTGACTCTGGAGGGAAAGTCCAAGAGTCTTGATGTAGAGATAATCACCGAGGAGAACGGAGATGTGTGGCCCCCATCGGGCGGGGACGGAATCACGCCCCCGACGAACAGCCGCGTTGTCGACGATATCGTCGTGGATCAAGCTGGCCGTGTGGATGAATTCGACAAGCGCAGCCATGAGGATGTGCTCTGTGCCCCGGTAGTCGAAGAGCTTGGAGGAGAGGAGGACGAGAGCTGGCCGAATTCTCTTCCCCTTTTTTTGGAAAAGGTAGGAGCTTATCTCGGCAACGAGCTGGTTAGGGGAGGAAGAAAAAAAGCGGAGGCTTTCCTCGACCTTATCGAGCTCCCCGGCGATAACTTGATAAACGTCGCCGAGGTCCTTTCTCGCGGTCATGAGGGCTGAGAGATTTCTTGACTTCAAAGGGCTCTCACGGGAATAAGGAAATTCCGTTGGGTCGATCGTCATTTCGCATCGGCGGTTATCTTAACATTGAAAAGGGCATTTTTCAAATAAGAAAAAGTGCCCGGCAATTGGTTAGGGCCGCTTGGCCAATTTCTTCGAGGGTCTTCTTCTTGATTTCAGCCAGCCGGCGGGCCGTGTGAACGAGGAACTGTGGCTCATTCCGTTTTGTTGTGCCGCGCAGAGGCTCTGGAACAAGGTAGGGACAGTCGGTTTCGAGGAGAAGCCTGTCCAGGGGCGTTTTCCGGGCAATTTCCCGTAAGTCTTCGGCGCTGGGGTAAGTTAGGATTCCGGAAAAAGAAATGAAAAAGCCCCGGTCCATCATCCCTCGTGCGAGTTCCCAGTTCTCGGTAAAGCAATGGAGGACCCCGCGTCGCTGAAAACGTTCTTTCTCGACGGCACTAAGGATATCTTTTCCTGCCAACCGGCTGTGGATGATAACCGGAAGCGCCAGTTGCTGGGCTAAGGCGAGTTGCTGGCTGAATGCTTGCCGCTGGGCTGATGGTGGGGAAAAATGATAGTGGTAATCCAAGCCGATTTCCCCGATAGCCCGGATAAGGCCCTGACGAGCGAGCTCTTCCATTTTATTCAGGTGCTCAAGGGCCAGCAGGTGAGCCCGGTGGGGATGGACGCCAGCGGCAAGCTGGACCCAGGGGTAGGACCGGGACAGGCTCAGGCAGGCAGTCCAGCTTTCTGGTGTCGTCAGCTCCGCCGGACAAAGAACAAACCGGATTCCTCCCGTCCACGCCCTCTCGAGGACAGCCTCTCTATCTGGGTTGAACTCGACCATGTCCAGGTGAGCGTGAGAGTCGGCTATTTCGAACGCCAAAGACTGTCTTTCCCTTTTCCCTGTCATCGCTTTCTTTTTGCTATGTCCCCTGTTTTTGGTCTTCCTCCCAAAGAACGCTCGACTCTAAGGCCAGACCGATGAAAAAAAGATGTTGTCCGAGGAATTTGTCATTTTGAGCGTCCGGCTGGACTGGGCGCCGGCTTTACTGCATCAGTTTGGTCTTGAGGTGGCGAATGGGAAGAGCCCCGTAGCTCAGCAGCTTCTTGAGGAATTCCTGCTGGTTAAAGGCTTCGCCCTTAAGCTTCCTGTATTCCTTTTCCATGTCCCAGATTTCCTGGATGCCGATGTAGGCATAGGTAATATCAACAGGCTTGAGCAGGATGCGGTTCCATTTCCGCTCCGCTTCTATTGGCGTCTGAAAGCCACCCCTCGTCATATACTGGATGGCCTGCTCCTTGGTCATTCCGCCCTGGTGAATGTTGAGCTCGAGGATGAAATCGATAACGGTTTTGAGCTGCAATTTGAGCTGGTTGAGCCGCAGCCGAAGGTCGTAGTTTCCGAACCCGGAGTAGATGAGCATTTCCTCAACGTAAAGCGGCCACCCCTTGAGGAGTGGCATATTCGGGTACATTTTGCGGACCAAAGAAGGATGTTTCTGGAGGTAGAAGAGGGGGACAAAAGGTCCCGGATAGACATTTCGCGTCACCCAAAAGTTGAGGTAGAAATTATTGGCTTCCTCGAGGAAAGACCGGACATCCTCCTCCGGCCAATCGTTGGGGATGGGAGTGACCTGGGCGACGTAGGGGCCCGTCGCCTCATAAGGGCTGGGAGTCAGGATGCGACTCCAAGCCAGGCCACGCTCGGCAAGGGGCATCGGCTCCACCGGTGGCACGAGGTCAGGGACCTCGATCAGGTTGGTTTGCTTGATGAAGTTATGGACAGTGTCGACTGTTTTCTTGACTTGGTCAACGTATCCCTCTTTGGTCGGATGCTCGACCTTGATTTTGTCCAGCACCCCCTGGATGGCGATGTTCCAGACTTCGTCCTGGCTTCGCTGGGTCCCCAGCTGGTCGAGGTTGATGTGGGGATACATGATTTTGAAGAAGGGAATACAGACGAGAAACATTTCTCGGCGGATGTTGTTATAATCCGCTTTCGCCCGCGCTACGAGCTCATCGAAGGGAATGCTGTTCTGGGCGGTCAACCGCATCAAGCGGATGTGGACCTGTTCGCCCAGGCGGAAGTTGCCCGTTGACCTGGGGAGGAGCTCATTCTGGAGGAAATTTCGGTAGTCCAGCATGGCCGAGATAGCCTTGGCCATCTCTGACTGAAACCTGGACTTAAGGTCCGGCGCGGCCCCTTCAATGAGGGAAGGTGCCTCTTTCTGGTAGAAATCAAGGATGCCGCCGAATTGTTTGATGGCTGTCTCGGTAAAAATCTGGGGCGGGGTCTTCAAGTTCTCCTTGGCTTGCTTGGTCAACCCCGGCAGCAGCTTCGCTCTTTCGATGGCGCTTTTCAACCGCGCATCCAAGGGAGCAAAATCCTTGGTCAGGAGGCCACGGATGCTGTGGAAGAGGATTTCATTATAAAAAATAGGGTTATATTCCCAGGGAATCAAGTTTTCGTGCCGCATCACTTCCAAGTCGATGGCGTCGAGCATCATCTCATAATCGATTTGGGTCTCGGCGGAAAGCTTCGTCTTATCAACTTTGGCCACGAGTTCCTGGTTGAAGGCATCCAGGCTGTCGTGGCGCCTTTCGACGTTCTTCGGGCTAAAGTCTTCAAGCTTGTCGTTGTATTTATAAAAGCCGGCCAGCGTGGCCGCAGTCGGATAGAATTTCCACAATTCGTCAAAATAAGTGTCCAGCGTCTTCTGGAACTTGGTTTCTTCCTGGCTTTGCTGGGCGAGGAGAAACCCAGGGCCGAAAAAGAAAAAGAAGACAAGCAGGATCGAGGGGAAAAGCCGTTTTCTCATCGAAGCCTCCTTTTCATGGCGATCCCTCCCTGGCGGTACCACCAGCTCGCTCTCATTTTTTTCCATTCGTTTTTGAAAATCTTAGCATAACTCGATTGCTTTTACCACCGGATGATGGCCGAAGCCCACGTGTAGCCAGACCCGAAGGCGGTCAAGACGACGATGTCGCCCCTCTTGACTCGATTCTGGCGGACTGCTTCATCCAGGGCAATCGGGATCGAAGCCGCCGTCGTATTGCCGTAGCGGTCGATGTTGCGCATGACTCGCTCAAGCGGCAGGCGCAGGCCGTGAGCAACCATCTGGCTTATCCGGTCGTTAGCCTGATGAGGGATGAGGAGTGAGATATCGTCGACCGTCAGTCCGTGGCGGTGGAGGGCGACGCGGACCGCTTCCGGCATCTTTTCGGAAGCGTTCTTGAAGACGTTCTTGCCTTCCATGCGTGGAAAGAATTTTTTGTCCCGCACAAGCTCCTCGGTCACCACGGGCTTGTCGGCGGGGCTCGGTTTTTCCATCCACAGATCCTCGACAAAGCGCCCATCGGCAAAGAGATGGGTCGACAGGATTCCCCGGCCGTCATCCTCTTGGTTTGGTTCGACGATGACCGCCCCGGCCCCGTCACCGAAGAGGACAGCCATGTCTCGGCCCTCGTCGGAGTAATCGAGGTTCGTGGATTGAATTTCAGCTCCAACGACAAGAATTTTTTTATATTCACCGGTTCGGATGTACTGGTCGGCGACCGAAAGGCCGTAGATGAAGCCCGAGCACTGGTTGCGGACATCGAGGGCGCCGATGGGAACCAGCCCGAGCTTGGCCTGAATCTTCACTCCGATCCCGGGAAAATAGTGGTCCGGGGAGAGGGTGGCGGCGATGATGAAGTCGATTTCTGACTTATCGATGCCCGCGCTCTCGATGGCTCGCACCGCCGCTTGGTAAGCCAAATCAGATGTCAAGGTGCCAGGCTCGACATGTCGTCTTTCGATAATTCCCGACCTCTGCCGGATCCACTCATCGGAGGTGTTCATCAACTTCTCCAAATCGAAGTTGGTGACGACCCGTTCAGGAACAAAATGGCCCGTCCCCGTGATAACTGTTCTCACGCTCATGTTAAACCCGGGAAATTATAAATAAAGACGGAATAAAAATAAACCCTTTTGTTTTGCTCCCTGCCTTCGCTTCTCGCTCTCCTCTCGCCGAGCCGAGAGGAACAATGCCTGCTGTTCGCTCCTCCGGACTTCTCGCCACTCATCCCTCGCCCTGGTCCTCCTTCCCCTCTGCTACGGGGACTTCAGGCCGGCATCCAGGCACTACGACGTGTGATCCCAGATACATTATTCGTGTCCCCCCTAAAGATTTGCTCCTTGGTTTGAAAGGTCGTGGCAGGGTTGACGGAGAGGATTTTCAATAGATAAAATAATTAAAAATGTTCAAAAAAAAGCGAGTCCGTCCCGCCTGCTTTCTTTTCCCTATTCTCTTGGCCATCCTTGAAGTCTCTCCCTTTCTCAACGGTCAGGAAGACCTCCTCAAAGTCGAGGCCTCGGTTGTGCCCAGGCGCTTGGCCCGTGGTCAAGAGGGTGAAGTGGTCCTCAAGCTTATCGTCGGCCATGGAGTTTTGATCAGCCCTTATCCGGATTTCCTCGTCGAATTTGAACCATGTCCAGCGCTTGTTTTCCCGAAGAATTTCTTTACGGCCACTGATTTGGAAATCGAAGTCCTTGACATCGAGGGTGAAAAATCCCTGGATTTCAAGAAACCGGTGAGAATTCCCTTCACCGTTAGCCTGGAGGCGAAGAAAGGAAGCTATATCCTCGAGGGGAGAATCAAGTATTTCGCCCGTTCCCGAAAAGAGGGCTGGTGCGTTAAGAGCACGGCCAAGTTTTTCGTGCCCTTCGCCACCCTGGCGACAAGGGCCAAGAGGTGACCCCGAGCGGAGAATTAGAGGAGGTTCTTCTCTCTATACCAGTCCATTGTTTCCCTGAGTCCCATTTCCAGGCTAAAGCGGGGCACGAAGGAGAGCAGCTGGCGCGCTTTGTCCACGTTGGCCACCCACCCGGGCTGCTGAAGGTCGATGAACTTATCCCGGCTGAAAATCCCCGGTTTCCTCCTGACTCGGCTGGAGAGCTCGGACAAGGCGGCGGCCAAATAAAAAAAAGCCATGGGCATCTGAATTCTTTTGGGTTTTTTGCCCAGGGCTCGGCCGGCTGCCTCTCCCAGCTCATCCCAAGAGTATGGTCGGGGGTCAGCGATGTTGAGGATTTCTCCCGAAGCGAGGTCTCGCTCGCCACAGAGGTCGAGCGCCTCAACGAGGTCCTTGACGTAGCAAAGGCTGACCAATTTCTTTTCCCTAACGGCGGGCAGAATGCCTCTCTTGATCCACCTGAAGAAGTCGAGGAAATCCATGTCGCCGGGTCCGTAGATAGCGGAGGCCCTGACGATGACCACCGGGAAGCTGTGCTTGTACTCGAGAGCTACCTCTTCAGCCTGGAGTTTGCTCTGGCCGTAGGGTGTGACTGGCCGGGGCGAGTCGCTTTCCCGAACGCCATCAGGGGAGGTCGAAGGTCCCGCCGCGGCTAAGCTGCTCAGGTGGATAACCCGAGGCGGCGACCCACCGGCCGCAACAAGGGCCCGGAAAAGGCTTGCCGTCCCTTCTCTGTTTACAGTATAATACTCCATCGCGCGGTGAGCTTTGGTTTTACCGGCAAGATGATAAACGATGTCGATTCCAGAAGGAAGCGCGGGAATGGTCAAAAGGTCTCCTCGCAGAAGATGGACGTTTTCTTTTTTAGCCCATCTTGCTCTGGCTGGGTCTCGCACTAAAGCGAATATTTCCGCTCCCCTTTTGAGGAGCCGCTCAACAAGATGAGTCCCGATGAAACCGGTGCCACCGGTGAGGAAGATTCTCATTTTTTCGATTTTATGAAAATTGTCAGTTCCGGTCAAACTTTGGAGACAAAGGTAAGCATGTCTCATTTCGCGATGAGAATGGGTCCTGACCCGGCGCGTCCCCCATTCTCAAGGAGAGTTTTGTTATTATCACGGGAAAAAAGACCCTTCCAGACAAAGGCTCGATCCCTTAAGATGAAACCAGAACTGCGGATAAACTCACCCTTGAAGCAGCTTCGCTGGCTTGGCTTTCTCCTCCTCTTCCTCTTCATAGGCGGGCAAGCCCTTGCTTCCTCGCTCATCTTTCCCCTGGAGCTTGTCAAGCCTGGCCTCAAAGGGAAGGGGAAAAGTGTTTTTCTTGGCAGCACGGTTGAGGAATTTGATGTCGAAATCCTCGGCGTCATCGAGAACGTCCAGCCGAAAAAAAATATCATCTTGGCCCGGCTTTCAGGTCGAGGGCTGGATACGACGGGTGTTATTCAGGGGATGAGTGGCAGTCCCATCTACATCGAGGGCAAACTCCTCGGCGCTGTGGCTTATGCCTTCAAGTTCGCTAAGGAAGCGGTGGCCGGAATCACGCCCATCCAGGAGATGCTCACCCTGGCTGGCGAAAAGAGCGAGCCAAGGTCTTCTGGGCCCCTGTCCGTTCCTGTCCGGAGCATGATGACCCTCGAAGATTTTCTGGAGCTGACGCGCGATCTTTTTTCTTCCCGAGAAGCGGTGGACGGCTCTGGCCAGCCTTTCCGGACCATCCATGTTCCCTTGCTCATGGGCGGCTTTTCACCCCAAGCTGTGGAGAGGGCGAAGCCGATATTTTCCCGGTTAGGGTTCAGCCCGATGGTTTCGGGGATAGCCACCCAGGTCCCGGACAAGCCCTCTTCCGCCGAGCTTTCCTTGCGCGAGGGCGACCCGGTTGCTGTTCAGCTCGTTGGTGGCGACCTGAGCGTAGCCGCTCTGGGAACAGTCACCCACATCGACGGCACTAAAGTCTATGCTTTCGGACACCCTCTCTACAATTTGGGCCCGGTGGACTATGGCATGGCTAAAGCCAATATTTTGGCTGTGGTACCCAGCCTGGAGGCATCTTTCAAGGTTTCCTCGCTCGGACCGAGGATCGGTTCCTTTACTCAGGACAGAGTTTCAGGTGCTTTTGGAGAAATTGGCCGAATGCCGAAGCTCATTCCTCTCAACGTCCGGCTGCTTGAGCCCGCCGGCGGGGTGAAGCAGTTCAGGCTGGAGCTCGTCAACGATAAAATCCTGAGCCCGCTCCTGGTTAACCTGACTCTGAGCTCGCTCCTCTCGAGTGAGCTCCGGTCACACGGCAACCTTTCCGTCGAGGTCGGGGGCGACCTCTACCTGGATAACGGCGCCAGCGTTCGGCTGGAGGACCTATTTTCAGGGAACTTCGACAGCGCCGTAACGAATTTTTCAGGGCTGCTCACAGCCATCGTCTACTACATCGCCAACAACGAGTTTGAAAACGTCGACATCCACCGCATCGACCTTTTTGTCCGGCCATCGGAGGAAGCCAGGTTTTCCTATTTGGAAAGGGTCTGGCTGGACAAGTACGAGGTCAAACCTGGTGAGAGAATCAAGGTCAAAGTTTTCTACCGGACCTTCGGCGGGCAAACAGTCCAGGAGAGCGTTGAGCTCGAAGCACCGCCGCTCGCCGCTGGTTCAGAATTTTATCTCATCATCGGCGACGCTGTTTCCATGCATCAGCTGGAGATGGCCCTTTACCGTAGCCAGGACTTTGTGCCCCGCAACCTGGCCCAGCTGATCCGCATCCTCAATAATTTGCGGAAGAACAATCGGATCTACTTCAAATTGCTCGCCTCCAAGCCCGGCCTTTTCTTGAAAGGGGAGGAGCTCCCGAACCTGCCGCCTTCTTTGAAGTCGATGTTTGCCTCGCCCCGGGCGGCGGCTTCGGCCCCGACCGAACTTACCCGTTCTACCCTGCGGGAGTACCAGCTGCCTGTCCCCTACGTTTTTCGAGGCCTGGCCTCGATCCCGGTCAAGATTAAGAGCTAAGGAGATTCGGGGATGAAAAAAATTTATATTATTTCTATAGGAATAGTAGTATTTGGCCTCTATCTCGAGGCGGTCTCCCCGCGGAAGTGGGAGCTGAGACGGGCCGAGGAATTCCTTCAGGGAAAGCTCGACGGCATCTCGGTATCGGCAGAAGGTTTGCTCACCTTGGGTCCTCGCGAGGATAGAATCGAGGGGCCAGCTGAAGATTTTTATCTGTCCTTCCTGCGGCTGCCCGATGGGACAGCCTTCCTCGGCACAGGCCACAGCGGCAAGATCTACCGGTTGACCAAGGATGGCAAAGCTGACCTCTACCTCCAGGTGCCCGAGATGGATGTCACTTGCCTGGCCTTGGATTCCCGGGGCACTCTCTACGCCGGGACTTCGCCAAACGGCAAAATATACAAAATCGGCGGCAAGAATCAGAGCGAGGTTTTCTTTAACCCCGACGAAAAATACATCTGGGATTTAGTCTTCGATGAAGCCGGGTTCTTGATGGCCGCGGTGGGTGAGGGGGGAGGGATTTATAAAATAAACCCCAAGGGTGAGGGCCAGCTTGTCCTCAAAGCCGAAGAGAATCATATCCTCTGCTTGAAGAAGGATGATAAGGGAGGCTTCCTGGCAGGAAGCGGCGGCGTCGGTGTCCTCTACCGCCTCAGTCCGGAGGGCAGAGTAAGCGTGCTGTTCGAATCGCCGTATGAAGAAGTTCGCAGCCTGGCCATCGACCGGCAAGGCTATGTCTACTTAGCGGCGAGCGGTTCGCCGTCGCGAACAAGGAGGGAAGAGCTGGCCGAGGCTACGCCAAAAGTATCGACGGAAGTTAGCGTGACTGTAAGCGCTTCGGCTGTGACCGCTGTTCCTCCTCTTGCCGCCGCATCGTCAAAGGAGCCTGGCGCCGTCTTCCGCCTTTCTCCTGATGGCGTGGCCAAGAAGCTCTGGGAATCGAGCGACGAGCTCGTCTATGCTTTGCTCTGGGACGAGGACGGAAAAAGGCTTCTTTTCGGAACAGGTCCCAAGGGCCGCCTCTATGCCATCGACCGAGAGGGAAAAGCTTCCCTCCTTCTTCAGGCGAGCTCGGAGCAGGTGTATACGCTCATTCCCGTAGAGGGGAAGATTTATGTTCTTTCCAACAACCCCTCTCGGCTGAGTGTCGTCTCCCCAGAGCTGAGGTTTAGCGGCGAATACACGAGCCATGTTCTTGATACGAGGACAATTTCGACGTGGGGAAGGATTGAGTTTGACGCCGACCTTCCAGCCGGGACAACCCTCCAATTCCAGACGCGAAGCGGCAATTCTTTCGAGCCGAATAGCCTGTGGAGCGAGTGGTCGCCTCCCTACCAGAAAAGAGAGGAACAAATCCTCAGCCCGAAAGCCCGTTACCTCCAGCTCAAGATGCTCTTCAAGACCCAATCCGGCCAGGCATCTCCGGCCCTGAAGCGAGTGGCGCTGTTCTACCTTCAGGCTAACTTACCGCCCGCCATCAAGAAGCTCGAGCTTCTCCCGCCCAACGAAGTTTACCTTAAACCGCTTGACGAGGAAGAAGTCATCTGGGGAGTGAGCGGGTCAGACGTGAAGCCGCCGGGGAAAAAGGAAGAAGCGAAGCCCCTCGCTTTGGCCAAGAAAGTGAACCGAAAGGGTTATCAGACTGTCACCTGGGAAGCGGAGGACGAGAATGAGGATAGCCTCATCTATACGGTTTTCATACGCAAGGAGGAAGAATCGCGATGGCGCGTCCTCAAAGACGGGTGGGGCGAGTCCCTGTTCGCTTTTGATACTCTTTCTTTTCCCGACGGTGTCTACTTCATCAAGGTGGAAGCTTCAGACCTTCCCGCGAACCCGCCAGGGACGGAGCTCAAGGGAGAAAGGGTCAGCCTTCCCTTGACCATCGACAACTCATTGCCCGAGATCAAGAATTTCTCCGCCACCAAGAACGGGAATGTCCTTGAAGTTTCTTTCCAGGCGGAGGATACGTTCTCGGCTATCGAGAGAGCGGAATACCTTATCCGGCCGGGTGAATGGCGGGTTGTTTTTCCTGTCGATGGCCTTTGCGATTCCCGACAGGAGAATTTTAAGTTCAAGGTTTCCATCCCTCCGGCCGCTGATAACCTCATCACGGTCAGAGTTCTTGACCGGCATAGCAACATCGGCGTTTACCGGCAGAGCTTTTGAGGGTAGGACAGAAGGGCTTAAGCGCTCTTGGCCCGTTCAACGTACTTATCTTCTCGCGTGTCGATGCGAACGATGTCTCCTTCTTTGATGAACTGGGGGACAGTGACCACAAGACCTGTTTCCATCGTCGCCGGCTTGTTGGTAGCTGATTGGGTTGCTCCTTTGAGATAGGGCTCGGTCTTGACCACTTTGAGGTCGACCGTCAAGGGAGGCCTGACCCCCACGGGCTTGCCCTCGTGCATTTCGATGGTGAAGACGATGTTGGGCACGAGGTATTTGACGGCATCGCCAAGGATATCGGGGGAGAGCCGGACCTGGTCATAGTTTTCGAGGTTCATGAAGACCGCATCCTCGCCGCTGCGGTAGAGGAATTCCATCTCCACCTCTTCAAGAAAGGCCTGCTCGACGCGGTCCTCGGAGCGGAAGCGGTAATCGAGGAGACTCTGGTCCTTGAGGTTGCGCAGCTTCGTCTGGACCATCGCCTTCCATCGACCGGGAGTGATGTGGACAGCCTCCAGCACCTTGTAGAGGTTGCCCTCGAGCTTGATGGTCATTCCTTTTCGGATCTGAGTGGCGTTGATCATCTGGCCTCCTCGCCGCGTGGATCAACATCGGCTTTTTCTTTTTAGCCGAAGTCAGCTATTCTGTCAACCCAACGCAAAATTGCCGACGGGAACTTCCTGTGTAGCGAGACAGCTTTCAATTATGCAAAATAAGGGCAATAGGCCGACACCCGAGGGGTGGCGTGGTTCGGTGGCCGACCCGAGCGTTTGATGCCAAGGGGAACAGGCGAGGAGTTTGGGTGAGGAAGCCCGTCGAAGCCTGAGCGGGCATGGTTTCTCGAGCGAAGCGAGAGAAGAGCGAAGGCTGAGTCGGAGCGAGTTTCCTCGCTGGGGAAACGAGCGGGCTTCGCAATCCCGACTCCGAGCCTGGCCGGGGGTGAACCACGACAGGACCCGTCGGGTGATTCTATCGGCAATCCTGGGACCCGAGGAGCGTAACGTAAACGTCTTTAATTCCGCGATGGGAATGAGTCCTGCGCCAGTGTGGCCAGGAGCCGTCCTCGACTCCCGCACCCCCTGGGAATCAGTTCCGTCGGTTCCCCCATCGGATGAGCCGATGGCCTGGAGGGTCGCCAAATGGCGCGGAGAAAATGATCGTCAACGCCAAACGTTGTCATGAGGCGAGGCTGGCACGGCAGGAAGAGCACATGATCGTGGGCATGGTTCGGGAGTAATCGAAAAGAGGACCCGTCGAGTTTTGCCCTCGGCATTTCCGCGAGGGTGAGGCGTTTGATTTTTTGGCCGATTTCCTATATGTATCATTAGCCGAAAATCGATGGCCGAGATCACTTTTCTCGGAACAGGCGGCTCTGTCGCCACTCAAAAGAGGGACAATACTTCTTTTCTCCTCCGAGATCAGGAAGCCGTTGTCCTCGTTGATTGTCCAGGGAGCATTATCCAGAAACTCTTGAAGCTCAAGGTTGACCCCCGTCAGGTTGGGACCGTGCTCCTGACCCACGTCCACCCCGACCACGTGTATGGCTGGCCATCCCTCATCCACAGCCTGATGCTCGAGGATGGAGAAATCTGCGTCTATGGCTCGGCGCGAGCGATCGACCTGGCTCGTCGCCTCCTCGATATCTTCGGGCTCCGGCAGAAGAGGGTGAGGATGAGGGTCAAATTGAGGTCTCTCCATCCGGGAAGGGAATATAGGCTGAGTCGAACCTGGTCGGTCCGGCCTTTTCGCGTTCCCCACCATCCTTCTTCTTTGGCCTACCATTTTTATTGGGAAAGAGAAAAAAAGGACGTCGTTCTTTCCGGTGATACACCGCTCTACCCGCCGTTGTTCGAGGAAGCGCGTGGTGTGAGCTGCCTCATCCATGACTGTAGCGCTCCAGCCTGGGTTTTTAGAAAATACCCGGAGCTCCGCCGCATGCACACGAACTCGCTCGATTTGGGAAAAGCTTGCCAGGAGGCTGGAGTCAAATTCCTTGTGCCCATCCATTTCCTGGGCGAGGTTAATTTCTCTCAGGCCGAGATAGCCAGGGAAATCCGGAAGCATTTCCGCGGCCGGCTCCTCGTTCCCGAGGACCTGACGACCCTTCGGCTATGAAGGCGAGACATATCTTTGTGGCTCTGACCAGGAAAGATGAGCCGCGGCGAAAGAAGGCATTTTTAAGTGACGATGGAAACAAAAATGAGCAACAAGAAAAATTGGGGGCCGGGTTTTATTTTTTGGAGCATGTTGAGCATGATCTTTCTGCTGGCGGGATGTTGGAGGAGGGGAGAAATGGCTGACCTTGTCTTACTCCGGGGCGCCGTCTGGACCGGCTCGCCGGCGCTCCCCTGGGCTGAGGCTGTGGCCATCAGGGGAGAGAGCGTCCTGGCCGTCGGGAAAAACCGGGATGCCGAAAGGTTCATTGGCCCGAAGACGCAAGTTATCGAACTGGCCGGTCAGCTTGCTCTTCCCGGGTTCATCGACAATCATACCCATTTTCTTGAGGGTGGATTTTCTCTCCTCCGCATCCAGCTCCGCGACGCGAAGAGCCGGGAGGAATTCGTCTCCAGGATCGAAGAAAAAGCTCGCCAGCTTGGCAAGGGAGAGTGGATTTTGAACGGCGATTGGGACCATCAGCAGTTCAACCCGCCGGAGTTGCCGCGACGGGAGTGGGTGGATGCCGTGACACCGGATAATCCCGTCTGCGTCAACCGGCACGACGGTCATATGGTCCTGGCCAACAGCCTGGCTCTCCAGCTGGCCGGCATCACGCGGACGACGGTGGCGCCGCCGGGTGGAGAGATCCTCAAGGACCCGGTGACCGGTGAGCCAACGGGCATCCTGAAGGATGCGGCGATCGACCTTGTCGCAAGAGTTATTCCTCAGCCATCTTTGGAGGCTAAACTGGAGGCCGCCCAAGCCGCCCTCCGTCATGCGGCCGAATGTGGCGTCACCACAGTCCACGACATGGCGGATGCAGAGAACTTCGAGGTTTACCAAGCTTTGCTCAAGGAGAAAAAGCTCACCTGTCGAATCTTCCTCTACCTGCCCGTGACCGAAGTCGACCTTCTGGCGCGCCTTCGCTTGAAGACGCCGTTTGGAAACGATTGGCTCAAGATCGGCGGTCTCAAGGGGTTTGTCGACGGTTCTTTGGGCTCCTCGACAGCGCTCTTCTTTGAACCTTATGGCGATAACCCTGGCCAAACCGGCCTCCTCCACAGCCAGATGTTTCCAGAAGGAATCATGGACAAGAGAATTGCCGCTGCCGACAAGGCCGGGCTTCAAGTCGCCATTCATGCCATCGGCGATAAAGCCAACGCCATCATCCTCGGTATCTTTGAGCGCACCATCCTCAGCCATGGGCCCAGGGATAGACGCTGGCGGGTCGAGCATGCCCAGCACCTCAGGCCTGAGGACATCGCCCGGATGGGCCGGCTTGGCATCATCGCTTCCGTCCAGCCCTACCACGCCATCGACGACGGCCGCTGGGCGGAGGGGAAGATTGGCCCGGAGAGATGTCGGACGACGTACGCCTTCCGGTCGCTCCTCGATGCCGGAGTCAGGCTGGCCTGCGGTTCAGACTGGCCTGTCGCCCCCCTCAACCCGCTCACGGGAATCTATGCCGCGGTGACAAGGCGAACGCTCGATGGGCGACATCCCGAGGGTTGGTTCCCCGAACAAAAAATCACCCTCGAAGAAGCTGTCCGCGGCTATACGGTCGAGGGTGCTTACGTCGAGTTTGCGGAAGACCGGAAAGGGTCAATCGAGGCGCGAAAGCTGGCCGACATCGTCATTCTGGACAGGAACATCTTTGAGATTCCATCCGAGAAGATAATCGATGCCCAAGTTGTCATGACGATTGTCGGCGGCAGGATTGTTCACCAAAAATAAATTTGCCTGCGTATTTTGCGGTACCAACCGGGGTTGTTCATAGTGTTGTCCTGGGCAAGTGATTCTGGTAATATAGGGCCTCTTTTTAGGAGGAGGCGATGAACATCGGCGTTATCAACGAGAGCTCAAAAATTGAAAACCGCGCCGGCCTCAACCCGAGCGGGGTGTCGTTTCTTACCGAAAAAGGACACAAAGTTTACGTTCAGGCGGGAGCTGGATTGAGGGCGGGATATTCCAACGAGGAATACACGTCTCAAGGGGCCAACATTGTTTTCACCAAGGAGGAGGTCTTTGGACGTTCCGACATTGTCCTCAACATTTCGCCTCTCAGCCAGGAGGAATGCCAGCTGGTCAAGCCGGACCAGATTCTCATGGGGTTTCATCACCTGGCCATTGCCAGGAAGACGATCGTCGAGGAACTCCTGAAAAAGAACGTTATCATGATTGGCTACGAAATCATCCAGGAGGAGGACGAACTCCTGCCTTTCTACGAGAACCTGGGTGAAATCGCCGGCCAGATGTGCCTCGTCATCGCTGGCCATTATCTTCAGACGAACCAGGGAGGACGGGGGATGATCATCGGTGGGGTGGTCAGCGTTCCGCCGGCCACGGTCGTCATCGTCGGCAGCGGCGTGCTGGCTCGCAGTGCCACCCGGGCTTTGCTCGGGGCGGGCGCCCACACCATCGTCCTCGGCCATAACATGGAAAGGTTGCGCCGCATCGAAGAAATGACGGCCGGCCGGGTCATCACCTTGATGGCCAGCAAGTATAACCTGACGCGGATGACCAAAGTCGCCGATGTCCTCATCGGGGCTGTGCTTCGACCCGGCGAGCGGGCGCCGATCATGATCACCAGGGAAATGGTCAAGACCATGCGGCCAGGCTCGGTCATCATCGATTTAGCTATCGACCACGGAGGATGCATCGAGACGAGTCGGCCGACGACCCTGGAGCATCCGGTTTACACGGATGAGGGGATCATCCATTACTGCGTGCCCAACATCACCTCCTCGGTCAGCCGGACCTCGACGAAGGTTCTCTCTAACCTCGTCGTTCGATACCTCCACGAGATCGGCGATTTGGGCATCGATGAAGCTCTGGCCAGGGATAGATCGTTGGCCAGGGGAGTCTACATGTGCCGCGGCCACATCACCAAGAAGAACATCGCCGAACGCTTCAACCTTGAATTCAAAGAGCAGTTCCCTTGCTGAGGGCTCGAGAGACTATGGTTGAGTTGGACGAGATCCTTCAGGAATTCCCGGGTGAACAGAAGGACTTGATTCATATCCTCCACCGAGTCCAGACGAAATTTGGCTACATCCCGGCCGAGGCCGTGGTCGAGATTTCGCGACGTCTCAAGATGAGCCCCAACGAGATTTTTGGCGTCCTCACTTTCTATAAGGCTTTTAGCCTCCAACCCCGGGGAGAGCATCTCGTGACCGTCTGTCTCGGCACTGCCTGTCATGTCCGCGGGGGTGTCCAGATCGTCGAGGAGATGGAGAGAAAGCTGGGCATAGTGGCTGGCGCAACAACTCCGGATAGAAAGTTCACCCTGGAGACGGTCAATTGCTTGGGGTGTTGCGCTATCGGTCCGGTCGTCGTCGTCGATGGCCGGTACCATTCCCATGTCAACCTGAAAAAAGTGGCATCCATCCTCGAGGAAGCCGGAGGTTCAGATTAGGATGACCATGAAGAGGATCACCCAGCCGGCTGAGCTCGGCGAGTGGAAATCTCATTTGCTTCGCCAGCGTCCGGCCTACGATAAAACCATCATCGTTTCCTCGGGCACCTGCGGCCAGGCCAGCGGCTCCCTTCAAATCATTGCCGCTCTCGAGGAGGAGCTCGGCCAACGGAACTTGCGCGACGCGGTGGGCCTGAAAATCACCGGTTGCCATGGTTTCTGCGAGCTTGAACCTAATATCGTCATTTCTCCCGAGGGCATTTTTTATAAGAAGCTGACCCCGGCCGACATTCCACGCATCATCGAGGAAACCATCCTTAAGAACAAAATCATCCCTTCTTTCATCTACGAGGACCCGAAGACGGGCCGGCGCTTTACTCTCCAGAAAGACATTCCCTTTTATCAAAAGCAATTGCGGCTGCTCACCGAGAATAACTTCCGCATTGACCCGACGAGAATCGAAGATTATATCCTGGCTGACGGCTACCAGGCTCTGGCCAAAGTCCTCTTCGACATGACCGCTGACGAGGTCATCGCCGAAATCAGCGCTTCGGGCCTGCGGGGAAGGGGAGGGGCAGGCTTCCCGACAGGAAAGAAGTGGCAGATCTGCCGCGAGGCCCCTTCGAACCCGAAATACATCGTCTGCAACGCTGATGAGGGAGACCCGGGAGCCTACATGGACCGCAGCCTTCTCGAGGGCAACCCGCACAGCATCATCGAGGGCATGATTATCGGTGCCTATGCCATCGGGGCGAGTGAGGGCTATATCTATGTCCGGACCGAGTATCCTCTGGCCGTCAAGCATGTCAGCCTCGCCCTGGACCAGGCCCGCGCCTGCGGTCTGCTCGGTAAGAACATCCTGGGCTCTGAATTCCATTTCGATATCCACATCGTCGAGGGCGCGGGAGCCTTTGTCTCCGGAGAAGAAACGTCGCTCATGGCTTCGATCGAAGGCCGACGGGCTTTCCCGCGGCAACGGCCACCGTTTCCGGCCCAGGAGGGGCTATGGGGAAAGCCGACTAACATCAACAATGTTGAAACCTGGGCCAATGTCCCCCTTATCATCAACCGGGGAGCGGCGTGGTACAGCCAGATCGGCACGGCGGGAAGCAAGGGGACGAAAATTTTTTCGCTGGTCGGGAAAATCAACAACACGGGGCTGGTCGAAGTCCCCATGGGAATTAGGCTCCGCGAAATCATCTACGATGTCGGCGGCGGCATCAAGGACGGGAAGAAATTTAAAGCCGTCCAGACGGGAGGACCATCGGGCGGGTGCATTCCTGCCGAAAAGCTCGACCTCCCCATCGACTACGATACCCTGACCAAGGCAGGCTCCATCATGGGCTCGGGCGGGATGATTGTCATGGACGAGGACACCTGCATGGTCGACGTGGCCCGGTATTTTCTCCATTTCACCCAGGAGGAATCGTGCGGCAAGTGCGTCCCCTGCCGCGTCGGGACGAGGCAGATGCATGACATCTTGACGCGCATCACCCAGGGGCAGGGCCAAGAAAAGGACCTTCTCCAGCTCGAGGAACTGGCCATGACCGTGAAACGAGCATCCCTTTGCGGTCTCGGTCAGACAGCTCCCAACCCGGTCCTCACCACGCTCCGCTACTTCCGTCAGGAATACGAAGCCCACATCAAGGAGAAAAGCTGCCCGGCTCTCGTGTGTAAGGACCTTATCCTTTATTATATCGAGCCTGAAAAATGCGTCGGCTGCCTGCTCTGCAAGAAGGGCTGTCCCGTTGAAGCCATCAGCGGCGAAAGGAAGAAGGTCCACGTCATTGACCAGAGCCTTTGTATCAAGTGCGGTGCCTGCCTGGAAATCTGTCCACCCAAGGTGAGGGCTGTGTCCAAATACACAGGGAAGAAGAGGGAGAAAATCCTCCGCCTCCACGCAGGAGAGAAGGTCTGAGATGAACATCACCATCAACGGTCGCCGGCTCGAAATCAGCGGCAAGAAAACTGTCCTCGAGGTGGCCAGAGAAAGCGGAATTTATATTCCCTCGCTGTGCGATCATCCTGCTCTGATGCCTTTTGGCGGCTGCCGGCTCTGCCTGGTCGAGGTCAAGGGGCGGCGGGGTTATCCCCCGGCCTGCTCCACCTGGGTGGAGGAGGGGATGGAAGTCGTGACCGAGACGCCAGAACTCCAAGCCATGCGGCGTCAGACCCTCGAGCTCATCCTCTCCGAGCATCCCCATGCCTGCCTCATCTGCTCGGAGAAGAAGAATTGTGATGATTATAAATCGACCATCCGCAAGGTCGGCGAGGTTACCGGTTGTGTGCTCTGTCCGAACAACGGTCGCTGTGAGCTTCAGGAAGTAGTCGAAGCCCTGAAGCTGGACAGGGTCAACTTCCCCGCCCTCTACCGGGATTTTGAAGTTCGGCGGGAGGATCCCTTTTTTGACCGCAATTACAACCTCTGCATCCTCTGCGGGCGGTGCGTGCGCGTTTGTCAGGAAGTCAGGGGAGCCTCGGCCATTTCGTTTGTGTTTCGGGGCTCGCGGGCCATTATCGGCACGGCTTTTGACCGGCCGCTTATTGAATCGGGTTGCCAGTTCTGCGGCGCCTGTGTCGATGTTTGTCCCACCGGAGCGCTCACCGAGCGGGCTGTACGGGGAGAGCTTCTTCCGGACGAAGAGCGCCCAACAGTGTGCCCCCTTTGCAGCTTGGGCTGCGAGCTCACCCTGAGTTTGAGGGATGGCCGGATGATTCGTAGCGCGGCCGGAAATCGGGACTCCTTCAACCGAGGCCAGGTCTGCGTCAAGGGCCGTTTTCTGGTCCGCGATGTTATCTCCAGCTCGAAACGGATTCTCGTGCCTCTTGTCCGTCGCCACGGCCGCCTCGAGGAGGCGAGCTGGGAAGAAGCGCTCGATTTCGCCGCCGAAAAGCTCAAGGATTTGAAAGAGGATAAAATCGCTGTTGTCGGCTCGGCCCAGGTCTCCTTGGAGGACCTTTATGTTCTGAATAAGTTCTCTCACGATGTCCTCCAGACAAATAATTTTGCGTGTCTCGAGGCCAGTTCGCCCTTAGTCGTTTTTTGGACCACGCTCAAAGAATACGGCCTCGAACCTCCGCTCAATTTTGAGCTGAGTTCCCTGGCCAGAGCTCAGGTCATCCTGGTGGCGGGAGCTGACCTGGCTGTCTCCCATCCCATCATCTGGCTTGAAGTCTATCAGGCTCTCCGTAACGGGGGTAAGCTCATCCTCCTCGGCGAGCCAAAGGCCAGTTTAAAAAGATATGCCTCGTTCCATCTGATTCCAGAATTCGGAAGGGAGTTCATTCTGATTGATTATCTTTCCCAGCAGCTGGTGGAGATGAGGACGAATAATCCTCTTCCCCGAGCCACTGGGTACGAAGAATGGCGAGAATCCTTAGCCCGAGGGACGCGGGCTTTTCCGGCGACAGGTCTTCCTGACCGGGCGACGATCGAAGGGGTGGTTCGGCTTCTTAGCCAGGGCCGCGAAACCTTCTTCCTTTGGGGGCCTTCCCTGAGCCGCACGCCAGCTTCGCACCACAGCCTCCGGTCTTTGTGGAACTTAGCCCAGCTCATAGGAGCGCGCCTCATTCCGCTTGCTTCTGAAATCAATGAGCGGGCTGGTCTTGAACTCCTGTTCCAGCCTCCAAAGCCCCTCCTATTCCTCGAAGAAATCTATGAGCGGGCCAAGACAGGCGCCTTCGGCGCTCTCTACCTTGCCGGTCCGCTGCCCGTCCTTCCCCCTTCCAGCGCGGATTTTCTCGTCCTCCAGGACTGCTACATGAATGACCACGTCCGGTGGGCTGATGTCGTGTTTCCGGCCACAACCTTTGCCGAGACGGAAGGTGTCTTCGTCAACGGCGAGGGAAGAATCGAGAGGTTCAAGAAAGCTCTCGACCCCCCTGGGGAAGCTCGGCCCGATTGGTGGATTGTTTCCAGCCTGGCGAAGCGACTCGGGGCGAAAAACTTTGAGTTCCAGAATTCTTCAGCTATCATTGAGGAAATCAGTCGGCTCAGGCCAGGGTTTGAACCGCTTTCACGGCAGTTTTCCAAGAGGGGAAAAGCCAGCTTTATGGCCGAGTCCAGAAGCAACCCCGAGATTTTCTTGAGCCGAGACCCCATTCCACTAGCCAGCGGTGACCCGAAAGCGATGACAATGGCTGGTCTGTGGGCAGCAAGGGACCGTTACAGGAGCTTGAACTTGCTCGAGGAGAGCCGGGGGCTTCGCCGGCTGAGAGATGCGGAGAAGAAATAATGGCCAAAATCCTTCGCCAAGAACGTCTCGTTCCCAACATCCATCTTCTCGAGGTCGAGGCGCCCGAAGTCGCCCGCAAAAGCCAGCCCGGTCAATTTGTCATCCTCATGCCCGACGAGAGGGGGGAGAGGATTCCGCTGACCATCGCGGATTGGGATGAGAGCCGTGGTTCCGTGACCTCGGTGTTCATGATTGTCGGCACCTCGACTCAGAAGCTTTCCCTTCTCCAGGCTGGAGACGAAATTCCCGTGTTTGTCGGTCCTCTCGGCCGACCTTCCGAGATCAAGAACTTCGGCACTGTCCTCTGCGCCGGGGGGTGTTTTGGCATTGCCGCTATCCATCCCCTCGTTCGAGCGCTCAAGAGGGCAGGAAACCGCGTTATCGCGCTCCTCGATGTTAAAGCGAGCTATCTCCTTTACTGGGAGGACAAGATCAAGAGATGGAGCGATGAAGTGCATATTTCTTCCCGGGATAACGCCTTTGATTGCCAGGATTATGTCCCCAAGAAGCTTCGGCTTCTTCTCGAAACAGAAAAGAAGATAGACCGTATCGTGGCTATCGGTTGCACCTATCTGATGTATGCTTGCTCCGAGGCGACCCGGCCGGTCGGGATAAAGACCATCGTCAGCCTCAACCCAATCATGGTTGACGGAACGGGCATGTGCGGTGCCTGCCGGTTGACGGATGGAGGCAAGACGAAGTTTGCGTGCGTCGACGGCCCGGATTTTGACGGCCACACCGTCGACTGGCAAGAGCTTTTTCGGCGGCGCAAGTCCTATTTCGAGGATGAAATCCGGTCGCTCTGGGCTTGGGAGAAAGACCGGTTTGACTGAAGATGGTAGAGGGAAAAATAGATGCGATGCCGATGCTGCCCTCAGCCCCCGCACCCCGGGGAACCAGTCCCGTCGGTCCACCCTTCCGCTACGGGGGCTTCAAGGGTAGCATCAGCCTCGCCTGAAAGGTCGCCTCGTTTGGTGGATTAATGTCAAATAGTCAGGATAGAATGAAAAATGAGTGAGAAACAGGAGCTTTCGCCCGAGGTCAAGGCCAAGCTCAAAGCCGAATACGAGCGGGAATGGCGGAAGGAATTGCGGAAAGCCATTCCTGCGAAGGAAAGGATGAAAATTCCGCGCCAGAAGATGCCGGAGAGAGAGCCCGAAGAGAGGAATAAGGATTTTGGCGAGGTCAACCTTGGACTGGAAGCAGAAGCGGCGCGCCGGGAAGCCCAGCGGTGCCTGGATTGTCCTAACCCCTCCTGTGTCGTTGGCTGCCCGGTGGCTATCGACATTCCCACCTTTGTCAAGCTCATCGAAAAAGGCGAGTTCGCGGCGAGCCTTCGCACCATCAAGGAGACGAACAGCCTGCCTGCCATTTGCGGCCGCGTCTGTCCCCAGGAAACGCAGTGCGAGGCAGTTTGCAACCTGAAGAAAGCTACGGGTGTCCCCGTGGCCATTGGCAACTTGGAGCGGTTTGTCTCGGATGTGGAACGCCTCGCCGGCGAGGTATTCGTGCCCAAGATTCCGCCGCCCACAGGGAAGAAGGTCGCGGTCATCGGAGCAGGACCGGCCGGCCTGACTGTTGCCGGTGAGCTTGCCAAAAAAGGGCATAAGGTCACTATTTTTGAGGCCCTTCATGTGGCCGGAGGTGTCCTCGTCTATGGCATCCCCGAGTTCCGGTTGCCCAAGAGCATTCTCAGGGCCGAAGTCGAGTATCTGGAGAAGCTGGGTGTGGAGTTGAGGATGAACTTCGTTGTCGGGAAGACAGCCACGCTTAACGACCTCAAGCAAGACGGCTACGAAGCCTTTTTCATCGGCACGGGGGCAGGCCTTCCCAACTTCATGCGTATCCCCGGGGAAAACCTCGTCGGTGTCTATTCGGCCAATGAATACTTGACCCGGGTGAACCTGATGCGAGCCTACGATTTTCCAACCTACGACACGCCAGTCCTTCGAGGCAGGCGCGTGGCTGTTATCGGGGGTGGCAACGTGGCCATGGATTCCGTGCGCACAGCCAAGCGCCTGGGCGCTGAACTGGCGGCCATCATCTACCGGCGGTCCCGTCTGGAAATGCCAGCCCGGGAGGAAGAGGTCAAGCACGCCGAGGAAGAGGGAATCGAATTTCACTTCCTGACGACACCCACCCGGTACATCGGGGACGAACAAGGCCGAGTCAAAGCCATGGAGTGTCTGCGCATGGAGTTAGGGGAGCCAGATTCTTCTGGCCGGCGTCGGCCGGTGCCCATTGAGGGGTCGGAATTTATCACGGAAGTGGACATGGTCGTCGTGGCCATCGGTCAGAGTCCCAATCCATTGATGGCCCAAACCACGCCCGACCTCAAGGTCGGAAAATGGGGAAACCTCGAAGTCGACTGGACAACCATGGCCACCAGCATCCCTGGCGTTTATGCGGGAGGGGATATCGTCCGCGGCGGGGCGACGGTAATCCTGGCCATGGGCGACGGCCGTCTGGCCGCATCGCACATCGACAGATACCTGAAGAAGGAAAAGAATTAAAATAAGGAAGAGACGAATGGCGAACCCAATGGGAGGATGGCTATGAGCTGGGTGGACGATTATAAAAAAAAGCTCGCGAGCGCTGAGGAAGCGGTTTCGGTGGTCAAGAGCGGCGACCGTGTCTATATCAGCGGCAATGCCGCCACCCCTTACGTCCTCATGAATGCCCTGGCGGCTCGAAAGGATGAGCTGAAGGATGTGGAGCTCGTCCATGTCCTTCTGCTCGGTGAGGACCCACTTTCTAAACCCGAAATGGAGGGTCATTTTCGGCACAACTCACTTTTTGTCGGGCCGGCTGACCGCAAAGCGATCAACGAGGGGCGAGCGGATTACGTGCCCATTTTTCTCCACCAGATCCCGCTTCTTTTCCTATCGGGGCAGATGCCGCTCGATGTGGCCATGCTCCATGTTTCGCCGCCCGACGAGCACGGCTTCATGAGCCTGGGCGTCGAGGTGCTCGCCTCCAAGGCGGCGGCCGAAAAGGCCAAGATCGTCATCGCCCAGGTCAACGACAAAATGCCCCGCGTCCTCGGCGATTCTTTCCTTCACGTCTCCCGCTTCCACAAAATCGTCGAAATCTCCGAGCCATTGCCAGAGCTCGAGAAGAAGCCGTTCAGCGAGGTCGAGAGGATGATCGGCAAGCACATCGCGGATTTGATTGAGGACGGCTCCACGCTCCAGCTCGGGATTGGCGGCATACCCGACGCCGTCCTGGCCGCGCTCAGCAACCGGCGGGATTTGGGCATCCACACTGAGATGGTCTCGGACGGAGTCATGGAAGCCATCGAGGCGGGGATTATCACCGGCGCCCGGAAAACTTTTCACCCTTATAAGGTCGTCATCACCTTTGCTCTGGGGAGCGCGCGGCTTTACGATTTCATTGACAATAACCCGATTTTCGAGGCGCATCCTACCGACTATGTCAACCATCCTTTTAACGTGGCCCGCAACGACAACATGGTTGCCATCAACTCGGCCATCGAGGTCGACATCACCGGACAGGTATGCTCCGACTCGATCGGCACCTATATTTATAGCGGGTTCGGCGGCCAGGTCGATTTTATCCGCGGGGCAGCCCACTCCAAAGGCGGGAAGCCAATCATAGCCCTGCCTTCGACAGCCAAGGATGGGGAGATGTCGCGCATCGTCCCCTTTCTTAAAAAGGGCGCGGGAGTCGTTACGACGAGAGGCGACGTCAGGTATGTTGTAACCGAGTACGGGGTAGCTTATCTTTTTGGCAAAAACCTCCAGGAGCGGACCAAGGCACTGATCAATATCGCCCATCCCAAATTCCGGCCTGACCTCATTCGTGAAGCGAAAGCCCGGAATCTGCTAAGATAGGAGCCCGGGCCAGCCGATGGAGCAAGCCGAGCTTTTTCCGCCTGAAAAAGCCCGCATCGGCACGGATGAATCGGGAAAAGGGGACTACTTTGGCCCGCTGGTCATCGCTGGCGTCTTCCTCCCCGACGAACAGGAGCCTGTGCTGCGGGAGCTGGGAGTCAAAGACAGTAAGACGTTCTCAGACTGCCGCGTCCGGGAATTGGCTGAAGTCATCAAGAAGGGCTATAAGTATTCTATCGTGGCCATAGGCCCGGAGAGATACAACCAGCTCTACGCTAACCTCCGCAACCTCAACCGCATTCTGGCCTGGGGGCATTCCCGCGTCATCGAGAACATCCTCGGCGAAGTGGCCTGCCAGAGGGCGATCACCGACCAGTTCGGCGATAAGGCCTATGTCTTGAATGCTTTAATGAAAAAGGGCAAGCGGATAGAGCTTGTCCAAAAGCCCAAGGGGGAAGAGGACATGGCCGTGGCCGCCGCCTCGATCCTGGCACGGGCTGAATTCCTCAAGCGTCTTCATTTCCTCTCCCGGGATGTTGGCATCGACTTGCCCAAGGGAAGCTCGCCGCTGGTGGAGGAGGCGGCCCTTAAGCTCGTGAAAGAGCACGGCGTCGAAATCCTTGACCGGCTAACTAAAAAGCATTTTAAAATCACCGAAAGAATTCTTTCTGTCCTCTAGACTCTTACCCGTCTGCATAAGACCCAATTTTATGCCCATCTCTCGACCCGAAATCTCGCTCGATTTGCTCCCCTCTCCTATGAACTTCCCACCAATATCCTACGCCCTGTTGTCCTTCCCCCTCCGCTCCGTGGGCATCATCGTGGTCTAACCGCCGTCTGTGGAGTGATTGTTGATCGCGTTGGTCATGATTCTTCGGCCAGAGGATGAAAAAAAGGAAAAGGTGAGCTGATCCAAATTTATGTATAATAGGTGGGGGAGAGAGGTTCAATGGGTCAACAGAGCTCAGAGCAGGAACAGAGAGAAACGAGAAGACTCTATTTCGAGGATGCCTATCAGAAGGAGTTTGAGGCGACGGTCGTCGATCGATTCTCATTCGAGGGGAAGCCGGCGCTCATCCTTGACCAGACTTGCTTTTACCCCGAATCAGGTGGCCAGCCTCACGACCGCGGGCAGATCAATGGAATAGAAGTCACCCACGTTTTCGAGGACGGCCCGAGGGTCGTTCACGTCCTTGCTGGAGAGGTGAAAGGCGAAAAAGCTCACGGTGTTATCGACTGGCCGCGGCGGTTTGACCACATGCAGCAGCACTCTGGCCAGCATATCCTGTCCCAGAGCTTTTATGAGCTTCTGCGGGGCGAAACCTGCTCCTTCCACCTAGGGGAGGAGGTTTCAACTCTCGAGATAGGTCTTCGGGAAATTTCTGAAGAAGGGCTCAGACGTGTTGAAAGCCGGGCCAACGCCGTTGTTTTTGAAAACAAGGAAATCAAGACTTATTTCGTTCCTCAAGACGAGATAGCGTCTATCCCTCTGCGGCGTCCACCCAAGAAGGAAGGTCTTATCCGCGTTGTTGAGGTGGAAGGCTATGATTATTCCGGCTGCGGGGGGACGCATTGTCGAAGGACGGGCGAAATCGGCTTGATAAAAATCATCCGATGGGAAAGGATCCGGGGCAACCTCCGCTTTGAGTTCTTATGCGGCCGTCGAGCGGTGGAAGATTATGCCTGGAAAACCAAAGCGCTGGTTGAAGTGGCTACGAAGCTCTCCTCCCACGAGCGGGATGTTCCTTCGGCTGTCGAGAAGAACCTGGCCGAGACCAAGCAGCTGAGGAAGAAAATGAGACAGCTCCAGGAAAAGCTGGTGGCCTTTGAAGCGGGAGAAATAGCTCGAAATCCAGCTGGGAAAATCATCACTTCTGTTCTGAAGGACAAAACCCCCGACGAAGCGAGACTGCTGGCGCTCCATGTCATTAAGCTTGGCGAATTTGCTGTGCTTTACGGTGTTGAGGGCGAGACAAGGAGTCACCTAATTTTTGCCCGCTCTGATGCGCTTCCAATGGACATGAGGGAGCTTATGCCCTCTGTGCTTGAGCGGACGAAGGGGAAGGGCGGTGGGAGCTCTTCACTCGTCGAAATTGTCGTCGACAAGGGTGCGGACCTCGAAGCCTTGCTCAAATCGGCCGGGGAGGCCCTCGTTCAGAAAATAGAAGCTCATTCGAGGTGAGTGTTCAGCCGGGACGCCGACACATCTTCTGCCGGATTGCCTCGAAGGTCAAAGGCGAGCCTATTCGTAGCGGAGGGAGACGATGGGGTCAACCCGAGCAGCCTTCTGGGCGGGAAAAATCCCGAAGAAAAGCCCAACCGAAATGGAAACCCCGAGACCGAGGAGGACTGACCAGGGCGTTACTGAGGCGGGAAGGGGAGTGGCCGCCTTGACCACGAAGGCGATGGCGAAGCCGATGATAATCCCGAGGATGCCACCCGCTCCTGTCAGGAAAACGGCCTCGATGAGGAACTGCTGGAGGATATCGGCCGAGCGGGCGCCGATGGCCTTCCGGATGCCTATCTCCCTCGTCCTCTCTTTGACCGAGACAAGCATGATGTTCATGACGCCAATTCCGCCGACGAGCAGACCGATCGAGCTGATGACAATCATCACCAGGTAAGCGGCGCCGGTAATTTGATTATAGAGGTCGACCATCGTATCCTGGGTGAAGACAGCGAAGTCGTTCGGCTTGCCGAACCCGACCTTCCGCCTTTTCCTGAGGATATTGGTAATCTCCTCGATGGCCTCTTGGATGTAACCGTGTTTCTTGGGGGTGGCGATGATTTCCAGGCTCGCAAGGTCATAGGGAAAATACTTCATCAGCGTGGTGATGGGAATGCCGACGAAGTTATCCCGGCTCTGGCCAAACATGCTCCCCCTTTTCTTGAGAACGCCGACGACCTGAAATTTCTCCGGGCCGATCCGGATTTCCTTGCCCAGGGGGTTGGTGTGTGGGAAGAGGATATCCGCCAGCTCAGAGCCGAGCACGCAGACCCTGGAGCTGTGGTGGATATCGGATTCGCTTAAAAACCGACCTCTCTCGGGAAGGTAAACGGAGAGAACCTGAGGAAATTTTTCGTTCATGCCGAGGACCGTCGAGTCCTCGCTCTTCGTGTCTTGATATTTTATGGGCAGGCTCTCCATAAAGTTCACGGCCAAACCGACGGCGACGGCCTTAATGAGAGTGCTTTCCTCCTCGATGGCCACCGCGTCCTCGAAGGTGAGGTCTTTTCGCTGCCTCTCTTCCTCCGAGCGCCGGCCGATTTGGATGCCCGGCTCGTACTTGGTGATAATGATGATGTCCGACCCTACGGATTCAAGCTCGCTCAAGAAGCTGCGGTTGAGCCCCTGGATGATGGACACCATCCCGATGACGGTGGTAACGCCGATGATGATGCCCAGGACGGTGAGGAAAGAGCGGAGCTTGTGGCTCTTCAGTGAATCGAAGGCCATGGCCAGGATTTCCCCCAGGATGCCAGCTCTCATTGCTCCGACCTCAGGGCTTCAATAGGGTTGAGTTTGGCCGCCTTGTTAGCCGGGTAGATGCCGAAGAAAAGCCCGATAGAAGCCGACATCAAGATAGCCAGGATGATCGAGACGGGCTCGACGCTCGAGGGCAGCTGCGTTGTAGCTGAGACGATCTTGGCCAGGGTCAAGCCCAGGACAATGCCGATGACGCCGCCAGTTGCCGACAGAATCGAGGATTCGAGGAGGAACTGGAAAAGGATGTCCTGGCGCCTTGCCCCAACAGCCATGCGGATACCGATTTCTTTGGTTCTCTCCGTAACTGAGACGAGCATGATGTTCATGACGACGATCCCGCCGACGAGAAGGGCAATGGAAGAGATGGCGACCATAGCGAAATAGATGCTCGACGTCGTCGTTTTGTAGAACTGGATGAACGTTTCCGAGGTCCGGAAGGAGAAATCGTCCGGGTCCTTGAAAGTTCGATGACGTGCCGAGCGGAGGATGGTCCGCACTTCTTCCTGGGCACGTTGCATCTGCTCCTGGGAGGAAGTATGGATGTTGATGGAGAGGGAGCGTCGGGAACCATAGGTTTTCAAGAACGTGGTGATGGGGATCCGGATGTAATTATCCTGGCTCATGCCGAGGAGCTTGCCTTTCTTTTTCCCCAGTCCGATCACCAGGAAGTTGTCCGCTCCCACCTTGATCCACCGCCCCAGGGGGTCGAGGGAGGGGAAAAGCTTCTCCTTGATATCGGCGCCGATGATGCAAACAAAACGGGAGTGTCTTTCGTCCTCCTTCTGGATGTGTCGACCGCTTTCGAGCTCGAGCACCGAGCCGATGAGGTGGTCGACAGAGGTGACGCCGATGATTTCCACGTCCTTCAGGGACTGGCTTCCATATTTCACCGTCCGGCTTGTCTGCGTGCTGGCGCCGATGAGCTCGCACTCCCGGCAATGGGCGCGGAGGAGTTCCATTTCTTGAATGGTCAGGTCTTTACGCTTCAGTTGCTCCCTGAACTCCTTGAGCGATGTCCCGATCATCGAGAACTTGGAGACAGAGAAATCGTTGGCCCCGTAAAAGGACATTTTGGTATAAACATACTTGTTCAGCCCTTGAATGACCGAAACGACGGCGATGATGGTCAGCACGCCGATGATGATGCCGAGGAGCGTGAGGAACGTCCGGAGCTTATTGGCGAAGAGGGAGGATAGCGATATGGCCAACGATTCGCCAAGATTCAGTCGAGCCATTTTCCTTTCTCTTATTCTACACTAAACCATACGGAGGAGAGAAGAAGAGGTTCATCCCTGGAATCGGCATTCCTT
>Ga0209102_1000297_pt1 | contig 33909 bp, 32 predicted proteins | sample ConPoolayeHmetaG_FD_185483 | JGI IMG/M metagenome (GOLD analysis project Ga0209102, IMG submission 185483) | Hot spring microbial mat communities from California, USA to study Microbial Dark Matter (Phase II) - Cone Pool mat layer H metaG... ...
CAAATCCCGCCCGAGGCTTCAAGCATCTCGACGATTGTAAAAATAGATGTGGTTGTAATGAAGAATGCCTCCACAGGTTTTGTTGTGGACACTAGCAAAAGTCCATATGCCAAGCTTTTTCCAATTCCAATTAAAAATGTTCAAATCATAGATGAATTCTGGGCGCCACGATTAAAAATTGTAAGAGAAGTAACATTACCATCGCAGTATAGGTTATGCGAAAAAACCAGACGCTTCGCGAATTTTAGGCGTGCTGCTGGAAAAGAACACTGCAACTTTCAAGGTCTCTTCTTTAACGATTCAGATGTCTATAAATGGATTGAGGCTGTTGCTTACTCGCTTGCTGGTGTGCATGACAATGTTTTACTAAATCTGGTTCAGATAGTTATCCCCTTGATTATGGCCGTGCAAGACAAAGATGGATATCTTAACACCTATTTTACATTTGAACGAAGAAACGAACGCTGGACGAATCTTAAGGACATGCATGAACTATACTGTGCTGGGCATCTAATTCAAGCCGCAATTTCTTATTATAGATTTACTGGTGATCGTAGACTTTTAGATGTTGCTTGTCGAGTTGCCGACCATATTGGAAGGTTTTTCGGTGCTGGTAAACGACTTGGTGTACCTGGTCATCCTGAGGTTGAGATGGCGCTTGTGGAGCTTTACCGCACAACTGGGAAAGAAGAATACTTGGATATGGCGCGATTTTTCATTGATAACCGTGGCAAAGGGTTAGTTGGAGGAAGTGCGTACCACATTGATCATAGACCTTTTCGGGAGTTAACAGAAATTGCAGGACACGCCGTAAGATCGATTTACCTTAATTGCGGTGCAACTGACGTTTACATGGAAACGGGTGAAAAAGCACTGTGGGATGCACTTACGAAATTGTGGAGCAACATGACCAACCGGAAAATGTACATTACTGGGGGCGTAGGATCACGTCACGAGGGAGAAGCGTTCGGAGAAGATTATGAGTTGCCGAATGTTAGAGCTTACGCTGAAACCTGTGCCGCTATAGCTAATGTGATGTGGAACTGGCGCATGTTGTTAATTAGTGGAGACGCAAAGTTTACTGATGTTCTAGAGTTAGCCCTCTACAATGGCGTATTGTCTGGAATCTCGCTTGATGGGCAACAGTATTTTTATGTAAACCCACTTGAAGACAATGGACACCATAAAAGGCAAAACTGGTTTGAATGCGCTTGTTGCCCCCCGAACATTGCCAGGTTGCTGACCTCCTTACCTGGATACTTCTATAGTCTTTCTAAAAAGGGCGTTTGGGTGCACCTTTATGCTTCTAATATTGCAAACGTCGTTGTTGACGGTATGAATGTAACAATAACTCAAAAGACAAGGTATCCTTGGGAAGGCGACGTCGACCTTGTTATGAGGCTGGAAAAGATGGCGGCTTTCAGTCTATTTTTACGTATTCCAAACTGGTGTCAAAAGCCTTTGATATTAATGAATGGTATAGAATTGAGTGGTCCAATTAAACGGGGCTGTTATGTTGAAATTCATCGTTTGTGGGAAGATGGAGATACGGTACACGTTTCGATGCCAATGTTTATCGAACAAATAATTGCCAATTCGAACCTAATCGAAAACAATGACAAAGTTGCTCTTAAGAGAGGACCAATCGTTTACTGCATTGAACAAGTAGATAATCCGAACATTGACCTAAAGAACCTAATCCTTCCAGCAGAACCCGTTTTGGAAGCAAAGTGGAAGCCAGACCTTCTTAATGGTGTCGTCGTTATAGAAGGTGAAGCCTTTTTGATAGAGCCCATAGAACAAAATGATAATTTGTATTTTTCTTTATCTGAAACCAAAACTAAAATACGGTCTGTTAAGTTTACTGCCATTCCATATTTTACTTGGGCAAATCGCGAACAAGGACCAATGAAGGTTTGGATACGCTCCTCTACTTTCTTGTCGAGCATCAACTGGAAAAACTAAAGACCAGATATTATTTTTTCTAAGGGTCTTCGAAACCCTTAATTGTTTAAACACGGTTGCATGTTGAATCATAGGAGGAACATTGGGTGCTTCCGCTTGACATCACATTACTCATAATACTCGGATTTCTTGCGGGCATATTAGCAGCCATGACAGGTATTGGCGGAGGAAGCTTTATTGTTCCAGCGTTATCTCTTCTTTATGCGTTTTCATCCCAAGAAGCAGTTGGCACAAGCCTCGCGGTAATAGTCTTCACTTCAATTGCTTCTACTTATGCATACTATCGACAAAAACGAATAGACTATAAAACAGGAGTTGTCTCAGCTGCTACCACGACACCAGGTGCAATTCTAGGTGCGTATATGACGACTCTTATATCGAGTAATACATTAGGCATAATTTTCTCCCTGTCCATGATTCTTTTAGCTTTACGAATGCTCTTTAGTGAACACGTTTCATTGTCAAAGACAAAAAACAATCAAAAAACATCCAACAGAAGGCTCGTTGACTCTAGCGGAAGGATATTTGAATACCAAGTAAATATATTCGCCGCATTCTTTTTAGCCTTTTTTGGTGGTTTATTATCAGGTTTACTAGGCATAGGTGGAGGAGCACTTATTGTTCCAATACTCAATATCGCAGTTGGCATGCCAATGCACATTGCAGTCGCGACGTCGATGTTCACCATGATTTTTACATCAATAGCTGGTGTCATAACTCATATTCAACTCAACAATGTGAGATTCGAGCATTCAATCTACATGGCACTAGGAATCATCATTGGCACGCAAATAGGAGCAAAAATAGCAAAAAAGGTTTCTGGAAAGACGCTTAGCAGAGTCTTTGGTTTAACCCTCATAATCGTTGGCATAAGACTATTTTTAAAATTCATTTAAACACGTCCAGTTTTTAGAAGGCAAAGGAGATTCCGAATCCTCAATAAATATTTTTTTCATTTGCCTTTTCGTTCAAGCATCCTGTCTAGATAAGGCTTAAGTTTCTCGTTTTCAACTTTAATCCTTTCTTTTCCAATTTCGTTCAACTTAGCAGTCATTTCACGGACAACTTCAGCAAACTTTACGCCTTCAGCAGCCGAAATGTATTCAACTCTGAACCTTTCAGGAGTCAAGCCTAACTTTTGCAGCGTATTTGCCAAGGCTTCCATACGTGCCTTCATCTTCCAGTTTCCATCAATATAGTGACAATCATAAGGAAGGTGGCAAGCTCCAACCAGAACCATTCCTGCACCTTTTCGGAAAGCCTCTAGAACAAAGTCCCTGTCAACCCTTCCTGAACACATGACCCTGATTGTTCTAATTGCGGGTGGATACTCAAACCGGCTTGTCCCAGCCAAGTCTGCCCCAGCATATGAACACCAGTTACAGCAGAAACCTAAAATTTTGTCTTCAGGATTTTCCTCTAAAGCCGCGTTTATTTGGGCAAAAATTTGAGCATCAGTGAAATGCATTTGCGTAATCGCATCAGCAGGGCACTCCGCCACACATGTTCCACAACCATGACACATTGCAGCAATAACCTCAGCTGGCTCATTAGGTTGAACTCTGATTGCGCCGTACGGACATTTTGTTGCGCATATGCCACATTTGACCCTAGTGTTTCGACATTTTTCTGGATCCACGACGGATATAATTGGTTCAATTTTAACAATGGATTTAGAGAGTATTGTTGCTGCACGTGCAGCTGCTCCGCTGCCTTGAGCAACGCTGTATGGAATGTCCTTCGGTCCTTGGCATGCTCCTGCTAAAAAAATTCCGTCAACTGCGGTGTCAATGGGTTTGAGCTTAGGGTGGCTTTCCATAAAAAAGCCATCTATGCCTCGAGTTATATTTAGAACTCTTGAAACTTCACTGACGTCTTTATTTGCTACCGCTGCGGTTGCCAAAACAACCATTTCAGCCTCAAGCTCAATTGGTTCACCAAGTAACGTGTCTTCAGCGCGGACGATGAGATTCTTTGCTTGTGTTTCAAGGACCTTTGAGACTCTTCCTCTTATGAAGTTTACACCCATCTCTCGAGCTCTTGCGTAGAATTCTTCATATCCCTTAAAATTGCTTCGCATATCAATGTAGAATACATATACCTCGACATCTTCACCATAATGCTCCTTTAACTGAACTGCATGTTTAAGCGTGTACATGCAGCAAAATCCTGAACAATAGGGGTATTTTTCAACATCTCGAGAGCCTACGCATTGAATAAAAAACACAACTTTAGGTTGTTCACCATCCGAAGCCCTAATAACATGTCCACCTGTTGGTCCAGCTGCAAGAATAAGCCTTTCAAATTCAAGGCTTGTTATGACGTTGCTGTATTTGCCATAGCCGTAAATGTTTCCTTCTTCAGGTATATAAATGTCATAACCGGTGGCAACGATTATTGCCCCCACTTCCAATTCAACTTCTTCAGCTTCGAGGCTGAAGTTTATGGCTTGTCTCTTTCCACAAGCGTCAACACACTTGTAACATTCGATGCAATAGTCTTTATTTATTCGGTAAATCAGTGGAACAGCTTGGTCGAAAGGAATAGAAATTGCTTTTCTTACGCCCAGATTCATGTCCCAATCGTTTGGATATTCAATTGGGCAGACATCCCGGCATTCCCCACAACCAGTGCAATTTTCTTCGATTATGAATCGAGGATTTTTTCTAAGTTTAACCCTGAAGTTTCCTACAAATCCTTGAACGTCGAGTATATCTGTATATGAAAAAATCTCGATGTTTGGATGGCGGGAGACATCAACCATTTTAGGCCCCTCAATGCAAATTGAACAATCTAGTGTTGGAAATGTCTTGTCTAGCTGCGCCATATGTCCGCCAATACTCTCGTTTTTTTCAACTAAGTAGACCTTGAATCCCATCTCAGCAAGGTCTAAAGCTGCGTTTATTCCCGCTATTCCGCCACCCAATACCAAAGCCTTATTGGTAACAGGAACCTCAATTGGCTGCAAAGGTCCAAGAAGCCTTGCCTTTGCAACAGCAATCTTAACGATTTCTTTGGCTTTTTGAGTCGCTTCCTTAGGTTTATTGGGGTGACACCACGAGCAGTGCTCCCGGATATTCGCCATCTCGAAAAGATACGGATTCAGCCCTGCTTCAGCAACTGTTCGGCGAAACGTAAATTCGTGCATTCTAGGTGAACATGCAGCAACCACCACACGATTAAGATTGTGTTCTTTGATAGCTTTTCGAATCTCTTCTTGCCCTGGGTCAGAACATGTGTACCTGTTGTGAACAGCGTAAACAACATCTGGAAGAGTTCGTGCGTATTCTGTGACTGCTTCAACATCCACGGTTCCTGCAATGTTCAAACCACAATGACACACGAAGACTCCTATTCTTAGGTTTTGAGACAACGACTTTTCACCTTAAAAGAAGTTTTTTAACTGATTCACGTGCTTTCCCAGCAGTAATTGTCCTTAATTCTTTGGTTACTCCTTGAACTGTTGTCAGTTTCTCAAGAGCCTTATTCCAAGCTCCAGAGTGTACAGGTGTATGTTTGACCAAATTTCTTTGTAGACTTATTGCGTCATTGACTGGGCAAACAACCTTACAGGTTCCACAGTACACACAAAACTTCTCATCAACCCTAACCTTACCTTCATCAGAAATACTAAGAACTTCTGGTATGGGACAAATATCAACGCAATCATGGCAGTTTTCAGGGCACTTTTCACTGTTTATTGAAATTATTCCTGTAAAAATTTTTTTCACCGATATAGCTCCATGTGGACACTTTGATTCGCATAGACGGCAACATGGACAGTGTTCCTTGTCAATTTCAACTTTCACTGAACGAGTAGACTTGTCAACAGTGACTTTAATAAGCTTAAGAGGACATGCCTCTTCGCATTCAACGCAGTTTGGCGGACATAACGATTCATCAACCATAATTTCACGTATTAATTTAGGGAAAGACTCTTTATCAATAACGGGAACCCATTTTTCGCCGTTTAGAGTTAACTCAAAAGCGCTAAATGGACAAATTGCCGTGCATATTCCGCAAAAAGAACATTTTTTTTCGTCAACAAAAATTGTAGGTTTGTTTGGCTTTTGCCCTGAAGTTTTGGTTAGCCTACAAACTGTTATAGCCTCTTTTGGACAAATAATCTTGCAGATTTCACATCCAACACACCATTTCTGGTTAAGAATGAGTAAGTAATGCTTCGTATACATGAATCGTTCTACTATAAGTTTGTCACCGGATTGCCTTCTTGAAAGCTTGAGTACCATAGGTCATTCTCCGAATGCCTTTTGAATTACGTGATAACGGTTTTCATATTGGAATTTACGAATATTATCGGACTCTTAAATAATAACTTTATGATATATGCAATGAAGGTTACAATTTTTTGATTCTATTCGAAACAAGAGAAGAAAATCCACACGTCCACAGCGTTTCCACAAAGCCTATATAAAGAAAAAATCAACAAGCACGGAATAAGCGCAAACAAGATTTCACGTCCCAAATCACAATGGAATGGTCAGAAAAGCTGACCGGACTATATATATCCCCCCTCCTCAAGGCATCTACAGACAATAGTTTTTCTGCACCAAAAAGGCATCAAAAACAAACTAATAAAACAAATACATTAAAAATGATTTATTCTCAAAGGCCTTATTGAATATGTGGAAACCATGAAAAAACTAGGCTTTATCGTTAATCCAATTGCTGGTATGGGAGGCGCAGTTGGTCTAAAAGGAACTGACGGTAAAGCAACGCTAGAAAAAGCTATTAAACTTGGAGCTGAACCAGTCGCTCCAGCTCGAGCTAAGCTGTTTCTTTCATATCTTAAGCATCTAAAAAAAGATGTTAAACTTGTCACTGCTGCGGGATTGATGGGAGCCCATGAGGCTCAAACAATTGGATTTTTGTGCGAAATAACTGGTGAAGAAAAAAACAAAACCGATGCTGATGAAACTAAGGATGCATCTAAAAAAATGGTCAACGATGAAGTTGACTTACTTGTCTTCTGTGGAGGAGACGGAACAGCCAGGGATATCATGGATGTTGTGGGGACTCGCCTTCCAATACTTGGCGTACCAACAGGCGTTAAAATGCACAGTGCAGTATTCGCGACCAATCCAGAGTCCGCAGCAAGGATAACGACACGTTTTCTCTTTGGAGAAATCCCAGTAAAAGAAGTAGAAGTCATGGACGTTGATGAAGAAGCTTTCAGAAGCGGTCAAGTATCAGCGAAACTATATGGCTACGTTCTTACCCCCTACGAGCCAGATTTAATGCAAGGTGCAAAAGTTGCCAGTTTAACTTCTGAATACGAGCTTAGAAATCAAGCTGCCATAGCCATTTACGTTATTGATGAACTTATGATGCCAGACACGGTCTACGTCATCGGGCCAGGCACCACTACCAGAGTAATCGCAGACTTGCTTAACGAAAAAAAGACTCTTCTCGGAGTTGACATCATAAGCAACAAGATAATCATAGCCTATGATGTAAACGAAAAAATAATACTCGAAAACATCAAAAACAGAAAATCCAAGATTATTGTTACCCCGATTGGTGGGCAAGGCTTCATTTTTGGTAGAGGAAACCAACAAATTAGTCCCAAGGTTATCAGACAGGTCGGGAAAGAGAACATCGTTGTTATTGCCACAAAAAATAAAGTTGCAAACTTAAGAAAATTAAGGGTCGACACCGGAGACCCAGCACTGGATAAAGACTTACGAGGGCAGATTAATGTAATAACAGACTATGGAGAACAGACCTTGATGGAAGTCGAGTAGTCCATTTTGACTACGATTTTTAGATTAAAAAACTATCTGAAAATCAAACTAAATTGTATCTAGTGTCGCCTAAAGATTTTGGATACCAAAAATGTCCAAAAGAATACTAAAAGAAAAAGAATACGATGAATCCTATGCTTAGGCATGTTTATCTCGTTCATAGAACAAGATTTATCTATTTACAAGTATAAGAATTTTAAAATAAAAACAGTGGCAAATCCTTTTCCAAAATCTCATGTAACTTCGTTCATAATTTTTGTCCAAAAATAACGTTAAAAAAGGAGTTATTCGGAATAATATCCTTTAAGATAATTTTATTATCCATTTTCCTAATAGCTTTTGTGTGCCAAAAATTATTTAATTTAGATTCCCACCTTTATACGGAAATTAGTTTCTGTGGGGAATGATTCGGTGGTTAGAATCGCAAACCGGCAGGAATTGTTAGACAACGCTTCCTCGCAAAATAACAGAATGGTTCGGGAGATTGTACTTGACGCTTTTGAAGCATTGTTTGACGCAATTGACCCCAAAAAAATTACAGAGTCTGGGGTTAAATTGAATAATGATTTTTTGTGCATAGAAGGTAAAAAGTTCGACTTAACCCATTATAAGAAAATTATTGTTGTTGGTGGCGGAAAAGCCAGTGGGTCTATGGCAGAAGCCTTAGAGGAAATCCTAGGAAACTACATAAACGATGGCTTAATCGTTGTTCCACAAGGAACCTCCGAAAAATATAAGACCAAAAAAATCGAAATCTTTGAAGCTAGCCACCCCATTCCAGACAATAATAGCGTTAGGGGCGCAAAGAAGATTCTTAGCCTCATTAAAAAAGCCAACGAAAACGACTTAGTCATATGCCTTTTCTCAGGTGGGGGCTCAAGCCTCTTAGCCTTGCCAAGAAACAGCATCTCTCTCAGAGATAAAAAGAAAGTAACCGACATGCTCTTAAGATGCGGAGCTACAATCAACGAGATCAATGCTGTACGAAAACACATTTCAGCTTTTAAGGGAGGACAACTTGCCAAAGCAGCTTATCCAGCAACCGTCGTAGGTCTTTTGTTATCTGACGTTCTTGGCGATCCACTTGATGTAATAGCTTCTGGCCCAACAGTTCCTGACTCAACAACTTTTAGGGATGCTATAAGTATTCTCAAGAAATATGAGATATGGGAAAAAGCCCCGACGACTGTCAAGAAAATTCTAATGAACGGAGAAATTGGACTAATTGAAGAAAATCCAAAAAAAGGCAGTTACGTCTTTCAAAGAGTGAGCAATATCGTTTTGGGCAACAATCGCCTTGCATGCAAAACAACAATCGATGCGCTGAAAAAACATGGGTTAAAGACCCTGTTTTTAACTTCTTTCATGGAAGGTGAAGCTAGAGAATTTGGAACAATGCTTGGCGCAATTGCAAGAGAAATTTCAGTCTCCGGTAATCCTTTACCTCCACCTGTTGGAATAGTAGTTGGCGGAGAAACAACTGTCACTGTAACTGGGAGTGGTAAGGGTGGAAGAAATCAGGAAATAGCTTTATCCGCGGCTTTAAGGATCGAAGGAATTGATGATGCAGTTATTGCTTCAATAAGTACAGATGGGATTGATGGACCCACTAACGCTGCTGGAGCACTTGTTGACGGAGAGACGATAAAACGTTCTAGGCAATTAAAACTTGACGCAATTGAGTATTTGAAAAACAACGATTCATACTCGTTTTTTTCGCGTGTTGGAGGATTAATTCTAACAGGTCCAACTGGCACAAACGTTAATGACATAACAATAGTGACCGTAGCCAAGTGCCAATGAAGATGAAGAGATTGTTACTTTTTTATCTCCAAAGTAAATTTCTCAGATGGTTTAGTGCCTGATTCTTCTGTTAGAAATTTCCAGTTTATAGCATATCCGCCTAAAAACGAACCAATTGTATTACCGATTAGTTGAAGAACAACCATGCTAATAAATTCGGAGGTTATTGGATAGTTGGCTACAAACATCATTAACAGAATATACCCTATAGTGCTTATCATCGCAGGAATAACTAATAGTATTTTCAAATTTGCATATACATTGTAACCTGTGTAGACACCACCACAAAAACCACTAGTTAAGTAGACAAGTCCAAATATGAAAAAGGCTCGGGCTATCACGTAATTCTCTGTAAAAAAGGTTACTCCAGCCATATCCATGCTATACAGAAGATACGGAAGCCCATTATATACGATGTCGAGAACAAGTACCGTTATTCCAAAGCATATTGCTCCTCCGATAGTAGTGTGAACTAAATCCATTCGTTCGATTGGACCACGTTTAAAAGGTTCAATGCTCATGTCTTTACCCTCAGATTTGATATGAATATTTCTATCTCTTGTAACGAAGAATCGAAGTATTCTTCACTTCCCCAATATGCTATTTGCACTAATTTTTGATTATGAAAATAAGACAGCATCATGTAGGAAATGTTTTTTGGAACATCATTCTCAACGTATCCGTCTAGAATTTTGTAAACCGAATACTCTGCTTCATATCCAGAAACCATTTTTGTTCCATTTTCTATAAAGACAAGAGTGGCATTTTCACTATTTTTTCGAATTTCATAATATGTCATATTGACTTCATAATTTATCACTGAACGAGCATCAGTTAGTTTACAATTATTAAGAAAGGTTTCTGTTGAGGTTTCATCAAAAATAGATAGACCAATATAAACTATTTTTGAAGGATCAAAAATTATGGCGCTAAATGTTTTTCCAGAAGATTCAAAATTGTATTCCATTGGAGTGCCATACCAATTTTTTGGCAATTTCATTTCAACAAATTGATTTTCAAAGCGCAACAAATCGCCTTCAAGATGGGTTGCTTGCGTGTAGTACAGAATGCCCAAGCTTACTAAGACTGAAGCGAGTATCAAGATCAGTGTAAGGATGACTGGTGGTATAATTATCGAACGCAATATGCGAAGGTTTAACCTCAACGATATTCCCAGCTTGAATTCAACAGTAATTCACAGTAAGTAAATATAAATTTGACTATAGTCATCTTAAAACAAATTTCGAAAACATGATTAACGCATACGATCAGGTCTATAAACAATGCCACTTGACCCAAAATTGCAGCGAAATCCATTGCCAGCAAACGTTTTCTCTTCATGACCCACAAGCTCACTACTCAAAATTTTTTCAATACCCGATACGAACTCATTGATAAGCGTACTTGGCAAAGGTAAAGAATCAAGATTCGCGTGACCTGGAAGAATAAAGTCAAACTCATCCATCCTAGATTGTAAGCTTTTCAAATTCTTATGAAAATGAGACAAAGGAAGAGACTCTTTTAAATGAAGCCATGTTGGATTTTGAATAGTATCACCTGTAAACAATAACCGATTCTCTTTATCTAGCATACAAACTGAACCGGGCGTGTGACCTGGAATGTTAATGACCTCCAAATGTCTATTGCCCAAGTTAAAGACGTAACCTTCCTCTAAGGAAACTACAGAGGGTAATTTTGCAGCCCAAGTGTTTAAATTAACACTATTAACTAATTGCTTGGGGAAAGTATGTTGTAAAACGTTCTCCAGCATCCATTGCTTGGTTTCAAGAGAAGGCGGCGTATCAACGAAGGGTTTGTCTGCTTTATGAATGTAAACTCTCTTGAAAAAACTATTTCCAAGGGTATGGTCTGGATGGCCATGACTGTTCATCACTATTAAGGGTAGAGGTGAAAGGGTGGCTATAATATTTGGAAGATCGCCGATGCCATAACCAGTATCTATGAGAAGGGATTTTTTGTTTCCACAAACTAGATACATCAAATCACTGCCATTCTCATCTATTGCCCAAGTTTTCTCAAATATCTGTTTTGTTCGATATAATTCTGAACCTTGCATTTCTCGAACACTCACGTTTACTTAGGATAGGGAAACTTGTAAATAAAGGTTAAAGAAAACTCCCTCGAAAAATGTTAAAGCAGAATCAAATTAAAGAGAACTCTAGATGTGTTATGTCGATGCTTTTGTATCCAAAAATTGTGTTAGATCGTAATAAAAAGATTCTTTTATTAGTGTATAAACACTTTCCTTGTTAAAAGGAAGGCAAATTCATGCAAAACCCCTTCTTTTAGCATAGAAAAATAACTATTATGGTGGCATTAGTTATAATAGTAATACATTAATTTTCCAATTAACCAGAAGACTTTTCATATTAATTAAGACAATATTTGATAAAATTCATCAATTTCAAATAATGAAGTTTCTATCTTTTCATCTTGTTAGCTAGTCCCTTCCATCCCATGTGACTGTAATGTGTCGCTATTTGGATGTTTTTCCAATTAAAAAAATCTATCAGATCATGTATGTCGAATCCATATTCAAGTGCCAATTGTGATGCTCTTTGAGCCCTGAACCAATGAGGAAAAATATTCGAATCCAGTTCCCTAATGAGACGATAGACTTGAATTCTACTTATATTGAAAAGCCTATCTGTCCCTAATTTTTTTATGTACTCCAAAAGAAATACGCATAAGGGCTCTTTTAAGTGAATTGGAAAAGTTCTCGTGGCTTTCTTTTTTTCTGTCTTCCACCTTTTTCTTCCTTTTATATCGGTGTATTCTTGAATTTTTTTGTAACGTTTTATTACTGGCATTGCTTTGACAACCAGATACGGTTCTTGGACAATAAAATTGTCCTTTTTCAGCATAAGCACCTCACTTACTCTTCCGCCAGTTTCAAATAAGGCCGAAATCAAAGCCCTATCTCTTTCTTGTTTGCATTTTTTGACTAATTTCAAAAGATAGTCCCATCCACAGAAGCTTTCAATCTCTTCGACACTTCTTTTGGATTTTTTCAATCCTAAAATCACGCCTTGTTAATGTGTAACATTACATATATAATGTTACGTTGGAGTTTTATGTGTTTTTAAGTCTATTCCATACGCGAAAATATATTTACCAAATATTCATTTGTTCAAAAATGGATACAAAAGCATCAACTACTTCAAAGCATCAACTACTTCAGTAATGGTTATTGATGGTGATGAATTGAACTGTTTTCTAAAATGAAAAAAAATAAAAGTCCTTTATATGCTTTAAGAAATGAGCGTATAACGGATGAAAGGTAAATTAATCGTAATTAAAATTGGTACTGGCAGCCTCACTAAGGAAGATGGAAGCCTAGATTTGTCTGAAATGAAACGGTTAGTTGATGATATAGCAAAAATAATTCAGCAGCAAAACAAGGTTATACTTGTAACATCAGGAGCAATTGCGTCCGGCATCGCAGAACTGGGAGTTAGACCTAATCCTAAGGACATTATTTTCAGACAGGCATGTGCAGCTACTGGGCAAAGTATTCTTATGTCGCATTATAGGGAATTTTTCAGATCCTTTGGATTGAAGGTTGCACAGATTTTATTAACAGAAAATGACCTTTCCAATAGGATTTCGTATATTCATACTTGTAATGTTCTTGAGAAATTAATTCAACTTGGTGTTGTGCCGATAATTAATGAAAACGATGTAACCTCGGTTAACGAAATCATACCTGTTATGAAAGGCGTTAAAATCAATTTTAGTGACAATTCAATTCTCTCATCTTTGATCGCCAACGCTGTCGAGGCAGACATGGTAATTATTCTAACAACGGTTGACGGACTTTACACCAGTAATCCAGAAAAACCCGGATCTAAATTTATTTCAATAGTGGAGAAAATTACGCCAGAACTAAGGAATTCTGCTGAGGGAAAAAGTCGCTTTGGAAGAGGAGGCATGAAAACTACTCTTGAGGCCGCTGAGATTGCTATGCGGAGTGGAATTCCACTTGTTGTGGCCAACAGTCACAGACCAAACGTTCTTCTAGATATTTTGGAAGGAAAATGTATAGGGACATATTTTAAACCTGATGATAAAGGGTTAAGTGGCATAAAACGGTGGATTGTGTTCGGAGCAGGAATAAAGGGTCAAATCCGCGTCAATAAAGGAGCGAAAGACGCCATCATAAAGGGAGCAAGCCTCTTAGCCGTTGGGATTGAAGCTGTTTCAGGGCAATTTCAAATTGGAGATGTAGTTAGCCTAGTTGGTCCGGATGGAAATGAATTTGCTAGAGGAGTTGTAAACTATTCAAGTGACGAGATAAATCAGATTAAAGGATTAAATACTTCAGGAATAAACAAGGTTCTTGGTTATATTAGGCAAAAAGAGATAATCATAAGAAAACGTATGCATTTAATTGAGGGAGAAGCATAGAACATGTCGGACTTAGTTCTTGAAATGTGTAAAAAAGCAAAGCAAGCTTCATACCTACTTGCTCAAATTCCTACTGATACAAAGAATAAAGCCCTTCGCAATATGGCAGACGCTTTAGAGAAAAATGCAAAAACAATTATCGAAGCTAATAAAATTGACGTAAAGGCTTCACATCAGAAAGGAGTGAGGGAAGCTCTTATTGATAGACTTGTTCTTAACGAAAAAAAAATCACAAGTATGGCTAACTGTCTACGTGAGGTTTCCCAACTTCCTGATCCTGTTGGCGAAATAGTTAAAATGTGGACTAGGCCAAATGGTCTGATCATTGGCCAACTACGAGTTCCACTAGGTGTTGTGGCTGTTATCTATGAATCAAGACCTGATGTCACATCTGACTCTTCAGGAATATGTTTGAAATCTGGGAATTCCGTTATTCTAAGGGGTGGATCTGAAGCTATCAATTCAAACATTGCAATTGGTGAAGTTCTTTCTAAAGCAGCGATAGATTCTGGGATTCCTGATGGTGCTATTCAAGTTGTACCTGACACAGACAGGAGTGTAGCTATGCGTTTAATGGCAATGCGAGAATATGTTGATGTACTAATACCTAGAGGAGGAGCGGGGCTAATTAAGGCAGTTGTCGAGAATTCCAAGGTACCTGTGATTGAAACAGGAGTTGGCAATTGCCATATCTATGTTGAGAAGGATGCAGACCTAGACAGCGCAATTGACATAATCATTAATGCTAAGTGCCAAAGACCTGGTGTATGTAATGCCGCTGAGAAGCTGTTAATTCACAAGGATGTTGCTGAGAAATTTTTGCCTAGAGTCATCAAGGCACTTAGAGAGCGCGGTGTTGAAATCAGAGGGTGCGAAGAAACACAAAGGATAGTTGCTGATGTTATTCCGGCATCCGAAGAAGATTGGTACACAGAATACTTGGATCTTATCATTGGAATTAAGGTTGTCAATGGACTTGACGATGCCATTGCTCACATCAATAAATATGGAACAAAACACTCTGAAGCTATTCTTACAACCGACTTTTCAAAAGCTTTAGCTTTTATTCAACGCGTTGACTGTGCAGCTATTTATTGGAACGCTTCAACGCGATTCACCGATGGCAACCAATATGGTTTAGGCGCCGAGATTGGCATAAGTACACAAAAAATCCATGCACGTGGCCCCATGAGTGTCCAACATTTAACATCTATAAAATATTTTGTTCTTGGGAGAGGACACATTAGAAACACGTAATTCAGTTTTCTTTCTTAATTCACAATTCTTAATGTTTCATTATTTTTAAAATTCTTGAAGACCACATCATTTTTAGATGTTTCTTTTTTGAAAATGACAAAGAACGTTGTTTCTTTCCTTACAGGAAAAGGTGCAGAATGCCAGACACCGTTATTCATTACTAATGCTTGGTTTGAACGTACATAGAATGCTTCAACATCAGCAGCGCTTGGGGATTCCGTTACATTTAAAGGGTTATAAGATACAGCTACAGGCAAAATGAAGTTACCTCTAATTGGAACAATCAATTCCGGTGTTTTGGCATGTTTCTCCATTAATTTTAAAGTGTTAGAATCTTTTTTCACTTAGCAGAGTCCAATTTCTATTTTTCCATAAATATTGAATGAAACAATTGTCGGTCGAAATTTTATGTTGCTCATACCAACTGATTGTTTAATTAAATCTGCATCGACAACTTTCCCAAATTTTGCAAAAGAACTCGCTATTAATTTTTTTGGCTTAATTTCCATTTCTTTTACATCTTTTATTTTTGTGGCTAAAATTTTTTGTAAAACACTTTAAATAAATTGCTACATATTTTGAAAAGAGCAAAGTAGATCATTATTAAAAAAATATAAGAATGGAGCTTCTGTTATTTTGTGTGATATTTCATGTCTTCCGAACGTGAAGTTTTAGTTTCGTTGCTTAAACTAACAAGAGAGGGTGCAACTGATTTTTATAATCTTTGTCAAGAAGCGCGGATACCATCACAAGTTGTAAGAGAAATTTTGTATAAAAACTTAAATCTCGTAATTTACGATTCTCCATCAGAAAATGTAATAGCCAATAATGTACAAAGAATGAAAATTGCTTTAAGAGCCATTAATTTAGGAGCTGACATTGAACGAGTTTGTGCTTTCTTAACTTGGCCTGAATTCGAAAGCGTGGCGATTCTGGCATTTGAAGCTAACGGCTATGAAACAAAAAAGCATTTTCGCTTTAAATGGTCTAACAGAATGTGGGAAATAGATGTTTTAGGTTTAAAGAATCCGTTTGTTATTTGTGCAGATTGTAAACATTGGCATCATAAATGGAGCGGCTCAGCGTCTGTCAAAGCTGCTAGCACACAGATGGTAAGAACAAAAATGCTTGTTGAAGTATTTAAGGCTCTTAACCATAGAATATCAATATCTGGCTGGAAATATGCTTACTTTGTTCCTATGATTCTTTCTCTATTACCTGCAAATCAAAAATTCCATAATAATGTACCAATTGTTTCAGTTTTGCAATTAAGAGATTTTCTTTCTCAAGTCCCTGCTTATTTAGGTAAAATCGCTCACTATCAACTTTCTTTATAAAGAATTTTTAGATATGTTTGTATTTATAATTTTTAGGATAGAAAAATCGTCTATTTTTGATATCTATAACTTTTTCATTTATGAATTCATTTATAGATTAATATTTTGTCCCAAAAATTTCGCTAAGAGTCGTATTATTGTGTTCTGAAACATCTATCTAATCAAAATCCCACAATTTACCATAAATAACACGGTAAAAATAACGCATATATTTATAAAAACAGATAGCGCTGCATATTAAAACATTTTATAAGTAAAAAGGTTACATTTTCCATCCAAAAAGAGGGTTAATAAATGGTTCAATTAAGTAAAGAATTAATTGAGATAATTAATTTGTCCATGCCTTTTCCAGCTGATGTACTAAAAGCATATTCAAAGCTCAAAAACGTGTTTACAAGTGGAGATTTAGCGAGATTAGCAGGAATTCCACAATCAACAGCCAAATACTACATTCGAAGAATGAATGATCTTCATATGATCTCAAAAGTTCCTTATAGGAAAAAATATCAGAAGTATGCTAATGCTTCTAACTTTTCAGAATGGCTTCAGGATCTCATTCGTCTAGCCATACGCCCTCTTGAAGAATCATAAATTATAGGCGAACACTTTTGTCTTTAAGAGAATTAGTAAAAAAAGCAAATTCCAAGGCAAAAAAAGGACGAGTTCTAACAAGCAATGAAAGTAAAAGGATAAGATCGTACGGTTACCAAGCTGAGAGAGCATTGGTAAAAAAACTTAGAGAAAACGGGTTTAAAGCTGTGAGAATTCCAGTTTCAGCATCAAGTTCTGAGCCTTTACCTGATGTTTTTGCAACCAAGGGAAAATACCTTTATGCTTTTGAAGTCAAAACAACGAGTGCAGATAAAGCTTATTTTCGCCACGATCAGATTGAGAAACTTTTTTCCTTTCTTGCCATTTTTGAAGTATACGAAAAAAAGATAGCGGTTTTGGCTTGTAAATTTCCATACAAATGGGTTATTAAAAATGTAAGTGAAAAAAACGATTATATTATTAATGCCGAGGAAAAAAGCACTTTTGTTTTTTAGCTAAACAAAAATCATTAAAATGAGAATGTTGATGCTTTTGTATCCATTTTAACAAAAGGATATTAAAGCCAAACAGCAAAATTCTAAAATCGAAAATGCATTATTCAAATAGAGAGATGTTAGATGGTAAAGAATGAAATTAAGACGAAGGAAGACGTTATTAAAAATCTTCAAAATAAGACTGAGTTTGAAAAAACCGTTCTTGTTAAGACTTTTGAGATCCCAAGAGGAAAGGTTTCTACGTATAAGGAAATAGCTAAGAAAATTGGGAATGCACGGGCTTATAGAGCTGTAGCTAATGCTCTACACAAGAATCCGCTTGCACCAATTGTCCCATGCCATAGGGTGGTAAGATCTAATGGAAAAATTGTAGGAACCAAAGAAGCTGTTGAGGTAAGAAGAGGTCTTCTTGAGAAGGAAGGAATACCACTCAATGGCAACCGAGTTATACTTAGTCCAGAAATCCTGTTCTAATTTTTTCCATTATACTAGTATGCTAAAAGTTTAAATGATTGAGGTTTAGTTATTTAAAACTAAATTCAATCTCTACGAAATTAACGAGTAGAGGGCTTAAGTATGAGTCAAAATGAGTCGCTTTATGTTCCAGGAGCCACAACCATCGGCTTGGTTTGCAAAGATGGCGTCGTTTTAGCTTCAGAAAAAAGGGTATCATATGGTTCTTTTGTCCTCAGCCATGCTGGGAAAAAGGTTTTCAAAATATCCAAAAATACTGGTGCTGCCTGCGCCGGGTTAGTTTCAGATATGCAAATTCTTATTCGAGAAATTGAGGCATACTCGAATCTTTATAGGATTGAGCTTGGTCGTCTCATGTCAGTGAAATCGGTTGCAAAGATGATGTCTAATCTTCTTTTTAACAATAGACTGTTTCCGCTCATAACCCAAACTATCATCGCTGGGGTTGATGAAGACGGACCTAGTTTATACGTGCTTGATGTATTAGGTTCAAATATTCCTGATAAATACACTGCTGTAGGTTCTGGTGCAGAAATTGCTATAGGAGTTCTTGAGGAACGTTACAAAGATGACTTAACAATTAAGGAAGGTAAAGAACTTGCCACAGCGGCCATAAAATCCGCTATAAGTCGTGATGCTATGAGTGGGGACGGCATTGACTTTCTAATTATAACTCAAAATGGAATTAGAGAAGAAACCACATTATTCTAAAGTTGAAAAAAAGGGTCTCATGCAAATGTCATTCACTTTGTCACAGGAAGAAGGCACCTACTTAGTAAAGCTTGCAAGAAAAGCCGTTGAGGAAAACTTGAAAGATGGCCGAATCATCAGCCCTCCTAAAGATGTTTCTCCAAAACTTCAAGAGCGCAGAGGAGTCTTTGTTACAATAAACTCAGTTTCAGGTCAAAAAAGAAGCCTTAGAGGATGTATCGGATTTCCTTATCCAACTTATCCGCTTATTCAAGCCATTATTGAGGCGGCAATTGAATCGGCGACAAGAGACCCCCGTTTTCCACCACTAAAGATTAGAGAACTCGATCATGTAGTTTTTGAAGTTAGTGTTCTTACTCCTCCACAGCTAATTACGGTGTCTTCTCCACAAGAGTACCCGTCAAAAATTACAGTTGGAACTGACGGTTTGATTGTAGAAAGTGGTTTATACAAGGGACTTTTACTTCCACAAGTGCCAGTTGAATGGGAATGGGACACAGAAGAATTTTTATGCCAATGTTGCATGAAGGCAGGTTTGTCTCCCGACTGTTGGGTATTAAAAGGAACCAAAATTTACAAGTTTTCATCGATTATCTCAGAAGAACTTGAACCAAATGGAAAGGTTGTCACAGTTGACCTTCATGCAGAAGGTGGAAGAGAAAAACTAAAAAAACTTCACTTATTGTAATTGAATAATTAATCTTAGATTTTCTTATAGTTCAAGTATAACAGGCATATCTGTAAGGTTTTTACATCCTTCCTTCGTGACTTCAACAATATCTTCTATTCTAACCCCTCCAACTTTAGGATCATATAGTCCAGGCTCAACGGAAACAACGGAATGCTCACATAGCGGTTTATCATAGAATTCACTCATAGTTGGGTTTTCGTGAATTTCTAAGCCAACTCCATGACCTAGGCTGTGTGTAAACCCTTTTTCAATCTTCTTTCCACCTCGTGTTGTGCTAAACCCAGCTTTTTCGATGATGTTACAACAAAGACTGTACATTTCGCTTCCAAGAGCCCCTTCATGTAAGGCATCAACGCAAGAGTTTTTTGCTTCTAAAACGACTTCAAACATCTTTTTAACATCATTTTCGGCTTTTCCTCTTACAATAGTTCGAGTCATATCAGCCCAGTAACGTCCCCGTATACTGCGAGGATAAATGTCAAGAACAACGAGTTGCCCAGCTTTAATTCTGTCTTTTGCATCTCCATGAAAATGTGGGTCGGCAGACGAAGGCCCACAAGCAACAATGACATCTTCTTCTATTGAACACCATGCATCAAGAAACCGATGGCCTATAAGAATTTTTAGTTCGCCTACTGTCAATGGTTTCTTTTTTCCATTTTTCTTGTGAACAAGAATTTTGTTTGGTCCAATTTCGCAGTTTGCTATCAAATCTATGACTTCTGTTAAAACTTTTTCGTTGATTCTTTGAACTTTGACTATTTCCTCAATTTCTTCAAGCTCTTTTGTTTCTCTCGCCTTTTCTATCACGTCGAACATTGGTTGTATTTTAAGCCCTTCGTTCCTAAGCACGTCAGTCGCGATTGAAGGGAAATTTGGGGGAACACATATGATGTTATTTTTACACATCTCATGCTTTAAAACTGTTGCTAAGAATTTTAGTCCACCTATCTTTGGATCTTTAGTTGCTTTTATGATCTCAGTATAGTTGTAATCTGCATATGACCTTACATCTTTAACTATGGATTCTTTTCGGGCTCTTGAAAACTCCATTGAATTCACAACTATTGTCGCAGGCGAGTTAATTTTTTTCAAAAAAATAAAAGGGTCAGGAGCCAAGAAACCCGTTAAATAATACATATTAGGATTTCTGTAACTTTCTGAAAAAAGTAAAAGCGCATCTGCACCTTTATTTTCCATAATCTTATCAAGGTCTTTTCTCATTTTCCATCCTTCCTTTTCTCTGGTCTTTATGTTAAATTGGTAAATAAACTGAGCTCATTATTGAATACCTAAGCCAAATTGGAAATTAAGTTTTCTCTTTCCTATGCATGATTAAAGAAAAACGATATAAACTACCAATGTTCATATCTTACGATTTCTTTAAACGGTTTTCTGTTTGAAACAGGGCCTTTTTCTTCCGCTGGATAACCAAGAGGCGTCATCGCGACAATGCGAACGTCTGTAGGAACTCCTAAGACTCTTTTGGCTTCATCTTCTTTAAAGGCTCCAATCCAACAAGTTCCCAATCCTTCTTCCCACGCAGCTAGAATAAGATTTTGCATGGCAATTGCGACATCAACTTTCCAATATTCTTCACCATCAAATTTTTTCCAAGCTTTACTTGGATGTGCACAAGCAACAATAATCACCGGTGCAGAAACAAACCACTCACTTTGATATGAAGCTTTGAGTTTTTGTTTCACAACCGTGTCAGTAACAACAATAAAAGTCCATGGTTGAAAATTTACAGCCGATGGCGCAAGTCTAGCTGCCTCTAGAACTTTCAATAATTTCTCTTTTTCCACTGGTGTATTTTTATAACTTCTAATGCTTCTTCGCGTTCTTATTGCATCAAATACTTCCATTCAAATCACCATTATGGGTTATTTTTTCTTTTCAACTAAAAGTTTTTAATCATTTCTCCGACTTGGTTTTCGGTATTGTTTTAAAGATATAAAACATATTATAGTGTTTATTATTCTTTGGCTGATATAAATGCGGGATTTAGATCTGGCTAAGAAAGTTTTTAGTGATAAAAAAGTTTCGCTTGTTGTTACTAAAGAAGGAAAAATTATCTTCGAATCACTTGAATCAGGGATATTTGGATTACTTAAGGCCATTGAGAAGTTAGGTAATCAAATGTGGGAGGCTTCTGTTGCAGACAAAGTTGTGGGAAGGGCAGCAGCTCTTCTTTTGGCATATTCTCGTACGAAAGAAGTTTTTGCATACGTACTTAGTATTGAAGGAAAAAAGGTTTTAGAAACTAACAACATTAAGGTTGAGCATCAAACACTTGTTAAAGAAATTCTTAACCGCACAGGTGAAGATATTTGTCCGTTTGAGAAGTTCTCACACAACATAAACTCTCTTAATCAAGCATATGAACAGTTGAAAGTGTTCACCGAAAACATGCTTAACAAAAAAGTTGGCTAATGAGATTCTTGTTTATTCATCAATTTTGAGAGCTCATTCATCAGTCGTTCCATGTACGTTATACCCTTAAAATCTATTCCGTATTTTCTTAGAATGGAGGCAAATGACAATAAGCTTTTAGTCTGCCAATATTTTTTAATTGCTTCGTAATCTTCTGTAGTCAAAGAACAAGATAATCGTTCAGCGTCTTTTTTTATCTCCGCTTCATTAATGTATCCTTCTAGCCTAAAAGGAGACTTTTTTGCTTCTGATTCGAGAAACTTTTTAAATAAGTCACTTGACATTTTTTGGAGCTCCGTATCTAATAGATCTATTTTTTAAAGAGGTAGAAGATTTATCTAATATTTACTCAAAAACCTCTTTTAGAACTTCTTTGGGCTCAAAAGTTTCCTCGGATCTTACGGAAGCCTCCTCGACATAGAGCTGAGTAGCAAATCTCAAGGCATCTTCACTAATCGGAATGAAATTCATGTCTGAAAAGAAATATTCCATTAAAGAGGCTGCTGCAGCGAACCGAAGGGCCTTATCCTCAAGCCTTGCGGAAAATTTCACAATATCATGTGGAATCCGCTTGAGAATTGCTGCTCTGGCTTTACCTATAATGTTGAAAACCTGTGGAGTAATCATAACGGGTTTGTATTTGAAGCGATTCTTAACTAATGGATGACCAGTCTCTATAGCATAAACCAGAGTTAAATGATCTCTGATTTTTTGAGAACCCTTTTCAATGTCTATAGCTCCGAGGGCTAGATTCATTTGGCTTTTTGTTAACTCAATGAACCTTTCTTTTGTTAGCCTATGTAGTCGGCAAAGCATCCTATCCTCGATAGCGTTGAAGTTTGGATCTTGGATTGTCACCTTGTAGCCTTGCTTGTGAACCGAGACGTTATAGTTTACTGAAAAGAACGATGTAAACCTATATGGTCCGATAACCTCGGCATGAGTTTCGTATTTTATCTCGCCTTGCTCCATCGCTATTTTTAAAGGCTCAACCATGCCTTTGTATTTGAAAAAATCATTAAATTCAGGAACAATGAAATTAAAAACCTTGCCATTATAGGCTTGACCAATACGTATGAAACGAGCTGGCGTTATACCTCCGCAATATCTGTTTTTTCCAGGAATTCCATGCGCTCCAATTTTGGCGCGTGGATTGCCAAGTATCATATCTCTAGTCGAAAAACTTTTTCCTGTTCCTGGGTCTCCGAATAAAGCCAATGACCAACCTGTTCTTTTTCCTGTTTCTCCATGTTCATGAATGATTTCTATGTTTGCCAATCCATACTGTTGGGTTATACTTAAAAGGCTGTCAAAATACAAAACTTGACCAAATAAATCCTGCAAGTAGTTTGAAAGATATCCAAGCCCGAACTTTGAACCAAATTCTATAGTACGCTCTAGTCTATTTTTTAGAACGTCCATTAGATATTCGTCGAACTCACGATCCATTTCTTCAACTTTTTTCTTTTCTTCAACAAGGTAATCTGCATTTTCGGTTTCTAAGCCTAGAACGTGAGGTGTCAGCTTTTGAATTCTTTGGCCTAAAATTTGTTGGGCTTGTCCAGGCAACTTTTTCCTTATTCCAAATTCGAACTCTAAAATGGGGAGTGTTTCCTCTAAAATCATCCACTCCTGATACTTATCGCTCTTATAAGATGAGACAATGATTTTCAATTTTTCAAGATAGTCTAGTATTTCGTAAAGATCGGGCATTTTGACATGCTTTTCTAACTCATCGAGACTAACGATGCCATGGCTTTTTATTAAAGTCTTCAGAATTAAGTCAACTTGCGGACCATATTGAGCGCGCGCTCTTCGAATACCATTTTCAATTGACCTAATGGATGAATCTTTCGAAAATTTTCCGTCCTCAAGCGTGTAGTATATACCTCTAAAGATTGCCCACTTTCTTGGATTATGTTTAATGAAAATATCTTTAAGCATGTCATCATCGATTTTTTCAGCAATTGAAAAAGCAATTTCATCTTCATCCTCAATTGCCCATTCGCTTGAAAGGCTATCAACATAGGGAATTTCGAGTTCCTTACCTATAATAAAAAGATCTGCAACTGAGAACCCCCTTTTCAGAAGCATTACCCTTTCAATCAGCTTTTCATTTCCCTCAAGCGAAGTCAACACATGAATTCCTCACATTTCCACAATTTCAATGAAAACTCGATAACTATTATTTATAGAAATTGCTTTAAATTTAACGGTAAACGGAACCAAACTGGGTTGCTACTGAAAGCATGTTAGTTAAACTTAAATTTTTCATTGATTTAAAGATTCCAGTGTTATATTTTTAATTATGTTTTCTTTTTCTTTTGAGTTTAACCAGCCTTCACTCTCAAGCTCCATTAGTCCTTTAATTGCGTCATCCATAAATCTTGGTTGTTTAAGGATATTCGCAGAGAACAAAAGATTCACAAGTTGTTCTTTTAAAGCCAGTTCTGTTTTTAGGCTTTTGTTAAGGTTAGAAAAAATAAAGGAATAAAGGTTTGATGCTTGAGAACTCATAAGAAGCTGCATTCTAGATTCGAGACTGAAAGAGAAAAGGGTTTTCTGTAATTTTTTTAGTATACCTTCGTAGCTTGCAACCGTCATCGGCGGGTATAAATCTATCCTTGTCTTTTCTTTAAGCCTATATTGTATGGCATAAAAAGGAACAAGAATAAGTAAAGGTTCATCGATTTTTAGGTTCAAAAGTACCATCTCTTCAAATCTTTGCAAGTCTCTAAGCTTAAGGCCGAGAAGATTGTTAATTTGCATCTCAATCTTTTGCGAAAGAGATTCTATTTCACTGATTTCTTCTTTCTTTCTTGATATTTCAGTATCTCTTGATTTTCTTAAACGATCTAACTTCTCCTTTTCTTTATCAACTAACATCTGATATTTCTCCTCAAGTTGCCGCATTTCTTTTCTACTTCCAGCTAATGCATTTTCATGCAACCTCGATAATCTGTCAAGTTCAGAGTTCATCTGCTCCAGTTTTTCTTGCAACAAAGAAATCTTATTATCAATACGAGTAATACTTCTCTTGGGATATCTTTGTTTTTGAATCCTTTTTTGAGTATGGACTATTCTTAAAGAACGCTTTAATTCGCTTATTTTATCATTCAGTTTCCTATTTTCAATAAAAAACCTCTGATTTTCTTTGATGATCTGTTTTTCAATCTTGTCAATTTCTCTTTGTTTTTCTCTATGTAACTGATTTATCTTCTTGTCAACCTCTTTACTTAATTCAGAAATTCTTGTCTCAAAATCTTCATTTATTTTCTTTATCTCAATATAGATTTTTTCTTTGTGATGGTCAGTTTCTTTTTTTAGAACATTAATGGCATAACGTAATCCGTCACCATCTCTTTGTATTTTTTGTCTCTCAAAAAGACAACTGCCAACTACTTTTTCAACCTCAGCTGCATCATAACCATTGAAAACCTCAACAAAAATTTCTTCGGGTATTTCTTCCCAATTCCTAGATGAATTAACCAAAGCAGTAAATGAGTCAGGAACAATATTGCTTGAAATTAAAGCCTTCAAATTAACATTTTCAGTTGAAGAAAAATTTTCAAACATGTTTTCATATTCATTTAGAGTCTTCTTATAAAGGCTAAACGAGACATTACTTTTTTTCAGATCTTCAGTAAAACCAAGAACACTTGGAATTTGGTTATATGAGACGTTAACGGATGCTAGACCTAAGCTGTCAACAAGAACACATTTTCCCCCATTTGGAGCTGCCCATAAAGGGTAATACAATTTTGCGATGTACTCTATCTTTTCACCAACTTCTCTAAGAAGAGAAGGTTTCTTCCTTTTAATCTCAGAAAGACAGAGAATGGCTGCCTTCTCCATTTCTTGAGTAAAGGGTTTCTCTCTACTAGGCTCTTTTTCAATATATGGAACAACAATCATACGCAATACATTTAATATAACATCGTAGGTGGTCATAAATTTTATGAGAAACGTTTCTTTTCAAATGAGGTTCATCGATTTCTGTTTTTTCAGAAAATATTGGTTTGCTTCATGATAGCTCTCAAAGCTGCCAATATCAAACCACATACCGTCAAAGATAAAGCCATATACCTTTTCATTTTTATACAACCATTCTATAAAGTGCCCCATTTTGTCAGGCTCATTCCCTTTTTCAAGATATCGCAGAACAAATTTAACACCATCTCTTGTAAAGGCATAGCAGGCTGTTGACACAAGCGTTGATTGAGGTTTATCTGGCTTTTCCTGAAAATTGATTATTTTAAAATCCGAATCGACACTTGCTACACCATATAATTTGGCTTTTTCAGAAGACTTTATATCAAACAGGGCGATTGTATTCTCTTTCTTTTGCCTGTAAAATACTAGAAACTCAGACAAACTGAAATCAAAAATATTGTCTCCACCAATCACAAGCAATTCGTCATTAATGTTACTTTTTCTAATTAGATATCCAAGCGCACCTACACTTCCCAGCTTCTCTTTCTCTGAATAGCTGTCTTCAACAAATAATGAAATTTTCTTTTTTGTTTTGCTTTTGCTCAAAAATTCTCTAAAATGAGTTACAAAAGCCGCGTTTGTCGACATAATGACCTGCTCAATATCTTGCAAAGGTTCAAGTTTTTCCAGAACATAGCTCAACATTGGTTTTCCAGCCACTGGTAACAAGTGCTTTGGTTTATTTTTCGTTAGAGGCCACATTCTTTTTGCGAAGCCGCCGGCTAAAATAACAGCAATCATAGTAACTCACTTCTATTTTCTCTTGAGTTGAATAAAAAATATACTAAAAATACTCGGAAAACGTGAATGTTTATCTGAAAAATAAGGATAAATCTACTCTGTTTTCGGCTGCTCAGATTCTTTCTGTTCCGTCGTCAGCGGTTCCTGTTTTTCTTCCTTAGACTCTTCTGCTTCTATCTCTTTTTCGATCTCCTCTATTGGTTTCGGAGGCGGAGTAGTCGCCATTGTCCAACCAATCCAAGCTCCAATCCCCAGTATTCCAAAAATAGCGATAAAACCAGTCAACTGTAGTATCAAAAGACTATAGCCGGGAATGATTTCAAAAACAAGAGCACCATAAATCGCTATTCCAACTACACAAACAACCAACACGACAGCACCTATAGCTTGATCCTTAGCCAAATCCAATCACCACAATAGTCCAAAATTAACCTTCAAACCATTTATAAAGCTTATTATCCCAAATCAGTTACAAAAAAGCAACAAAACAAGAACCTTACAGGGACACCGAAAAGGCTTGGCGAATTCAGCTTTGGTTTCTTAGGAGGTGATCCGGCCGCAGGTTCCCCTACGGCCACCTTGTTACGACTTCTCCCTCCTTGCGAAATCTAGATTCGACACAGCCCTAAGGACCATGCCTCATCCAGACTTCACTCGGATGGAGCGACGGGCGGTGTGTGCAAGGAGCGGGGACGTATTCACCGCGCGCTGATGACGCGCGATTACTAGGGATTCCATGATTCACGAGGACGGGTTACAGCCCTCGATCCCAACCGAGGCAGGGTTTAAGGATTACCTTCCCCTTTCGAGGTCGGATCCCATTGTCCCTGCCATTGCAGCTCGCGTGTGGCCCAGGGAATTCGGGGCATACTGACCTGCCGTGGCCCACTCCTTCCTCCGCCTTATCGGCGGCAGTCCCTCTAGTGTGCCCGACCTCCGTTTGGAGTGCCGCTGGCAACAAGAGGCGTGGGTCTCGATCGTTGCCTGACTTAACAGGACACCTCACGGCACGAACTGGCGACGGCCATGCGCCTCCTCTCAGCTTGTCTGGCAAGACCTTTAATCTGGCCTTCAACCTGCTGTCTTCCCCGGTAAGTTTCCCGGCGTTGACTCCAATTGAACCGCAAGCTTCACCCCTTGTGGTGCTCCCCCGCCAATTCCTTTAAGTTTCAGTCTTGCGACCGTACTTCCCAGGCGGCAGGCTTAACGGCTTCCCTGCGGCACTATCGTGACACGTAGTCACGATAACACCTAGCCTGCATCGTTTACAGCTGGGACTACCCGGGTATCTAATCCGGATCGCTCCCCCAGCTTTCGTCCCTCACCGTCGAGCGCGTTCTAGCCGACCGCTTTCGCCACTGGTGGTCCTCCTGGGATTATAAGATTTTACCCCTACCCCAAGAGTACCGTCGGCTTCTTCCGCCTCCTAGTTCTGCAGTATCTCCCGCAGTCCAACGATTAAATCGTTGGATTTAACAAGAGACTTGCAAAACCAGCTACGGACGCTTTAGGCCCAATAATAGCCCCTACCACTCGGGGAGCTGGTATTACCGCGGCGGCTGACACCAGAAACTTGCCCTCCCCTTATTCCCCTAGCTCATTACACTAGGGAAAAGCTATCCTCAGCGGACAGCACTCGGGATAGCCCTGTCGCGCTTACGCACATTTCAGAGTTTTCGTAGCTGCTGCGCCCCGTAGGACCTGGGCCCTTGTCTCAGTGCCCATCTCCGGGCTCCCGCTTTCACGGCCCGTACCGGTTATAGGCTTGGTGAGCCATTACCTCACCAACTACCTGATCGGCCGCAGCCCCATCCTTAGGCGATGTTAGAAGCGTGGTTCTAACACCTTTTGAGCGAGAAACCGTTCCAGGCCTTCTCACCTATCAGATATTGTCCCCAGTTTCCCGGGGTTATCTCTGTCCTAAGGGTAGGTTGACCACGTGTTACTGAGCCGTTCGCTGCGTCTTCTCCGTGGCTTGAAGACGCAAACTAGCATGCCTAAGTCCCATCCCGATAGCAGTAGGGTCCGGCAGGATCAACCGGAATTGGATGGTCGCGACTGTTAGCTGAACTTGATTTCGCCAAGCCTATCTTGGATCTAAGTTTTCACTTAGATCTGCATTTGTGTTTCCGCAACTGGAGGTCAATTCTTCATTCTTAGGCTGGTTGCCTTTTTTGTCTGAATTGACGCCGCATTCGCGTTTTGCGGTTTCGAGCTTTATGCTCGAGTTTCGCAATTTATGAATTCTTTTTGCTTCTTATAAACTTAACTTTATTGAAGCAACATTGTTTTTTGAAATTCGTCTATGGTTTTTTCAAATATGTCATATGTTTCTTGTTCGTAGAGACATACAACTATTCTTGATAAGGTTGTTCCTTTTTTAATGTACGAGATTATTGTTGGAAACATGATTTTTGCACATTCTTCCTTAGGCATTCCAAAGTGGCCAGTTGAGATTGCTGGGAAGGCTATGCTTTTAAGCTTGTATTGTTCAGCGATCTCTAAACTATTGATTACGGCGTTTCTAAGCTTCATGTCTTCATTTCCTTCTCCGTAGATCGGTCCCACAGCGTGAATTACGTGTTTTGCTTTTAGCTTACCACCAGACGTAATCACTGCTTCGCCAGTTGAAATTTTTCCTTTTTCCGATATTATTTTGTCACACTCGTTTTGTATTATGGGACCACCTTTTTTATGAATTGCTGCTGCGACTCCACCTCCTAATTTTAATTTGTTGTTTGCTGCATTCACGATTGCGTCAACACATAGTTCGGTTATGTCTCCTTTTACGATTTCAAGAACTGTGTTGTCAACATACGTCTTCAAATTCATCAATCACCTACAATTTAGACGGGGTTATACCTCATAAAGTATAATATTTTTCTTCTCAATTAAAATATAGAGAAATACCTAAGTTTGAGTCAGATGCTATTTTTGGTTGTGAGTGTTCCGTTGGATTTAGTGAAGAATAAATTTGTAACTCGATCGTTTGGTATTTTTTTAATGCTTTTCTTTTTTTGGAGCTTGTTGGTTGGGTTGTTTTTTGCGCAATTAATAATTCATAGAACTTCCGATGGCAGTTCGGACAATAGGTACTTCAGTATAACAATGACTTTGACTTTTGAAAACAGAAATAACAATGGAAACATTTGGTATTTTACAAGAAATGAGAAGGAAATTGGTTTATTCATGAATAACAGTTGGCAAACAGTTTATTTGATAAATGTTTCTTACCCAATATCCAGTTTTGAAACCGACGATGATGGTAACCCAGTTGCATATGTCGAGTTTCCAAAATCAGGACTGATGCGAGGTGAAAATTTCTCGTATCAAGTAAACTATCGTGTTGTCCTTAAACCACGAGATTTACCTCGAATATCTGAAAATTTTTCTGGCAGTTTAAGCGATATTCCTGAAGACTTGAAAACTAAATTTTGTTCGCTCACTGGTGTTTGGCAATCAGATAGTTCTTTGATTTGCAAATATGCTTTTGAAATTTTAGGAAATGAAACAAATGTTCTGTCTGCAGTATCAGATTTTATTATGTGGATTGTCCGAAATATAAAATATGAAAGTCTCGATGTCCCTCGTTACCCAAATGAAACTTTGCTGGAGAAAAAGGGAGACTGCGATGATCAAGCTAACCTTTTGATTGGATTTTGTCGAGCAGTGGGAATTCCGGCGTACCTTCAGATCGGTTGTATTTATAAACAGGGCATTGAAAGTACCAGTAACTTTTGGGACGGGTTGTGGACTAGCACATTGACTAATATTGGTTGGCATGGATGGGCAGTTGTTTATGTTCCTCCTTGGGGTTGGCTTCCTGTAGATTTGACGTATTTCACAGGTAATTCGTCGAATCCTTTAAGTCATATAACTTCGTCAGCAATCGTGGCGTTTCCCACAGTGCAGTACATCAATGTTACAGTCTCAGATTATGTTTTAGAGTCACGCCTTCAAAAAGCCACGGTAATTTCTGAGGCACATAGAATCATTTCACACGACATTATGGTAGAGGAGTTTCGTGAAAAAGTGACTTTCCAAAATTCAGTTGATGCACCACAATTCACTTTCATCTCTATCGAAATCCTTGTCGTCACTCTTGTATTTCTGGCAATATTTTCATTTTTAAGCCCTTTAAGTGTGAGATAATCTATTCAAAGAGCGAATGCTTATAAATGAATGATTCATTCATTAGCTGCTAAGTCATCAATGATCGTGGAGTTAGTGTTCAGAAATGGCGAAGTTTAAGGTCGTAATTTCCGACCCTGAAACTGGAAAATCAAGCGTAGTTGAATTGGAAGAAAGTCGGGCTGCACCCATAATTGGTAGAAGAATTGGTGAGACCATTGATGGCATAGTTTTTGGTCTTTCTGGTCATAAAGTTCTGATAACGGGTGGAAGCGACAGATCTGGATTTCCGATGAGACCTGACATTCACGGTGGAGTTAAATCAAAATTCTTGTTAAGTGGAGGAATTGGTTTCAAACCTCCCAAAAAAGGCATAAGACGAAGAAAAACCGTGAGAGGAAACACAATCACTGAAGACACGGCGCAAATTAATGTTAAGATAATCGAGAAACCCCGAAAAAAAGCCGAAAAAACTGAAGAAAAACCAGTAGCAACAAAGGAAACATCGAAACCACAATTTGAATAGATGCCTGATTCTGTGATTCTTTTCAGAAGTTGTTTTTTCATGGTTTAAAAATACATATTTTTGTTATTTACTTTCGCTTCGAACCCTTTTTATAGTTTTGGTGTTAACCGATGTTTGAGTAATACAAAACAAATTTCGTATCTATCAAAGAAAATACAGAAAGGTGTGACGCTTGAGTGTTAAGAGAGAAGAGAGACTATTCATTCCAGAAAATATAAAGAGCTGGAACTGGGCGAGGACATTGATGACTGTATGAAAAAGGAAATCGGTAGAAGGCATTCAATGGTTCCAACCATTCAAATAACAGATGTTCAAAGAGAGAACCCTCAAGACAGGGTCTTTGCAGAGTTAGAGATTTTGTTTTCCGCCGCCGCCAATATTGAAGCAATCAAAATTTTTTTTGCAGCAAAAGACGGCATTAAGAGCTCAACTCAAGCAATCAGAGACTTAAACTTAACCCAGAAAAAATATTATACGTACCTAAAAAGACTAATAGACGCAGGGTTAGTTGAACGGGTCAACGGCGTTTACCAGCATACAACTCTTGGAAAAATAGGTTTCAAACTTGCAGAAGCATTTATGAACGCTGTTACTCAAAAAGACCGATTAGACTTGATAGACAGACTATCAAAAGCAAAAAACATAACACTTGACGAAACCGAAGAAATCATGCGAGCAATCCTAAAAGATACAAACATTGTTCTTGGAGACCGAATAACAGACATCCTAGGACCTGTTAGAATGGCAGATACATGGGAAAAAGTTGTAGAAGACGTTGTCGAATACATAAACAAAGCTAAAGAAGAAATATATTTTGCAACTCAATATCTTGATTCAAAAGTTGTTGAGGCAATTTTCAAAGCTAGTGACCGTGGAGTCAAATTTAATTTTCTTATAAGTGATAAGAACCAAATGTTGAATGGAATGAAGTTTTTAGTGAGTACCTTTTTTACTAATCCCAAAGCCCTTAAAACAATTTTTGAGATAATATCTTCTTCGAATTTAAAGGTTAGGACTGTCGATCTCCCATACACATTTATTATTGTTGATAAAAAGGTTGCGATGGTAGAAGTCACAAAGCCTTATACAAAAACTTTTTCCTTAGCATTTTTCTTTCATAATGAAAGACTATGTGAAAGACTAATAGATTCTTTTAATCTGCTTTGGGAACGTGGTAACGAAGTTGGGATGTTCGAAGGATTGTTGAAGTAAAAAAATCCACGAACTAGGTTATTATTGGAAGAACGCCAAGAATCATTGAGATCTGTATTAAGAAAAAGTAGGATGTTCCAATTTTTAATGCTGCGCGATATTTTTTTTCCTCTAAGCCTCTTAGTAAAGGAAAAAGGAATCGAAGTAAAAGGAATCCCATGGCAACAGTGATTATTGGAAAAATAACGTTGAATCCGAAATTGACGTATGTCAAAGGAGTCAGCGTCATTATAACAAGCACAATTAGAATGACCATTTCTAATCTCTGTTTCCACGTAAGAATTGACGCTAATGATTTTACGCCATGTAAAGTGTCTTCCTTAATATCAGTTGTATCCCTAAACGCCGGGAGACTGAAAAAAATGAAGATTCCTGACATTATTCCGCCGAAAATTACAGTCATGGTGATTGATCCATTCGCCTTTGCCCCAACAAGTGTTGCAAGAAAATAGCCTATTGCTGGAGTACTTTCTTTCAATATAATCCTTTTTTTTAGCCGAATTTCTGGTTTGGAGTATGCCAGAAATAATCCTATCCAAAAAAGGCAAAGTAAACTCGTTTCAAGGTTTACTAAAAAAGAAAGAGCCAGTCCTGTAAATCCAGTCATATATATGAAATTTCTTGCTTCAATCTTTGTAGCTTTTTTGGATGGTAATGGACGCTTACTTTTTGAAGGATTAAGCGCATCCATTTCTTTGTCGGTATAATCATTGTATATATAAACGCATAGAACAAGGAAAAAAACAGATGTGGCAGCCAGTATAGTTTGGGCAATATGAGGGGATCCGTGACTTACCAACATAGCACCCACCATGGTAAGCCACGTATAGCTGAAAGCCTCTAAGAACCTTGACTTTAGAAGAACAATATAAGAGTTCAAACGACCAAGCATGACAGGTTCACCGTACTCATCAAAAATCATTCTGTATCATCTTCAATTCATCATAGATTTAATAATATGTATTTTTAATCCATATTAAAGATTTATTCCCCCAACCCAAACTAAATACAAGGAAAAGAAGTTTTATCAAATTATTAATCCAGAGTATAATCCCAGTATTACTAGTGTGTTGTTGATTGCTCCTATGTATGATGCGAGTGCTATGCCGTTGATGCTGAGGATCCATGGTTTGCTTTTTGGCAGTGTAAGAGTTAACGTTGTTATTGCTGTCCAAAATATTGTTAATGCCCATATTGGGTTGTAGTTCGGGTGTGTTTCGTAGAGGCCTGTGCAGAAGTTTAATGCTACTGTTGTTGTTGCGAAGTCCGATATGACTCCTCCAAGAGCTAGGAGAAACGGAAGCATCCAAGGCTTTATTTTCATTTCGCAGCTCCTCTTCATTATGGTTTTTTGATACATATTTCCGATATGTACTGTTGATTCTTAAAAAAA
>Ga0209102_1000298_pt1 | contig 33769 bp, 31 predicted proteins | sample ConPoolayeHmetaG_FD_185483 | JGI IMG/M metagenome (GOLD analysis project Ga0209102, IMG submission 185483) | Hot spring microbial mat communities from California, USA to study Microbial Dark Matter (Phase II) - Cone Pool mat layer H metaG... ...
TTGGGAGGATATGTGAAGCCTTCGAACCCAGCCTGGTCGACGCCGGAGCTTGAACACCAGCATGTGAAAACTATTATCCTAGGCTTCCACGTCAACGCCTAGTCCTCCAGCATTGCTGAAACCTGGGGGGCGAGCTGCTCCAGACCCCAGTTGCCGAGAGTAATCGCCTCCTGGGGGCATGTTGCTAAGCATGCTCCACACCCGTTGCAAACACTCTCGAGAACCCTGACCTTATCCCCCTCCCTGACTATGGCTCCGTATTCGCATGAAGATAAGCATCTCCCGCAGCCGGTACACTTCTCCGCAGAGACCTCAGCGGCCTCCGGGAGCCTAAGGCTGCTTCTCCTGAATAGGCTTGTGACCAGCGCGGCTGCGCCACTCCCCTCGACAGCGCTCTCAACAATATCCCTTGGGCCGTGGCATGTGCCGGCGACGAATACTCCCCTAACCCTTGTTTCAAGCGGCTTCATCTTGGCGTGAGCCTCCTGGATAAACCCGTGCTTATCAACAGTGACGCCGAGCCTGCGGGCGAGCTCAACCATTCTCCCGGAGGGCTTGAAGCCTAGTGCTAGAACAACCATGTCCACCTCCAGCTCGCCCCTCCTGCCTGTTAAAGTATCCTCGTAGACTATCTGAAGGTTCCCGTTTCCAATCCTCCTTATCTCGGACGGCCTCGACCTTATGAAGACCACACCCTCCTCCAGACACCTCCTGTAGAGAAGATCCTCCCAGCCTTTCCCGAAGGCCCTCAGCTCGTTGTAGAATATGAAGACCCTGGCCTCCTTGTCGTGCTCAAGGATCAGCCTAGCTTCCTTCATGCTTGCGGCGCAGCAATAGTATGAGCACTCCTCTATTCCGGGTCCAGACTCCCTTGACCCGACGCACTGTATGAAAGCCACCCTCTTAGCAGGCTTCCCATCCCTCCTGAGGAGTACTCCCCCGGTTGGGCCTGAGGCGCATATTATTCTCTCGAACTCCATGTTTGTTATAACGTTCTCATACTCGCCATAATGGTACTCGGGTTTAAGCCTGGGGTCGAAAAGGTCTGAGCCGACTGCGACAACTATGGCTCCAACGTTCAGCTCAACATTCTTAGGCTCATCCCCAAGGTTTATCGCCGCCCTGGTGCAAGCCTTCATGCAGAGCCCGCATTCAACACAGTGATCCATGTTTATCACGTATTTCAGCGGGACGGCCTGCGCGAAGGGACAGTATATCGCTTTAACAGGCTTAAGGTCAGCATCATACTTGTTAGGCTGGTAGACGGGGCAGACGTTAACACACTCCCCGCAGCCGTTACACTTGTCAGGGTCAACATAAGTAGGGTTAACCCTGACACTAACCTTGAAGTCGCCAACCCTACCTTTTACCTCAACAACCTCAGCGTTAGGAATAATAGTAATGTTCTTATTCCTGCCTGCTTCAGAGAGAAGTGGACCCTCTATACAGTTGCTAACTACGAATGCTCCCTTCGGGATGAAACAATGCGTCGGGTCTACCGTAATGTCGTAGACATAGTTGTCCGTCGAAGGCACTGTTCGTAATTCCTTAACTTTATCTAAAAAGAATTCTGTTTTAAGAATTTCTTGTAGCCTCAAATAATCGGGATCATTAGGATCAACAAATCTTTCAATGGCTTCAAGCACGCGGCTCAGGTTTTTAACAGTAATTCTACATTCCTGACGGATAACTCTGATAATGTTTGAGTGAGAGAGTGGAAAGGCTCTTAGAGGGATGCGATATTTTCGCCTAAGATTCGATATTAGTCTTCCGCATTCCAGAGGCATTTCATCGAACAATCCACCGTTCGACCTTTGAAAACTAAGACTTTTAAAGATCTTTCTTAACCTTAGAGACTTTTTAGGATGATTAGAACCTATTTTCTCAATAAATCGCAATACATCCTTACCGCTTGAAACGTCCACTACCACCCTATCTTTGAATTCATACACCTTGCTTAAAATCCCAAGCCTTTTAAGAAGTAAGTGTAGCCCGTATCCGTATTCATATTCATTTCCCAATGTGAAAGTGATTTTTGCAGACGTCCAACTGGGCTTCCTAGTCAGCGTCACATATCCGTCTCCGTCAAAGAAGCCTCTTAAGAATGCTGCGATCAGCTTTTCGTCAAGCCGGAAGATAGGCCTGAGATCCTCCTTCACTTTCAACTTTACAGCAACTTCGGTAAGGATTTTGTTTTTAATTTGAACGATGATTCTTCTCCTCTGATTTGGACCCTCGGGCTCTAAGTAACTAAGGCAAGCAGCCTTAGCTGGAAATATTTCTTTATAGCTCTTCAGAAACAATTTTATAAGTTGCCTGTTCTTGTTGCAAAATCTAATCCTTTCTGTTTCCACACATCCGTCTGAAGCGATCAATCCGAGAAGATACGCTAACTTTTCATCGAGAAACCCAGGTTTAAGACGAATCTTTCCGGCGGCGCCTTGATACGTAAGCGTCCTGATTTTTCTTCTAACCTCGGCCCAATCGAAACCCGTGGCTTCACAAGCCTTTTTCAGCTGGCTTAATGAGAGGAAGCATTCAGTTTTTTGCAGAATGTCGTATGGAATGTTCAGCTGCAAGGAAGCATTTCGCAACGTGGTAAACTTCGCCTTTAACTTATTACGGATTATTTTATTAAGGTCTTTGTCAGCAACCTTAATGGAATCGTCAGGAAGCAGATCGATAATCCATTCCCTTGAGGGCCTTTTAACGTTAAGTTTTCTTGGCGAGTAGAGCCTATCACCCGCTTTGAGTTGCTTACACTCAGTCCAGACAGGGCCTTCCGGAGAATCTACTAATATTTTATGTTCCGGCGTGAAGCGCAATTTTGCTCCAGTACTGGTTTCAACTTCAACAAGCGTTTTGGGGGACGAAAGTTTTTGAGCTGAAATTATTTTACCATGCTTCACGGAATAAGAGTTGAAAGAGAATGTTGAAAGCCCACCTACACGAGCCCTGTTTACATCTGAGAGCTTATCGGCTAATTCTCCTAAGGTAGCGATCGTCCCATCGTCAAGAAAAATCTCCGTGTCTCCAGGCATGCATATGGAGCAATCTAAAGTCGGAAACGTTTTGTCAAGCTGAGCCATCACTCCCCCTATGCTCGGCTCCTTTTCAACAATGTAGACACGGTAGCCTGCGTCAGCAATGTCTAGAGCACACCTGACGCCCGCTATGCCTCCTCCTATGACGAGCGCCTCCCTCGTAATCTTCAAACCCTCCACGCCGGGGGGCTGAGAAACGCGCAGGGCCTTCTGGACACCTCCTTTCACCAGGCGGATTGCCTTTAAAGTAGCCTCCTCCCTGCTTCCACAAGCCCAGGCGCACTGCTCCCTTATGTTGACGAACTCCACTAGACTAGGCTTTCCGAAAGCGGCTTCGAGAAGCCTGCTTGAACACGCTGCGACAACAATCCTACCATCATCCTTCAAGCCAAGGCTTTCACAAGCGTTTTTCTCGCATAGGCTATCGGCGATTAAAACCCTCCTCACGAGGGGGCTGCTGGAAAACACGCTTCTAAGCCTGTCGAAATCAATTTTCTCCAGCAGGGTTGAGCAGCAGGTGCAAAGCACGACTGTCACACGCCTCAACGCTTAACCATCCTCCTGAGCAGGGCCTCCGGGAAGCCTGCCTGCACCGGGTCTAAGCCGAGTGAGAAGGCTGAAAGCTGAGCAAGGTGTAGAACGGGAATATTGCTAACAGGGCTTAGGCGAAGCATGCAGTGCGAGCATGTTGCGACAATGCAGTCGGCCCCAGCCTTCTCCGCCGAGCCCGCCTTCACCCTAGCCATCTCTCTGCCAATATTCTCATCCGACAGGAACCCGCCGCAGCAGTCGAGCTCACGCTCATAGGATACGGGGAGAAACCCAAGCATCTCGAGAACACTCTTAACAATCTTAGGATCCTCAGGATTATCCAAGCCCCTGCCTGAGGGCCTTAGAAAACGACAGCTGTGCTGGACAGCACACCTTAAACCCGTGAAGCCGAGCCGCGGCTTTACCTCCCTCAGCCTCTCCAGCAGCAACGCTTGGAAAGGCTTCACCTCAGGAGGCTTCACACCATTCCTACTGGCTAAAACCCTGAAGGCATCGCTCAGGCTTGCGAAACAGTCGTCGCAAGCCGTGACAACCGTGTTTTTGAAAAGCCTCATGTTTCTCTCGTTAAGCCTGAGCCAAGCCTCCCTGCTCAGGGAGAAAAACCAGGAGGGGGCGCAGCAGGATGCCTCCGTCTTCTCCTCGAACGAGACGCCAAGCCTGTTGAGAGTCTCCTTAACAGCCTTCTCAACCTCAGGGTGAACAGTCCTTATAACGCAGCCCGGGTATAGGGCTAGGCTCATTTGAAACCAGCCTCCGAGAGGATCCTCCTCACTTCTCTTAAACCCTCCGTGCTCAGCCCCGCCTCAGGCAGCCCCAGGAGCCTCCTTTTCTCACTGGACTCTAGGGTGGGTGGGAAGGCTAAACCGGTTTCCTTAACCTGCTCAACCATCTTAAGGACGCCCGCGGGAGCCGTGCCCCCGTTTTCATAAAGGACTGCTCTCAAAACCAGGATTATGCTTAAAGGGTCAACACCCTGGGGGCATCTTTCAGAGCAGAGGGAGCAGGTTGAGCAGAGCCACGGGTCCTGGTTCGGAATCCTGCTGAACCTGGCTAAGGAGCCGACTATCCTGCGCGGGTTGAAACCCTCCTGGATGAAGTTCACGGGGCAGGCGGAGGTGCATGAGCCGCACTGCACGCATTTAAGAGGGTTCCCCGCTCCCTTCTCCCTTAGCTTTTCAATCAAGCCTCAGTTTACCCTTTCCTAACCCGGTTCAAACCTGTTTTTAAGATTTTTGAGAAGCATCTTGAAACCGTTCCACGGTAGACTCGTCTTCCCGAAAAACACTGGTTGAAAACATTCCGGCTCAATACGGCGCGTCGAATATGGTTGCCGCAATATGCCTGACACCGCCTTCGCAGTCAACAGTGTCACCTGCCTTGTTAAAATAGCATACGGCCAGAACCCTCCCATCCGGGAGAAGCACGGTGCGTGGATAACCCAGGTCAGGACTGCCCCCGTCGTCGCGCAGAACTATCTCCCTCCCCCATGTCTCCCCACCGTCGCCGCTGATCCTGGCACGCACCCCGTAGGGCGGAACCCTGTAGCCGTACGTGCAAAGAAGCCTTCCGTCTTTAAGCGTGAGGAGCGCCGCCGGAGCACCCCAGTCGTTAACCCTCGATTGGAAACGCCAGGTTAACCCCCCGTCCTCGGAAACATATGTTTCAGTCCAGTGAAGCCTCCAGTCAGGCCATACTGCTCTAAGGGCAGCGACAATCCTGCCGTCCGGGAGAACAGCTGGGTGTGGACATATCTTAGGAGCGTAAGAATCCTCCGGCGTAACATAGCTTAGGAAACGCCAGCTGACAGCGCCGTCCGTGCTCGCCAAAACCATCGGCCTCCCCTCGGGAAAACCTCCTCCACGCGCAGCCTCGTCGAAACGCTTTCCCTGGACAAACCATAGCAAGACACCGTCTGAGCGAACAACGTATGAGGGCCGGGCTTGAATAGTTTCAAACACGGGGTCGAAGAGCAGGTGTGGACCCTCCCATGAATAACCCTTGTCACGCGTTAGAAAGTATGCTGTCGGGCCAGTCTCGTTTCCAAGAGGGGTTTCAACAGCTAAAGCTGAACCCGGCTTCGAGAAGTCCACCGGCCTCGGCTTAGGCAGGGGACTATCAGCCGGAGGATAGTGAAGAACCTTCGCGCGCAGCTCAGCCTTGCTCTCCACGACCACCCTAAGGCCTTCAACAGGCCAGGTGCAGCCACCATCCTTTGAACGAAGCGTGACAAGCTGGCCGGCTCCCAGCTGAACCCTACTGTGCTCAACATCCCTGGGGGACACGTATGTGCACTTGTTACGGTTGAAGCCTACGAGTATCTCGCCCTCTCCGAAGCTCCATAGGCCCCCGTTGAAAGGCCACCCGGCATACTCGTCGCCCCTATGGTAGACAGTCACGTGTTCAGCATCCTCCAGCCTAACCAGGTTCCTACGGCTAGCCATTCACCGCCCCTCCGAGCAGCCTCAGAACAGGCGGTCGGCAGGTATTAAGCTTACGCGAGTAGCTGGGAAACACACGGTCTTAGAAGAGAAAACCGGGTGGAAACAGCTTTCCTCCGCGACTCATTGGAAGCTAATACTCGGCGACCAGCCATACCGTGGAACCCTTGCCCACAGTTACCCTAAGCGTGCCAAGCGGGTCCTCCAGGGTTCTCCAAGAACCCCTAACCACTCTGAAAACCTCTTCTACAAAATTCCCCTCCAAATGCTCCTTCATGCTAACCGCCTGCTGAACCCTAACCGTCAGTGTTCTCCTAGACGGGCATGATACTCCAAGCATCACCTTCCTAGCCCCCAGGAGATCGTAGAAAGGAGGATTCCTAGTAGTCTTACCGTCGAAAACCAGCTTGTCGAACATCCTCCCGTAGACCCTGGTGTCGAAAATATTGAAGCCCGGCTCCCACACCCATATCTCATGCCTCCACTGCCTGCTGTAGTCTAAAACTGGAAACGGGGGCGCGTGGGACATGAAGAAGCTGAAAAGAACCTTAGGCTTACCATCCGGGCCTGTGGCGAAAGAAGGATGGCCGAAGTTGCTGTAGCCATCGTTGAAATGCACCGGCAGGCTTGCGCTCAAGCCCCTGACGTTTGGAGCCAGGTAGTTTCCGCACATAGCTATCCGCGACCTCCAGTTCTGCCTGTCGGTGAAATACTCCACTAAGACTCCGAACCTGTCGTTAGTCCTGAAAGCGTCTATAACATCGTTAGAACCCTCCCAGTTGGAGAAAACTGTTTCCTCACCAAGCTCCAGCGAGCTCAAGTCGTCAACACGCTTCACAAGCCTCCAGAGAACCCTGTCACCCTTCGGGTAGAATATCGCCGCATTAGGGTTCTGCTCGCTATAGTTTCCCATCAGGCTTAGGACACCTGCTCCAGAATCCTGCATCCCGTCGAGCAGCTTCCTTGAACCAAGCTCCCTCAAGCCTTTGTCGAAACACCTGATGAGCAGTGGGCCGCCTTCAGTCGTTAAAACGATGAAACCGTCCCTCCAAGGATCGTAAATCGCGTTGACAGCATCCCTCGTAGGCGGCGATGACAGTATCCTCCTGACCCTGCTAACCGTCATATCCTTTTCAACCTCAGCGAAAAAGACTTCTCTAGAGTTAGCGTTCCTCCAGCCGGTGAAGAAGAGAAGCCAGCCCCCAGTCTCAGGGTCGTAAACCATCCTCGGAGTCCCAACGCCGCCAGCAATATCCGGAACGCTATCCCTCCATCGGGAGGGGATTATCCAAGGGTAGATTCTTCCAGCCATTGTAATGCTTAAGGCTTGAAACTATATAAAAATAACGCGCGGCGGAGAAAAACGGGGAAAGCCTTAAGGTTAATATATCTAGAGAAGCTCCGCCACAATCATGGGGCCTGGTCCACTGGCGATAAGGCTCGTCAACAAGATTTTTTCCGAGGAAAGGATTGTAGCTGGACTCATGTCTGGAACAAGTGCTGACGGCGTTGACATAGCGGTCGTAAAGATAAGGGGCTTCGGAAGAGATATTAAGTATCAGGTTCTACACACGGATACTGTTCCATACCCCGGCGAGTTAAGGAGGCGCATACTGGATTCTGTTGAACAAGGCTCCGTCAGAGACATATGCCTCTTGAACTACCTTGTTTCTGAAGCATTCTCCGACGCGTTGAAGAACTCTCTAGAGGCTTCGAGTATTTCCCTGAATGATATTGACCTAGTCGGGTCGCACGGTCAGACGCTGCATCATTTTCCAGAATACGTTTCCGTAGGAGGCTTTTCAAGCAGGTGTTCCCTACAACTCGGCTCTGTTCAAGTTATAGCTGAGAGAACAGGCGTGACGACAGTGGGGAACTTCAGGGTGAGGGATATCGCGGCCGGGGGGCAGGGGGCTCCGATAATAGCTTACGTCGACTATTCTCTACTCTCAGACCCGGAGAAGGGGAGGCTCGTGCAGAACATAGGAGGCATAGCCAACGTAACCGTGCTCCCCGCAGACCCTGTAATCGGAGACGTATATGCTTTCGACACTGGCCCTGGAAACAGCCTGATAGACTTTGCAGTAGCAATGCTGTACCCGGGTTTAACTCATGATCCTGAGGGCGAAATCGCTTCCAAAGGTTCCTGCGACGAGGATGTTTTGAAAGAGCTCATGGCCCACGAATACGTAGCTAAGCCCCCTCCGAAAACCACTGGGAGAGAAGTCTTCAGCAGGTCTCTTGCAAGAAGGATTGTTGAGAAAGGGCTTGGAAAAGGGGTTTCTAAAGAGGATATTGTCGCCACTTTGACGATGTTCACTGTTAAAACCATTGTTAAAAACTATGATCTCTTCATACTGCCAAGGGTTAGGGTTGAGGAGGTTATCGTCGGGGGAGGAGGCGCTAGGAACAGGACCCTCATGAAGCATCTTGAAGAGGAATTAGGGGAAAGAGGCCTGAGGCTGCTTAGACACGAGGATGTGGGAATCGACTCAAAGATTAAGGAGGCCCTCGGCATGGCTGTGCTGGCGCATGCCACTCTGAGCGGCATCCCCAATAATATACCTGGGGCCACGGGGGCTGGGAGGAGCGTCGTCATGGGGGAGATAGCACTATAGGGAGGACACTAGCAGGTTGTGGAAAACAGGTCTAAACCTCATTATCTTAGTGTTCTCCCTGCTTGGGTGAACCCTGTTGCTTAAAAGGACTGCGACAACCCTCTGCCCAGCATCTATGCATATCGAGGTGCCTGTGAAACCCGTGTGGCAGAAAGCATTCCCATCCGTAAACAGGTCTCCGAAAGCCTGTGAAACCGTCTTCCTGTAGACCTGCCACCCCAGCCCGTAGCAGTACTCGCCATCAGCCCAGGGCCTAAGCATCGTCACCGCGGTAGCCTTTTTAACGAGACGGTCACTACTACCCAAATACGCCTGCAGCATCTCGTTCCCTATTAACGCTACCTCCCTTGCTGTTGAAAACAATCCCGCGTGTCCCGACAGGCCTTCCAGCGCCCTTGCATTCTCATCGTGAACAACTCCCCTCAGGGGGAAACCAGTTCCAGGGTCGATCTCCGTCGACGCAACTTGGCTTTCGGCGAAACCATGGTTCAAAGGATTGTAAACAGTCTTCCTCAAGCCCAGTGGTCTTGCAACAAGCTTCTCGAAAAGGCTGTCAATCCTTTCACCAGTAATGCTTTCCACCAGCGCGGTGAGAACAATGTAGCCGATGTCGCTGTAGATAACCCTTGACCCAGGTGGAAAACTGACGAAGCACCTCGCAGCCTCCTCAAATAGCTCAACCCTGCTTTTCCCCCCAAGCTTGTAAAGCGGCGCCCAAGCTGGGAGACCGGCTGAATGGGAGAGCAGCATCCATATTTCAGCCCTGCTTTTAAACTCATCCTGCCCCGCGTTAGTCTTAGAATACTCGGGCAATACTTCTGAAACCTTCTGCTTCAAATGCAGGAGACCCTCCTCCAGAAGCCTGGCGACGATGATAGATGTTGCTAGAGGCTTAGTGAGGGAGGCAAGATCGTAAAGCGTCTCAACGGATGTTTCTCTCCTCTCCGGAGTCACTTCAGCGTATCCGAAAGCCTCCTCGTAGACAAGCTCATCATTCAGATAAACAGCTATTGAAGCCCCTGGGAAAACGTCTTCAACAGCATTATTGAGAGCAGCCCTTAGACCGTCGAAGCCCATGGAACACTCCTGGGTTTAACAGGCACTACTTCCTTATATATTTGTGGCTAGAGGTTCAGGCTGCAACAGTCGTTTAAGACTGAAAGACCTGATGGGGACTGGGTTGAGCGTAGGCTTCACGAGACTACGTGAACTGATAAAGCGTGGAAGAAAGAGAAAAAATCCGGGGGAACCACTAGTTGACAGTGAACCTGCCTGTGAGCCTGATGTCTCTCGACGAGGCGCCTACCCTTACCTCGTACTCTCCCTTCTCGACAACCCATTCTCCACCGTCGAAGCTTGCGAGCGAGCTGAAGTCGAGCTCAACCGTAATCCTCTCCTTCTCGCCAGGGTTTAAAAGCCTCGTCTTATGGAACTCCTTAAGCTCCTGGAAAGGCTTGTCCACCCTACCCTTCGGCGCCCTGATATAGATCTGGGCAACCTCTTTCCCCGGGAGGCCTCCAGTGTTCTCAACCTCGAAGGAAACAGTCACCCTATTGTTAACCGTCTCAACCCTCAGACTACTGTATTCGAAGCTCGTGTAGGACATGCCGAAGCCGAACTCGTAGGCAGGCTCAACACCGAAAGTGTCGTAATACCTGTAGCCAACGTATATCCCCTCGTCGTACACGACTCTCTGCGGGTTTTCTCTCGGCTCCCCTGCGAAGCTCCAGGAGGGAACGTCAGAATAGTCCACGGGGAAGGTTGTTGGAAGCCTACCCGACGGGTTTCTCTCCCCGGAAACAATGTCGGCAACTATCCTCCCTGTTTCCTGGCCGGCTTGCCACGCTAACAGGATCCCGTCAACCATGCTCCTCCAGCTGGCGACCTCTATCGGAGAGCCTATGTTCAACACGGCTACAACCTTCTTACCATGCTGGTGAAAGGCTTTAGAAACCCTCTCCACCAGGGTTCTCTCGTCATCGCTCAAGTAGAAGTCTCCCTTCTCAGGCTTCCTATCGTAGCCCTCACCCGATATCCTGCTTATCACGATGACCGCGACATCGTTTCCCTCCGCAAACCTGCCTATCTCCTCCTCGCTCAGAAAGTCCTGGGGAACCGGTTTAAAGACTTCTCCGAACATTGTTTTCTCTATCCTGTATTCAGCCCTACTCCTGACCTCAGCCAAGTATCTCGCATGGGCCTCTGCAAGCTCCTCGTCTATACTCAGGCGTCTCTCCCTCATCCCGTCGAGAATAGATATTACGTACCTCGGGTGAGTATCGCCGCTTCCAGTACCGCCCTTTATAGTCTCTATCTGGCCTGTTCCGAAGAGAGCTATTCTAGCATCCTTTCCCACGGGCAACACCCCATCGTTCTTAAGAAGGACAACGCCCTCCACGCCGGCCTCATAGGCGACCCTGGCGTGAGCGTCGAGATCAGGCTTGTTAGAATACGCGTACCCTTTGAAGGAGGGAGAGTTGACTAGAACCCTCAGAATGTTCTTCACATTCCTTATGAGGGTTTCCTCGTCAAGCCTTCCTTCTCTAACAGCATTAATTATCGCCTCCACCTCGTCCTTCCTACTGGGGTCGACCTGATGCGCCTTCCCAGGCATTATCATATCGTTGCCAGCCCTCATCATCTCCACCGGGTCGTCCTTCGCAAACCAGTCTGTCATCACGAAGCCTTCAAACCCCCAGTCGCACCTCAGAACCCTCGTCAGAAGCCACTCGTTCTGCGAACAGTGTTTCCCGTTCAGCTTGTTGTACGCGCTCATCACAGTCCAAGGCTTAGACTTCCTAACAGCTATCTCGAAACCCTTAAGATATATTTCTCTAAGCGCTCTTTCAGAAACAAGCGTGTCGATCAGGAAACGGTTCGTCTCCTGATTATTCGCTGCGAAATGCTTCAGGCAGGCGCCGACCCCTTGAGACTGAACACCCTTAACGAAGGCTGCAGCCATCTCCCCGGTGAGAAGAGGATCCTCAGAGTAGTACTCGAAGTTCCTGCCGCATAGAGGATTCCTGTGAATATTCATCGCCGGCGCTAGAAGAATATCCACCCCGTACTCCCTAACCTCCTCGCCGACACACCTGCCGGCAGCCTCAAGAATCTCCCTGTTCCAGGTTGAGGCGAGCATCGTTTCAACGGGAAAAGCCGTAGCATGATACGTTTTATCATCATTCTCCCTCGTAGGGTTTATTCTTAAGCCAGCCGGCCCGTCCGCCAGCACTGCTGAAGGTATTCCAAGCCTTTCAACAGGATGGGTCTCGCCGGCAGCACCCGGGACTCTGGGCAAGGGGTTTCCGAACATGCCGGGTATGCCTACTCCGACGACGATTCTGGCTTTCTCCTCTAGAGTCATCTTGGAAACTGTCTCGGGAACCTCTTCCAGCGTTGCCAATTCTAATCCCCGGGAACGAATAGTTTAAAGATTATTTAAGCTTTCAACTAGCACGTAAATCAAGGCTAGCTACAATAAATTAAACTATATTGATTTTGATTAGAATAATTGTCTTCCCAGAAATGTGGGAAAACCCGGTCTTCAAGCTAACCCTAATCATAACCTATAAATTTGAGGCACCCTGTTAAGATTTATGCAAGTCAAGATTCGTCCAGCAGAGGAAGAGGATGCGGAGCCGGTTGAAAACATGGTGGGAGACTGGCTTAAATGGAGGATTGAGAGAGCCGGAACTTTCCGTAAGGCGCTTGGGGAAAAGGATCACCTTATCCTGATAGCTGAGGCGGGAGATCAAATAGCGGGGTTCTCCACATGCTTTTCTACCTAGATATTGTGCATGGAGGGTTAAACAGCCACATACTTCTTCTTTACGTTAGAGAAGGATACCGGGAGAAAGGAATCGGCCGAGCCCTCTTGAACGAGGCTGTGAAGCATGCTGTCGAGAGGAGGGTTGTTGAAATGCATGCCGATACTATTTTCGAAGACGCGGCGAAGTTTTACAGGAAGCAGGGTTTTAGAGACGGTGGCGTAATGCTTGAACTTTCTTTAAACAGTCTTCAAAAGTAGGAAAAAGCGTTACAGTATTACTCTCTTCTCTCCACGATTATCTTGCACTTCGTAGCTATTGCTGCGATCACCCCTAGGGCAGCCATCCACGGCGCTAAGATGGCGCCTATCACTCCAACGGTAGCAGGAATCTCAAGCAGCGTTTCATCCTTCTCGCTCTTAACAATGATTCTTGTAACATTCCCCTCGTGAATAATGTTTTTAATCGTTTTAACAAGATCCTCGGAAGAAACGGAGTATTCCTCCATGGAGACCTTTCCAACGGGGGAGCCGCATGCGGAGCAGAAGGCGGCGTCATCAGGCAGTTCCCTACCGCACTTCTGACAATACTTCAAACATCCTTCACCTCATCATAGGGTTCCACAGAAAGTTTTTAAACGTTTTATAGCGCACACCGTTTATCTTCCCAGTGAAGCCACCTTAACCCTCCGGGCCAGCCTTTACTCGACATCTCGAGGAAGGAACGATAATACTCGTTTATCTTGCTCACAGCATAGCTATTCTCCTTAGCGCGCGCTTTGTTTTCCTCGACTTTGACTCTTTTTCCTGGAGACCGGGAATATAGCCTCACTGCCCAAGTACGAGTTTAAATCCTCCGAGGTCAACAATTGGAAGACACCTATAGTGCTTAATACTCCGGTTAACAGACCCAGTAAATGAGGCGTTATCCTCGTAAGAGTTGTGTCGAAACCAACCTTTTCAGACTGGGCTTCTGAGAGAAGCGGGACCAGGCCGTAAAGGGATAAGAATAATCCTAGGACAGCGAAAACCGTGAAGGCGAGGAGGGAAAGCATGAACGTGAAAAATCCTCCCACCTTGTAAAAAACTATAGGGAGAATGATGCAGAGGACTGCAAACACCAGGTTTTCCATCATCCATCTTTTAAATAGAAACCAGTTTAGAAGCCAGTAGAGAAGCCAGGAAACCCCTATTATCAGCAGGAATGCGATTAACTGCCGGAATTCCCTCGGCTTCTCCTGGGACAACCTCTGTGAGGAAACACGTGATTTAAAATTTAAAAAATTTTCTTTACTCAGAAAAAACACCTGGAAATGGTGTAAGCACACTCTACGCGGGTTCTCGCGACTAGCATCCCAGTAAACGCTGAGCATCAGTGTTAATTGAAAAAATTTGCGAGTTCCAACGGAGACTTTGAAAAACGATTATCCTCATCCCGATCATGGTATGAACAACGGGGATGCGGTTCTTTCACCCGATTCCTCCTTCTCCGCGCGCTAAGCCTACTCCTGGTAAAATCTGCCTCACCGAGGTTGTGTTTCTCTCATCTCCTTTTTCCCGAGCTTCAGGAAATTAGCCTCGGAGCCGCCTCGCGCGCTAGGAAAAAACTCGCGCCGTCTATTTACAAAATCTTTCAACACGCTGGACAAAGCTTAAAATATTGACAAACCCGCATAAGCATGTGAGAAAGAGAGCGCTAGAAGCCTTAGATTTAAGGCGTGGTAAGGAGCTTCTCCTCTCAGGACCCCCAACATGCGATGAGAAGCTTGTTGAGAAGCTAACCGGAATTAAGGTTAATGGGGGAAACCAGAAGGAGAAGATGAAAACCATATTCGACGCTCTCGACGTTGACCTATTTTACCAGCTTGGAGTCAATCTAGACGTTGTATGGAGCGATAGGAAGCCTAGGTTAATAGAGGGTTTTTTCGATGAGTTGAAAGAAGACTTTCCATTCACCGATGCTTTCCACGTGGCTTATAAAAACCTTAGACTGAGGAGAACAGAGTCAGCCTCCCAGCTTTGGGTTGTAAAGAGGCCTTTTAAAAACTATGAGGAGCTGGTAAGCTACTTGAAGAACTATGATCCTCGCGAGGATGAACCGAGGTCTACAAGTGAAATAGCAGACGAGTATGGGAGGGTTTTCCAGGAGTATCAGGAACTGTTGGGCGATACCTCTCTGTACGCGGGAGAATTCTACTTAACACTAGTCACCTATTTAGATATTCATATCGGCTTGAAAATGATGGCTAGACTTGGATGGCAGAACCCAGATCTCCTAGATGAGCTTATCTTCAAGTATGCTCAAGTGGCGAGGAAACACGTTGAAGCCTGGTCTAGAACTGGAATAAAGGCTTTCGTTTCACACGATGACGTGGCTTGGAGAAACGGCTTATTCTTCCCGGTGGAATGGTACAGGAGGCACGTGGTGCAATGGTGGAAGCATATTTGGGAGCCGGTTAAAGAAAACAACATAAAACTGATCTATGTTTCAGACGGGGACTATAGGAGTCTGATGGAGGACCTTGTTAAAATAGGGGTTGACGGCTTCCACGTGGAATGGGACCCTAGGTTTTCAAGAAAAGACGTTGAAAACCTTATGGAGAAGTATGGTGGCGACAAGATATTTCTCCTCCACCCGAGTTACGAGGTTCTGTCCCGTGGAAGCATTTCTGAAGTGGAGGAGGAGGCTAGATGGTTCACCACTCTATCGAGGAAATACCCTTCAATATTCTTTGCAGGAACCCCGCCTAGCAATACTGTAAACGAGGAAGTCTTCCTCAGAACATGGTTTTCTGAAAGACACCGTGAAAACTAGGCTCTCCAATCCCTGGTAACGGGTATTAAAAAAGCGGGTCCCCTGAGCAGCATTATTTTTTAATTATTCGAGAGCTGAGAAACAGTCCGAGAGCAAACAGGAGTAGCGACAAGGCTCCTAGCGCCCCGCACTGCACCCCTTTCCAGAAAACGTCCGAGTGAGTAGGGTATTCTGCTGTAAACAGTTGCCAAAAATAATGGCGGAGGAGAGGAAAAGCAGAAACGAGAAAACAGTGTAGAGCAACGCTTTCAACGTTTTCCGAAAACCCACAGGCATCTCTAGCTCTGTCTTCTAAAAGGCCGATTATAAACCTTCTGTCAATGTTGACGTTGAAAACCAGCCTCCCAGCCGGAATTAAACTTTTAAGCCCGGGTTCAGGTTAAAACATGGATGAGAAATGTGGAAGATTATAGATTCTGAAACGATTCCTTTCACGCCTTACCCCAAGGGGGTTTCAAGCATAAAGAGGATTGTCGAGAAGGAGAAGATTGGAGCCCAGCGTATAAGCGGGTTCGGCCTAATCCAAGTCCCTCCAGGAGGCTCCTTCGGCCCCCATGAGCATCCTGAAAGAGAAGAAATATACTATGTTCTCTCCAACTCTGGAACACTCATAGTTGGCGACAAGGAGATTCCCGTCAAAGAGGGTCTCACCCTCTATGTTTCAGGAGAAGAGCCTCATGGAATAAGGAACCAAGGTGATAAGCCGCTCCTCGTAGTCTTCATAACCGTCTACAAGTAGCTAGACCCAGCGGGGTTGAGCAGAATGAAGGCACTAGTATACCGTGATTTCAACGATTTCCGGTGGGAGGAGGTGGAAACCCCTGTCATCGGTCCAGACGAGATACTGGTAAGGGTTAGGGCATGCGGCCTCTGTTCCACAGACGTTTGGAAGGCAATGTATCACGAGGCTAAGCCGGGCATGGTGCTTGGTCACGAGGCCTCTGGAGAAGTGGCGGAAACCGGTTTAAACGTTACAACCCTGAGAATTGGCGACAGGGTTGCGGTGTTCCACCGTGCTGAATGCGGAGCATGCTACTATTGTAAGCATGGTGATGAAACGCTTTGCAGCGAGTACCGTCAGCAGTCGATTTTCCCAGGAGCTTTCGCAGAGTATATCCGTGTCACCCCCAGGCTTGTCAAAAAATCCGTTATTAAAATCCCGGATGAGATGAAGCATGAAGAGGCAGCGATGATAGAGCCTACAGCCTGCTGCGTAAGGGCTGTTTCAAAATGTGGAATATCCCTGGGAGACAGTGTTCTGATCATTGGCGATGGCCCTATGGGGCTGCTTAACGCTCAAGTCTCAAAGTCAGCAGGGGCCTTCGTGATTCTAAGCGGCCATCATGATTCCCGTGTCGAAACAGCCGTAAGACTAGGAGCAGACTACGCGTTCAACTCGAACAAAATCAACCTCAGAGAGAAAGTGTTGGAGTTGACAGGAGGACGTGGAGCCGATGTAGTTATCGTTGCAGTCTCATCCACAGATACTGTCCAACAATCCTTGAAGCTGGTTCGAGAAGGAGGTAAGATATGCGTCTTCGGCGATTTCAGAGACGTCCCCCAGCCTAGTCTCAGCCTAGATCTTAAACCAGTGGTCCACAGCAGTGTGAAAATCCTAGGAAGCTGGGGCTGTTCAACCAAGGACTACCATGCTGCATTCAACCTGTTGAAAACCGGGAGAGTAAGAGTTGGAGAAATGGTAACGCACAGGTTTCCGCTGGAAAGATTCATGGAGGCTCTTAACGTATTCCTGAGTAAGAACTGTTTAAAGATCGTTCTTCACCCTTAACATTGTTAACAGTGAGGAGTGTTTTCAGAGGCACTTAATAATAACCTGCAGCATTTTTAAACGTTTTTAAATAGAACATGCGGAAATGGAGAATAAATGGAAAAACATGGTTTCCCACACCGAGAGCTCTATGCTCCTGGACACTTCGGAAACTGGTATGAGGTTGCTGGTCGCTTCGAAATGAGGGATATTCTGGCTGAAGCAAAATGGTGGGGGTTCAACTGGTATGGCGACTGGTTTGACACTTTAAACCTGACTAAATTTTCCCATCTTCCTCCAATCGTATCCCGCTGCTGGCTGACCAAGGCACTCTGGGAAAACAAGAAGGCCCACTTTGAAGAAGCGCAGAGGCTAGGGTTTAAGCTTGATCTACTAGTCACTCCGAACCATGTTTACGCAGACCAGGTTTCCAAGGAGATTCTAGCTAAGGATCTTTCAGATAAGCAGGCGGAGCGTCGCAAGATCCGGTTCTTCGGCCACCTGGTATGCCCATCGATTCCCAGTGCTCGAAGAATTATCCTGGAAAACTATGACGAGTTGTTCAAAGATTTAGCTAAGAGCGGTATAAACCTTGATGCGGTTACATATGCTGCTTACGATTTCGGCGGCTGCGCATGCCGAAAATGCAACCCATGGATCGTGACTTTCGCAGAACTGTGTAAGGAGATGCATGATGTTGCCGCCAAATACTTCCCGCGTGTTGAAATGAGATTTTGCTGCTGGTGGTGGGATTCTAAGGACCATAATCTTTTCGCCGACTGGGTGGATAAACATATTCCGGGTGAGGTTAAAGGCATGGCTTTATGGATAAAATACGACGGGGACAAGCCGGCGAGCATACCACCCGGTAGGCTTCCAGAAGAATGTGGAGAAGCATACTTCATCCATATCGGGTATTCAGATGACAGGGCTGACAACGATGTTTACGGCCGATGGGGGCCTGTGGTTGCTCCAAACCGGATACCTAGGACGCTGGAGACGCTGGAAAATGCCCGTGGCGAAGGCTTCATGGCATACTCCGAGGGAGTGTTCGACGACGTTAACAAGGCGATTCTAGGCGGTTTGAGCAGCGGAAGGTTTTCAACAGTGCAGGAGGCTCTCGAAGAGTATGCGAGAAGATATTTCAAAGCTGAGGGCCGGGTGGTGGAAGAGTGGGCGGAATGGATCCGTCAATGGGGGAAACCAGGCTTAGTGAACCTGAAGAAGGCTAGACGCGTCTTCAACCGCCTAGCGTCGAAGACACCCGGCACGTGGAGACTAGCCCACTTCGCATCTAAGCTAAGGCTGTTTGAGCTGAACAGCCGGCTTGAGGAAAAGAGAGCCTGGACGCGTAAGCGTTTAGCCTTGGTTGAAGCATTCTTAAGGGAGCGCGAGGCTTTGCAGAGGAAGATTTACGGGCTGCCCCCGCTGCATGAGCCTGTTTTCACAGCGATCGTTGGAGAGCCACGCTGGTACCGGGAGCTCAAGGCGTTGACCACCCCCTCTTCCCGAAGCGCCTCCAACAGCCGAAAGCCGAGGAGCATGAAGGCGAGGATTAACCACCGGAAAGCGTCACTGTTGAAAACTCAGCGTTAATAACACTGGGCGTGAACTATGCGAGGACAAGGGTTGCAGCAAGCCCGTCCATCATCCAGAATCGAAACACGCGTTGAAAACCATGCTGGAGCCAGATAGGTTTAAAACGGCTTAACTCTTCTTAGCTTAAAAATGGCGAGTAGTGTAGACACCTTGCTTCTCTATGTTGCGCCTGACGGTAGTGATTCTTGGTCGGGAAGAATGCCTGCGCCAAACCAGTTTAAGACGGATGGGCCCTTCGCCACGCTTCACCGTGCTGTCGAAGCCATGCGTGAGTTGAAGCATCAGCAGGGCGGAACCCTTAGGCAGCCCGTCAAAATTCTAATCCGCGGCGGCACATACTTCTTAACCGAGCCGCTGGTCCTCACCCCTGAGGACTCTGGAACACTCAGCCACCCAGTCTCCTTAGCGGCATACCCGGGCGAGAAGCCGGTTTTAAGCGGTGGGAGAAGGGTGACAGGCTGGGAGCAGAAAACCGTAGACGGCAGGAAACTGTTGGTGGCAGAGGTTCCGGAAACAGCTGGAGGCAAATGGTTCTTCCGACACCTCTGGGTAAACGGGCATGATTGCACACGTGCCCGCAGCCCTAACAAAGGCTACTTCAGGGTTGCAGGAGTTCCGCATGCAGCGTCAGAAGCCAAATGGGATGAAGGGCAGGCTTGCTTCCGGTTCCACGAAGGGGATTTGAAGGCTTGGAGCACTGCCAGAGACGGGGAGATCGTGGTTATGAACCGCTGGGTTGAATCACGCCTGCCCATAGCTAGTGTAGACGAGAAGGAACGCGTCCTATACTCTACTAGGAGAAGCGTCTTCCGCCTGGACCCGGGTGATCCTTACTACGTGGAGCATGTTTATGAGCTTCTTGATTCGCCGGGAGAATGGTTTTTAGACCGTGGGGCTTCAACGCTCTACTATATGCCGCTGCCCGGCGAGGAGCCTAGTAGGACTGAGGCCATAGCACCCGTGCTCAGTGAACTCATCCGGCTTGAGGGCGAGCCCGAGTCAGGCAGATTCGTGGAGCACATCTTTATCCATGGCTTAACATTCGCCCACACGGAATGGTGTTTCCCAGAGGGCTCGGCTTCGCAGCCTAAGCCGGATGCAGGAGGGTTCCCCCAGGCTGCGGTAGGCGTGCCAGGCTGTGTGCACGGGCAGGGTGTCCGAAACTGTATCTTCGAAGACTGCATTTTCACCCAGATTGGCAACTATGCTTTAGAGCTGGCACGCGGCTGTCAACACAACCGTGTCACGGGCTGTAGGCTCTTTAACCTGGGGGCTGGCGGTGTTAAAATAGGGGAACCCGTGATCCGTGAGTCTGAGAGCGAGCAGACCTACGGCAACGAAGTGTCTCGATGCGACATCTACGGGGGAGGACGCTTCTTCCACAGCGCTGTCGCGATTTACATCGGGCAGAGCTACGATAACCGTGTCGTCAACAACCATATTCACGATTTTTACTACACGGGTATTTCAATCGGCTGGACATGGGGCTACGGGCGATCACTAGCAAAGGGGAACATTGTGGAGTCAAACCATATTCACCATATTGGCGTCCTGTCTGACGGAGAAGGACCCATCTTAAGCGACATGGGCGGGGTCTACACGCTTGGGGTTCAACCGGGGACAGTCATCCGGTTCAACTTGATACACGATATTGCCGGCCTCCGCTACGGGGGCTGGGGGATTTATTTCGACGAGGGGAGCACGAGCATTACAGCCGAGGGAAACACGGTTTATAGAACTTCTCACGGAGGCTTCCACCAGCATTATGGAAAGGAAAACATTGTCCGTAACAACATCTTCGCCTTCGGACGGGAAGCACAGATTCAACGCTCACGGCCAGAGCAGCATGTAAGCTTCATCTTTGAGCGTAACATTGTTTACTGGCGGGAAGGCGTCTTGCTCACGGGCAGCATAGACGATTTCAACTTTATCTTCAACCAAAACCTTTACTGGAGAGAAGAAGGTGGCGAAATACGTTTCGGAAGCCTGTCGTGGGAGGAATGGCGGAGGCACGGAATGGATATAAACTCTTTAATTGCAGACCCGTTGTTCATCGCGCCCGATAAGGATGATTTCCGCCTGAAGCCGGACTCGCCGGCGTTCAAACTAGGCTTCATCCAAAACGTATAAGCGAGACACCCACGTTCTGAAACCTTTGCTGGAGAAAAAATACTTGGATTAAAGTCGGCTGGAAAAAGGGTTTATCCCACCCACTGCTACCCGAAGCGCTTATTAGCGCTCCCAGTCTAAGTCTATCGTGATAAGAAGGCTGAGGCTGTGGAACTTCAGGGGTGTGAGAAAGGGGGAGGCTAGGCTCGCACCCTTCACGATTATCCTAGGCGGCAACAACTCTGGCAAGACGACTCTTCTTGAAGCCCTATTCCTCGCTCCAAACCCTTTCCGCAGAGCCCCTTATTCCGGAGTCGACGTGGCGGTTAAGATACTGCACGAGCTGCACAAGGCTTTTGAAAGCACGGGCTACTTCTTCCTCTTCCACAACTATACTTCGAGCAGAGCAGGAATCCAGTGCGATAGCCACGTTATACGTTTCATCAGGGATGAGGAAACGATTTACGTCACTACGAATAAGAGCGACGCTGGCCAGTGCATAATGCTTAATGGTAAGCCGACTCAGGTTTTAGGAAAACTGTCTTTCACGCTTACCAACATAGTCTTCATGTACGTTAACGATAAGGTGACTAAGGAGGATTCTCTGCTTCTCAGCCCGAGCCTTACAAGGATGAGCTACAATTACCTGAGGATAAACTGGCCCCTTCTTGCTCACAGCGATATTTGCAGCAAGATTGCTGGAGAATTGTCTCAGCTTGTTGGCGAAAAGTGCGTTGACATAACTATGGAGCCCTTCTTCAAAGGAGGAGTATCGCTGAACCTTCTTCTCGAAGACGAGAGGAGGATAAGGCTCAGCGACGCTGGAACAGGGGTTCAGAACTATGTTACGGCAAGAATCCTATACGAGTTGAATAAGCCGGGGATACTGCTCTGGGACGATTTTGAGAATGGCCTCGATCCAGCCACGCTTTCAAGCGTCTCAGGCTGGCTATCCAGCCTTGTTGAAAAAGGCGTCCAAGTCGTCGTAACCACCCGCAGCCAGGAGGCCGCGAGAAGGATTGCAGCAGCTGCCGGAGGCAAACCGATGATACTTCTAAGCACTCTAAAGGGGGGCACGCTTAAGACTGTGAGGCTGTCCCAGAAGGAGCAGAGTGGAGACGGATTACTGGAAGCGAGAACCATCGGGTGAGGAATGTTGAAACGCCACTGGCTCCGGCTATTTCCTCTCCTCTTCTTTAACCCTTGTTTCTCCGGGTCTCAGTATCGATATGTGGGTGAAGTCGCTGTCTTCTGCAGCCCCGTGCCAGTGGTATTCTCCAGAAAGGATGTAGAAGACTATGCCTGGAACCGCTATAGCCTGCTCCCTCTCCGTCGCGACAACGCCTTTCCCGCTCAGGATGTAAATAACCTAGTCGTGCGCGTGACTGTGGAGGACGTTCCTAACACCCTTCGGTAAGTGTACGATGGTAATGTTGAAGTCTTTCGACCCTAACGCTTCGCCGACTAAATTTCTGATCTTGACGGTGCCTGTAAAAAGACCCCCTGCAATCTCCTGCTCAGGAACATCATCTATCTTAACTACCTTCAACCCTTCACACTGTCAGACAAAGATTATTTGAACCGACTATAAACCTTTCAGGATGTAAGCGGTTCCCGCATCATAAACCTGTTAAGAATTTGTAACCAGGTTTGACTTAAGCATGTTTGAACATCTCTGGAAAACCTTCTTTTATGAAGTTTATCTTCAAGCGCGCGCTAGTTTAACTCACTCTACCAGCTTGACTCTTATCGCTAGCTTCCTGGCTTTCTCAGCCTGCTCCTCATCCAGCGTGTAGAGCACGGCATCCATGGTTTCTGCCAAGGATAGGAAGAGGGCGTCGTATACTGATAGGTTTTCAGAACACGCTATCTCGAAAGACCTTTTGAAAAGCTTTTTCTCATCCACAATTTCCAAGCCTGATTCCGCCAATTCTAAAAGGGCCTTGGCCTTAGCCCTAGCGCTCTCCCCGCTTATGCTGCCTCTCGCATATGTTTTCCAAACAGCGTTCAGAGACTCCTTGATCGCCATGTCAACCGTAGCTGCACGCACAAGAAGTTCAGATAGTTTCTCCCAGCCTGGTTCCTTAAGTATGTAGGCAGCTATAACCGTGGTATCAATGACTTTCACGATCCTCTTTCACCAGCCTCACTGAGAACCCTTTCGGAACCCCTTCAGTATTCTCTATTTCTCTCGTAATCCTCTCTATTGTTTTCTTAGCTTCTACCTCCTTTACTTTCTCCTCTATGAAACGCCTTATTTCCTCTGGCCAGTTCACCTCCTTCCTTAGAGCTTTAGTCTTCTTCTTGAGTTCGCGGGAAACCTTAACCGCTATAATTTCACTCATAGTTATACCATAGGTTAAACCTTTATTTAAACTTTTTAAACGATTAAACCACTATTTAGCGCGCGCCACGACGACGAGCATGCTTTCCAAGAACGATAACACCGTTTAGAGCAATATTAAGCCCAGCCTTTAGAAAGCACGGCCCGTTTAATAAACGGAAGCGTCTCCTCGAAAAACTCTTTTCACCCTTATACTTAGAGGAGAATTCTGGGGTTAAGTCTTTCTCCTCTTCTTCCTACGGCGACGATCATCTCTCGCCATCAAGTAGTTTGAGATGAACAGCATTTTCGTCGCGTAGTCCGGGTTCTTAATGCCGGCGACATCTCTGAGGAATTCTTCAGCAAACTCCTCTACTGTCGACACCATCATCACCCGCTACTCTATTAGATAAATCAGGCTACTACTAATAAACCTATGCTCTATTGATGCGGCGAGCCTTCTGGTGAACACTGCAGCGTCAGGATTGTAAGACCCGGAGAACCTCTAGGCGATCGATTCCTCCTTTTTCTAATCCGCGTTTCTACACCTAATCGGAACATATTCGCCGGCGAAAGGCCTCCTTCTCCCTTCACACCCTTCCCTCGGGCAATACCGGCAGGCGACGTACTCGTTTAACGTTGCAGCGAACACGCCGGAGACAGATTTCCTCGGAACCATCAGGAAGCTGGGCGTGAGGCGGACACCTATGTTTTTCAGCGGGTTCAAGACGCTGAAGAGCACTCTCTGCTGCTCGATTCCGAAAAGCCTGCCGGAGCCTGTGCCGGGCCCGAAGCCGGAGACCGGGGCCCCCAGCCTATTCTCGACGAGGCGTCTCAGTTGAGCACTGGCCTTGCTCACAGCGTAGTCTCCCACCTTTTCCAAGACGAATGCTTCAAAGACGTTTGACACCCCCAGCCTGGAGGCCTCCTCCTCGAGTCTAGACCCTATGGTGACCACGTAGGGCGCAACCTCCTGTCCACGGGTCAGAACATCCCCGAGCACGATGCTTTTCAACGTGTGGCCACTCTCCAAAATAACCTCGTCACCCTCAATGCTCATAACCCTGGTGAACGCGTATACTGCTCTGGGCTCTATGAGGCTACGGCTCTTATCCACGAGCGACTCCATCCCCCCTCCCCTGTCCCTCAGCCTTCCAACCCGTATGCTCCTTAGAACCTCCTCCGTCACGATTTCGACAGCTATAGGGTTAACGACCTCTATAGACAGAGGGTTGTTCCGCTGGCTGCGCATATCTCGCTCGGATGCGGTCGTGCTAGATAAGGTTTTGCGGCAAATGAGGCATGAGCCTTCCCATCTTCCAACACACTGTTTACTGAGACTGTTCAAACGGGAGTCCCTCCATTCTTAAAGAGTGGTTTGGAACAGCTTATCTTAACGACAACAAGCGTACTGTAGACGACCCCTCCGACAGGTTTTATATATCAAGCATAATCTGCCTCTAGAAGAATGAGGGCTACGGTTAGTGAAATGGCGAAGGCCCGCGAATGGGTAGACACTAGGCTAATACAGTCCTCTGAATCCTTCTTCTCTTTTTCATACGGGGGCAAGGCATCCGAAAAACTGTTGGCCAGCTGGAAGCTTGAGCGTAAAACAATTATGCCCGGCGGCGGCGGCAAAACGGAATACGTCTCGACGTATACTGATGCTGCAACCGGTCTTCGAGTGAAATGCATGGCAACAGAGTACTCGGAGTTTCCTGCAGTCGAATGGGTGCTGTATTTCGAGAATACGGGGAGGGACGACACGCCGATTATAGAGAACATCCAACCCTTGGACGTGATTTTGAACTGTAAGATCGACCCTATTCTTCACTACTCGAGAGGAGCACTCTGCTCGCCGAGTGACTTTGAACCCCTCTGCAGAAAAATCAGCAGTGAAAAAGAATTTCAGCTAAGAGCCGGCGGCGGCAGATCCTCAAGCGAAACCCTGCCTTTCTTCAACCTTGAGCTGGGCGAAGAAGGCGTAGTGATAGCGATAGGCTGGACTGGCGAATGGCTAGCTAGGTTTTCAAGGAGCACTGACTGTAAACTGCTTCTACAGGCAGGCATGGCGCGTACGCGCCTAAGGCTTCATGCCGGCGAGGAGATCCGGTCTCCGCGAATCCTGTTGCTATTCTGGTTGAAGAATAGGATGCGGGGCCATAACCTGCTGAGGCAGTTCATCCTAGCCAACCACAGGCCTTCAGTGAACGGAAGACCCTTAGAGATGCCGATCCTCGTCAGCAACTGGGGTGAAACACCAGCGAGCACTCATCTCGCCAGGATTAAGAGCATAATAGCTAACGACCTCCCGGTGGAATACTACTGGATCGACGCCGGATGGTTTGGCACCGGGGAATGGTGGAAGAACGCGGGCAACTGGGAGGTCAAGAGAAACCTCTATCCCGATGGCTTCAAGCCGATAAGCGAAACGCTTCATCAAGCAGGCCGCAGGCTCCTCTTATGGTTCGAGCCCGAGCGGGTCTGCGAGGGAACACCGTGGTACAGTGAGCACGCAGACTGGCTTTTACGGATCAAGGAGGAGGATGAGGTTTACAGCTGGCCGCATTTCACCGACATGTCTGACCCCCAGTGGGTCATTGCAGAAAGCAACCGGAATCAGATTAAAGAAGGCGATAGGCTGTTCAATCTTGGAGACCCTGAGGCACGCCGCTTCCTCACGGACTTCATCTCTGAGAAGATATCCGAGTTTGGGATCGACTGCTTCCGGCATGACGCCAACATTGCTCCGCTGAAGTTCTGGCACAACGCTGACCCAGAAGACCGCCAAGGCATCAGCGAGATAAGGCATGTGGAGGGCCTATACTCCTTCTGGAAGGAGCTTTTAAAAAGCCACCCCAGCCTCGTAATAGATAACTGTGCAAGCGGCGGTCGGCGCATAGACCTAGAATCCATCGGTCTCAGCACAGCGTTTTCACGCACCGATTATATTGGAGACATTGTTTCAACACAATGCCACACGTACGGCATAATGCTGTGGGTACCCCTGCAAACAGGAGGCGGCCTCAACGTAAACATAGTTGAAGCTGACGATTATACGTTTCGAAGTATTTGGTCCAGCGGCCTGGTCTTTGAGCTTAAAATTAAGGATGCTCAACACCAAGAGGACGTATTCAACGAGGTGAGGAGGAAGCTTAACCAATATCTCGCAGTGCAGAAGTTTTTCTACGGCGACTACTACCTGCTGACACAGTATACTCGGGCCAGAGACTCTTGGATGGCCTATCAGCTTGACCGGCCTGACTTGGGAGCGGGGCTTGTAGTCGTTTTGAAACGTCCACTAAGTAGTTTCGTCGAAGCAGTTTTCCAGCTGAATTCATTAGAGCCAGCCGCTGAATACGAGACGACCAATCTAGACACTGGGGAGAGAAGTGTTGCATCAGGCAGGGAGCTGATGGAAACAGGCTTGAGAGTTCGTCTTGTTAAGAGACCCGACTCAGCCCTGATCATATACGATAAGAAAGCACAGCCGCCGTAGACAACAAGCCTTCCAACAGCTCTCAACGCTCTATAATAGCCGATGAGGTTTCTTGAAGGAGAGCCTAATATCTACTCTATTAAAGACACTAGGGTCAAGTATAATTCAAGAGCAAAATAGTCCTCGTATTCTTTCCCTTCGCGAACCTGACCGTGCACGCTACAGCAGGATAACTGGTTTAAAAATACTGAAACCAGAGGGGAAGGAGGCATCCCCTATTCTTCGTCTGGGTTGAGTAGAAAGGTTTACGAAGCGTTGTTTAAAGGGATTAGGAAGATGCTGGGCACGGCGGGGGAGGTTACGCTCTACTACCAGGGTTTAAGCATCGGGCACCAGGTATACAACTCTTACGTGGAGGTAGCGGGCACGGATGAACCCGAGGTTCTCATAGGGCTTTTCAAAGCCTACGCTAAGACATTGGGCTGGGGGATGATAGAGGTTGTGAAAACAGATATTGAAACTGGCAGGATCCAGCTGCGCGTTTATGAAAGCTGCGAGTGTGAAATAGGCAAGGGAAGCGAGCAACCATATAGTCAAATCGTCAGGGGGATGCTGGCAGGGTTCTTCTCACTCGTATTTGGGAAGGAGGCCAGGGTTACTGAAACCAGGTGCATAGCGAAAGGAGACCCCTACTGCGAATACGCGGTGAATACGCATGGCTGAAAAAATCTTCGAAAAACTTAGAAAACAGTAAGCCACATGGATTACACGGAAAAACTTGTTGACATTGTTTCTCTACATGCCTTGGGGGGGAGGGGGCTTAGAGAATTCTCTTAGCATCCGCCGTTCAGCAATTTTTCCGCTTCCAGCGCGCGATAATATCCTCTCTCGTAACATAAATGATTCAAAACTACTCCTAGTCGGGTCAGACAGGAACCAGCCAGGATTAACCTTAACCTGGCCCAACGCTTTCTCAAGCATAATTATCTGCGCGCTATTTAGCAACCATGTCTAGAACCTCTTCCTTTTTCTCAAGTATTTCCAAGCAGTAGGTTATTGATTCACCGATCGCCCTATCTATATCATCCTCACCGACGCCCAGCTCCTCCCTAATCATTTTCCCATCTATGTAGGTGTAGGATGCCATTACGTCCGCGAATTCAACCGGGTCAAGCCCGGGCTCAACGCCCCTCCCCCTATACTCTTCCTTAACCTTCCTCATGAAACGCTTGTATAGGAAAGTCGGGATCGTAATTATCATCTTGTTGGGGCAACCCATGTACTTGTTAACTATTCTCAAGAACTCTTTCCAAGTCATGTTGTAGTAGCCGACAGGGTAGCATACCCCGCCCCTGCCGCGCTCAACCGCTCCCGCAATACACTCCCCCACCTGTCTCAGAGTAACCATGCTGGTTCCGCCCTTAGGCCAGAAGACCGCCCTCCTCATGTTGAGAAGCTGTTTAACGAATATCATCCAAACCGGCTTCCTACCGGGCTGCTTCCCGAAAATATACGGTAACTCTAGAACCATGACTTCCATTTTATCGTCTGAGAAGGAGAGTGCCACGTTCTCCTGGTCCACCCGGCTCCTTATGTAAGGATGCTTCTCGTAAAGCTTTTTCTCAGGCCACAGCCTAGCGAAATATGTGAAGTAAGAACCGAGGACAACAGCCTTCCTAACCCCGCACTCCTTGGCTAATCCAAGTAGCCTCTTGACGGGCGCGATATTATACTTATAGTAGGCATCGTAAACCGGTGGGGGGAATTCCACACGCTCGTCAACCCCCGCGGCGAAAACAAAGCCTTCGCAACCCTCGATCAGCCTCTTAATCTCCTCATCCGTCATCTCGTTAATATTACCCAGCGTTAGCTCCATTTCAGTCGGAAGATTTGCACCCTTCGGAATAGGCGGCAGCGCGACCGACCTTACTGAATGCCCACGCCTAATCAGCTCCGCCGCGCCAGCGGCTCCAAGAAGCCCAGTGCCTCCAACTATGAAAACCTTCATCCCTAACTCTTAACAGTTTAACCCTAGGCTAATAAGCTTTGAGAACATTTTGGGAAACCCTCTTTAGCGCGCGCTTAAATGGCTCCCCCTCTGCCTGACTACTTTAAACCCCTTCTTGCTTAATGCTTTGACAACCTCTCTCCAGGAAAGGATTGGAAGCTTATTTAATTACTACCTCGACCGTCTTTTTACCCTTCGCCACTCTTTCCCCCAAATGTTCTAAGGCTAATTCAGTAGCCTCCTCCTCAGCTGCATCGTGCGATAGCACGCTTCACAAAGCATGCGTGCTCATTTTTTCTAAAAATTCTCTCACAGACAATATTTCTGTTTTCCTGAATTTTTTCAACTCAAGTAAATGCTTATCTCCGCTAACCACGTACTTTGCCCCTGCTTCAAGCGCGCACTCTAAAACTTTATTATCTATCGAGTCTCTTTTTATGGCATCAATCTTCACTTTTGGATTTACTATCTTTAATATTTCCACTAGGGATTCCAACGCTGTTGTTTTATCTATACCGGCCTTTTTAAACACCTCTTCGATTTTCGGGTAAGTCAGTACTCTGGCTAATTCCCCCAGTATTTCTTCTGAAGAGTAGAACTCAACGCTCCCCTTTTCTATTAACTTAGAAAACTCCTTTGCTAAACCTTTTTTAAACAGAAGCAATATGAGAATGTTCGTGTCTGAGGCAGCTTTGATCTTGCCCATCTTACGGCCTCGTCTATAAGCTTTTCCACGTCTATCTTGTTTCTCTCAGCGGCGCCGGCTATTTTTTCAGATAACTCTTCTAAGCGCAGCCTTCTTGCTTTCTTCAAAACTATTTCTTCATCTCTAGTCATTACTATGATTTTTTCTCCAGGCAGAATCACAACCTGACCCTTCGAAGAAACCTTTGTCACATCTTCTATTTCTTCCACGTTTTTTGGAAAAGTTTTACTAGTATTTAAAGTATTACCAATCCAACTTCTAGCGCACGCTAATCTTTGGTAAGCAGCGATCAGAAACCGAATGTTGCCTAGCTAATAAGAAAAAGCGCGCTGATAAGGTTAGAAGGAGAGCGATATTATAAGCCAGATGTTCAGGTAGATTATTGCGCTCAGAGACGAGAGTAGAACGACTGAGGAAACGGTCTCCTTGTAGAAATCGTAACGGTCGCTGAGGATTATCATTGAAACTGCCAGTGGGACTGAGTGCATTACGATTAAAACAGTTCTCTCTAAAGATGATAAGCCGAGCAACACGGATATGGAAAGACTGATCGCTGGCAACAGTATCATTCTTAGAAGGCTTAACGCTAGAGATTCTGCAAACCTTCCGTAACTCCTACCATAGAATAAGACGCCTAGCATGAAAATCGCTACTGTCGCGGTCGTGCTTCCCAGCATGTGAAGCACGGTTGACAACGGGTATGGTATATTTATTTTCAGAAAAGACATTGAAAGGCCCATGAGTATGGAGAGAATCAAGGGGTTTTTAGAAAGCCTTTTTCCAACTATTCTTAAGCCTCTTAAACCAGGAGCTCCAAGTCTGTAGAACTCTAGGAAAGCTATCGAGATTGAAACACCTATAATCGATATTGATGCTGCAGCAAGCGTAGCCAGCTTCTCCACAATGTTCGAGAAAGCAAACATGAGGAAAGGAATGCCGTAGAAAGCAGTGCTTCCGAATATCGTTGTCAACACCAGCAGGTAGAGAAGGCTTCTCGAGAACCCTAATACGACGTATAGAACGATGTACGCAGCTAAGACTATGATTACAGGTGTTACTCCAGCTAGCACAAACTCTATTTCCCCCCAGGTGAACTCGATACCGGCTAGATCCACTATGAAGAGCGATGGAAGCGCAAAATAGTAGATGTACGCGTTTAAAACTCGTTCATCCCCCGCCCTTAAAATACCGGTTTTACGCGACAAATAGCCCAGTATGATTAACAGAAGCATTGGGAGGGTTGTTCTTAAGGCGACCTCGTAAACCATCTTCTTAAAAAAAACAAGTTTCCCCAGCATTTAACATTTACATCCCAATTTAGCACCCAGTATAGATAGCGGAACAGTAGATGACTAGCGCGCTAAGAACGAGAAACGCGCTTAAACGCGTATTCCATTATGGCCAAAATTATATACCCCCTTAAATACATCTACTTCGGCTCCGAAAAGGTAGGTGTTTCTTCACCATTATCCACGCCAATATTTAGCACGCGCTTCCATTGAGTCTTCTGCGGATTTCTCCTCTATTTCTAACCATCTTGATTCTCCCACCACTCTCTTTGCAGCGCGCGCACGCGCTTATTTAAGGGTAGTGTATGAATCGTACATGCCTAGAGCGCGCTCTCCGGTCTGCGAATACTAGAACCGATGCTCGCGTTCTATTAGTCCCTTGATTCTTGCATGATGCTCAGCTCTTCGAAATACTGGTATCGCAATAGCAAGCGTTAGGAGACCAAAAGATATAAGGTATGCGATTGCGTAAAGCAGATCGAATGAGCTTCCGACTAGCTCATTAAAGGCATAGCCAAAGAGTACTGCTGATTGTGACCAAGGAATCAATTGCACTACAAAACCAAGCGGCTCAGGAAGGATGTGAGCCAGAACTACGAGCTGACAGCAAAGGAACACTGACAAGCTTACGATATTGACCAGTTGGCTGATCTGTTTATATGTCAACTGTATCGCTCCAAAGATTATTGAGAGGCCAAGGTTAGCGAAAAACGTAAGTGCAATGGCGATGAGGATGCTCATAAGCCTTCTTAAGCTCCAAAACATTCTCATAAAAAGCCACAGTCTTACTCACATCTGAAACAGGAATTTCTATACAGCCAATCCTCTTAATCAAACGCGTGCTGTGTGGTTTTGAAGCGCTTAGTGGGCTTGAAGTAGATATGTCAGGTAGCCGTTTTTATTATATCTTGTTTTTATCGTTTTGAAGCCGACCTTTTTGAAGGTTTTTTCTATTCTTTTTGTGAAGACCACGGCATGGTAGTGCCAGCCAGTATAATGTTTGAGATGTAGTTTGTAGATATATTCTCCCCATATGACAGGCTGCCTTTTTACGATCTTCCAGTAGAGGTAGTTTTTCAGGTATGATATGAAAGAGCATTCGTTCGGAACCTTCGCAACGTTTAGGAAGACACATCCACCAGATTTGAGTATTCTTCTTAATTCCTGAAGGAAATTTTCCCTCTCGTCCGGTGGAACATATTCGAACGCCTGTGTGAACCACACGCAATCAAATACGCCGTTTCTAAAGGGTAGATGAAGCATATCCATACGCAAAACATGCAAATTAAAATTTTGAATTGTTTTCTTCGCAAACTGAAGGGAATGCTTGGACAAATCTCCCAAGACTGCAGTATTGTTACCCTCCATAAGGTGAGGCGTAACCCTTCCATAACCTCCAGCCAAGTCTAAAACAAGCCTACCAGACCCTAAGAGATGCATGAATATGGGAAGAAACTCCTTCTCGTCTTCACTCCACTCCTCCCCAGGAAACTCATAAGCCTTTAAAGCCTCCCATAACATTTTTGCCAGAAACTCCTTTCGAGAACCCTGCACCATCTGTTTTCCTCATCACACTTAGGCGAGTTTCTGATTTTTAAAATTCTCCGTCTTGTTTATAGATATACCATAATCTTTAAGCCGCGCTAAGCACGATTCTTGAGAGCGCGAATTGATGCCTGTCAAGAAACCTTGAACTAAGGATATGCAGGGGCAGGTTTAGGGAAATGTTTAATTACCCATGTTTTATATGGTTATTCATGGAGTATTATCCAAGAAAAATTGAAGAAAAAATGGATAAATGGCTTAGAAGGAAGGAAGTAATAGTGATAAAAGGGCCGAGACAAAGCGGGAAAACAACTTTACTGTTACATCTTCAGGAGCGGCTCGGCGGAAAATACGTGACGCTAGAGGATGAAGAGATGTTGAGGACGTTTAAAGAGGCCCCTAGGGAATTCGCCAGCAGGTTTCTGGGAGAGAAAATCCTGTTTATCGACGAGGCCCAGTATTGTAAGGACGCTGGTAGAAGAGTGAAGCTCATCCATGACCTATTTGCGAATAGACTTAAAATCTTCCTAACGGGCTCCGGTTCATTCGACATAAAGGTGGAAGTCGGGAAGCATCTAGTTGGTAGAGGAATCTACTTTGAACTTCTTCCACTGGACTTCGAAGAGTTCCTTATGTGGAAAGCTAAGGACCTACACAATGTTTTCTCAGAGTACAAGAGGGTTTTGACTAGTTTCATCCTAACCGGTAAAGAAGTGAAAGTAAAGGTTGCGTTCGAAAATGAATTTAAAAATCTGCTCGAAGAATACCTAATATTCGGCGGTTTCCCGGCGATCGTTAAGGAGAATGATCAAGAGATTAAAAAAGAGCTTCTTAGAAACCTTGTGAGAACCTACTTGGAGAAAGACATCTTTTTCTTTCTGAACGTGAGGCATATTGAAAAATTCAGAAATCTACTTCAATATCTGAGCTTAAACATCGGTTCCATGCTTGAAGTATCGTCGGTGATGAGTGAGCTCAAAATGGATTTCAGAACAGTCGAGTCTTATCTTGCCATCCTGGAAAATACTTATTTAATCTCTCTCGTCAAGCCTTTTCACAAAAACCTTACGACCGAGCTTAAGAAGATGAGGAAGATTTACTTTAATGACCTTGGTTTGAGAAACGCGGCTATAAACAATTTCGTCCAAACCGGGAGCAGAACAGATAAGGGTAGTCTCATTGAAAACTTCATACTGAATGAGCTTAGGACAAGTTTCGAAAAGGAGATCAGGTACTGGCGGACCACAGGGAAGATGGAGGTTGACTTTATAATCAGGACAAATGGCGAAGCAATACCGATAGAGGTGAAGACACGAAGGAAATTGGGAGGAGGATTCCAAGCCTTCTTAGAAGCCTACAGACCTAAGAAAGCCTTGGTCTTCACGGAAGACGAGTTCGGACTGAAAAAGACTAGTGGAACGAATGTTTTGCATGTTCCTCACTTCTTCATCTAGAGCCTATTTATAAGCTAGCTCGGGTTAGGGACGCGACTGAAGTAGCAGAACGAGGAGATTGGCAGAAAACTCGATGGCTGATGGATAGCCGCGCTTTATAAGTTCTTTAAAAGGAGGATAATTTTTCCCAAAAATTTCCTTATAATAAGGATAGAATCTTAAATACTGTTTATTTGAGAATACATAGCGCGCGCTGATAAACCTATTGCGTTTTTAAGCAGGTGAGTCCTCCACATCCTGAGCCTAATGGCTGTCGAGAAGCTTTCACTAGCATTGGCTAGGACGATCTTCTATCT